>Ga0075421_100007843_pt1 | contig 13084 bp, 10 predicted proteins | sample SoiMetdeltSBSDD5_FD_75292 | JGI IMG/M metagenome (GOLD analysis project Ga0075421, IMG submission 75292) | Bulk soil microbial communities from a Populus tree surrounding site in Tennessee, USA - Soil MetaG P. deltoides SBSDD5 | ecosystem: Environmental > Terrestrial > Soil > Tree plantation... | reverse complement strand
TCGCTCACATAAGCGCCCGTCGCGCCTTCCGCGCCTTCCATGTTGATAAAGGCACCGCTGCCGCCGGTGCGGGCCCAGGGCTTCAGGTCAACTTTCTTTAGATCCTGAACGAAAAAAGTTTTGACGACGGGAATTCCCTCGTCGAGCTGCCACTTGTCGTAGTAGGGGATGTTGTCCATTACGTTGTCAATTTGCGTCGCTGGCTTCGACATAATCTCCTCCAAAAGTTCGCTTGGTTATTATCTTATACCATTGCCAAAAGCAAGCTAGCGTCACCGCATCTCGCCTCGTACACCGCCAATATTACGAGGAAAAAACCCGGCGCGGCATTGACAACCTGAGTGAAACTCTACTAAATGGCTCGGTAAACGCGTCAGCCATCCGCTTAAAGTCTTAGGTGTATAAATGCCGGCTGACGCAAAGTTGAAAAGGAGATTCCCTTGGCTACAACCGTTGAAGCGCCCATGGTTGGAAAAATTTTGAAGATCGAGAAAAATCCCGGCGATCATGTCGAAGAAGACGAAGTCATCATCGTTATGGAAGCGATGAAAATGGAAATTCCAATCGTCGCGCCGGTCACGGGTACTTTGAAAGAGCTTAAAGTTGCGGTCGGTCAAGCCGTCGAAGCCGAGCAGGCGCTCGCCGTTATCGAGTAATCCGCACGAATCAAATTCCGCAGTTTCGTTTTGTCATTGCCGAGGAGAATCCATGGATACCTGGACGTTTGGCTGGACTTTAGCGCTGATCGGCATGTCCGGCACCATGTTAGTGTTGTGGATCTTGAGCCTGCTCATCCTGCTCATCAGAAAAGTCTTCCCCGCGCCGGCAGCGACACCTAAGAAAGGCTAATTCTCCTCATGGAATCTGCCCTCGTTTCCGGCATCCAAGGTCTTTTTCTTGGAGTTCTAAATCTCGGCCCCGGCCACGTGATCATGATTCTGATCGGATCTTTGCTGCTGTATCTGGGCATCAGCAAAGGGTATGAGCCGCTGCTTTTAGTGCCCATCGGCTTCGGGGCTATTTTGGTAAATATTCCGCTCTCGGAAATGATGGCCGAGGGCGGCTTCATTCGCTATTTTTACGACATCGGCGTGCGCACCGAAGTTTTTCCATTACTGATTTTTATCGGCATCGGCGCCATGACGGATTTTCAGCCGCTACTGGAAAATCCAAAAATCATTCTGCTGGGCGCGGCCGGCCAATTCGGGATTTTCATCACTCTATTGCTCGCCCTAGCGCTGGGTTTTGACAAGCTCGATGCCGTCGCCGTTTCGATCATCGGCGCGTGCGATGGGCCAACGGCCATCTACGTCAGTTCCAAATTCGCGCCGCACATGCTTGGCGCGGTGTCGGTGGCCGCCTACTCGTATATGTCGTTAGTGCCGCTCATCCAGCCACCGATCATGCGCGCGCTTACCACGGAAAAAGAGCGTATGATCGTCATGGGCGCGGTCAAACAACCGATCTCCCAAACGACGAAAATCATGTTTCCGATCGTGGTGACGATCTTTGCCTCGATCCTCGCGCCGAAAGGCGCGCCGCTCATCGGCACGGTCATGCTGGGAAATCTCATGAAGGAGTGCGGCGTCGTCGACCGTTTGAAACGCGCGTCGGAAAATGAGATCGCTAACATCGTGACGCTCCTGCTTGGCCTGTGCATCGGTGCGACCATGGAAGCGGACAAGTTTTTAAAGGCGCAAACGTTGGTGATTTTGGCGCTCGGATTTATCGCCATCAGCCTGGACACCGCGGTCGGCATACTCTTCGGCAAACTCATGTGTGCGCTCACCGGCGGCAAAATCAATCCGCTGATCGGCGCTGCCGGCATTTCCGCATTTCCCATGTCCGCGCGCGTGGTCCAAGCTGAAGGCCAGAAGTACAACAAGAAAAATTATCTGCTCATGCACGCCATGAGCGCCAACGCCGGCGGGCAGATCGGTTCGGTCATCGCCGCTGCGGTTATGCTCTCGGTCTTGCAAGGCATGGGCATCGTCGGCCAGTAAAGCAAGCTTATGGCACCGACTCGAGAAGACCTCGAAAAGCGGCTCGCTTCGCTGGAAAAAGTCGCGCTCGAGGCCGACCCAAAGGCTTCCGCCAAACAACACGCCGACGGCAAGCTCACCGCGCGCGAGCGCATCGACAAGCTGCTCGATCCGGGCAGTTTTGTCGAAGAGTTCATGCTCGCTGAAACTCAGTGCAGCGACTTCGGCATGGCGGAAAAGAAACTGCCGTCGGACGGCGTGGTCACGGGCTTCGGCAAGATCGACGGCAGACCCGTCTATGTTTATTCCCAAGACCGCGCCATTCTTGCCGGCAGCGTGGGCAGCGCTCACGCGGAAAAAATCGCCTACGTGATTCAAACAGCGCGCAAAGTCGGCGTGCCCTGTATCGGCCTTAACGACTCCGCCGGCGCGCGCATTCAAGAAGGACTTTCCGTCACTTCGGCGATCGGTAAAATTTTCTACGAAAACAGCATCGCGTCCGGCTGTATTCCGCAGATTTCCGCGATCATGGGGCCGTGCATCGGCGTCGGCTCGTACTCGCCCGCACTCACCGACTTCATCATTCAAATCCAAAACACCAGCCAGATGTTCATCACCGGACCTGCGGTCATCAAGGAAGTGCTCGGCGAAACCGTGACGATGGAAGAGCTCGGCGGTGCGAAGATTCATTCGGAGGTTTCCGGCGTCACCGACCTGGTGGCGAAGGATGACGAGGATTGTCTCAGCATGATCCGCCGTCTCATCGGTTTTCTGCCATTGAGTTTTGCATCCCAGCCGCCGCGAAAGACGCCCGCGGATGACCCGGCGCGTTCCGTCGATACGCTGATAAAAATCGTCCCGGAGGACGTAAAGCGCGCCTACAACATCAATCAAGTGATCAAAGCGATTATCGATGACGGCGATTTTTTCGAGCTGAAGGCAAAATTTGCTCGCAATTTGGTGATCGGCTTTGGCCGGCTGGATGGATACCCGGTCGGCTTTGTCGCCAATCAGCCGATGTTTCTCGCCGGCAGCTTGGACGTCGACGCCTCGGACAAAGCCGCTCGCTTCATTCGCTTCTGCGACGCCTTCAATATTCCGGTGATCACCTTGATGGATGTTCCCGGCTTTTTCCCGGGCAAGCAGCAGGAAGAAAAAGGTATCATCCGCCACGGCGCAAAAATGCTTTACGCCTACGCGGAAGCGACCGTGCCGAAAATCACCGTGGTCTTGCGCAAAGGTTACGGCGGCGCCAAGCAGGCGCTCTGTACCCGCGAGATGGGCGCCGACCAACTGCTTGTCTGGCCCGGGGTCGAACTGGCCGTGATGGGCGGCGGCGGCGCGGTCAATGTGCTCTACCGGCGCGAAATCGAGCAATCCGCCGATCCGGCGAAAACCCGCGCGGAAAAAATCGCCGAGTTTCAAGAACGTTTCAACGGCCCGTTTGAAGCGCTTTCAAAACAATTCGCGCAAGCGGCCATTCGGCCACAGGAAACGCGCAAGCGGCTGATTCAGTGCCTGGAAGTATTGCGCCACAAAAAAGAAGAGCGACCGAAAAAGAAACACGGGCTCATGCCGGTGTAGCGAGGTCCTGGGCGTTCGACTCGTCCGAGTAACCGCGGCCGGTTCTTTCCCACCATCCACCCGCCGTGGGCTTCCACCACTACTGTTGATACAAGATTGCGGCGGCGCGCTCGGTATTATAGCCGCCCAGTGCGGCCACTGCCCTTTTGAAACCATCGGAGCGAATGATTTTCATCAGCCTGGCGCCGCGCTCTGATTGGTAAAACCGCCGAGCGATGACTAAGTCGTACTCCTCGTCGCCGACTGGAATAAAATCGAGTCCCAGGGCGGTCGCGGCGGCGCGCACCCCAAGCCCGGCGTCGGCAAGATCGCTGGCGATCGCGACACCGACCGCCATATGAGTAAACTCTTCGCGCTCGTACCCGGCGATGGCGGCTGGAGGAATACGAAGTTTTTTTAATTCATAATCGAGCAGCACGCGGGTGCCTGAGCCAGACTGCCGATTGACGAAGCGCACTCCCGGTTTGAGCAAGTCTTTAAGTCCGCTGATCGCTCTGGGATTGCCGCGCGCCACAAGTATCCCCTGCTCGCGTTGAGCCAGATGAACCAGCACCAACGGCACCTTGGGAATCGTTTTTCTTATGTCGGGGATGTTGTAGACGCCACTTGCTGTATCGAGAAGGTGGGTACCGGCGATATGCGTTTCGCCCCGTTCCAGCGCCAGTAAGCCGCCCAGGCTGCCGACATTGGTGGCGGCGATCTTGATCTCCGGATAACTGAGCTTGAGCTGATCTTCGAGCACCCCTATGGCAAGATCGTGGCTGCCGGTGCAGAGAATCGTATTCTCGATGTCTTTCATGGGTCGAAGCAATTCGACTTCCGCTTCGTCGCCGGCGTTGAGCCCCTCGACCAGACTTGGAATGCGCAGCAAGCCATCGGCATGGACCATCGTCGTGATCACACCCGCGCCGCGTGCAAGCGGCACGGCCACGAGTTTTTCATCAACCCGCCCCAGAGTCACGCGCAGAAATTCTTCCAGCCCGAGATGCGAAGCGATTTTTTTGGGCACGAGCGCGCGCACATTCGCATGAACAGGCGCGGCGGAGCCGAGAAATTTCTCCAACGCCGGGCGCAAGATTTCGCGCGCGATGACGATGGCTGAAACCGGATAGCCCGGCACGCCGAGCACTGGCTTGCCGGCCACCCGTCCGAGCACCGCCGGTTTTCCCGGCATGACGTCGATGCCGTGCGCCATCAATTCGCCCGATTCACCGACGACATCGGCGGTCAGATCATGCTCGCCGGCCGAAGATCCGGCGATGATCGTCACCAGATCGCACTCCTGCGCCGCTCCCTGCACGGCGTCGTTGAGCGCGGTCAGATCGTCGCAGGCGCGCGGATACTTTATCGGCGTTCCGCCCCACTCGCGCACGAATGCGGCAAGCACAGTGGAATTGAAATCGATCACCGCGCCCGGCTTGGTCTCTTCGCCGGGCTGGATCAATTCGTCGCCGGTGGGAATGATGCCGACTCGCGGACGCGCTTTGACGCGCACCGTCGTATGCCCGGCGGCCAAGAGCGCGCCCAAATCATAGGGTCGCAGCCGGTGCGAGCGCGGTAGGAGCAATTCGGTGGCGACCACATCTTCGCCCACCAAACGCACGTGGTTCCACGGCGCGACGGACTCGAAGATCTCCACCGTGCGTTCATCGATTTGATGCACCTTCTCGATCATGATCACCGCATTGGCCCACGCCGGCAGCGCGTTGCCGGTATCGACGTATCTGAACGCGCTGGCATCGGGGGGATCGGTGCGCGCCAGCGCAAGTTTCTTTCCGATAAATTCCGTGGCGCCGAAGGTGTCCTCCGCGCGCACGCAAATGCCGTCCATGGCCGACGCGTGATAATGCGGCGAAGAGATCTTTGCGAAGACCGGTTCCGCGGTGATCCGATCGAGTCCTTCGTCGACGGGAATATCCTCGGTGAGAAGGCGCGATGGATCCACAATCGCGAGAAACATCTCGCGCGCTTCGGTAAGCGGAGTTTTTTTGAGGTAGCGTTTACGTGCCATAGCCTTCAGGTCAAGGTTTCGGGTTCCGGGGTCTGCTTTTTCCCAACCGACATCGGAGCTCGAAACTAAAATAAGATAACGTCCACCTCTTCGCCCTGCTCCAATCCGTCCTGGTTCATTTCGATGCGCACCATGCCGTCGGCCTTCACCAGAGTAAAGATCGCGCCGGATTTGCTTGGCAAAGGTGTTGCGGCCAATTCACCCGGTCCGCCTTCAAGAGTCACGCGAACGTAATCTTCCCGGCCGATTTGCGAGGCGATGTTGGTTTTCAATTTCGCCTTGACAGTCCGCGAGAAGCGTCCGAGCGCCTCCGCGGTCTCGCCGCCGAGACGGCGGATCATCGGCGCCGCGAACAGATCGAAAATGACCAAGGCGGATACCGGATAACCCGGCAGGCCCAAAATCGGCTTGCTGCACGCCTTGGCAAAAATCGTCGGCTTGCCCGGCGCGATGGAAATGCCATGAAAGACGTATTCAGAATCTGGAAAAGACAGGATCGTTTCGAGCGCGATGTCTTTCGCGCCCATGGAACTGCCGCCGGATAGCAACACCAGATCAGCCCACGCGAGGGCTTCTCCGATGGTGTGTTTGAGCGCGCTGCGATCGTCGCGCACGACACCCCAGTCCTGCAATTCGCCACCCCACTCTTCGATCAAGCCGGCCAGTGAATGCTGGTTGATATTGCGCACCTGTCCCGGGGAGGGCACGGTGTCGGCATCGACGATCTCATCGCCGGTCGAAATCAGCGCGATGCGCGGCCGCTTGTAAACGGAGATCGACGATATGCCAACGCCGGTCAAGGCGCCCAGGTCATGCGCCCGCAAGCGCCGGCCGCGCTTAAAGACCAACTCGCCTTGTTTGATATCGTCGCCGATCTGAATGACGTTTTGCCACGGCGATACACCGCGATGAATTTCAACGAGCCCGGCGCTGGTTTCGTCGGTGTACTCGACCATCACGACGGCATCGCTCTCGGGCGGCATCATGCCGCCGGTGGAGATGCGGACCGCTGCACCGGGCGCCAGCGGCTGCGCCGCCTCTTTACCCATCTCGACAACGCCCGCGAGTTTCAGATAAGCCGGCAAGCTCTGACTGGCGCCAAAGGTATCTTTTGCTTTGACCGCGTAGCCGTCCATCGCGGCGCGATGAAAGTGCGGCAGATCGACGGTGGAATAAAGGTCCTCCGCTAAAACACGGGTGCGTCCCGTGACGGACGCGATCCGTTCAGCGTCAACCGGCTCGATCGCAAGCAACAAGCGCAATGCTTCCTGCGGCGCCAAGACCTTAAAAAATGTTTGCGCCATGTTGAGCGGATCATAAGCAGAACGACCGGTGGAATCAAATCTAAAAACTCCAAGCTGCGCTTGACAGGAATATGGCTTAAGCAGAAAATCACGCCGCGAACCGGGGAGGGAATTCTATGAAGGCACAAAAGGTTTACCTATGGACTTCCCGGAGCCGGGCGGCAATCGCTCGTATCAGCAAGATTGAACATCTGTGAAAGGACACACCCATGAACGGACCTGTCAGAATTTCCATCGGCGCCACTTCCAAACGTGTGGACATCGCCAACGTCGTCGCGCTGACGTTTTTCAACAACGCTGACCTGCCGCGCCAATCCCAGCTTGATGTCGCCATGGGCTGGCGCGACTCCGCGCTCGGCGGCACCGGCCCGGCCATACTCGTCGACAAGAAGAGAATCGACTTTGGCTTCGGCAACCCCGTCGGCCTTTCGGCAATGGCTTATCTCGGCCGCGGTTTTTACAAGAAGAAAATTCCCCTGCGCGCCATCGGCGTGTTTCCGACTTGGGACCGATTGATCTTCGCCGTGCGTAAAGACATCGGCATCAAATCTCTCGAGGACATAAAGAAACAGAAATATCCCCTGCGCATCTCAACACGCCGGCGCGGCAAGCTGCAAACCACGGTTTACGCCATCGAAGAAGTTCTCAAGGCCTACGGCATGAGCTTTAAGCAAATCGAGCGCTGGGGCGGCAAAATAATGGAAGCCGCATCGCCGAGCAGCAAAGACCGCAGAGATCATATTCAATCCGGCAAGGCCGACGCAGTCTTCGACGAAGGCGTCAAAAGCTGGGGCAACACGGCGCTCAACGCCGGGATGCGTATTTTGCCGATCAACGATGCCGCGGCGCGACACATGAGCGAACTGGGATTTCCCAGTGCCATGCTGACACACAGACACTATCCCAAGCTGGATCGCGACATCCGCTGCGTCGATTTCAGCGGCTGGACATTTTTCTGCCGCGCCGATCTGCCGGCGGCGATCGCCTACAACATGGCCAAGGCCGTCGATTTCTGCCACAAACAGATTCCGGTGGACCACTTCGACAAGCGTCCCATGACCATGCGCGAGTTCAGCCGCGGCGGCGAAGCCGGCCAGTTGAACATTCCGCTCCATCCCGGCGCAAAAAAGTATTTTCGCGAAAAGGGTTATATCTAGGGCGATGGGGCGAACTGTGCGCCGTTCGTCAACAATTGCGGCTGCTTGGAATAGATATAGATAGGGACCGGAAATTTTCGCGACGGACACACTGGCACAAGGAGCGTTTCGATGATGCGCAAGTTTCTTGCTCTAGGGGTCGTTACGCCGTTTCTTTGGGCGCTCGATGCACGAGCGCAAACGGTGGAATCCAAGCTGACCGCGCTGGAGAAACTCCCGGCTTCAGAGCGCCAGCAGCATTTGTACGAAGCCGCCAAGGGCGAAGGCGAGGCGATCGTCTACGCCAACATGGATGTTTCGGCGATGAAACCGCTTACCGACGGTTTCCTCAAGCGCTATCCGGGCACGAAAGCGGCTAGCGTGCACTTCTCCGGCGCCTCCATCATCACGCGCATTGAAACAGAAGCGCGCGCGGGCAAACCGATCTCCGACGTGGTCCTGAGCGGGCAACTGGGGGTGTTGGCTCTCATCGAGAAGAAAATCGCCGCTCGCTATCGCTCGCCTGAACGGGAGTTCTACCGCGGCGGGTTTAAAGATAAGGAAGGATTATGGACGGCTTACATGACCAACGTCATGGTCAGTGCCTACAACACGCGCCAAGTGAAGAAAGAAGAAGCGCCGCGCGCCGTCGAAGATCTTTTGAAGCCGCGCTGGAAGGGCAAACTCACGATGGATAATCAATCCTACGTCTGGTTCGGCACGATGCTTCAATATCTCGGCGAGGAAGCCGGCTTGCGTTTCATGAAGCGGCTGAACGAGCAAAGCATCTCCCATCAGCGCGGGCGGCGGCTGATGACGCAACTGGTCGCGGCGGGAGAATTCGACATGGCTGTCGAAACCAATTTGAATTCCGTTCTCACCTTCAGCCGGCAAGGCGCGCCGCTGTCGTTTGCGCCGATCCAACCCTACTTTCTAAGTCCGAGTCTGGTCTTCATGAGCGCCAGCGCACCGCGGCCTTACACCGGGGCGCTGTTCATCGATTACCTGCTCTCCGAGGAGGGACAAAGAATCGTCATGGGCACCAACCGCATGCCGGCGCACGCCAAGGTCAAATCAACTGAAGGGCAGCTCCTCGAAGGCCAGGACGTGCGTACGCCGGATATTTTCGATATAGGGAAGAGATACCAAACCATCGGCAACCGCTACCGGGAAATATTCGGCGGCGCAAGATAAATAAAAATTTTGTTCAAGCCGTTCAAATCGCTCAAGTTGTTCAAACCGTCACGGATGTTCAAACCGTTTTTCCACCTGTTTCCTCCCCCGCGACGCGGGGGAGGAAACAGGTGGGGGATTGAACTGAGCGCAGCGGTTGAACGTTTTGAACGGCTTGAACCAGGTGTATCTTTATCATCTTGAAAGGAATCTTCGATGTCTAACAAACCTACAGTCACTTTGGGCCTTCCCGATCATCCGCGCTGCCAGGCAATGATCGACGGCAAAGTCGGCATCGAGGGCTACGATCTCCTTGTCGATCCCAACTTCGTTTCATCCGGCGAGCGGCACTACAAGTATCTTCACGGCGAATGGGACGTCGGCGAAGTCTCCGCGGCGAGCTTGCTGCGCGCCATCGAGAAAGGACAACAGTTGCTGGCGATTCCGGTCTTTTTCGAGCGCGGCCCGCGCCAGCGCAATATTTACCATTGCGAGAAACATTTGAGGCATCCGTCGGAGCTGAAAGGCAAAAAGTTCGGCTGTTTCCGTTACGGTGCCACCGCCGTGGTCTGGGCGCGCGGCTATTTGCTCGACGCGCATAACATCAAAACCACCGACATGCAGTGGTTCGTTTCCGGTCGCGAAGTTTTCATCGGCCACGAGCTACCCGTTCAAGTGCAGCGCATCGAACCGCCGCCGCCCTTCGGCGGCGAGAAACTCGTGCTTTCTAAAATGCTCAGCGAAGGCGAACTGCACGGCGCGGTGGTTCCCGGAGATAATGGTTACGCCGGATTTTTCGGCGGCGGCGACACACCGAAGATGATGTCCGCCCACGCCGGAGTCAAACCGCTCTTCGAAGACAATCAGGAAATCATCGATTACGTCAAAAAGACCGGCATCAATCCGATCATGCACGTGTTGTCGATCCGGCGCGAAGTCGCCGAGCGCCACCCCGATTTGCCGGTGAAATTGACACGCGCCTTCATGGAAGCTCGCGACGTTGCCGGCCAGTACATGCCCGGCGAGGAAATCGCCGGATACCAGAAAGAGCGCGACGTGCTCGGCGAAGATCCCTACGCTTACGTGATGGGCGAGAACGAAAAGCGCACGCTGACGGCAATGAATCGCTATCAAATCGAGCAGGGCTTGATGAAAACCATGTTGCCAATGAGCGATCTGTTCATCGGACATGTTTGAAAAAGCGAACCATGATTAGAAGCCGCCAAATATTTGCCCTATTGGTCCTATCAGTCCTATCTTCAAACATCCTGCAAGCTGCAACGCTCGAAGATTCGGCAAAAACCGAAGGCGAAGTAGTGCTCTACAGCTCGCTCAATAACGAGCAGATCGTTACACTGGTCGAAGCTTTCAGAAAAAAATATCCGTCCATCAAACCGTCCTTCTATCGCGGCACCAGCGAGCGAGTGTTGCAGCGCGCATCTACGGAAGCGAAAGCCGGGCGCTTTGCGGTGGACGTCGTGACATCGGCGGGATTCCAGGTGCAGTTGATGAAAGATTCGGGGCTGACTCAGCGATTCATCCCGCCGGAAGCATCCGCTTACGAGGAAGGCTTCAAAGATCCGGACGGCCACTGGGTTAATGTTCATTCGCTGCTGAATTCCATGGCCTATAACACTCAGCTCGTGCGCCCGAACGAAGCGCCAAAGAGCTACGAAGATTTGCTGGCGCCCCGTTGGAAGGGCCGTCTCGGCGTCAATCTCCAGGATCCGGAATGGTACGTGAGCCTGCAGCGGCGTTGGGGAAAAGACAAGGCGCGCAGTTTTCTAAAAGCTCTCGCAACCCAGCAGCCGGGGGTACGCGACGGCCATAACATCACCGCGCAACTTTTAGCGGCGGGCGAGTTTCACGCCGTGACCAATACCTACGCGCACATCGCTGCGCGCATCAAAGGTCAAGGCGGCCCGGTGCAGTATGTCTTCGACGAACCGGTGATTACCTACGTTCATCCGATCGCGTTGATGAAAGGCTCGCCCCATCCCAATGCCGGCAAGTTGTTGATGAGCTTCATTCTGTCCACCGAAGGTCAACGCATGCTGCGCGACCAGGGCCGAATTCCCGGCCATCGCGACATCGATCCGCAAGTTTTTTCACTGCGCAACATCCGACTCCAAGCTAGCGACCCACGGGCGGCGAAAGAATACGGCCCAGCAGGCGAAGAGCTGCGCGCGATTTTCGGCGCACGTTGAACTTTTGAACTTTGAACCTTGAACCGCATTTGACGATTTGAACGATTTGTACGAGTGACAATTTTTAAGCAGGCGGCGCCAATGATGGAACTATTTCCTAAAACTCGCACCACCCCCCTCCCAGGCGGCTACATGGGCAAGATTCTCCGCGTCGATCTGACAACCGGCGCGCTCAAGGACGAGAATCTGCCCGAGGAACCGATCCTAAAAAAATTCATCGGCGGGCAAGCGTTGGCCTTATATATTTTGATGAACGAATTGCCACTCGATGCGACGCCGTTCGGTCCGGAAAATATCGTCGTTATCATGACTGGGCCGCTCACCGGCAACGGCTTCACTCCCGGCGGCACCAAGATGACCGCCGTCTATCTGAGCCCGCTCACGAACACGACTCTCGGACGCGGCGCCACCAGCGGATACTGGGGAACCTATCTCAAAGCCGCAGGTTACGACGGCATCATTCTCCAGGGCGCGTCGCCCAAACCGGTCTATCTCTATGTCAAAGACGGCAAGGCCGAGTTGCGCGACGCCGCGCAAGTCTGGGGAGCCGGCACGCGCGACACCGAAGATCGCTTGCGTGAAATCGTCGGCAACCGCGACGCCAGGGTTCTGTGTATCGGCCCCGCCGGCGAACATATGAATCGCGCCGCCATGCTCGCCAACGACTACAACCACTTCGCCGCCCACAGCGGCGGCGCCGTCCTTGGCTCGAAAAAGCTTAAAGCCATCGTCGTTTCCGGGACGCTGCGGCCGAGCTACCGTGACAAAGCCAGACTAGCCGACGCCGGCGCGCGCTGGCGCGGAGTGTTGCAACAGCACGACGTGAAAAAGAAAAAAACCAAGTACGGCCACGGCGACGCCTGGGGCGCGTTAAATAATTTGAATTGGCGCAGTACGGATTTGCAACCAGCGCACATTCGTGGCTTCGACCAGAACGAAGTCGTGCTTCGTCCTTGTTTCCAATGCGCGCGCCTGTGTCCCTGGGACGCGAAGCTCGGCGAAGGCGAGTTCAAAGGTACCGTGGTGCATTTCAACGCCGGCGGCGAATGGCTCGACACGTTCTTTAATCTTGGCATCAAGGGCAATGCCGTGCTCTACCTCGCCGAGAAGATCAATAATTTAGGCATCGAGTGCAGCCATTTTTCCTGCGGCGCCGGCGTCGCCTTTGAAGCGTGGGAAAAGGGCCTGCTCGGACCGGAGCGAACCAACGGCTTGAAACTCGAGTGGGGCAATGTCGATGCAGTGGACAAACTGCTGGACATGGCTGCCCGCCGCGAGGGATGGCTCGGCAATTTACTCGCCGAAGGTCCGAAGCAACTTGCCGAAGCGCTCGGCGGCGACGCGCCCAATTGGGCGGTGCACACCAAAGGCGGCACGCCGGCGATGCACGAGTGGCGCCCCTTGCTAGGTCAAATGCTGCGCGAGTTGGTCGCCAGCGGCGGCATGAAACCGCAGGGCGGCGGTTCGAAAAATCCGCCGCCTGACCTGCGCGAGAACGAACATTGGGGCCCTTTGGAAATGGACAGCCCCGAGGGCTGGGTTTGGTCCCACGTTCTTTCCGAACAGTACCGGCAATTCACCGGCATCTTTGGCGGCTGCTGGTTCGCCCAGGAGAGTCACAAGAAAGACGGTCTGAATAGCATCGTCGACGCCTTCAACGCCATCACCGGCTGGAATTTTTCGATGG
>Ga0075421_100007842_pt1 | contig 13086 bp, 11 predicted proteins | sample SoiMetdeltSBSDD5_FD_75292 | JGI IMG/M metagenome (GOLD analysis project Ga0075421, IMG submission 75292) | Bulk soil microbial communities from a Populus tree surrounding site in Tennessee, USA - Soil MetaG P. deltoides SBSDD5 | ecosystem: Environmental > Terrestrial > Soil > Tree plantation... | reverse complement strand
GGCTCCCTGCTCGCCGGCTGCGAGGAGAGCCCGGGTGAGCTGATCTTCATCAACGGCAAGCAGTTCAAGTCCTACCGGGGCATGGGCTCGCTCGGCGCGATGCAGTCGCGCGCCGGCGGCGGCCGCTCGTACTCGAAGGACCGCTACTTCCAGGACGACGTCTTCTCCGACGACCGACTTATTCCGCAGGGCATCGAGGGTCAGGTCCCTTACCGGGGGCCGTTGGGCGCCGTCGCGCATCAGCTCGTGGGTGGGCTGCGGACGGCGATGGGTTACGTGGGCGCGGCGACCGTCGCCGAACTGCACGAGCGCGGGCGGTTGGTGCAGATCACCGCGGCCGGCCTCAAGGAGAGCCACCCCCACGACATTCAGATGACCGTCGAGGCGCCCAACTACCACTCCCGCTAACCCAACCCGGGCGAAGGAGCAGACGCCATGCGTGACGTGGTCGAGATCGGCATGGGCAAGACCGCATTGCGCGGCTACCACCTGGACGACGTCGCGATCGTGCCGAGCCGGCGCACGCGCGATGTCGATGACGTGTCCACGACCTGGCAGCTCGACGCGTACCAGTTCAAGATCCCGTGTGTGGCGCACCCCAGCGACGCCACGATGAGCCCGGCGACCGCGGCCACCCTGGGCCGTCTCGGCGGGCTCGGCGTGCTCAACGTCGAGGGCGTGTGGTGCCGGTACGAGGACCCGACCAAGATTCTCGAGTCGCTGGCCGAGCTCGATGACGAGGGGATGGCGGCGACGCGCCGGCTGCAGGAGGTGTACGCCGAGCCGATCAAGCCGGAACTGGTCGCCGACCGGGTCAAGGCGGTCCGCGACGCCGGCGTGACCGTGGCGGTCCGGGTCTCACCCCAGCACACGCTCGCCCTGGCCCCGGTCATCCTGGACGCGGGCGTCGACATCCTCGTCATCCAGGGCACGATCGTCTCGGCCGAGCACGTCTCGACCAACGACGAACCGCTCAACCTCAAGGAGTTCATCGCCGACCTGGACCTACCGGTCATCGCCGGCGGCTGCACGGACCACAAGACCGCACTGCACCTGATGCGCACCGGCGCCGCCGGTGTGATCGTCGGGGTCGGGGCGGACGGCTGGTCTACCACGGACACCGTGCTCGGCATCCGGGTGCCGATGGCGACCGCTATCGCCGACGCGGCGGCCGCCCGGCGCGACTACCTCGACGAGACCGGCGGGCGGTACGTGCACCTCGTCGCCGACGGCGGCCTGCGTACGAGCGGTGACATCGCCAAGGCGCTGGGCTGCGGGGCCGACGCCGTCATGCTGGGCGAGCCCCTCTCGCGCTGCGAGGAGGCGCCGGCCGGTGGTGCCTGGTGGCATTCGGCCGCGAGCCACCCCAAGCTGCCGCGGGGCTCGTTCGGGATGGCCGACGAGCCGCTCGGCGCCATGGAGAAGCTCCTCTTCGGGCCGAGCGACGACCCGGACGGCTCGCTGAACCTCTTCGGCGGGCTGCGCCGGGCCATGGCCAAGTGCGGCTATCGCGACCTGAAGGAGTTCCAGAAGGTCGGCTTGGTATTGGATCGTTAAGCGGCCCCCTCCGTGATCGTGGATAGATTGGGTAGCCAGGGCGGCACGGATCATCCAAGATCTTCGGGGAGAGCGCGTGGGGCGGCGTCGGTGGGCAGCGGGCTGGGTTCTCGGGCCGGCGGCCGTGATCCTGCTGGCCGGATGTCCGGCGGCGAAGCCCGGTGGGCCGACGAGCCCGACGCCGGGCGGGACGGGGGCGGCCGTCGAGTTCGCGCCGGGTGCACCCGGCCTGGGCGACCCGTACTACCCCAAGGCCGGCAACGGCGGCTACGACGTGGGGCACTATGCGCTCGACGTGCGCTACGACCCCGACACGGATCAGCTGACCGGGCACGCCGTGATCACCGCGACCGCGACCTCGAACCTGGCCAGCTTCAACCTCGACCTCCACGGCCTCACGGTCGACGACGTGACCCTGGACGGCGGGGTCGTGAAGTACACCCGGGACGGCGACGAGCTGACCATCGCCACGGGCAGCGGTCTGCCGAAGGGTAAAGAGTTCACTGTGGACGTTCGCTACCACGGCGTGCCGGAGCTCTACGGCGGAGCCGTGCCGGGAGGGGTCTTCGCCGCCCGTAAGGGGAAGCAGGCTGACGACGGCGCGGTGGCGATCGGCGAGCCGTTCGTGGCGGCGTCATGGTTCCCCGTGAACGACCATCCGCGCGACAAGGCGACCTACCAGATCCGGATCACGGTGCCGGGCGACCTCGCCGCGCTGAGCAACGGGGTGCTGGAGGGCAAGCAGCCGGCCGGCTCTGGCGACACGACGTGGGCGTGGTCGGAGTCGAGCCCGATGGCGAGCTACCTGGCGACGATGGTGATCGGCGACTACCGCGTGCGCGAGAGCACCCACAAGGGCAAGGCGGTCGTCGTCGCCGTCGACGCCGACCTGCCGCAGCAGGTCGACTCGCAGCTCGCCCGTACACCGGAGGTCGTCGACTTCCTTGAGACCCAGTTCGGGCCCTACCCGTTCGCGGCGATGGGCGGCATCGCGATCGACGATCCCCGCATCCGGTACGCGCTGGAGAACCAGAGCCGGCCGATCTACTCGTCGACGTTCTTCGGCGGCGCGGACGCGAGCTGGGTGATCGCGCATGAGCTGGCCCATCAGTGGTTCGGCGACAGCGTCTCCGTCAACGACTGGAAGGAGGTCTGGCTCAACGAGGGCTTCGCCACCTACGCCGAGTGGCTGTGGAGCCAGCACTGGGGTGGCCAGACTCCGCAACAGACCTTCGACCGCCTGTACGCGCAGGCGGGCAACGCGATGTGGCGGACGCCGCCCGGCGACCCGGGCGCGGACGATCCGTTCGTCAACTCGGTCTACGACCGCGGCGCGATGACTCTGCACGCCCTGCGGATGACCGTCGGCGACTCCGCCTTCTTCGAGATCATCAAGACCTGGGCCGCCGAGAAGCGCAACGCCAACGCCACCACGCCCGAGTTCGTGGCGCTCGCCGAAAGGATCTCGGGCCAGCAGCTCGACGCCCTCTTCCTCGCCTGGCTCTACGGCGAGACCCGCCCGCCGCGCCCGTCCCGCTAGGGTCCGTCCCGCTAGGGTCCGTCCCGCCAGGGGCTACCGCCGAAGTTACCGGCGGGTCAGGATGGAGCCGTGCGCTACGACGTCGTGATCATCGGTTCGGGGTTCGGCGGCAGCGTGGCCGCGCTGCGACTCGTGGAGAAGGGCTACTCGGTGGCCGTCCTGGAGGCGGGGCGCCGCTTCGCCGACCACGAGTTCCCGGAGACCTCCTGGAAGCTGCGCCGCTTCCTGTGGGCACCAGGGCTCGGCTGCTTCGGCATCCAACGCATCGACGTGCTCGGCTCGGCCCGGGACTCCTCCGATCAGGTTCGGGCCGGCGGCGTGCTGGTGCTCTCGGGCGCCGGCGTGGGCGGCGGCAGCCTCGTCTACGCCAACACGCTCTACGAGCCGATGCCGGCGTTCTACTCCGATCCACAGTGGCGTGACATCACGGATTGGGGGAAGGAGCTGGCGCCCCACTTCGACCAGGCCAAGCGGATGCTGGGCGTCACGACGTACCCGCGCGAGACCGGCGCGGACCGGGCGATGCGGGCGGTGGCCGAGCGGATGGGGGTCGGGCACACGTTCCACGCGACACCGGTGGGCGTCCACATCGGAGAGCCCGGCCGCACGGTTCCCGACCCCTACTTCGGCGGTGTCGGGCCCGAGCGGGCCGGCTGCCTCCATTGTGGTCAGTGCATGACCGGGTGCCGGCACAATGCCAAGAACACTCTCGTGAAGAACTACCTCTACCTCGCCGAGAAGGCGGGGGCGAAGGTCTTCGCGCTCACCACCGCCACCGAGGTCCGTCCGGCCGCCGCGGGTGGCTACCTCGTCGAAACCGTACGTACGGGGTCCTGGCTGCGTCGTCAGCGCCGCGTCTTCGAGGCCGACCAGGTGATCTTCGCGGCCGGCGCGCTCGGCACCCAGCGACTGCTGCATCGAATGCGGTCGTCGGGTGCGTTGCCCGAGCTGTCGGACCGGGTGGGAGCGTTGACGCGTACGAACTCCGAGTCGATTCTCGGCGCCTCGGTGCCGGCGCGTGAGGCTCGTCGCCGCAGGCTTGACCTGACGGACGGGGTGGCCATCACCAGCTCGTTCCATCCGGATGACCACACGCACGTGGAGCCGGTGCGCTACGGTCGCGGCTCCAACTCGATGGGTCTGCTGCAGACCGTGCTGACCGACGGCGGACCCCGGCGCGGGCTGCGCTGGGCGGCCACCATCGGCCGTCACCCCGTCGCCGCCGCCCGGGTCGCGACCGTGCGCCGATGGTCGGAGCGCACGGTGATCGCGCTGGTCATGCAGTCTCTGGACAACTCGTTGACCGTCCGATATCGACGGTCGTGGTACGGGCGGCGTCGGCTCGTGGCGTCGCTGGGCCACGGCGCGCCCAACCCGAGTTGGATCCCGGCGGGCAACCAGGCCGTGCGCCTGCTCGCCGAGGAGATCGACGGGGTCGCGGGCGGGTCCATCACGGAGGTCTTCGACACCCCGGTGACAGCGCACATCCTCGGCGGTGCGGTCATCGGCTCATCGCCCCGCCACGGCGTCATCGACCCGTATCACCGCGTCTTCGGCCACTCCGGGCTGCACGTCGTGGACGGCGCCGCGATCTGCGCCAACCTCGGCGTCAACCCGTCGCTCACGATCACGGCCCAGGCTGAGCGCGCGATGGCGTTCTGGCCCAACCGCGGCGAGGCTGACCCGCGGCCCGCGCTCGGCTCGGCGTACGTGCGGCTCGAACCCGTCGCGCCCCACCACCCCGTCGTGCCGGCCCACGCCCCGGCCGCGCTGCGCCGCGCCTGACCCGTTCGGCCGCGCCGGGCTCGTTCGTGTTGTGGTGAGTTACTGCCCCCAAGGGGGCGGAAAATCACCACAGCCCGCAGGAGGGAGCGGGTTCTCATCGAGTTCTCACAGTGACCTCATCGACGGCTCACGCGGAGGCGGCAACCTCACGTCCATGACGGTGCTTCAACCCGCCCGGCCGCGAACGGGGCCCGGGAGCGCGGCCGACGTGGTCTATGTGGTGTGCCTGATGCAGGCGGCCTTTGTGCTCCTCGGCGGGCTCGGCGAGATGCTCATCATGGGCGCCAACCCGCTCTACCTCGTGCTGCCGGTGGCGAAGATGGTGCTGCTGTTCGTCTTCGCGGCGAAGGTGGTCTCGGGGCGGCGGTGGGCGATGGTGGCGCTGATCGTCCTGCAGGGCATGACGCTGGTGGGTTTCTGGCTGCAGCTTGGTGCCGGGATGCTGCCGTGGGTCGACTTCACCGTCAACCTCGTCGGCCTGCTAACGAACCTGGTGCTGCCGGCCGCGGTGCTCTACCTGTGCGCGTCGATGCTGGCCCGGTCGAGGGCCGCCTCCCGCGTGGTCACCGGCGTGGTCTACCGCCCGATGGTGCCAGCGTCGGTGTGGCCCCCACCGCAGGACCCCTACGCGCCGGCTCCGCTGATCACGACGGTGGTCGTCTCGGGCTCGGACGTGACCCGGTGAACGCCGAGAGCGCGGAGGCGAGCAATGAATGGCGCGAGCCGACAGCGAGTGAGCATCGGAGGGCCGTCAGGCCTGAGGAGCGGAGCGAGCGCGGAGGCGAGCAATGAATGGCGCGAGCCGACAGCGAGTGAGCATCGGAGGGCCGTCAGGCCTGAGGAGCGGAGCGAGCGCGGAGGCGAGCAATGAATAGCTGGGAGGCGTTTTGGGTGGGGGTCGCGCCGCAGCACGCGCCGGCGCTGGTGGCGGCCGCGATCCTGCCGGTGCTGGTGTTCGCGGCCCGTCGCTTCCGGGCCCGTACGCGAGCGGAGCTGGGCCTGCCCGGGCACCAACCCCGGCCGACCGGCACCCTCGAGGTCTGGGCCGCCTGGCTGCTCGGCATCGCGGCGGCGGTGCACCTGGCCCTGCCCCTGGGTCACTTCGACGGGCCGGTGCTCGCGGCGGCGTTCGTGGGCAGCGGCGCGGCCTACGCCTGGCTCGCCATGCGGGCCCTGGAGGGCCGCTCGTGGCGGCTTCTCTCCGCCCTGCTGCTGACCGCGACGCTGATCGCCTATCTCGTGGTGTCGGGCGCCGGCGGCGAAGAGCCCGACCAGGTCGGCATCGCCACCGCGCTGGTCGAGCTGGTGGCGCTGGGTCTGTGCCTGGTGCCCGTGCGCCAGCCGGGCCGTCCGCGCCGGTTCGCCCGCTTCGTCGGCAGCGCCGCCACCGTCGCCGTCACCTTCGGCGTCGGCGTGGTCGTGTGGGTCAGTTCGTTCCTGGCGCACGCGGCGACCGACACCGACGTCGCCTCCGACCCGGAGGGCGCCGTGGAGGCCGTCGGCCACACCGGCGACCACGCGCACGAGCATGACCACGTGGCCCGCGCCCAGGCCGGCGTCATCATGCGTCCGATAGCGGGGCACCACCCGACCACCGCCCAGCAGCGAGCCGCCACCCAGCTCGCCGACGCGACCCGGAAGGCCATGGTCCGGTACGCGAGCCTCGACGCGGCCCTGGCGGCCGGCTACAAGCTCCCCAAGCCGGGCACAGGCACCGATGTCCACCTTGAAAACAAGGCCTTCACGCGCGATGGCCGCGTGCTCGATCCGCAACGCCCGGAGATGCTCGTCTACGCCATTGTGGACGGACGGGCAACGCTGCTCGGCGTCGTCTTCGTGATGGAGCGGGCCGGCGCGCCTGGGCCCGATCCGGGTGGCCCGGTCACCCGCTGGCACGCGCATAACATCTGCCTGACCGCGCTGCCGCCCGGCTTCGGGATCGTGACGCCGTTCGGCACCTGCCCCGCGCTGTCGGTCAACGTCACCTCGCCCGAGATGATGCACGTCTGGATCGTGGAGAACCCGGGCGGCCCGTTCGCCGAGGGGTTGGACGCGAAGTGGGTGCGCGCCTATCTCGCCTCCCACCCGGCCTAGGCCCGCGCCGCTACGGGGTGGCGGGCCGGCGGGCCGGTAGGCTTCCAGCGTGTCCTCACCCCGACGGCCACCCACCTGCCTCGTCGTGGACTTCGGCGCACAGTACGCCCAGCTGATCGCGCGCCGAGTGCGGGAGGCACGGGTCTACTCCGAGATCGTGCCGCACACAATGACGGTGGAGCAGATGCTCGCGCTCGAACCGGCCGCGATCGTGCTCTCCGGCGGGCCCGCCAGCGTGTACGAGCCGGGGGCGCCGCAGGTCGACCCGGCCCTCTTCGAGGCCGGTGTGCCCGTCTTCGGCATCTGCTACGGCTTCCAGGCGATGGCGCTGTCCCTCGGCGGCGACGTCGCCCACACCGGTCAGCGGGAGTTCGGCGGCACGCGGCTGACGATCGCCGGCTCCGGCGGCGCGTTGCTCTCCGGCCTGCCGACTCAGCAGAGTGTGTGGATGAGCCACGGCGACTGCGTCACCGACGCCCCGGCGGGCTTCACGGTGACGGCCGGCAGTGCCGGTGCACCCGTGGCCGCGTTCGAGGATCTCGCGCGCCGCCAGGCTGGCGTCCAGTTCCACCCCGAGGTGGCGCATACGCCGCACGGGCAGCGGATCCTCGAACGGTTCCTCTACGACATCGCGGGCATCGCGCCCACGTGGACGGCGGAGAACATCGTCGAGGAGCAGGTCGCCGCGATCCGCGCCCGGGTGGGCGACGGCCGCGTCATCTGCGGACTGTCCGGCGGCGTCGACTCGGCCGTGGCCGCGGCCCTCGTGCACCGGGCCGTCGGCGACCAGCTCACGTGCGTCTTCGTCGACCATGGCCTGCTGCGCGCCGGCGAGGCCGAACAGGTCGAGAAGGACTACGTCGCCGCGACCGGCATCCGGCTCACCGTCGTCGACGCGGCCGACCAGTTCCTCACCGCCCTGGTCGGCGTCACCGATCCGGAGCAGAAACGGAAGATCATCGGGCGGGAGTTCATCCGCGCCTTCGAGTCGGCCGCCCGGGGCATCGAAGCGACGTACCTGGTGCAGGGGACGCTCTACCCCGACGTGGTGGAGTCCGGCGGTGGCACCGGTACAGCGAACATCAAGTCCCACCACAACGTCGGCGGGCTGCCGGACGACCTTCGGTTCGAGCTCATCGAGCCGCTGCGGACGCTGTTCAAGGACGAGGTGCGCGCCCTCGGCGTGGCCCTGGGTCTGCCGGAGGCGATTGTCTGGCGACACCCGTTCCCGGGCCCGGGGCTCGCGATCCGCATCATCGGCGAGGTCACCCGCGACCGGCTCGACGTGCTGCGCGCCGCCGATAAGATCGCCCGGGACGAGCTGGTGGCATCCGGCCTGGACCGCGGCGTCTGGCAGTTCCCGGTGGTGCTCCTCGCCGACGTTCGCAGCGTCGGGGTCCAGGGGGACCTGCGCACCTACGGTCACCCGATCGTGTTGCGTCCGGTGTCCAGTGAGGACGCGATGACCGCGGACTGGTCCCGGCTGCCCGAGGACCTGATTGCTCGGATCTCTACCCGGATCACCAACGAGGTCCGCGAGGTGAACCGGGTCGTGCTCGACGTGACGAGCAAGCCGCCGGGCACGATCGAGTGGGAGTAGATCTCCTCGTCGTCGCCTCGGCCGCCGCCGCCGGTGCGCTCGGCGGGGCGCTCGTGCCGGTTCCGGCGTACCGGCTGTCGGTGCCGGTGCAGTCCCCCGACCGCGACGCCTGCGACCGGTGCGGAACGCCACTGCCGGCTGGTTGGCGGGGATGGGTGCGCGTGCCGGCCAGGTGCTCTGAGTGCTGGGCGAGGCTCGGCCCGCCGGCCTGGCTGACCGCCATCGTGGCCGGGGTGGCGAGCGCCGTGCTCGCGCTCTGCCTGGGCCCGCGACTCGTACTCCCGCTGTTCGTGGCCCTGGCCGTGCTGGGCGTCGCGCTGGGCGCGATCGACATCGCGTGCAAGCGGCTGCCCCACAAGCTCGTGATGCCGGCCCTGTGGGTCGGATCGGCGCTGCTCGCGGTCGTCGCGCTGGTGACCTGGAGCTGGGGCACCTGGCTGCGGGCGGTGCTCGCGGCGGCCGTCCTCTTCGCGATCTTCGCCGTGCTCGCCAGCCTGCCCGGGGGTGGTCTCGGGTTCGGCGACGTCAGGCTCGCCGCGCTGCTCGGCCTCTTTCTCGGCTGGCTCGGATGGCGCACTGTGCTGTTCGGCGCGCTGCTGCCGTGGCTCGTCAACGCCCCCGTGGTGCTCACTCTGCTGCTGCTGGGGAGGGCCGGGCGCCGGTCCCGGCTGCCGTTCGGGCCTGCCCTCCTGGTAGGCGCGCTCCTGGCGATCGTGGTGACGGTCGGGGTGCCGAAGATCATCGCTGCGTAGCCGGGTCAACCGATCGACGGATGCTCTGGTCCGTTTGGCCCCCGCATTGTGTCGGTGACCTGACAGCGGTCGGCGGGGTGGTGCGGGACCGTGACCGGTGTTTGTGGGACGCTCCGCTCAATGAATTCCAAACTGGACGGTCCTGTAGGAGGGAGAGCCAGTGTTCGGGCTCGCACTAAATCTCTACCGTACGTACCGCGCAGTCCGGCCGAAGCCGGCGGCCGAGCCGCGCGACGAGGGGGCCAGCCTCGTTGAGTACGGCTTGTTGGTGGCGCTCATCGCTGTCGCCATCGTTGGGGCGATCTTCGGCCTCGGCACGCAGATCGGCGCACTGTTTGACCAGGCCAGCGACTGCATCGAGACCACCGACGCTACCTGTAACGATTAGGCCAGGCGTGACACGTTATGGTCCGCCCCCGGTCCGGGTGGACCATGACACTCTGGGACAACGTCGGCGGCCGGTCCGAGGGGGGTTTCCGCGATGAGGTCGTCGACGCCGCGTCGCGGTGATGACCGCGGCGCCGCGGCACTTGAGTTCGCGCTGGTGCTCCCTGTCCTGCTGCTGGTCTTGTTCGGGCTGATCGACTTCGGCCGACTGCTCAACGCCCAACTGGTGGTCTCCGACGCCGCGCGCGAGGGGGCTCGCGCGGCCGCGCTTGTCAGTCAGAGCGAGGGCGAGGACCGGATCGACAGCATCACGGGCGCCACGGTGGGCCCGGTCGAGCGGACCGTCGATGAGTGCCCGGCCAATCCCGGTCCGGACGACTTCGCGGAGGCAACCGTGACGCTGACCTTCGACTGGGCAACGCCGTTGGGCGTCATCCTTGAAAACGCCGATGTCACCGTCACCGGTCATAGCGAGATGCAATGCCAAGGCTGAGTAGCGCCAGGGGCAGGCGACCACCCGGTTGGCGCGGTGACCGCGGCGCCGTCGCCGTGACGGTCGCGCTCGTCCTCGCCGGGGGCGTGCTGCTGGGTTTCGGGGCGATCGTGGTCGACGTCGGGTGGCTCTACGTCGAGCGCGCCCAGCTGCAGACCGGCGCCGATGCCGCCAGCGTCGGGATCGCGAAGGCGTGTGGCCAGAACACCACCGACTGCACCGACGACGACGCGGTTCTTGCGTTGGCGGACCGGCTGGCCGACGACAACGCGCCCGACGGCGAGGCAACGATCCTCACCGTTTGTGGGCTCGACCAGCGCGACGTGCTTTCGGCCTGCGTCGACCCGACCACCTGCTACGGCGGCCGGCCGGAACCGCCGACCAACTACGTCGAGGTCCTCGTTGCCACCGGCCAGCCCGGCACGTCGAGCACGCTGCTGCCGCCGACCTTCGCCCGGGCCATGATCGGCCATAGCGAGTCCGAAGGGATCGAGGTGAGGGCCTGCTCCCGGGCGGAGTGGAACGCCGCGCCCGTCGTCATCGCCGCGATGACGGTCTCGACGTGCGAGTTCGCCGACGCGACCAACGGCGGGGAGGACTTCGGCCGGCGGCCCCCGTACCCGCCGGATCCGAACCCCGACGACGAATACACGATCTACACCCGCGGCATCAACGTGCACGGCAGCTGCGGCACGCGGCGGTTTGGCTGGGGTCGGGCGGGCCCGTTCGGCTGGATCGCGAGCAACGGGGACTGCCGCACGACCGTGCCCGACAACCTCGTGATGACGGGCACCACCGACGATGGCATCACCATGCCGGAAGGCTGCCAGGACTTTATCTGGGATGCCCTCGACCACCGGAAGGTGATCTACGTCGTCGTCCACGACGCGCGGAGGACGCGCTTCGGCCCGCTGCAGTTCCGGGCGGCTTCGCTGGCCCCGTTCGTCGTCACCGGCTTCTACTACCCGGGCGGGAGCGAACGGTCGTGGGCCGACCCCGACCACGATCTTCCCTGCTTCGGCGCATCGGACCGGTGCATCTCCGGCTTCTTCGTCGGGCCGACCGTACCCATCACCTTCGGCGGCGACACCGCCGTGCGCATCACGGGCTGACCGTCATGACCGTAACTACCGATCGGGATCGTGTCTTATGACTCGTCGTATCGTCGCCGTCCTCGTCGCCGTCGCCCTCGCCGCTGTCGGCGCGGTGGGCGTGCTGATCTGGGCGCTCAAGGCCGACCAGCGGGTGCGTGACCGCCTCACCGACGCGGTGAGCGTCGCGATCGCGACCAAGCCCATCCCGGCCGGCTACACCGGCGGCCGCATCCGCGCCGAGGGCATGTTCCGGATCGAGCGCATGCCCCGTAGCTCCGTGCCGAAGGACTTCCTCTCCGACGTCGGCGCCGACGAGGAGCGCAAGGTGGTCATGTCAAACATCGCCACCGGGCAGATCCTCTACGGAGCGCTGTTCGGTCAGCCGGGCATCGTGACGGCCGGCCTGTCGCTGCCCGACGGCAAGATGGCGCTGACGGTGAAGACGGGCGTACCGGAGCAGGTCGCCGGGTACGTGCAGCCGGGCTCGAAGGTCGCGATCTTCCTCACGTACACCGTCACCAACTCCGATTCCGACAGCCCGGACAAGCGCACGCGGGTGTTGCTGCCCACCGTCGACGTGCTCGCGGTCGGTGCCTTCCGGGCGCCCCGCAACGACGGCCTCGTCAACACCCGGCAGTCTGGTGAGATCAACGCGGACGGGGAGCTCCTGCTGACACTGGCCGTCAACCAGAACGAGGCGGAGCGGTTGATCCAGGCCGTGCACACGGGGGAGCTGTATTGTGCGCTGATCACGGACTCAATCATCATCACGCCGGGTGCGGGCGTGGACAATCGAGACGCCGGCTCCGGAACCGCTCCGCTCTTCCCCCAACCCCGCTGATCATGGCCACCGAGGTGACCGCATGACCATCCTGTACGAGCCGCACCGGCGAGAGACGCAGCAGTTCGCGGTGCTGCTCGGCAGCGACGTGCATACCGCGCCGACCAACGTGGACATGGCCCGGCTGATCGCCGAGATGCCGGGCGAGCAGTTGGTGATCCTTGGCCCGGGCGTCGACCTTGGCGAGGCCCTGGCGATCGCGGCCGAGTACCGGGTGAGTCGGCCGACGCTGGGCGTGGTGCTCATCCGCGAGCGGGTCGACGTCGGCCTGCTGGGCGAGGCGATCCGGGCCGGCGTCCGCGAGGTTGTCCCGGCGAGCGACCCGACCGCGCTGCTCGCGGCGTGCGCCCGGTCGCTCAACGTCTCGCGTCAGATGGCCCCGGCGCCGGGCGCTCGGCAGGGCGCCTCGGGCACCGCCGCGAAGGCCCGGGTGATCACGGTCTTCGCGGCCAAGGGCGGTTGCGGCAAGACTACGTTGGCGACCAACATCGCGGTGGCGCTCGCGGGCGGCGGGAGCCGGCGGGTCGGGCTCATCGACCTCGACCTCGCGTTCGGCGACGTCGCGATCATGATGCAGCTGGTGCCGGAGCGGACGATCGCCGACGCCGTCGGGGTCACCGAGCTCGACGAGACCGTGCTCCGCACGCTGCTCACGCCGTACGGGCCGGGGCTGGACACCCTGCTCGCCCCGGCCGGTCCGGCCGAGGCCGAGCGCGTCACCCAGGGCCTCGTCGCGGACGTGCTGCGCCTCGCCACCGGGATCTTCGACTTCATCGTCGTCGACACGCCGCCGCAGTTCACCGAGTCGGCGATGGTGGCGCTGGACCTCTCGCACGTCCACGTGCTGCTCACCACGCCCGACATTCCGGCGCTGAAGAACCTGCGCATCACGCTCGACACGTTCGACCTGCTCGGCATGCCGTCTGAGCAGCGCCTGGTGGTG
>Ga0075421_100007839_pt1 | contig 13086 bp, 13 predicted proteins | sample SoiMetdeltSBSDD5_FD_75292 | JGI IMG/M metagenome (GOLD analysis project Ga0075421, IMG submission 75292) | Bulk soil microbial communities from a Populus tree surrounding site in Tennessee, USA - Soil MetaG P. deltoides SBSDD5 | ecosystem: Environmental > Terrestrial > Soil > Tree plantation... | reverse complement strand
GCCGCCGGCGAGAAGATGATCTCCGCACCGTACATGCGCAGCAGCTGCACCCGCTCGGTGGAGACGTTCTCCGGCATCACGCACACCAGCCGGTACCCCTGCAGCTTGGCGACCATGGCGAGCGCGATGCCGGTGTTGCCGCTTGTCGGCTCCAGAATGGTGGCGCCGGGCCGCAGCCGCCCCTCGGCCTCGGCGGCGCGCACCATGTACAGGGCGGCGCGATCCTTCACGCTCCCCGTCGGGTTGCGGTCCTCGAGCTTGGCCCACAGCCGCACCTCGGGTGAGGGCGACAGCCGCGGAAGCCCGACCAGCGGCGTGTCTCCGCAAATGTCCAAAAGCGACTCATAGCGAGCCATCGTTCTACCCTCTGAGGCCCGGAGGGGCTGTGGGTTGGGGGGATGGCGGGCGGGAAAGAGCAAGCGCTGTGGGTTGGGGGGATGGCGGGCGGGAAAGAGCAAACGCGGCAGCCATGCCGAAGGCGCCACCGGCCACCGCGGGCAGGATCGTCACCGTATCGCCGTCGTTGAGCTTGGCGTCCAGCGAGCCGAGGAAGCGCACGTCTTCATCGTTAACGTAGATATTGACGAACCGGTGCAGCCCGCCCTCGGGCGTGATCAGCCGGCCCTTCAAGCCGGGATGCTGGGCGTCCAAATCGGACAGCAGGTCGGCCAGCGTCTCGCCGGAGCCGGAGACGGCCTTGGAACCGCCCGTGTATGAACGCAGGATCGTGGGGATACGAACATCGATAGCCATGATTGATTAGCTCCTAAGGAAGAATTTGTCGAGTCGGGAAAACGAGGGGTGCCTAACTGCGACACTCGTAATCCACGCTGTTTGGGGTCTGCCCAAACATGTACGACTGCACGGCGTTAACCGGCTCTTCCTTAACCACGCCGTCAAGGATACGGAACGACCGTATCTCGGTCGAATCAGGCTCACGGGTTGAGACGAGAAGGTAATGGGCCCCGGGGACGCCGGCCAGGCTCACATCGGTACGCGAGGGATAGGCCTCCGTCGCCGTGTGGGAGTGGTAGATGACAATCGGCTCCTCGTCACGATCGTCCATCTCACGCCACACGCGCAACTGCTCCATCGAATCAAATCGATAGAAGGTCGTAGATCGCTCGGCGTTGTCCATCTGAATGTGCCTGGTCGGGGTGTCCGAGCCGGCAGGGCCCGCGACGATGCCGCACGCCTCATCCGGGTGATCCCGGCGGGCATGCGCCACGATCGCATCAAGGATCGCCTGCTCGATGGTCAGCACGCGGAAAGCCTACCGAGCACTTCGGTTCAGAAAACCGAGACCTTAATCACGCCGTATAGGCCGTCAGCAACGAATCCTGTAAATATCCCAGATACGAGTACACGCTCAACTGGAACACCCGCGCCGAGTGCGGATCCTCGGCCAGGGCCCGGTCGAGTTCCAACTCCAGCACTGTGTCGTCGGAGATCTCCAGCCGGATCCCGAGCGCCAGCCGCGCGTCGTTCAAGGCGCGTAACCACGCCTGCGCGGCCTCGGCGTCGAGTCGAACCTCGCCTGAGCCCTCCTCGGGCAGCGCGGCCAGGATCGCCCCCGCATGATCGATCTTGCCGGTCTTCAGGTCTCCCTCGGTGAACCGGCGGAACTCGGCGGACTCGCGCGGCGCGCCCGGATAGACATCCGGGAACAGCCGGCCCACGACGGGGTCGGTGTGGTCGAAGCCCTCGGTCAGCAGCCCGACGACCTCCTCGGCCACCTTGCGCAAGACCTTGACCTCGTCCTCCTGCAGTGTGGCGATGCACACCGCGCCCCGGCGCTTGAACAGGGTCACTGCTTGTCCACCGTTGCCCACAGTCCATAGGAATGCAGGCGGGAGGCGTCATACTCCATGCGCTCGCGGGCGCCGGCGCTCACCACTGCTTTGCCCTTGTGGTGAACATCAAGCATCAACAACTCCGCTTTGTCCTTGGGATAGCCAAAGAGCTGCTGAAACACCCACGTCACGTAACTCATGAGGTTCACCGGATCGTTGTGCACGATGGTGACCCAGGGCCGGGCGAACTCCGACTCCTCGACAAACTCTGGACGCGCCGTTCGGCTTGGCGTCGTCTGCGGGGCGGCGGTCACGCCCCCATCCTACGATCGGACGAGGCGTACAGCGACCACCGACAACCCCTACGCTGTTGCCTGTGCATGGATTGGCTTGCCTTGGATCACCGGCGCTGCTGACGGATCACTACGAGCTGACCATGGTCAGCGCCGCGCTCAGGGACGGCACGGCCGAGCGGAGCTGCGTCTTTGAGGTCTTCGCGCGCCGGCTGCCACCCGGGCGCCGCTACGGGGTCGTCGCCGGCACGGGGCGCCTGCTCGACCTGCTCCGGGATTTCCGCTTCGAACGCGAAGAGATCGAATTTTTGGTGAGAACACGGGTGATCAACGACCAGACAGCCCGATGGCTGGAGACTTTCAAATTCAGGGGTGATCTTTGGGGGTACCCCGAAGGCGAGCTTTTCTTTCCAAACAGCCCGATATTGGGAGTCTCCGGCGGTTTCGCGGAGTGCGTGGTGCTCGAGACGCTGGTGCTCTCCGTGCTCAACCACGACTGCGCCATCGCGGCCGGCGCGGCGAGGATGGTCACCGCCGCCAAGGGCCGCCCCTTGATCGAGATGGGGTCGCGGCGCGCGCACGAGGAGGCGGCCGTAGCCGCGGCTCGCGCCGCCTACCTTGCCGGCTTCGCCTCCACCTCCAACCTCGCCGCCGGGCTGCGCTACGGCATCCCGACCGCCGGCACCGCCGCGCACGCGTTCACCCTTCTGCACGACAATGAGCAGGCCGCCTTCGCCTCGCAGCTGCTGGCCCTCGGGCACGAGACCACGCTGCTCGTGGACACGTACGACATCACCCAGGGCATCCGCAACGCGATCGAGGGGGCCGGGCCGAGGCTGCGCGCCATCCGCATCGACTCCGGCGATCTCTCGGTCCTGGCCGCCCAGTCGCGCGCGCTCCTCGACGAGCTGGGCGCTCCCGAGGTGAAGATCATCGTCAGCGGCGACCTTGACGAGTACGCCATCGCCGCGCTGCGCGCCGAGCCGGTCGATGCCTACGGCGCCGGCACGGCCGTCGTCACCGGATCGGGCGCCCCCACCGCCAGCCTCGTCTACAAGCTCGTCGAGGTCGACGGCCGTTCCGTCGTCAAGCGCTCGGAGAACAAGCGCACGGTTGGTGGGCGCAAGACCGCCGTGCGCCGGCACAAGCCCACCGGCACCGCCATCGAGGAGATCGTTGTCTCCCAAGGCATCCCGGCGTCGCAGCCAAACGACCGCCTGCTCCAGCGTAACTTCATCCTCGGCGGCAAGATCGTCGACGACGTCCCTACACTCGAACAGAGCCGCGACCACCTTCGCGACTGTCTGATCTCGATACCCTGGGAGGGGCTTAAGCTTTCCCAAGGAGATCCGGCCATCCCCGTGATCCAGGAGTGACCAGCCATGTCCCGTGCACTCATCATCGTCGACGTCCAGAACGACTTCTGCGAGGGCGGCTCGCTGCCGGTCGAGGGCGGCGCCGCGGTAGCCGCCGCGATCTCCTCCGCCCTCGCCGAGGACGGCACCGAGTCTTTGGTCGCAGCTCCGCCGCTGCGCGCCGGCCGCTCCGAGTCTTTGGTCGCAGCTCCGCCGCTGCGCGCCGGCCGCTCCTGGGACCACGTGGTGGCGACCAAGGACTGTCATGTCGACCCGGGCGCGCACTTCGGCGACCCACCGGACTATGTGGACTGCTGGCCCGAGCACTGTGTGGCCGGCGCACCCGGCGCCGAGTTCCACCCCAACCTTGACACCGACCGCATCGAGGCCGTGTTCCTCAAGGGCGAAAACGCCGCCGCCTATTCGGGTTTCGAGGGTCACGCCGGCAGCATCGGCCTGGCCGCCTGGCTGCGCATGCACGACGTCGACTCCGTCGACATCGTCGGCATCGCCACCGACCACTGCGTGCGTGCCACCGCCCTCGACGCGGCCCGGGAAGGCTTCCACACCAAGGTTCTGGTGGAGCTGACCGCGGGCGTCGCCCCCGAGACCACCGCACGCGCCCTCGACGAGATGCGCGCCGCGGGAGTTGCGGTGTCCTCTGGCGCGCGCTAAAGCAACACGCAGGCATTGCCGCTGGCGCGCTAAGCGACGCTAAGACATAGCCTTAGATCTTCCCTAAGAAGCTTCCATCTATTGGAAAGTTTCTTTAATTTTTGGCGCATGCGTAAACGTACTGTTCGCCTGCTCGCAGGGTTGGGCGCCGCCATGGTCACCGCGACCATCGGCGTCACCATCGCCTCGGCCGCCGGCTCCGTCACCGCCGCGTTCACCACGGATTCGGCTTGGGAGACTGGATTCGGCGGCAAGTACACCATCACCAACGGTTCGGACGCCTCCGCCGAGTGGCGCCTCACCTTCGATCTCCCCACGGGGACAACGGTTTCAAGCTTCTGGGACGCCGACATCACCAGCGCCCCGGTCGCGGGCGGGACGCGGTACACGGCCGTCGGCAAGAGCTGGAACAAGACGCTCGCGGCCGGCGCTTCCACCTCGTTCGGCTTCATGGGCGCCGGGACCGGCCGCCCGGCCAACTGCACTATCAACGGCGCCTCGTGCGGCGGCGGGTCGCTGCCGACCTCATCCCCTCCCGTTTCGCCACCGGTATCCACCTCCCCACCGGTCTCACCGTCAGTCTCGCCCTCCGTCCCGCCCTCCGTGTCGCCCTCGGTCAGCCCGAGTGTGAGCCCCACCAACCCCAACCCGGGCAAGAGGGTCATCGGCTACTTCACCAACTGGGCGCAGTACGGCCGCAACTTCCACGTCAAGAACCTGGTCACCAGCGGCTCGGCGGCGAAACTCACCCACATCCTCTATGCCTTCGCCAACATCTCCGGCGGGCAGTGCATCCTGTCGGACACCTACAACGATTACGACCGCGCCTACACCGCGGAGACCAGCGTCGACGGGGTCGCCGACACGTGGGACGCGGGCGCGCTGCGGGGCAACTTCAACCAGTTGCGCAAGCTGAAGCGGCTCTATCCGCAGATCAAGGTGCTGCTGTCGGTGGGCGGATGGACCTACTCACCCAACTTCGCCTCCGCCGCCGCAAACCCGACCGGCTTCGCCAGCTCCTGCTACAACCTCATCGAGGACCCGCGATGGGCGGATGTCTTCGACGGCATCGACATTGACTGGGAGTACCCGAACGCCTGCGGCCTTTCCTGCGACAGCAGCGGGTTCTCGTCGTTCAAGACCTTGATGCAGGCGTTGCGGGCGCGCTTCGGACCGAACAACCTCGTGACCGCCGCCATCACGGCCGACGGCACCAGCGGCGGCAAGATCGACGCAGCCGACTATGGCGGCGCCGCGCAGCACGTCGACTGGTACATGCCCATGACCTACGACTACTTCGGTGCATGGGCCGCCCAGGGGCCGACCGCCCCCCACTCGCCGCTGACCTGCTACGCGGGCATCCCGACTGCGGGCTTCTGCGCCGAGAACGCCATCAACAAGCTCAAGGCGAAGGGCGTCCCGGCGTCGAAGCTGTTGCTTGGCATCGGTTTCTACGGTCGCGGCTGGACGGGCGTCTCCCAGTCGGCCCCGGGTGGGACGGCGTCTGGCCCCGCGCCCGGCATCGAGCCCGGCGTCCAGGACTACAAGGTGCTCAAGACCCAATGCCCGGCCACGGGCACGGTCGGCGGCACGGCCTACGCCTTCTGCGGCGGCCAGTGGTGGAGCTACGACACCCCGGCGACGATCGGTAGCAAGCTGGCCTGGGCCAAGAGCCAATCGCTGGGCGGTGCTTTCTTCTGGGAGCTGTCCGGCGACACCACCAACGGCGAGTTGATCACGGCGGTCTCCAGCGGCCTGAATTAACGCGTTGGAAAAATGTCGGTGCCTCCGGGCAGACTGATGCCTGGAGGTACCGACCCGCCATGAATATCGCACCTTACAGACTCGTCCTCGGCCTGCCCGGTCTCAAGCTGTTGATGCTGATCGGCTTCATGGCCCGCATCCCCGCCACCGCGGCCGGCATGACGATCACCCTTCACGTGATCACAGCCATGCGCCTCAACTATGCGGCGGCCGGTGTCGCGGGCGCGCTGGGCATGGCCGGCGCGGGCGTGGGCGCCCCGCTCGCCGGGCGGCTCATCGACCGGATCGGCCTGCGACCCGTCATGATCGTGACGACCGCCGCCCAGGGGCTCTACTGGCTGATCGCACCCGAGCTGAGCTATCCCTACCTCGTCGTGTGCGGGTTCATCAGCGGCGCCCTCAGCATCCCCATCTTCAGCATCATGCGGCAGTTCGTCGCCGCCCTCACGCCCGTCGATCAGCGGCGCACCGCCTTCGCGCTCGACTCCATGGCTGTCGAGCTTTCGTACATGCTCGGCCCCGCCCTCGCCGTCGCCGCCGTGACCGGCCTCAACAGCCGCCTGGCTATGTACTTCGTCGGTGCCGGGCTGCTGGCCGCGGGCATCTCGCTGATCGTGCTCAACCCGCCCATCCGCTCCGAGGCGGAGGCCGCCGAGCAGACGGGCGCCCCCGTGCCCCGCCGCCAGTGGCTCACCCCCGGCATGATCGCCCTGCTCGGCGTCACCGCCGCCACCACGTTCATTCTTTCCGCCACCGAGCTTTCCGTCGTGGCGGTGCTCAACAACGGTGGCGCGACCGGGTTCACCGGCCTCGTGATCGGTCTGTGGTGCGTGTACTCCCTGATCGGCGGCTTCATCTACGGTGCCCTGCACCGCACCCTCTCCCCGCTCACCCTCGTCTGCGGCCTCGGCCTCCTGACCGTCCCCATCGGGCTCCTCGCCGGTGCCCAGTGGTGGTGGCTGATCGTCGCCCTCATCCCCACCGGCCTGCTGTGCGCGCCCTCGCTCGCGTCCACTGTGGACACCGTGAGCAAGTGGGTGCCCGCCGCTGCGCGCGGCGAGGCGATGGGCTGGCACGGCACCGCTCTCACGATCGGCATCGCCGCCGGCGCCCCGATCAGCGGCGCCATCATCGACGCCTTCGGCCCCGCCTGGGGTTTCGCCGGTGCCGGCGCCGTCGGGGCCCTGCTGGTCACGCTCGCCCTGCCCTTCTGGCCCCGCCCCGCCGCCCCGACCGCGCAGGTCGACGTGCCCGAGGCGGCCATGCCTTACGCGGCACCGGCGCTCAAGAGCCGTTAGGGGGCATCGAAGCGCCGACGCCGACCGGCACGGAGCTTAGATCCTCTCGGCCTCGTGCCTGACTTCGGGCTCCTTGGCGATGATGGACGGGGCTATCTTGCCGGTGCTGACGGCCAGCTCCGGGAACTTGGCGTCGAAGGCGGGGCGCTCGGAACGGATCCGCGGCATGCGGTCGAAGTTGCGCAGCGGCGGCGGGCAGGAGGTCGCCCACTCAAGTGAGTTGCCGAAGCCCCAAGGGTCGTCGACGTTGACCACCGGGCCGGTGCGGTAGGACTTCCACACGTTGTAGACGAAGATGAGCGTGGATGCGCCGAGGATGAAGGCGCCGACGGTGGAGATTGAGTTGAGCCAGGTGAAGCCGTCGGACTCCAGGTAGTCGGCGTAGCGCCGGGGCATGCCCTCGTTACCGAGCCAGTGCTGCACCAGGAAGGTGGCGTTGAAGCCGATGATCGTCAGCCAGAAGTGCACCTTGCCCAGGCGGTCGTCGAGCATGCGGCCGAACATCTTCGGGAACCAGAAGTAGATGCCGGCGTAGACGGCGAACACGATGGTGCCGAAGAGCACGTAGTGGAAGTGGGCCACGACGAAGTAGGAGTCGGAGACGTGGAAGTCGACCGGCGGGCTGGCCAGCAGCACACCCGACAACCCTCCGAAAAGGAAGGTGACGAGGAAGCCGATGGCGAACAGCATGGGCGACTCGAACGTCAATTGCCCGCGCCACATCGTGCCGATCCAGTTGAAGAACTTCATGCCCGTGGGCACGGCAATCATAAAGCTCAGGAAGGAGAAGAAGGGCAGCAGCACCTGGCCGGTGGCGAACATGTGGTGCGCCCAGACGCTCATGGACAGCGCGGCGATGGCGATGGTGGCGCCGACCAGACCCGTGTACCCGAAAATGGGCTTTCGGCTGAAGACCGGGATGACCTCGGAGATGATGCCGAAGAACGGCAACGCCACAATGTAGACCTCGGGGTGGCCGAAGAACCAGAACAGGTGCTGCCAAAGCATGGGGCCGCCGGTCGCGGGGTCGAAGACATGGGCGCCGAGGCGGCGGTCGGCCAGCAGCGCCAGCAGGGCGGCGGCCAGCAGCGGGAAGACCATCAGCACCAGCAGCGAGGTGATCAGGATGTTCCAGGTGAATATGGACATCCGGAACATGGTCATGCCGGGGGCGCGCAGGGTCAGGATCGTGGTGATCATGTTGACGGCGCCGAGGATCGTGCCCAGACCGGAGATGACCAGGCCGGTGATCCACAGGTCGGGGCCCACCCCGGGCGAGTTGATGGCGTCGTTGAGCGGCGCGTAGGCGAACCAGCCGAAGTCGGCGGCGCCGCCGGGGGTGAAGAAGCCGAGGATCGTCATCGAGCCGCCGAACGCGAACAGCCAGTACGCGAGCGCGTTCAGCCGGGGGAACGAGACGTCGGGCGCGCCGATCTGAAGCGGCACCACGAAGTTGGCGAAGGCGAACACGATCGGCGTGGCGAAGAACAGCAGCATGATCGTGCCGTGCATGGTGAACAGCTGGTTGTACTGCTCGGGCGTGAGCATCTGCAGGCCCGGCTTGGCCAGCTCGGCGCGCATCAGCAGCGCCATGAACCCACCGATGACGAAGAACACGAAAGCGGTGACCCCATACATGATCCCGATCTGCTTCGCATCCGTGGTGCGCAGAAGGCGTGCGAGGGTAGAGCCCTTGACCGGCTTGTTTACTGGATAAGCCCGTGTCGCGATGGGTTGGGGTGCGACGGTGGTCACGTCTTGCCTCCTGTGGCTGATCACGTACCTCGACCCGCAGAATAGTCCCCCTGCCTCCCGCACCGGGGCAGGGGGTCCCAACGCTCAGCGCGTTCCGGCCTCGGCACCAAAGTTGAACGCGATGGCACCCGCGGCGATGGCCGCGAGGAAAAGCAGGACTACGCCCCAAAGCACGAGGCGGTCGGCCCCATTGAGCCGGCGGAAGCGCTTGACCAATGCGTTGCCCGGCGCCGTTTCGTCCACCTGGACCGGCGCAACCGTCTTGACCACGGTTATCGTGCCGCCGGCCAGCACCATCAGGCTGCCGAGAACGGCGAACAGGGCCGAGATCCAATCCCGCATGACGCCCCTTTCACGAAGTCGTTCACGAGAAAGACTCGCAGAGGATAATCGCGCTATGGCGAAGAAGCCAAGGAAGCTGAAGGTCAGCTCGCCCCAGTCCGTTGCGGCCGGATTGCCAGGAGTTGTCCACGGCCTTAAACATTTGTCCGGTACCCGCACGGCTCTCCCGCTCCTGAAGGTCAACCAGGCCGACGGTTTCGACTGCCCCGGCTGCGCCTGGCCGGAGCCGAAACACCGGTCGCATCTTGAGTTTTGCGAGAACGGCGTGAAGGCGGTCGCGGAGGAGGCGACCGCGCGACGGGTCACGCCCGACTTCTTCGCACGCCATGACCTGGCCGACCTCGCCGGTCGGGATGAGTACTGGCTCGGCCGTCAGGGCAGACTCACCCACCCGATGGTCAAAAGACCGGGCGACGACCGTTACTCGGCGATCGGCTGGGACGAGGCGTTTGGCCTCATCGCCGCCCACCTCAGGGCGATTGAGCCAGATCAGGCGGTCTTCTACACCTCGGGCCGCACCTCCAACGAAGCGGCCTTCCTCTACCAGCTTTTCGCCCGCTCCTACGGCACCAACAATTTGCCCGATTGCAGCAACATGTGTCACGAGTCGTCCGGTGTCGCGCTGTCGGGCACGATCGGCGTCGGCAAGGGCACCGTGACGCTCGATGACATTCACGCGGCGAAGCTTGTCGTCGTGATCGGACAGAACCCAGGGACCAATCATCCCCGGATGCTCGCGGCCCTTGAAAAAGCCAAGCGCAACGGTGCGAGAATGATCTCGGTCAACCCGTTGCCCGAGGCGGGATTGCTGCGCTTCAAAAACCCGCAGCGCATCGCCGGTATCCTCGGCAAGGGCACCCCGCTGTCGGATCTGCATCTGCCGATCCGTGTCGGCGGCGACCTCGCGCTGTTCCAGGCGATCGGTTTCCTGCTGCGCAAGTGGGATGCGCTCGACCACGGCTTCATAAAAGGATTTACGAGCGGTTTTGACGGTTACGCCGAGAGCTTGCTTGACTTCGAGAAGGTGAAGGAGGCCACCGGGCTTCCCCTCGACCTCATCGCGAGCGCGGCGCTCATGTTCGCCGAGAGCGAGGCGACGATCGTCTGCTGGGCAATGGGCCTGACCCAGTCCAAGCACGCCGTCGCCACCATTCGCGAGATCGTCAACGTGCAACTGCTTCGCGGGATGATCGGCAAGCCGGGCGCGGGATTGTGCCCCGTGCGGGGCCACTCCAACGTCCAGGGCGATCGCACCATGGGCATCTACCATCTCCCCCCGCCCTGGGCCAAGGACGCACCCGCCAAGCCCGGTTATGACACCGTCGAGGCGATCCGGGCGATGCGCGACGGCCGCGCGAAAGTCTTTGTCTCCCTTGGCGGTAACTTCGCCTCCGCGACTCCCGACACGCCCGTGACCGAGGCGGCGCTGGCCGGCTGCGACCTGACCGTCAACATCGCCACCAAACTCAACCGCTCCCACGTGATCACCGGCCGGACCGCGCTGATCCTGCCCTGCCTGGGCCGTACCGAACGCGACCTCCAGCGCGCGGGCGAGCAGTTCGTGACCGTCGAAGACTCCATGTCCACGGTGCATGCCTCGCGTGGCGGCCTCGAACCGGCCTCACCGCTGCTGCGCTCGGAGGTGGCGATCGTGTGCGGGCTGGCACAAGCAACCTTGGGCGCGGACTGGAGCGCGTATGTGGACGACTATCGCGCCATCCGGGCTCTCATCGCCGAGACCGTCCCCGGGTTCGACAACTTCGAGCATCGTGTTCGGAAGGGCTTCACGCTCGCCCAGGGGCCGCGCGACAGCCGCACCTTCCCCACCCCGGATGGCAAGGCGCACTTCACCTTCACACCGCTGGAGGTGCTAAGCGTCCCCGAGGGCCGCCTGATCCTGCAGACGGTCCGCAGCCACGACCAGTACAACACCACCATCTACGGCCTCGACGACCGTTACCGCGGCGTCAAGCACGGCCGCAAGGTGGTCTTCGTCAACCCCTTCGACCTGAGCGAGTGCGGCCTCGCGGACGGCGACACCGTCGACATCGTCTCGGAGTGGGCCGACGGGGAGCGGCGGGCATCCGGCTTCCGCGTCATCGCCTACCCCATAGCGAAAGGCTGCGCCGCGACCTACTTCCCGGAGGCGAATGTGCTTGTGCCGCTTGACTCGACGGCCGACGGGTCCAACACTCCCACCTCCAAGCAGATGATTGTGAGATTGGAACGATGAGCCACGCCTACGCCCGCCGACAGGTCTTCGGCCGCCCACCGGACATGCTCGCGGTCGAGGAGCCGCTGGAGATCCGGGTCAACGACCGCCCGCTCGCGGTGACGATGCGCACCCCCGGGCACGAGCTCGAGCTGGCGCTCGGATTCCTTTACACGGAAGGCATTATCGCCGGACCGTCCCATGTGGCCGGTGCCCGGCTGTGCGTGGACAACCCGAACGTGGTCGAGGTGGCGCTGCGGCGCGCCGTCGACCTGGAGGCCCGGAACTTTTACACCACAAGCTCCTGCGGCGTGTGCGGCAAGGCGAGCATCGACGCGGTACGTGTGCACTCGCACCACGATGTGCAGGCCGACACCGCGACCGTTCCCAGGACGGTCCTGGCGACCCTCGGCGACAAGCTTCGCAAGGCGCAGAAGGGTTTCTCGCGCACCGGCGGCAGCCACGCCGTGGGCGTCTTCACCCCCACCGGGGACCTCGTCGTGGCGCGCGAGGACGTGGGCCGGCACAATGCCATGGACAAGGCGATCGGTACCATGTTCCAAAGTGGACGGCTGCCGCTCGCCGGGCACATCGTCATGGTGTCGGGCCGGGCGAGCTTCGAGCTGACACAGAAGGCTTGGGTGGCCGGTGTGCCGATCATCGCGGCGGTGTCGGCCCCCAGCACGCTCGCGGTCGACCTCGCGGCCGAGGCCGGGATGACGCTCGTCGGCTTCCTGCGCGGCGAGTCGATGAACATCTATACCCGCCCGGATCGGGTGGCACGCTAGCGCCTGACCTCGACCCCGTGCACGCCCGGGATCGTCCGCAGCCTTTCGCCCAATAATGCTATGGGGGTACCCACCTCGGGTTGCGAGGTCAGGACCAGGGACTGGCCCGAGGCGGAGTAGGAGACCCGCTGCACCCGGCTGCGCGGCAGCACCTCGTGCGCCTGCGCTTCCACGCGGTCTAGGGGCGCATCGGCTTCCAGGGTGAGGACCACCTCGAGCAGGCTGCGCGCAGGCAGCCATTCCTGCTCGAACTGCTTGACGAGCCATAGCACGGTCAAGCCAAGCCCGGTGGCGACCACCGCCGCGAACCATTGGCGAAGCCCCACGGCGAGACCGATCGCCGCGGCCAGCCAGAGCGCGGCGGCGGTCGTGAGCCCCCGCACGGTGGCGCCCTCCCGCAGGATCGCCCCGCCGCCCAGGAAACCGATGCCGGTCACCACCTGTGCGGCGATGCGGGTCGGGTCGCTGCCGAGCAGTCCGACGCCGGCGAGCGTGAACAGGGCGGCGCCCAGGCTGACCAGCATGTGGGTGCGCAGGCCGGCCGGTTGCGCGCCCACCTCGCGTTCAATGCCGATGGCGGCGCCCAGCACCGCGGCCACGACGATCTGCAGCAGGATGATCCAATCCATCGGCTAAGTATCAGCCTTGCCGGCGCCGCTTGCGCTTGACGCGCCAATCGATCGCGGCCGCCGCTAGGAGACCACTGAATAATGGCGTGTCTTCTATACCTGTTTGTATAGAGATGAGAGAATCTCGGGGTGCAGGGTGTAGAACGCGTCGATCGAGAGCTTCTCGACGCCGCTGCGCTGGT
>Ga0075421_100007837_pt1 | contig 13092 bp, 8 predicted proteins | sample SoiMetdeltSBSDD5_FD_75292 | JGI IMG/M metagenome (GOLD analysis project Ga0075421, IMG submission 75292) | Bulk soil microbial communities from a Populus tree surrounding site in Tennessee, USA - Soil MetaG P. deltoides SBSDD5 | ecosystem: Environmental > Terrestrial > Soil > Tree plantation... | reverse complement strand
GGCGTGGACCCCTCGGACGCGCCCGGCTACGTCACCAACAACGACTACGCCACCGCGGTGTTGCTGGCCGCGATGCACGCGCACGGCATCGCCCGGCTGGTGCTCGCCAGCTCGATGGCCGTCTACGGCGAGGGCCGCTACCACTGCCCGGACCACGGCATCGTCACCCCGGCCGCCCGCCGGCACGACGACCTCGCGGCCGGCAGGTTCGAGCCGCCCTGCCCGCGATGCGGCGCGCCGCTCACCCCCGGCCTGGTGCCGGAGGACGCCCCCCTCGACCCGCGCAGCACCTACGCCGCCACCAAGCTCGCCCAGGAACACCTCGCCGCCGCCTGGGCGCGGCAGACCGGCGGCGGCGTGTGGGCCCTGCGCTACCACAACGTCTACGGACCCCGGATGCCCCGCGACACCCCCTACGCCGGCGTCGCCGCCATCTTCCGCTCCGCGCTCGAACGCGGCGAGCCACCCCGAGTCATGGAGGACGGCCGGCAGCGCCGCGACTTCGTCCACGTCCGCGACGTCGCCACGGCCAACGCGCTGGCACTGCACACCGCGCCACCGCCGGGCGAGTGCGTACCCCTCAACGTCAGCTCCGGCCACCCGCGCACCGTCGGTGACCTAGCCACCTCGCTCGCCACCGCGTGCGGCGGCCCGCCGCCTGTGATCATCGGCGGCGCCCGGCCCGGCGATGTCCGCCACGTGGTCGCCGACCCCGCCCGCGCCGGCGCCCTGCTCGGCTTCCGCGCCGCCGTCCCCTTCACCGAAGGCGTCCAAGAGTTCGCCACCGCGCCCTTGCGCGCTCCCGCCGCAGCCCGCTGAACGTGGCGGGGCGGCCGCGCCTGCCGGTAGCCCCGCACCACGCCGGGTTTCGGCTCTAACCCCAGGCGGCCCTGCTCACCAGCCGCACGATGGCGGCGGCGACCGGTGGCGGGTCTTCGTCGGTCGGGCAGTCGACGAAGCCGACCCGCACCGTACCCACGGTCACCACATAGGCGTACGTGTCGGCACACCTGGTCGGTTCCCGGGCTCGCCCGGCCTCGGCCGCCAGGCCCGGATCCGTTGCCAGGCGCGCCAGCTCTGCGTGCTGCTCGCCGGACAGCCGGCCCGTTCGCCGCCCACCGGCGCGATCGGTGGCCGACCACGTTCCGTCGCCGGCCACCTGAACCTCGTCGCCAACCCCGGCGAAGCCGCCGGTACGGGCCAGCGAGATCGCCGGCCCCGAGCTCGGTGACGTGGACGTCTCACCACCCGGCCGGCCGGGGCCACCCGTGCCGCCGCCGGCATCTCCGCCACCGGCACCTCCGCCGCAGGCGGCAAGCAACAGCAATGGCGCGACGATCCGCAAGCCGATCATACGGTGGTACCTCATACCGTCCTCGATTTCACCATGCACCGGCCAGCATAACGAAATGATCGTCCGTGCCGTCCAGCTCACACCCAAGGTCCACTGACTACCGCCGGGTCGCCCGGTGAAAGTGGCAGGTGTTCCCAAGACGCGCAGCATTGGATATACATGTGAACCGGTGGCCGTGGCCGCCGTCCCGCACGGTCGTTCCAGGATTGGATGATCCAGCTCCCACCCTGCACATCCTCTCGACACGTCCGCCCAGAACGGCCGTGACCACCCTGCTACGGGAGGAAATTCCGTGAATGGAATTCGACGCGCTCTCATCGCGGGTTTAGCCCTCGCGGTGGGAACGGTGGTGGCCGTCGGCGCCACCTCGGCAACGGCCGGTGCCGCGCCGGCCGTCCCCGCAACTATTGAAACGGCGCAGGCTGGTGCCGCGCAGAAAGCCGCCGAGTTGGTCGCCAGCCGCCCGGCATTCCTGCACGCCAGCCCCGACGAGCAGTTCCGGCAAGGCGCCGTGATCTCCTCCGGCTCCACCCAGTACGTGCCGTACGAGCGGACCTTCCGCGGGCTGCCGGTGATCGGCGGTGACTTCGTCCTGGTGGTCGACGGCACCGGCCAGGTCGTCTTCAGCTCGGTCGCGCTCAGCCGCCCGATCGGCAGCCTGTCCACCGCCGCGACCGTGCGCGCGGGCACCGCCGAGTCGATCGCCACCCGGCAGCTGAGCACCGTGACCCGCGTCGAGGGCAGCCGGCTCGTCGTGGACGCGCTCGGCGACGCCCCGAGGCTGGCCTGGGAGTCCACCGTGGCCGGCACCGGGCCCGACGGCGCGAGCCGGCTGAGCGTGTACGTCGACGCCACCACCGGCGCCGTGCTGCGGACCCAGGAGCGCGTCCTGCGCGGCACCGGCACCGCCGCCTACAGCGGGCCCAACCCGGTCAGCATCAACACCACCCAGTCGGGCGGCACGTTCCTGCTGCGGGATCCCACCATCACCAACCTGCCCTGCCAGGACTCGGCGAACAACGTCACCTTCAGCGGGCCCGACGACGTGTGGGGCAACGGCAACGCCACCAGCCGCGAGACCGGGTGCGTCGACGCCCTGCTCGGCGCGCAGATCGAGGCCAGGATGCTGTCGCAGTGGCTGGGCCGCAACGGCATGAACGGCAACGGCGGCGCGTGGCCGATCCGGGTCGGCCTCAACGCCGTCAACGCCTTCTACGACGGCACCCAGGTGCAGATCGGGCACAACACCGTCAACCAGTGGATCAGCTCGATCGACGTGGTCGCGCACGAGATGGGCCACGGCATCGACGACACCACGCCGGGTGGCATCTCCCGCAGCGGCACCCAGGAGTTCGTCGCCGACACCTTCGGCGCCGCCACCGAGTGGTTCGCCAACCAACCGTCGCCGTTCGACGTCCCCGACTTCACCGTCGGCGAAGAGGTCAACCTCAGCGGCAACGGGCCGATCCGGTTCATGTACAACCCGTCCCTGCGCGGGCATCCGAACTGCTACTCCTCGTCCATCCCGACGACCGAGGTGCACGCCGCGGCCGGCCCGGGCAACCACTGGTTCTACCTGCTCGCCATGGGCAGCAACCCCACCAACGGGCAGCCCACCAGCCCCACCTGCAACGGCTCGACGATCACCGGCATCGGCACCCAGAGCACCATGCGGATCCTGTACAACGCCATGCTGATGAAGACCACGTCCAGCTCGTACCTGAGGTACCGCACGTGGACCCTGCAGGCGGCGAAGAACCTGTTCCCCGGCAGCTGCACCCAGTTCAACACCGTCAAGGCCGCCTGGGACGCCGTCAGCGTGCCCGCCCAGACCGGCGACCCCACCTGCACCGGTGGCACCCAGCTCACGCTGGCCAACCCGGGCAACCGCACCGGCACGGTCGGGGTGGCGACGAGCCTGGCCCTCTCGGCGTCCGGCGGCACCCCGCCGTACTCCTTCTCCGCCACCGGCCTGCCGCCCGGCCTGTCGGTCAACTCCGGCACCGGCGTCATCTCCGGCACCCCAACCACGGCCGGCACCTACACCGTCACCGCCACCGTCCGCGACAGCGCCCCGACGCCGGCCAGCGCCAGCCAGACCTTCACCTGGACCATCAGCCCGCCGGGCAGCTGCGGCAGCCCCGGCCAGAAGATCGCCAACCCGGGCTTCGAGTCCGGCGCCGCGTCCTGGACCGCCACCTCCGGCGTCATCGGCCAGTGGGGCGGTTCCGGCCAGCCCACCCACAGCGGCACCTGGAACGCCTGGCTCGACGGCTACGGCGTGACGCACACCGACACCCTCTCCCAGACCGTCGCCATCCCGGCCGGGTGCAGCACCTACACCCTGTCATTCTGGCTGCACATCGACACCGCCGAGACCACCACGACCACGGCCTTCGACCGCCTGACCGTCCAGCTCGGCTCGACCACCCTCGCCACCTACTCCAACCTCAACCGCGCCGCCGGCTACTCCCAGAAGTCCTTCAACATCAGCGGCTTCGCCGGCCAGACCGTCACCCTCCGCTTCACCGGAACGGAGGACTCGTCGCTACAAACCTCCTTTGTGCTCGACGACCTAGCCCTCACCGTGTCCTAACTTCATAACGAGCGGTGGCCACCCGGATCCCCATCGGGTGGCCACCCGTCCGGTGGGGGCCACCTCTCGCGGAGGTAGTCGTCCAAGTCGGTGTCTGGCATGACGCGCGTCGAGTTGTTCATGCGGACGTAGAACACTCGTGCGGCCTTGCTCGTAGTGGCCCATACGGGTCTGGGGGAGCGGGCGACGTCGAGGCGGCAGATCTCACGGCCGGCGTGGACCGTGATTCGGGCTCGGGTGCGCATTACGGCGGCATGGCCGAGGGCATTGGTGAGGTGGGTGGTGAGCCAGTTGACGAAGCCATCCCCGTTGCGGGGACGCACTCTGCTGTAGTCGTGGTCCAGGCCGACGACGGTCCGGTCTGGGCCGACGCCGATAAGCAGGGTGCCGCCGTCGGTGTTGAGGAAGCCAGCGACGGTCTTGACTACAGCGTCCTCCACAGCCTTATTGGGCTTGTTTTCGTGGAGATCCCAGCGGGCGGTGGACTTGAATTCGACGGCGAAGTCCTCGTCGTTGTCGATGATCTCCGCGATGGTCCGCAGCGCGGCACCGCCGGTGACGCCGAGCTGCTCGGCGACCAGGGCAGCGAACTGGGCGTCGACGCGGATCCGCTCGACGACACCACTGGTGATCGTCTCCAGATCCGGTTCGGCCAGCACCACCGTCGCCGCTCCACCACCCGCGGCGGGCTCGGAGGCCATGCTGTAGACGCTGGAGCCGTCGTCGCCGTAGGCGCTGACGATGTGATCAAAAACGGCCTGCACCTTGGCGTCGAACACCGCTCGCGGATACGGCCCGTCCGGCAGGTCAGCGTCGAGCACCATTCCGATCGTGCTGCGGACGTCGGCCTTGGCGTCGGCCTTGCGGCGCCAGTCGAGGACGAGCTTGTCGTGCAGGTGGGCGAGCAGCCGTTTCGCGCTTGCCTTCACCGCCTCCCGGTCGGCGGCGCCGAGCAGGGGTTCCGGCTTGGTGAGCAGGTCGAAGATCGCCAGTTCCTCCTCGGTCATATCCTCGACGACCGCGCGGCGCTCCTCCTCGCTCAGATCGTGGGACAGCGTGACGAGGCGGCGCAGGTATTCATCGATGTTGAGGCTGCCGGCGTTGTACTCGGCGATCAGCTCCTCGATGCGCTCTACCAGGTCGTAGCGGGTCGGGTTGCGGCGGACGGCAGTGACGGCCCGCCGCTTGAGCAGGGCCGCGAGGCGGTCGGTCTCGGCGCGCTTGCGGCCGGCGAACCGGGCGGCGAGCGCGTCGAAGTCGATCCGGGACAGGTCGATGAGGGGATCTGGTTCGATCCCCTCGGCGGCGGCGCGGATGACGTACTCCTCGGCCCCGACGGAACGGTCCAGGAGCGCGTCGACGGCGTCGATGACCCGGCCGAGGTCGGCCTCCGGCGTTCTGGCCACATCGGCGAGCCGTTCGGCCAGCACCCGGATGACCGCCACGGTGGACTGGTGCACCGCGGCGGCCGGGTCGGGCAGCACCGCCTTGAACAACGTGCGAGCCCGATGCGCTGCAGCGAGGAAAGCAGCGCGGACCTCCTCGTCGATGAGCAGCGCCTCGACCGTCGCGTCTCGTAGGGCGATGAACGCGAACCCGGAGGCGGTGCGCAGCTCGTCGAGGTCGATGTCGAAACGCTCACAAAGCTCGACCGCCTCGGCGACCGCTTTGGCAAGTGTGGCCAGCAGCTCGGCCTTGTCCCGGATCGGGGAGGCGCCGGTGCTGGCGGCGCCGTAGATGGCCAGCGCGCGCTCCAGATTCCGGAATACGCCGATGTAGTCGACGATCAGACCGTTGTCCTTGTCCGGGAACACCCGGTTGGCGCGAGCGATCGTCTGCATCAGGGTGTGGTTGCGCATCGGCCGGTCGAGGTAGATCGTCGACACGCTCGGCGCGTCGAACCCGGTCATCCACATCGCGCACACGAACACCAGGCGCAGCGGGTGGGCCGCGTCCTTGAAGTGATCGCCCAAAGGCTCGGCGTTCATCCGCGCCCGGTGCGGCCTGATGTCCAGACCCTTCGCGGCCAGGTACTTGATCTCGTTCTGGCCCTGGCTGACCACCACCGCCATGTCGGTGGTCTCCATCAGCTCGATGCGGCTGGCCAGCCACGGCCGTTCCAGCTCGGGCAGCGCGTCGTGCCGCGCCCGCAGATCGGCAAGGTGCTCGGCCCACTCGTGCCGCACGAAGTCGTACATCCGCACCGCAGCGGCCTTGTCCACCCCCACGTACATGGCCTTGCCGGCGAATCCGCGGCCCACGAAGTGCCGTACCAGGTCCCGGGCCACGGTGCGCAGCCGCTCCGGCCGGGTGATCAGGGTGTACTCCCGGCCGAACCGCCGGGCCAGCCGCCCCTCGGCGTCCTCGTCGAGCTCAGCGTCCTCCAACAACGCCACCAGTTCGTCGCCGAAGTCCTCGTTGACCAGCTGTAACTCGGGGATCCGGTTCTCGTAGTAGAGCGGGACCGTGGCGCCGTCCTCAATGGCGTCCCGGAAGTTGTAGACGCTCACGTAGTCGCCGAACTCCCGGCGGGTCAGCTCCTCGCCAGCCACCAGCGGCGTGCCGGTGAACCCCATGAACGCCGCGTTCGGCAGCGCCGTCCGCATATTCTGCGCCAGCGTGTCGTACTGGGAACGATGCGCCTCGTCGGTGATCACGATGACGTCCCGGCGGTCCGACAGCACCGGCATCCCGGTCTCACCGGCGGCCTTGTCCAGCCGGAACTTGTGAATCAGCGTGAACACGTACCGGTGGTCGGCCGCCAGCAACGTCCGCAGGTGCGCAGCCGACCCGGCGTGCACCCGGGCCTCCCTGGAGATCACCCCGGCATCGGCGAACTGGCCGTGCAGTTGCTCGTCCAACTCGGTGCGGTCGGTGACCATCACAAACGTCCACGCACCCGGCAGCCGGCGCAGCACCTTCTGCGTGAACCACAGCATCGACAGGCTCTTGCCGGACCCCTGCGTGTGCCAGAACACCCCGAGCTTGGTCTCGCCCGCCGACCGGATGCGCAGCAGGTTCTCCATCGACGCGTTCACGCCCAGCACCTGATGGTTGCGCGCAACACTCTTGACCAGCCCGCCGGGCCGCTCCACATAAGCCACGAAGTTCTCGACCATGTCCAGCAGCCGATCGTGCGCACACGTGCCACGGATCGCGGTCTCCAACGCCACCACCCCGCGGGTGCCGTCGGCGTCGATGACCTTCCAGTCACCGAAGAATCCCCACGACGCGTACGTCGCGCCGACCTTCGCCTGCGACCCATTGGACAGGATCACGAACCCGTTCGGCCAGAACAACTGCGGTACGGTGTCCCGGTAGTCGCACAGGTTCTCGTCGTACGCCGCCTTCACCGGCCGGTTCGGCTCCTTGAACTCGGCCAGCACCAACGGGATGCCGTTCACGAACAGCACAACGTCGGCCCGCCGCCGGTGCAGCTCACCGGCGAACCACACCTGCGACGCCGCTAGCCAGTCATTCTTCGTCGAGTCTGTGAAGTCGAGGTACCGGACGGTGGCGAACTGCGGCTCACCCCGACCGTCCCGCCATTCCGCCGAGTAGCCGTCTCGCAGTAGCCCGTGGATCTCCTTGTTCGCCCGCGTCGGCTCCATTACGGACCGGTCTCTGACAATGGCCTGCAGCGCCTCGTCGCGGACATCCTCCGGCACCGCCGGATTCAAGACTTGCAGCGCATCCCGCAGCCGATGCGCCAGCACAACATCCCGGATGGAATCCCGTCCAAGGGTTCCCGCCGGGCCCAAGGTCTCGTTGTACGCGTCGACGACGGTCCATCCCAGCGCGGCCAGCAACTCGAGTGCCGGCCGCTCCACCAGCGCCGCCTCGGAGTACCGACCCGGACTCACCCCACCGCCCCCACCAGCGCGTCGAGGTCCAGCTTCGACACATCAATCTGCCCGGTCACCAATTTTGGAAGCAGAAGATCGCGAATCATTCCAAGTCCAGCTGACCGCTCTCGTAGCGTCCAGATCATTTGATGAAGCGGACCTACCACCTGCTCGAACTCGCGATCGATCTCCCGAGAAGGCGTGAGCGCGGCTGCGGCCTCGAGGTCAGCGGGCTTAACTGCTGGGTAGGCGGCCCCGCTCTCTTGCGATACCAGGTAGTCGGAAAATTCGCGAGCGGAGACGATCTCAAACAACAGGCTTGGAGATATGCGCGTAGGCGTGATCACGGCTAACCCAGTTGAGGCAATCCAATCCTTGCCCGGATCCACCAACAGAGCATGTGCCCGGCGGTTTGGTCGAACCATCGACCACACCACGTCGTCAGCGCCAACGACGCGCCTTGCCCGTCCAGGCGCCAATGCACCGTTCATTCGAGCCGGAACACCGACGAACCGATCGCCGAGGCATGAGATATCGAGATATCGAATATCCTCGCCTGCCGATGGCTTCCGTGATGACCGGTTCACTACAGCAACGGTGCTCAACGGGACGACACACCACCCGTCGGGGATGGGGCCATAGCTGGAGTCAACAAGGGTGAGGGCCTCGTGGTTGGGGTAGCGGAAGTGGACGAACCACTCCCGATAGATGGCCTGCGCCATCCGATCCAACAACTTGATCCGTCGCCGGTCATTCTCGATCAGGTCGTCCAAAGCGCCAAGAACCGACGATACACGCCGCTGTGTGGTCGGATCCGGCATGCGAACGGCCAGCAGGTGTGCATGATTCCGATTAAGCGTCGGGTTCGAGGCGCCTGCATCGAGCGAGGCCAATGGAAGCGTCTGAAGCATGTAATAGATGAAGCGTGGGTCCGATTCTTTGAAGTCTTTTACCCACAGGGTTGTGTCGTGCGGCCAGTAGGGGCCGGCGGAATAGTAAACTTTGCCTAGCACGCCCTTACGCCCTGTGATCACCCCCGGGCCAGGAACCTTGCCAATGTCACACGTATAGCCGATTCCTCCCGAGGAAATAACCGGATATGGACCTGGTGTGGCTGCACTCCGGGTGAGGTCGAAACCGCGCTGAAAAAGGAGTACGTCGCCAAGCATCATCTCGCGCCACTCACTCATGCGCCGAGGACTCCTTGCACGGCGGCACCGACCTTCGCTCGGAGTGCATCAGCTTCTTCGCTGCGGCGGGTGAACTCGTCGTAGAGGCCGGCGAGTTTCTCAATGAAGTCCTCGCTGTCGTCCGCCGTGGCGGCGGTGCCGGCGTAGCGGCCGGGGTTGAGGCTCCAGCCCTGGGCTTCGATCTCGGCGATGGTGGCAACCTTGCAGAGACCGGGTACGTCAGCGTAGATGCCATCGGGGAAGCGTTCACTGAGTAGTTTCTCGCTGCCGGCCGTGGTTTCGACTTTCTCGCCGCGGTAGAGGCGGACGATGTTGGCGAGCAGCTCGATCTGCTCGGGCAGGAAGTCGCGGTGGGCCCGGTCGATCTGGCGGTACAGGTGCCGGGCGTCGATGAACAGCACCGTGTCCCCGCGGTCGGTGTTGCGCTTGCCCTTGTCCAGGAACTACAGGGTGACCGGCAGGGTGACGGTGTAGAAGAAGTTCGTGCCGATGGCCACCATCACATCGACGGCCTTTGACTGGATGAGCTTGCGGCGGATCTCCCGTTCGGAGTGCCCGGCATCGGCAGCCGAGTTGGCCATCACAAACCCCGCCCGGCCGCCCTTGGCGAGCGATGAGGCGAACAGCTGGATCCACAGGTAGTTGCCGTTGTCAGGCTTTGGAAGCCCGTACGGGAAGCGCCGGTCGCCGGCCAGCATGGCCTTATCGACACCGTTGACATTGAACGGCGGGTTGGCCATGACGAAATCGAAAGCACCGACGCAGTCGTGTAGGTCGTCGTAGTAGCTGTTGCCGAGTAGGATCTTGCCGTCTAGGCCATGCAGGGCCAGGTTCATCCGCGCAAGCGGGACGGTGACGTCCTTTTGCTCCTGGCCGTAGATCGACAACTCTCTAGTGGCCGAACCTTGATGACGCTCGACGAACTTCGCGCACTGCACGAACATGCCGCCCGACCCGCAGGCAGGGTCGAACACCCGGCCGTGGAACGGCTCGATGACCTCGACGATCAGCCGGACGATCGACTGCGGCGTAAAGAACTCGCCGCCCAACCGGCCCTCCGCCATGGCGAAGTTGGAAAGGAAGTCCTCGTAGATCAGCCCGAATGCATCGCCGGACAACTTGCGCGGCAGCGGCGCGAACAGTCTCAGGAGTTCAAGCAGAGTCGACTTTTCCAGCCGCCGATACCCCTTCGGCAGGACGCCCCTCAGCTGGGGGTTGTGCACCTCGATTACCTGCATCGCAATGTCGACAGCCGCGCCGAGATCCGCGCGTTCCGGAAGGTCCACGAGGTACGACAGTCGAGACTGCTCGGCGACGTAGAGCACCGATCGGGCGCGGTAGTCGTCGGGCTTGACCGGACGCCGAGCGGTGGCCTTGGCCTCCACCTCGGGCCGCACCTGCTCGAAGCGGTACTCCGCGTAGGCGAGGAAGATCAGACCGAGGACCGGACCTCGGTACTCGCTCGCCGCCAGGCTGGAGTTCGCCCGCAGCTCATCCGCGGCCTTCCAGAGCGCGCGTTTCACCGTACCGAGTTCTCGGCCGTCCAACCGAGGACACTCCCCTCACAGCCTGCCTGAAGATTGGGCACACTTTAGGCACTATCGAGTGACTTAGGGAGCCGCCGAACGAGGGAGGATGTAACAGACGTAGCGAAGGTCATCTTCGCAGGTCAACGGCGATGTCACCAAAGGCGGCTTGGTTGCGGTCTGAATATCTGAGCCGGCAACGCTGTGGCCAGTGGTCAGTATGGGCTTCCTAACGATCCGCTTTCAATCTGCCGCCCATGGCCGGCCGTGGCCTGCTCGGATGTTCCGAACAGCTTCTGACCAGGTCAAACGACCTTGCACATGGCGTGGATTTCTGCGGTGAAGACTGGTGAGCCGATGGGGCCTCAAAAGTGAGGAGGGCTCAATCTACTGCCGTCGCAGAGTCTTGATGATGACGTGACCACCCGTCAGTCGGCCGGGAGGACCTGGGAGGACCGCTGCGGCATGTCACACCTTGAGGATCGTGACCTGGTTGCCGCAGAGGGTCGCGAGGTCGTCGTAGGTGAGGATGGTGGTTGGGCCGCGGATCGAGAGCGCGGTTGCGGCGACGATGGCGTCGAGGGCGTGACGGTGGCCGTGGCGGCCGGCCAGTTCCGGCAGGGTGGCTGCTCGCCGGGCGATATCGGTGGTGATGGGTTCCACTGTCAGGCGCGAGAGGACCCATTCGAATGCGGGGCGGTCGATGCGTGGATGGCTGACTTCGACCAGGGTGGCTGCCCTGGTGCCAACCGGTCACACCGAGCGAGGCGATCCGGCGGTTCCTCGACGCCTTCGGTCTGCCCCCGGAACGCATCCCGGCCGACCTCGATGCGCTGGCCTGCCTGTATCGCAGCCTGCTGTCGCACCGGCGGGTTGCTCGTCGTGCTGGACAACGCCGCCAACGCGGAGCAGGTCCGCCCGCTGCTGCCGGGCAGTTCGCCCTGCCCTGGCCGTGATCACCAGCCGCAGCCAGCTCACCGGGCTCGTCGTAGGGGACGGCGCCCAGGCGCTGGCGTGGTTCACCACGGGCAGCACCTAAAAAGCCTGTTGGCAAGCCCCGTCTGTCTTGTTCGGGCAGTTCTGGCCCCACCTGTCCGTCGAGAGTCGGCCCCACCTCGGCTCTATGAAGCCGGCCATCGAACCGGTCCCGAGCTGGACTTTCCGCCTGTCCTTGCCTTTTGGAGGCGGCCACGGGTGGGGCCAGATTTGCCCGGACAACCGGGGCCAGCGGTCGCCGGTAAAGACACCCGTCCGCGGCTCCGTCCCCGACCCCGGCCCCCGCCCCCGGCCCCCGCCCTGTGAAGCGTGGGCGTCCTAGCGGTCCTCCGGCGAGCGCTGGGACGCCCACGCTCCGACCGACGGCGCAAGCCCGGAACCGGGACGCCCACACCCCAGCCAGCCAGCCGACACCACCGACCGCTCCAACCGCAGCGGGTTAACCATCAAGCTAACGTCGCACCCGCCGCGCGTAGAGCGCGTCGTAGATCGGGCGGCACGCCTCGGCCACCGTGGCGTCATGCTCGGAGAGGCTGATCTCGCGCGGACGCCAGGGCTCGAAGCCGGTCGAGCGCTCCACGGCCGCGTACCAGTGCGGCGCCCACACGCCGTCGGAGGCGCGCGGGCCGGCGGGCCAGGACAGCATGCGCCCGGAGTACGGGATGCCCGCCCAGTCGCACAGCCAGCGCAGGTGCGGCGCGGGTGCGCGCAGGAACTCGCCGGCGTCGATCACCGGCACGTCGAGCCCGTGCTCGTCCCACAGCCGCATCAGCCGGCCCTGCTGGGGCAGGCCGATGTCTTCCGGCTCGCAGGACTCGCGCGCACGCACGTAGGAGGCGACGACCTGCGCCGGGTCGCGGATCAGCTGCACGTTGCGGAAGCCCAGCGTCCACGCCAGATCCATGTTGCGCGGGACATGGTGGGCCATGTGTTTCGCATAGTGGACGCTGCGCCCCCCGGGCAGCGGCGCGGACAACCCCGCGATCGCGACATCGAGATCCGTCGGCTGCGAGGCGATGACCTCCTCACGCCCGGGATGCTCGACGCCGGTGCGCAACAGATAGGCGGCGTACAGCGGCTCGTCGACCACCACCGTGTCCTCGCGGTTCTCGAACGCCCGCATCATCGCCGTCGAGATGTTGCGCGGCCCCGACCACATCGCGATGCGCACCGTCATGGCGCGACCCTGCCAGCCACGTCGGCCTCGACCAATTCGCCATACAGCCGCTGCAGCCGCTCGACAACCGGCCCGCGGCGGCCGTCGCCGATCGTGCGCCCGTCGACCGCCCGCACCGGAACCACGCCCGCGAACGTGCCGGTCACAAACGCCTCGCGCGCGGAGTAGACGTCGGTGAGGCTGAACGCCGTCTCCCGCGACGGAATGCCGTTCGTACGGCACAGCTCCAGCACATTCCCGCGCGTGATCCCGGCCAGGCAATAGCGCCCGTCGGACGTCAGCACCACACCGCCCGCGGTGACAATGAAGAAATGCGTCGAATTGCACGTCGCGACGAAGCCGTGCGGGTCGAGCATCAGCGCCTCATCCGCGCCGGCCGTATAAGCCTGGACGCACGCCATGATATCG
>Ga0075421_100007835_pt1 | contig 13093 bp, 9 predicted proteins | sample SoiMetdeltSBSDD5_FD_75292 | JGI IMG/M metagenome (GOLD analysis project Ga0075421, IMG submission 75292) | Bulk soil microbial communities from a Populus tree surrounding site in Tennessee, USA - Soil MetaG P. deltoides SBSDD5 | ecosystem: Environmental > Terrestrial > Soil > Tree plantation... | reverse complement strand
CCGTCCGAGGGTTGCCGTGATGAACAATGGCGCAAGGAAAGGCGGTACGTCGAGCACGTTCCAGATTCTCCGTACCTCACCAGGTTTCTTGGACGTGTGGCCGTTGCATTACTCGGAGGACGTGACCACGCAAACGAACCCGCCTGAGCAGTTCATCTCCAACCTTGAATCAACGCCCGGCCACGAGGGGCACTACATCAAGCTGTCCGCTCGCACCGACGGCAGCTTCACGGTCACCAACGAACGGAACGGCTTTACGAAAGACTATCCAGCGAAGCCGTAACAACGGAGGGTGTCATGACGCTTCAACGTCGTGTCTGTATGACACTGGTCACCACTATCAGTGCATTCGCAGTGCTGCAGGCGCTTGCCTACACACAAGCAGCCGATCCGCAACCTAACCCGTACCACGTGCTTCCAAATCATTTCAAGCTACCCGAAGGCCGGACGCTGGGATCGACGGCGGCGATCGATATCGATCGCGACGGCCGAAGCGTTTGGGTGTTCGAGAGATGTGGCGGAACGAGCCAAGGGTTGGCCTGCGTCGATTCCAGTCTGGCTCCCATCCTCGAATTCGATTCGTCCGGCAAGGTTGTCAAGAGTTTTGGCGCGGGGATGTTCATCAGCCCGCACGGAATCCACGTCGACAGACAAGGAAACGTATGGGTGACTGATGGATCGGGAAAGGGCGCCAAGGGTCACCAGGTTTTCAAGTTCAGTCCCGAGGGAAAAGTCTTAATGACCCTCGGCAAGGCAGGAGTCACGGGCGACGGTCCGGATACCTTCAATCAACCGTCGGACGTTTTCGTCGCACCCAACGGCGATGTCTTCGTCGCCGACGGTCATGGCGGCAACTCGAACGCCCGCATCGTGAAGTTCTCGAAGGATGGGAAGTTCATCAAAGCATGGGGCAAGAAAGGATCGGGGCCGGGAGAGTTCGAAACGCCGCACTCGCTGGCAATGGATTCGAGCGGTCGCCTGTTCGTTGCCGACAGGGGGAACAGTCGAATTCAGATCTTCGATCAAGATGGAAAACTGCTCGCCGAGTGGAAACAATTTGGCCGGCCAAGCGGAGTGTATATCGACAAGAACGACATCTTGTACGCAGCCGACACACAGTCTGATGAGAAGACGAACCCGGGCTATAAGCGCGGGATCAGAATCGGGAGCGTCAAAGACGGCATAGTCACCGCGTTGATTTCGGACCCCGATCCTGATGGAACCGGTGAAGGCGTAGCAGCCGATGCCCAGGGCAACGTCTATGGATCGCTGACTGCCAAGCAGGCTTTGAAGAAGTACGTGAGGTCGCCCACGCATTGACGACATTTACAGCTTCGAGCGGTAGTGATCCCACGTTTTCTTGAACAGAGTCGGCGACCAAAGCTTCTCGCGACACGCCCGCTGCTCGGCCTCCGTGAAGACGTATGGGTCGCCGATCTGCATCGCCATGTACTGGCGGTGTGAGTTCTCCTCGAGATATGCCGCGAGCACGAACGCCTCGACCACATCGGCGCCAACGGTCACGGCGCCGTGAGCCTTGAGCAGCACTGCCGGTCCCCTCCCAAGCGTCGCGGCGAGTCGCTCACCCATCGCCTTCGTGTTGACGGACAGCGGCGAGTCCATCAAGGGAATGTCGCCGAGCAACACTCCCTGCGCATAGACCGGTTTGTACGGCGCGCCGGCGATGGTGAGGAACGTCGACCACTGTGGATGCGTGTGCATGACGGCGTGTACGTCGGCGCGTGCTCGGTAGACCTCCGCATGGAGGTGGAACTCCAGCGGTGGCCTGGCGTCCCCCTCCACGAGATCGCCTGCGAGATTCACCGCGACAATGTCGTCGGTCGTCAGCGCGCCGCGCACCGACGTGCCTGAGTTGATGTAGAACGACGTCTCGTCGCGGCGTGCGCTGGAGTGCCCGTTGTGGTCGATCATGCGGGCGCGTTCCAGCATGCGGATCGCATCCACGAGCTGCTGCTTCACGAACAGGTCGCGCATTACGTCCACGGCATCACGGACACGTGGATAGCCTCCGGGGCGCCCTCGCCTCCGACGGACTTGATCGCGCGGTCAACGTCGACGAGGCCGAAGCGGTGCGTCGTCATCAGTTCCAGCGGGAACCGTCGTGCCGCGAGATGAGCAAGCGCGAGCTCGACCGCACGATAGGAATGTCCGCGCGCGCTCTTCAGCGTCATCCCTTTGCGCGTCAACCGGCCGATCGGGAAGTCTGGGAATGTGGCACTCCCCTCGCTCTGAATCACCATCGTCCCGCCGCGCCGCTTCGTTGCCTCGATACCCAGCAGCACCGCCGACGTTCCCGCTCCGCTGGTGCAGTCGACCACGATATCGACACCGCGGCCGTCGGTGATCGCCATGATACGAGCGAGCGCATCCTCCTTCTGGACGTCGATGACATCGTCGGCCCCGAGCCGCTTCGCCACCTCGAGCCGCCGAACGTCCTTTGAGGTGCCGGTGACGAGGATTCGATTCGCGCCCGCCTGCTTTGCTGCCATCGCACAACATAGGCCCTGTTGCCCGGGCCCCTGGATCAGTACGGTCGACGCGTAGCCGACGCCGCCATCGAGCACGGTCCACTGGATGCCGTTCGACATTGGCGTCGCGACACCGGCCTCTTCGGGCGACACGTCGTTGGGCACTCGGTGGAGCACTGCGTTGAGCGGGAGATACACGTACTGGCTGAACCCACCCCACAGCGACGGAGCGACATCGATGGCGGTGTAGCCGTACCGGATCGCAGCGGGGTCGTAGAACCACTCGGTCGCCGCGCAGTGGCGGTACTCGCCGGCGTGATCCCACTCGCAATGGCCGCACGGCAAATAGTGCTCGAGGAACACCAGGTCGCCTTCCTTGAATCCTTTGTGCTGCGCAAATAGCCTCCCGATCTTGACCACATAGCCGACATTCTCGTGGCCCATGATGAGAGGCGCGCCGCGCAGGGGCAGTTTGTACTGGCTGACGTCGGTGCCGCAGACACCGGCAACTTCCATCTTGAGTAGCGCGGCGTCCGGCGGCACCTCCGGCAGGGCGAACTCGCGCAGTTCTGTCGTGGACGGCCCGGTTTTCACGGCGGCCAACGTCTTTTCAGGCACTCGGGCGACCTCCGCTCTCGCGCACGAGAGGCCATCATATATTCGGCCGACTCGTAGAAAGGACGTATCGCGCCAGGGGCGCGCCCGTCGCAAACATCACTTCCCTTGCTCTTCGAGAAATGGCTGCAGGCTTACATGTGTCGCCAACGTGTCGCCTGAATTCTCGGATAGTACTGAAGATCCCCGGCACCAGGAGGGAGCGGCGTGACGGGCGCCGGCTACGAGGTTGTCTGGCCGTTAGCCCGCAACCACTATCTGAGCACCTTGGAGGAAGATCCCGTCATCAGCGATCCAGTTGTCATGAGCACTGCCATGGCCTCATCTGACACATCGCCATCTCCCTCACGTCCAGCGGCCACCGGTCGCGACCTCGCCGCGCGGGCGCTTCGGGCGGGGTGTACCCAGCGGCGCAGGAGCGAGCTACTCGGGGTCAGCGCGCGGACCGTCCGAACACCCGACCCTTCTGTGCTCTCGGCCGGCACGCCCTCAACGGCCCGCACGCTCCGTCGTGTGGCGATCGCGGCCGTCGCCCTCGCGGCGTTCTTCGTCTTCCGCCTCCTGTACGGGCTGTCGCGCGAGTTCTTCTTCGAGGACCCCACGCAGATCTTCTTGATGGGCCTGCGCTGGTACGCGACCGGCGACTGGCCGTACTTCGGCCCGGACGTCACGTGGACGGAGAGCGAGATTCCCGGCGCCCTACAGCCGCTCCTCGTGGGCCTCCCGCTCGCAATCGCTCCGGTGCCGGAAGCGCCGTACGTGTTCTTGAATCTCGTGTCCGTCGCGGGGCTTGCCCTCTTTGCCCGGTACATCACGGCCCGCCTGCCCCAGCTGCCCAGGTGGCTGGTGTGGGGGTGGCTCATGACCCTGCCGTGGACCCTCGAGTTCTCCACGCACGTCCTCAACCCATCGTACCTGCTCGCCCCGGTTCTGGTCTTCTTCATCGGATTCTTCGAGGCGCTGCCGACCTTCCGCCTCGGGAAGGTGCCGGTGCCGATGGCGTTCCTGATGATGGGAGCCGCCCTTGGCTGGGTGATGCAAATCCACCTCTCCTGGCCGCTGCTCCTCCCCTACGTCGCCCTCGCCTGGGCCTCGGGCTTCCCGCGTGGCCCGCGCTCGGTCGCGCTGAACACGGTGGCGGCCGTCGCCGGGCTGCTGCTGTTCGGATCGCTCCTGGTGCCGACCTTCGTTGTCTACGGCATTGGCAGCGGCTCCGGCGGCACGTTGCGCAACCTGCGTCCGCACTGGGTGAGCCCGTACGAAGTGCTGTCCACGGTGGCTCGCTTGTTCTCGTTCGCGAGCCTCGAGATCTGGCGCTTCATCGCGACCGACGATGGCAAGCGGACGATGTTCCTACTCCGCCACCTCTGGATGGTGCCGCTGACGATCGTGGTCTGGGCGGCCGGCGTCTGGCAGCCGTTCTGGATGTTGCGGGAGTGGTTCCGCACGCAGTCGCCGCACGCCGGCTGGCAGACGCTCCGGTGGCTCGTCGCCGGGTCGGTCGCGCTCGTTTACGTGAGCTTCTGGTTCGTGCTCGAGCCGCCACAGGCGCACTCGTTCTACGTGCTTGCGCCCGTGGCCTTCATGTTCGCAGCGTACTGCTGGACGTTCGTCGACTCGCCGCGGTGGCGCCGGATCGCCGGCGCCGTCCTCGCGGCGAATGTCGCGTTTCACATCGGGCAGGCGTGGATTCACGCCCCGGAGAAGTCGATCTTCCGCAACCGCGAGGTGGTGGCCGCCGCCATTCGCACGAAGCAGCCCCAGTTGTTCGCCCACCGCCGCGGGTTCGCGATCGACGGGGGCCCGTCCTCCCTGCAGGATCCGTCCAGGCCGTACGACGCCCCGCGGGACGTCCAGCTCTCGAACACCCGCCTGACCATGGGTCCTCGCAGCGTCGCGCTGTGGAGCTTCACGCTTCGTAACGACAATCCGCGCGTGGCCTTCCGCGACGTCCTGTACCAGACGCACTACCGCGACGCGAACGGGCAGGTGGTCCGACAGCGGAACGACCGCATCAAGGACATCTTCCAGCCGGGCGCGGTGGCCACGCTGGAGGTGAACGACGGGCGCGTCACCACGCCGTTCGCCTCCGCCACGATCGAGGTGCTGGCCGCCGAAGCCCTGCTGCCGCTCGAGTGATCCCGGTAGGGTCGGGAACGCTCGCGCTGCACGCCCCGACGACACAGGGCCACACGATTCAATGTGCATAGCTGATGGGCCGCGTCCACCGCACACGCCAGCGGCTTGGTCCAAACGGCTCTGTCGAAAGTGACCCGGCGAGTGAACATCGAGCCCAATGGGTGCGTCCGTACGCCGGGTCACTCCCGATAAGTCGTACCGTTTATCGCGAGTAACATGTCCGAATCAGCCGCGCGCCGCCAGTGAACATGCGGCGCGTCGGCTGGATTCGGAGTTAGATGTTGGGCGACATGGCGATCGATGTGGTCGGGCGAGTCAGTCCGCTGGACACTGAATCTCCAACGGTCATAACAGAACGTGCCCATCGTGGTGATCGCCCGTCGGCGGAAGGATAATAGTGAGGAGATGCCCGCGAGAGCTTTTCCCAGGGAGCGATTCTCTTCTGAGCTGACGCTCACGCCCGAGATTGTCGTGGCGTTCGCAAACGCGGCTGGCGACAACAACCCGATTCATCATGATCCTGAATTAGCAGCGACCACGCGATTCAGGAGACGGACCGCGAGCGGCCCTCACACGACCGCTCTACTACTGGCGCTGACAGCCTCCCACTTTTCGAAAAAGGGGGCGATGCTGGGGCTCGAGTTCTGGGTCCGATTCCGTCGACCGATTTACGCCGATGAGACGATCTGCCTTGAATGGCTCGTCGTCAAGGTGACGCCAAACGAAAAACTGCGAGGCGATATCGTTGAACTTCGGGGGCGTATCAAGGGCCAAGATGGGAAGACCTCCGTCGGCGCAAAAGGTCGAGTTCTCGTGACAGATCATCTGTAGGCACGTCTGTGTTCTCGCCCATTGCACGCTGCCGGACGTGCGAGGTAAGTCAGTCGTCCATCGGCTCGAAATCGGCTTTCCTTGCTCCGCAGTCTGGGCAAACCCAATCCTCCGGAATGGCGTCGAAGGGGGTGCCTGGGGCAATTCCCGCGTCCGGATCGCCTTCCGCGGGGTCGTAAATGTGGGAACAGACGGTGCAACGGTATTTCCTGGTTTTCGACACTAAACACTCCTTCGATGGGTTCTTCGCTGTGCGCCGGGTGGCTCCCGAACCGTCGGTGGATCTCGACGGCGGCTCGCCACGGTAGTGGCGCGCCAGCCTTCCTTCGCTCCCTCGAACTCGTACCGCGGTGCAAGCCGAGGCCTCGTCGCGTTTGAGCGCGATCCAGTTTTCAGAGACGACGGGTCGCGCGCTCGTGGCGCCGAACACCGGATTATGGAAACGTCGCGATGATGCCTTTCAGCACGACGGCGCGATTCACTCGTGGAGTGGCGTCAGGGTCCGTCGGGGCGCGTCGTACGATCCGACGCTGCTCGATGTGAATGAACCGGGACGGTCCTATGGGGCCGTTGCCGTCCGGGCAGATGGTCGCGTGCGGCCGGCCTGAGGCGAACCGCATCTGCATGTTGTCGGTCCCTCGAGCCTCACACCCCCCGGTGCTATCGAACACACGGGCGTTGATCACGGCGCCGCTGGTCGCCGCGGCCGTCGACTCCGCCACGATGTTTGCCGCAAGCGTATGGACGGGAGCGGGCGCATTCGGAACGCCGTTGCTCAGGAACACGTCCTCCGTGCACGTCCCGCTCCCATGGAACTGAATGTGCCACGTGGAGGTGTCGCTCGCATAAATCTCCTCGAATGCAATCTGAAAGACACACTCCGCGGTGTGCGAGACATCCGCTTCCTTATACGGACGCTGTGACTGCTGGCACGGCGCGTCGGCCACGTTCTGATCGCGGTCGGTGCCGGCAATCAACAGCGTGCGCGCCCCCGCTGTCAGGTACGCTTCGATCGCCTGGTTCTCCGTCTCGAGATCGTCTCTGACATGCGGCGCTGAGAAGCTCAGTGGGCGATGCGGTTGCGCGGCAAAGACGTAAGTGCCCCAGCCTCGCCGCGTCAGATCGGCCGGATTGGTGATCGGCTCGCCCGTCGCATGAGCCGCCGCCAGTGGAATCAGACCCGGCACGCCCTCCATCAAGACGTAGTGGGTCCGCCCCGAGGGCGTGTCGAAAAACTGGACCACATTGTACGTAGAGCTAATCGTTTGCGCCTGAACGTGCGCCTGACCCCAGGCGCCTGCGAGCAGGCTCTGAAACACGATTCGCCACGATGCGAGCTGGCCCGGCGTGGGTAGCACGTATTCGTTGTGTTGATCGTCGGCGTTCGCTCCCGACCCGGAGCCCCGCACGTTCGTGATCGACGGTATGAGCTCCGACGCGAGAAACGACCCGAGATCGCCGGTCGCCGTCGGGAGCTGGGGGACAACGTCGAGCGTTTTGTACATGATGACGACGTTGTCGACGATGAAATCGTCGACGTCGCCAGTGCTGCCGCCATCGGCCCGGCGAGCCTCGACGCGCAGGACGTTGCCGGTCGCCTTCAGTTGGTGGTGCCGCTCGACCAGCAGGATGTTCCCATTCCATTCCTCCCTCGCGGGGCTCGCGGGCAGCCCGCCAAACACATCCACGTCGTTGACGCGGAGGATGTTCCGTTGATGATCGACATCCCGCGATTGAAACATCAGGACCGCGGCCTCTGCCGAGTTGATGTCGGGGCAATCAAACGGAAAGTCTTTGGCACGCCCCACGAAGACAACGTTGGGTTCGACGTCGTTGAAGACTCCCGCCTCGTTGCCGATGTGTTGCCGCGAGAAGAGCACGACGGTGTAATTGGTCGCCATGGTTCGAGGGCTCCCGTACATGGGGACGCGTGTATTTCCCGAGTCTGGAAGGTACTCCCAAGCGAATCTTGTGGCTACCGAAAATAGCGGACGTGTTGGATCGATTGAGGTGACGGGCGGTCTCCCGTCGCCTCAACGAGGTGGCTCGAAGGCTTCGACCGGGTCGTCGGCTCTCAAGGGCGTGCGGCAAGGTTCATGGCGTTCGTAACGGGCGAGATTTTCAGCCAGCTGTTTCACGACCGCCTGGTGCCCGGCCTTGCTGGCGGCCGCCATCACCTCGCGCTGCAAAGTTGCAGCCTGCGTGTATTGCCCCAAGTCGGCCAATGTCATCGCCATCGTCTCGGCGAGATCGACGGTCTGTCGCTGCGCGATCAGTTGTTGCGTCATGGTCATCGCCTGTTGGCTATCGCGAACCCGATCGTCGGGAGCGGCAGCGAGCAAGCGGGCCAGCGCGCGGGCAAATGCAGGCTGACTCGGGTATTCGCGCATGCCCTCCATCAGACGGTCGCGAGCATCCTGATAGCGGTGGAGGTGTATCAACGTGATCGCGACGCCGAAACGCGCCTCTGCAGCACGAGGATCGATCATCATCACGTGCTCGTACTGAGCGAGCGCCTCTTGCAGACGTCCACTTCGTCGCAACACCTCTGCGAGCCTCAGACGCCCTTCCACATAGCGCGGGTCATACTTCACGGCTGCCGAGAGATGCTCGATCGCTTCGCGCTCGCGGCCGCTGGTGATCATGAGCACTCCGAGGCTGTATCGCGCCTTTGCAAAATCCGGCGATCGCCGCAGCACTTCTTCGAATTGCTGCGCGGCGCCGACGGCATCGCCGCTGAGGAACAACGCCGTTCCGAGTCTGTGCCGCACCGACGCGTTGTCCGGCGCGATCTCAACGCCCTTGCGGAAATACGCGACTGCGGCCTGCCATTCCTTCTTGTCGAGCGCTTTCTCTCCGAGCCTCTCGTATGCCAGCGCGCTGTGCAATAGCCCGTTCAATTCCGACATCAATGGATCGGGTGGAATGGGATCCACCTGACCGCGTTGTCTGAGGTGACTTTCGGCTTTGTCCGTGTCGCCAAGTCCGCGATAGGCGGTTGCGAGCGGATAGTGAATGCTCGACGCGAGCTGATCCTGGGCGAGCGCCTCCTCGAGATACTTCACCGCGCCGGCGTACTCTTTTTTCGCGAGGGCCGTTCGTCCTAACCCAAACAACGCAGCTCCCAGGTGCGGCCGCAGGACCAGAGCCTTGGTAAACAGCGGTTCGGCTGCTTCGGGCCGACCTTGAACCAGGTACATGCCTCCGAGCCAGACGAGCGCGGCCACATCATCAGGCTGCAGGCGAAGCGTTGACTCGAAGTACGCCGCGGATTTCGCAGGCTCGCCGCGTAGTCTGTACAGGTGGGCCAGGTAATACGGCCAGCGGATGTCGCTCGGCATCAGTGCCTGCGCATTGAGGAAGCAGGGCTCGGCCGCGTCGCGATACTCCGACGCCATGAGAAGCTTCCCCATCTCTCCGTACTCATTTCCAAGCACGGCGGCGGGTGTGTTGGCGTTCTCAGCTGTCAGCGTAAGTGATGCATACCGTGCGCGCAGCTGCTCTTGCACGGAGTCCGCCGCACGCGAGACATCGGGCAACGACACAGTCTGCAAGCGAGGCGCGGCGTCCTTCGAGATACACCCGCTGCCTGACACGAGGAGCCATGCGATCATGCCAGCATCGATGAGCGTCGTCCGGCCTTTCACCGTCCGCTGCCCTCGATCAATGTCGTGTACCGATCGATTGCCACCGTCGTCCATTCCTCCACTCGGCCGCTCGGCCAGACGACGCGAACCGTGGGCGCTTGCGTCGAATCACCAAGACCGACGAGCACACGTGGATCGTTCGCCGACGCATAGCTCCCGTCGGCTCTGGCCCGCCGCCAGAGTGTGGACCCGTTCCCCCGCCCCTCGGCCTTGCTCGGGGCGCCCTGAGCGTCAGTCGAAGGGCGGAGGACGGCCACGCGCGCGCCATACATGTCGCGCTTCCTCTCTCCGACGAGCCGCAATCCCAGCCAATGTTTGCGATCGCCGACGTTGTTGATCAGCAGTCGCGTCGGCCCTGCATCGTTCCCAACCAGCACGTCCACATCGCCGTCATTGTCGATATCGCCGAAGGCGGCTCCGCGACCGACCTCTGACAGCTGGAACGCCGCTCCGGCACGCTCAGCAACCTCTTCGAACTGCCCGTTGGCCAGATTCCGGAACAACTGTTTCCGTTGTCGCAGCGGAAACGGATCGTGTGCTCGCCGAAGCGCCTCGATGGCTGCGATGGTTCCATTCACGGCCATGATGTCCAGCCAGCCGTCGTTGTCGAAGTCGAACCACGCAGTCCCGAAGCCCGTATACGGAAGGCTGTGCGCGCCAAGTCCTGAATGGGCACTCTGGTCTTCGAATACCGCCGTGCCGTCATTGACGTACAGATTGGAGCCCTCGCCGGTCAACTCGGTGATGAACAGATCTTCGTCGCCATCGTTGTCGAAGTCCCCGGCGTCCACACCCATGCTTGCTTCAGCCTTGCCTTCCGAGGTCAAGGCGGCACCCGATAACAGCGCGGTGTTCCTGAATGTACCGTCGCGCTGGTTCATCCAGAGCAGGTTGTCCTGATTGTCGTTGGCGACATAGATGTCGGGCCAGCCATCGCTGTCGAAGTCAGCGGTCGCGACGCCGAGTGCCGGTCCGTACTCTCCGCCGACGAGCGCCTTGGCCGTGACATCGGCGTACGTCCCATCGCGATTGTTGTGATAGAGCCGGTCCGGCTGCGCCCTGTACGCTGTCGGAGGACAGTAGTCTCGCTCGCCGGTGATGAGGAAGCACTTCTGGTTCGCCTCGATGGTGTAATCCAGATAGTTGCCGACGTAGAGATCCAGCCATCCGTCGCGATCGTAATCGACAAACGAAGCAGACACTGAGAATCCAGGGTCATCGGTCTTGCTTTGCTTCGACACGTCGTCGAATGTTCCGTTGCATGTGTTTCGGAACATCTGGTTGAGCCCGAAGTTCGTCAGGTAGAGATCGACGCAGCCGTCATTGTTGAAGTCTCCGGCGGCCACGCCCATACCGTAGCCACGCGAATCGATCCCGCTTCGCTCTGTGACGTCGGTGAAACGCAACGTCCGCGTCCCGTCCTGGTGAATCGTCAAGTCGTTTCGGAGCAGCCGCCCCTTGAGCGGCAACGGATTCCTGGGTGGGAACGTGGCCTGACTGATCGTGTTCGCCCCGAGCATCGTTCCCTGCACGAGGTACACATCGAGGTCCCCATCGTTGTCGTAGTCGAGCAGCCCGACGCCCGGTGCCATGCTTTCCGGAAAATAGAACTCCCCCGACATGCCGTTGAAATGCACGAAGTCGATGCCGACGTCGTGGGCGCGGTCCACGAACCACTCGGGTTCTCCATTCCCTGCGTCTGCCGCCCGGCTCGGCGCTTGAGCGGCACGATCGGCTTTGCAGCCCGTAAGCCACGCCAGAAGCAGCAGAAGGAGCATCCGCCATCCGAGGCGGCGAAACACGTACTCGAAACAGCGAGGCTGAGTCTTTGTCACGAGGAAGGAAGATCACAGGCGGGGCCTGTTCGAGCAGGCCCCGCTCTGCACGTTCTTCAGAACGTCAGGTTGGCGCTGAGCTGGAACATGCGGCCGTCCATTGTCTGCGTGGGTCTTTGCCAGGTGTCGCCAAAGGTGTTGTTTTGGCCGAGCACGTAGCTTCCATTCATCACATTGAAGATATCCAGATTTGCCTGCAGCTGCTTGCTCGACGTCACCTGGAAGCGTTTCGCGATCCGTAGATCGAGTCGAGTCACGCGTGGGTTGAAGAGCACGTTGGATGCGACGAGCGGGATCGTGGCATTGGACGTACACGGAGTGCGCGTCCCGCAGGCTGCAAGGTTGCGGCCCAGTTCCGGCGCCACTACAGAGTTCGGCGCCGCCCAACTCGCCGTAATGGTGGAGCCCGGAAGATTCTGGATGAGGCCACTGAGGAGCAGGTCACCCGGCAACCAGATGTTCCCATTGAACTTCACCTGAGCGTTGGCACCGTACCCCTTGACGTTATGGCAGTTCAGCAGGTCCTGAGCGCTGTCGAAGATGAAGCAGGTGTCCGTCATCGAACGTCCCAGGTCCAAGCCTCCGGCAAGCCGCGCGCGGGAGCCAAACCGTGCGTTCATTGTGAACGCGAAGAAATCGTTGATCTGCTTCTGGTCCCCATACAGAGAGGACTGCGAGATGCGAGTAAAGACCTGGCCGAACTTTTCCACCGAGACGTCCGCGAGGTCGCAGATCCGGTATCCCCCGCCTCCAGGCAGCCGCGGATCCAACGGGGCCGTGACGCAATACGACGTGTAGTCGGACGGCGTCGTCATGGTGTTTTTGTTGACCGTGAAGTTGCCAAACCAGTTCCGATAGTACCCGCCGCTGACGGACAATCCCTCCGCGACCTGATGCTGCAGCTCGGTCGTGAAGTCCCAGTTGTACCCGCGCACACCGAAGCCGCGCAGCACGTTGTCGTCGTAGATCGTGGTGATGTTGAGTCCGCCGAAGTTCTGATTCGACATCGCCGCGCATTCGCCGTTGGCGGCTCGGTTCGCGAGGTCGCAGTCGGGGATGTAGTCCCGATCTGAGTCGGTCCATACGCGGGTGACGCTGTTGATCGACGTCGTAATCGGGTTGTTATTTTGCGTGATAGCGGTCGTCGTTTTGGCGACGTATCTGCCAAGCGTGACCTTGAGCGCCGTGCGACCGTCGCCGAACAAGTCGTACACAGCGCCGCCCCGCGGATCCAGGTCCGTCCACGATGGCGTGGCCTTGACCTCCGCGAAGTCGCGCTCCGGCACCCACCCGTTGGGCGTGGCGTCGACGTGCTGCGCGGGAATCCAGCCGTAGAAGTAATCGAATCGCAACCCGTAATTGAGCGTCAACCGACCGATGGCCCACTGATCCTGAGCGTAGAGTGCAATGTCGCGATTGCGATTCTTTCGCAGCCACGGCGTTGCATATTGCGTGATCTGATTCGGGATGCTGTTGTTGAACCGGTAGTTCACGTCGTGGTTCACTTCCTGGCTCAGATTCTGGATGCTCTGTTCGA
>Ga0075421_100007834_pt1 | contig 13093 bp, 10 predicted proteins | sample SoiMetdeltSBSDD5_FD_75292 | JGI IMG/M metagenome (GOLD analysis project Ga0075421, IMG submission 75292) | Bulk soil microbial communities from a Populus tree surrounding site in Tennessee, USA - Soil MetaG P. deltoides SBSDD5 | ecosystem: Environmental > Terrestrial > Soil > Tree plantation... | reverse complement strand
AGCCTCCGATCGATCCAAAGAGCGATTTGCCGGAAAATCAGACCCCCGCGATGGCACGGTTCAAGCAGGACCAGGATGCGCAACGGGCACTCTCGCAGACGGTCAAGCTTGCCGACATGAAGTCCCAAGATTTCGACACCATATTCTACGTGGGCGGGCACGGCCCCATGTGGGACCTGGTCGATAATCCCGATTCCATCGCCTTGATCGAGTCTTTCTACAATTCCGGCAAGCCGGTTGCCGCGGTCTGCCATTCCCCCGCCGTGTTCCATCGGGTCATGTACAAGGGCGCTCCGCTTGTGAAGGGCAAACGCGTGACCGGTTTCACCAACGGTGAAGAGGAAGCAGTTCACCTTACCCATGTTGTGCCGTTCTTGGTCGAGGATGAACTGAAGAGAGTGGGCGGCCTCTATGAAAAAGCGGTAGATTGGCAGAGCTTTACGATCGTCGATGGCCGTCTGATCACCGGACAGAATCCCGCGTCGTCCACCGCCGCGGCCCAGGCACTTGTGAAGCTGCTCGCGCGGAAAGCGGCGTAAGGACACGGTATGGTCACACTCGCAGACGCGCGAAAAGTGATCGCGGCCACGGAAAAGAAGGCCCGCGAGATCGAATGTCCATCGAACATCGCTGTCGTCGATGCATGAAGGATCGGAGTTCATCAACGGGCAGCCGAAGGATACAAGCATGGACACCTATCGGTTGCTGCGGATGGGTGAACTTTCAGGTACTGCCCAGGACCCAGGCGAGTCTCGGCCACAATGAGTGGTCGACCCGAAGGTGGCCGCCGATCAACGAGGGCACGCGATCGGGGTCGCCATTGACACGTACACAGAGAGCGATCTTAAAAGCCGACTGGAAGCGGTTACCAAACTTGAGCTTGCTTTGGCCGACCGCAAGCCGGCAGAGAGTGCTGCGGCTGCCGATTCTGCAAGCAAACCGGGTTTTCAAGGTAAACGAGGTAAACGGGATGAAGTAAATCCGCTAAGTTATAGAAAAGATGGAGCGGGAGACCGGGGTCGAACCGGCGACGTCCAACTTGGGAATATGGACCATGTTTTGTTTTCGGTGACATAACTGCGCACGGCGTTGATTCAGAGTATGAAAAACGGCAACAAAATAAGGGGTCCGTTTCGGCCGGTGTGCTAACGGAGGCCGCCCGTCGTGAAAACCTGGGTGCAGAACGGCGCGCAGCCGACAAGGGCGCGCCGGGGTATGGCGCGGCGGAGCGGACCCTTGCCGGCGAGCACCGTTCTGCTAGCTGAACATTCGACGGGCGGCGTAGTGGGAACACGATGGTGAGTCCCAGAGCCTCAATTGCGCTCCAGCGACGGCATCCGCTCCGGCCAGAGCACCTGAAAACGGTTCAGCGCTTCACACCAGCTCTGCACGAAAGTCCATTTCTTGGAATGGTTCCGCAATGCCAGATACAGCAGTTTCACCGCCGCTTCTTCGTTCGGAAATGAGCCGCGTGTCTTGATGATCTTGTGCAAGCTCATGTTCAACGACTCCACCGCGTTGGTCGTATAAATCACCTTCCGGATCTCCGCCGCAAAGGCAAAGAACGGCGCAATCCGATCCCAGTTCCGTCTCCACACCTGGCTGATCGTCGGATGCGTTTGGTCCCATTTGCCCGCGAATTCCTCCAGCGCCAGTTCCGCCGAGTCCCGCGTCGGCGCTGTATAGATCGGGCGCAGTTCCGAAGCCACCATTCGACGCTGCTCCAAGACACGTAATTCAGACAGTGCCGCACCAGGTGCACGAAGCACAACTGCACTTGCGCATGCGGATACACCGCTTCGATCGCTTGGGGGAAGCCCTTCAACCCGTCCACGCAGGCGATGAAGATATCCTCCACACCGCGGTTGCGCATCTCCGTCATCACCTGCAGCCAGAACTTGGCTCGTTCGTTCGGCGAAGTCCACAACCTCAACACTTCCTTGTGGCCTTGATTCACGCCGATCGCCACGTAAACAGCGCGGTTCTGCACATGTCCGTTGTCGCGCATCCGCACATATAGCGCGTCCATGTACACGATTGGGTACAGTGGCTCCAGCGGGCGGCTCGATTGCCATCTGTTCTCCTATTCTTCCACTGGAGAACATTGTTTACACAATCTGTTTTACACCCTCAATCAAGATTCTCTTATCCCAGATAAACGCGACTTCAAGGTGGCCCGCGACCCGCCCAAAGAGAGCGCTCGCGCAACTCCGTCTACGGGAGTGGTCCTTCCCTCCTGAATTCAATTTAATTCGCGAACAAATCAATGAACAATAAGCCGTTCTTTTATACAAACACCATCTTATACGCCTTCGGCCAAGACGATACGGGCGATCAGGTGGCCGAAACTCTGCTGGCCGCGGGGAGGAGCACTATCAGTTCAGTTCCTTAAAAAGTTCGTCTCCGATGGGCGCTTTTGCTCAGACTCGTGCCAGTTCGGAGATTTCGAAGCATCAGAAATCGTTTTAGCGCAGAGAGGCTCGCATCAGGGCCGCTTCGTCCAGGCACGCTTCCCGAAGCAGGGCAGTGAGTTGGCCAATTTCATACGGTTTCCGGAGATAGTAGACGGACTTGGGGTCACTGACATCTGCGAAGGCTCTGTCTCGGCCGTATGCCGTTGAAAGAACGACCTTGATATCGGGACGCATCTTCCGCAATTCCCTCAATATCTCGCCACCGGACATCCCAGGTAAGGTCAGGTCGAGCAGAACGATGTCAATCTCTGTACAGTGGCCTCGAAACAGATCCACGCCCGTGGCGCCATCGCCGGTCTCCAGGATGGAATATCCCTTTCTTCGAAGCATGCTTGCGATCGGCAGACGGAGCATGTCTTCATCCTCAATGATCAAAACCGTTGCCGTTATCTTTTCGCCTCCACCAAACGGGGCGGATATCAAGACCTCGCTGGATTCCTGTTCAGCTTGCCTGAGGCATGGCAGCAAAATTTCGAACCGCGAACCTGTTCCAACTGCGGAACGTATATTAATCGCGCCGCCATGAGACAGGATAATACTCCGCACCGCGGCCAACCCCATGCCCCTGCCGGCTCGCTTGGTTGAGAAGAACGGATCGAAAATCCTGGCCTGGATCTCGTCGGACATCCCGCATCCTGAATCGTGGACGGCCAGCCGGAGGAAATCCTCACCACGCGTTTCCGCCATCTGCTCAAGAAGCGGCTCGTTCAGCGCCTGAACCTGCGCCACCTCGACCGTAATTGCTCCTCCTTTCTCGGGGAGCGCATCCGAGGCGTTCGAGATCAGATTCATCACCACTTGACGCAGTTGTGCGGCATTCCCGCGGATCCTGGGGAGATTCGTGGGAACATCCATCCTCAACACAGCATTCTTTGTAATGGTTAGCATCATCAATTGAAGCATTTCACGTACCAGCCCCGACAGATCAACTTCTTCGAATACAGTGCTTTCCTCACCGGCGTACACCATCAACTGCCGTACGATCTCGGACGCGCGCATCGCGATCCCCTTGATTTTTTCCAGTCCGCTTCGAGCGGATGAGGCGCCAGGGAGATCCGATAACAACAGTTCCACGCCGGCCAGTATACTGCCGAGCAGATTATTGAAGTCGTGTGCGATCCCGCTGGCCAATACTCCGAGGCTTTCCAGTTTTTGGTTGGCAAGCGCTTGCTTGAGCTCAGTAATATCGATTAGAGATTCGACATAGCCCGCGAATATCCCATCCGGTTCGAAACGCGGAAGTCCACGGCATATCAATGATCTATACTGCCCGTCGGCTCGGCGCAATTGGTATTCCAGACGATATTCGATGCGGGCTTCCTGCGAAGCCCGTAGTTTGGCCAAGCATTCGTCACGATCGTCGGGATGAACGCCGGCTGTCCAGCCCTGGCCCAGTTCCTGTTCGATAGTACGGCCGGTAAAATCGAGCCAGGTCTTATTAAAAAAAGTGGCATGCCCGTTCGCATCGGTAACAACAATCTTTACCGGGGCTGTATTGGCCATGCTCCGAAACCGCTCTTCGCTTTCACGAAGCACTCGTTGGGCCCTGACCAGCGCGGAAGCGTTCCGTTGAGCCCGCCGGCCCTCCAGGAAAAGCGCGCAAATCAGCAGACTCTGAAATGCAATCATGGCGATCGCGCCGATGATCTGCCATTTGAATTGCTGCCACAGGCTGAGCTCGCGAAAAAGTATTACGTTGGCCTTCGGCAACCTGCCCTCGCGAATACCCCAACGCTGAAGTTGACGCCAGTCGAACATCGGTGCAACTGGAGCGCTTTCAACTGGGATGGTCGACGCCCGCGCCCCGGATGCAACCTTCAGCGTGATTTCCGCCAATTTGGTCGCATTGCCTTCCATGGTCCAAACATAGCCACCCACGATTCCGAGGCCGATATTTGCGAAGGACATCCCATACATCGGGACCTGCGCGAGGGGTGCGATACGTTTGAGGACCTCCCCGGACTCAAGGAGTTTACCTTGACCATTCCGTGCCTGCTGCCATACGTAAAGAACGATGGACCGCTCCGGCAAATGTTTAATTCTGACCATCAACTCTTCAAGAGTCAGGTCGGTGAGGTAGATGATCGCCGCTTTGCTTTCATAGCCTCTGAGCTGACTTCGCGCCATTTGCTCGAAAGACTTCTCACGCCCCGGGGTTCCGCTGACGATGAACACCCGCTCGGTACGCGGATGTAACTTCACTGCCAGATCCAGCGTTTTTCTGTAGCTGTTTACAAAGACAACTCCGGTGGCGCCGGCTCCTGATTTAAGCTGCGCCGCGCCGGGATGGCTGGTAGCGGCGAAGACGATGGGAGTGTGCGGGAAAAGGTCACGGCGGTATTTGAAGAGGAAATTCAGTGGCACAGTCGTTCTTGGAACGACAACATCGATCGGCCTGTCTGCATACTTTCGCCGAATGTAGTTATGCAGGAGCTTCGATTGGACCTCTCCGGGAAATCGGCTGGATTGCACTGATTCGGAATAAAACTCGACGGGTCCGCGCGCCGCTAATCGGAGAGATGCTTGAAAACGGCGTTCGAAGTCGACATTGGCCGGATAGTCTTTCTCATCCCAGTTCAACACCAGCACCCGTATCGGCCTGACAAATTGCTGCGCATGCCCGTCCGAGGTCGAGAGCCAAACGAGGGGCAAGAGGAGCGCGGCCGCTCGACTTAGCTTCAATATTAGTCGCATCAAACAATCAGCTTGATGTCAAGCTGCATCTGCCGTGACGACCCCGATTCGCCGGTCGGAAAGCGCGTGCTGGTAAAACGCCCAAAGCCCGGGGCGCCGACAACATTTCCCGGCTGACCAAAGTTTGCATGGTTGAAGAGATCGAATACCTCGACGCGGAACTGCACGCGGATCCTCTCGCGCAGTTTCGTATTCTTGATGATCGAAACGTCAGTATTGTGGAACGCTGGCCCGACAACCACGTTCCGGCCCAGGTTGCCGAAGCCCACGACAGGCGAAAATACCGAAGTATCGAACCATCGATCTACGCTTCCGACAATAGGGATTCGCCCTCTTACATCAGGCCGAAGCGTGTTGGCGACCCCCGTCACCGTGCTGTTAGAGGTGACGATGTTGCGCGGATTGCCGCTCTGCGCCTGCATTACCATCGCGAGCTGCCAATCCCGCAGGAACCAGTTGCCATGGAAAGGCATGTCATAGATCCCGTGGGCAACGACGCGGTGGCGGGCGTCGAAGTCGGAGGGGCTGCGGTCGCCTCGCAGGTCATAGCTATTCCGTACAACAATCCCTTGCGAGCTGAGCGAGTTATAGTCCAGCGACTTCGACCATGTGTACTGCCGATCGCCGCGTTCGGCAGGATTGCGCTCGACTGGGAGACAAGCGGATAAGGGCGCACCCCGCCGACCGGCTGATTGATGTTGCGCCGGAGGATAAGGTGCGTGCCTTTGGAACCAAAGTAGCCTGCCATCGCTGCGAGACCGGCCAAAAACTCACGCTGCACGTTCAGGTTCCACGACTGCAGGTAAGCATTATCGAACCCTTGCTCTACCGCTACCGGCGCAAGTCCGGCGGCCTGCGCCAGATCGATAGCGTTCTCCAGCCGGATCTCGCCGGACAACACGAGCGGCATTGCAAGTGGTGGATTGCCAGTTGTGCCCGTCACCACGCTTGTCATAGGCTGGTCCACAAGAATCGCGTATGCCCCCCGCACGGAAGTCCTTCCGTCTTTGAATGGGTCCCAGGCGAAGCCGAGCCGAGGCTGAAAATTCTTATTGTTCTGGTGGTAAACGTCGTCAAGTCCTTTCCGCAGGCGGATGAGCGAGGCCGATCGAGGGTCAAAGACGATAAAACGACCGTAGCGCTCCTCAGGTGTCAAGTTCCACTCGTAGCGCAACCCGAGTTCGAGTGTGAGGTTAGGCTGCCATTTGTAATTGGTCTGGGCAAACAGGCCGAGAGCTCCTTGCGCGATGCTGCTTGACTGGTTGCCAAGCGTCACGCTGAACGAGTTAGCGGCATCGGCAAGGAATGCGGCGACACTTGGAAAGTTGAAAGCGCCGGCGCCCAGACGGAAATTATTGTTGAGAAATTGCCGATACTCGCCGCCGATTTTCAGCGAATGCAGTCTGCACAGACGGCTCATCGTGTCGCCAATGACAACGGTCGTGTCGCCTCGTCCCGACTGGAAAGCCGACGGGCCGCCGAAGTTGAGGTCGCCACCGGAAATGTTGATCTGCGGCAGACCGATGGGTTGGGCGATTCCCCCGCGGATTCCGAAATCGGCGGGGTTAAGTAATGCATTCGGCCGCGTAGTGCTTGAGAGGCGATTCAGACCAAGGCGCAACTCATTGATTCGATTTTGTCCGAGGATGCGCGTCTCGTTTAGAGAGAAGAACTGCCTTTGCGGGCGTTGGATGTTTCCAAAATTGGGGATCGTGTTACCCCTCAAGGTGGGTTCTACGGTCCGGGAACGGTTGAAGCCGTAGTAGCCGTGCAACCGGTCCCTATTGCTGAGAATGTGATTGATGTCCATTCCCCACTGATCCGTATTGACGGGGGCCGGTACCGAACCCACGAAACGTGGCGTTCCCGCCGAGTCGATCATGTTCGACTGCGGAATCAGTTCGATCAGTCGCGCTATCACGCCGTTGGCGGCGAACCGGCGCTCTGCGTCGCTCAGGACTAGGCTGTTGAGATTAACCTGCTGCGACTGGCGGAGACCTTCGGACGAGAAAAAGAAGAACGTCTTGCCCCTGACAATCGGGCCGCCCAGGTTACCGCCGAATTGATTGCGTTTGAAGGGTGGGAGCTCGGAGGATGTAAAAGCAAAAAAGTTGCGGGCATCGAGGGCATCGTTGCGCAGAAACTCGAACAGTTCGCCGTGGAATCGGCTCGCCCCTGAGCGAGTAGCCAGGCTGACAATCGCCCCCGAGCTTTGGCCATATTGTGCGCTGAAGGTTGAGTTGTCAATCTTAAACACCTGGAGCGCGCTGATCGAGGGTTGGAAGAGGATCGAGCTGAAAACCAGATCGTTGAGCGTGATTCCGTTGATCATATAATTGACGGTCTCCTCCCGATTGCCGTCGGTGTTGATCGCCTGTGCCCCCAAACCTCGGCTAGGCATAGCCGAGAATCCATTCTGCGGCGCCGTAACCGAACCCGGTGACAGAATGGCGAGGTCCAGAATATAACGCCCGTTAAGCGGCATCTCTTGGACCGTCCGACCATCGATCAAGTGCCCGACGGAAGTGGTGGCGCCGTCGATCGTGGTCGGCGCAGCAGATTCCACTATTACTTCCCCCGAAATATTTCCGACCTTGAGCTCCACGTCCTTGACCAAAGTCCGGGCAACATCCATCTTTAGTGATTCCGCGGTATACAGTTGAAACCCGGGCATCCTCACCTGCATGCAGTAGACGCCGACCGGCAACGCGGGGATTTCGTAAATGCCTTCACTATTCGTCTTTACGGCGCGCTCAATGAGCGTCGCCTCGTCGCGCACGACGACCTCTGCTCCTGGCGCCGTGCAGCCTGAGGGATCTGTCATCCTACCAGTCACCCTACTGCCAGACTCAGCTTGGGCAAACGCCACCACGATACCTAGTAGCAACCAACCACGAATAGTTCGGGAGAGCGCTGTGGGTATACTCTTCCACAGTGTTTGCGCACGAATCCGCTTCATCCTCACGCCTGATGCGACGGGGGGAAGAAGGGATTCAGTAAATTTATTGCGCTCTAGCCTCTTCGCCGTCGTACATACGCGAGTATGTCTTGCTACTTGCTATTAGGCGGGAAATTCTTCAGGATCTTCTTGACCCCCTTTTCCAAGCGTTCTTGATTCTTCTGCGGATTATTGCTCGGATTGAGAGTCTTCGTCCCCTGTCCGCGCCAGATCAGTTTCTTGGCGGCGGGATCGAAGAAGTCAATCACGAGCGTTCCCACGTTAACGGTTGAACTGGTGGTGGTCGCCGTGCCGCCGAAGCCCCAACCGCCACCCATGCCCCAAGTGTCGAGCTGCGTCTCCTTGTCGATACTCACCTGATAGGCGACATCCAAATCCGGATTGTCCCCCGTGGTTGGAGTGAGCCCCTTTTGCGTGAGTTGGGACTCGACGGCCGCCCGGATCTGGCTGTCCACCAGTTGATTCGGATGCGCAGTCGTGGAAAGAGTGATCCACTTATAGGTGTGATACTTCGTAAAATTGGCCGTCTTATCGAAGTTATACGTAACGTCTTGAGCCAACAGCAGATTGCTGAAGCAAATCAGGGTAGTTGATACGATCCACAAACGGAGTTTCATTGTAATTTTCCTTCGGTTCAGCTAAATGTTGCGTTCGGTAAGTCAGATGCGCTTCTTGCTGAATCCTTTCTTGGGCATGTCTCAGGCGGGGATCTGTGGCAACGCGGCGCACTACTCATCCCATTGTGGTGATGATGTCCAGGAGAAGGCGGATTTAATTTTTGATTAGTATTGCTTGGGTGTTACTTGATGTGCAGCTTACAGCCTCTTTTCTGGCAGATTTCTCCGGAGCGCGTCCATGAGCTCCGTGAATTGATACGGCTTTCTAATATAGGACCAGGATTGGGATCCACGCACCGCAGCAAGTGCGCGTTCTCGGCCGTGCGCCGTCGTGACGATCACCTTCACATCAGGCCTAATTGTCTGCAATTCCTTCATAATCTCCTCGCCGGGCATGCCTGGCAGGGTTAAATCCAGCAGGGCGATATCGATCCGCGCCGCCTGGGTTCGATAAAGGTCCACAGCGACGCGGCCGTCGCCTGTCTCGAGTACCAGAAAGCCTTTCTTGCGGAGCATCTTCGCAATTGGAAGGCGAATTTCCTCTGTATCCTCAATCATCAAGATAGTTGCGACATGCGTTCCGACTTCATTCTTGTGTGATGCTCCCGCCTCGCCCGAAAGACGCTGTTTCGACTCGACGACACATGGCAGCAGAATCTCAAAGCGGGAACCTTGACCGGGTGCGCTTGTTACATTGATAGCACCGCCGTGGCTGTGGACGATTCCTTGCACCGCTGCGAGACCCAAGCCCCGGCCGGCGCCTTTGGTTGTGAAGAAGGGATCAAAAATCCCCGCTTGGATTTCTTTGGTCATGCCACACCCGGTATCGGCGACCTCCAGACAGAGGTAATCCACTAACAGCCGCCCATCCCGAATCGATGCCTGTCCCGCGGGCGCACGCGAAAGCGTAAGGGAGATGACTCCTTCCTTTCCTTCGAGCGCGTCGGCAGCATTGACGACTAGATTCACAACGACCTGCCGGAGCTGGACCGCGTTCCCCACGATGGCGGGCAGACCCGTTGGGAGATCGACCTTCAAGACGGCGTTTCTTGGAATCGAGATGTTCACAAGTGGCAACATCTCGAGCACTACGTCTGCCAGGTCAACCTGGTCGAACACGGTACTCTCTTGCCCCGCATAGACCGTCAACTGGCGCACAATTTCGGCGCCGCGCTTTACGACGCCTTCGATCCTCGCCAGGCACTCCTGGCCCGGTGATTTTTCATCCAGTTCGGCTGCCAGCAGTTGTGAGTTCGCCATGATACTAGCTAGCAGATTATTGAAATCATGGGCAATCCCGCTAGCTAGCACTCCAAGGCTCTCCAGTTTTTGTCGCGCGAAGGTCTCTTCCTGATTCCGTCTGAGATCGGTGATGTCGATGGCCGAGCCAATGTAGCCGACAAAGGTTCCATCCGGCTCGTAGCGCGGAACCCCTCTGCACATGATGCTCCGGTACTCTCCGTCCGCGCGACGCAGCCGGTACTCCAGGCTGTATTCGCCGGGGGACACGTATAACGAAGCGATGTGAGTTAAACAGCGCTCCAGGTCATCCGGATGCACACCCTGCGTCCAGCCCCTGCCCAGCTCCTGTTCCAGCGAGCGACCGGTAAAATCAAGCCATACCTTGTTGAAGAATGTGGCAAGCTGGTCGGGACCAGAAGTCGCGATCAGCACCGGCGCAGTATCCGCCATATTACGAAACCGTTGCTCACTCTCGCGCAATGCCTGTTCGGTGTGCCGGCGCTCTGCAATCTCCCGTTGCAACTGTTCCACGGCGCCAAGCAATTCCTCCGTTCTCTTTGCGGCCTGCCCTTCCAGTTGATTTCGAAGACGGCCCAACGCCAGGTGAATGTGGACCCGGATTAGCAGTTCTTCCCTGTCGAACGGTTTGGTCAAGAAATCAACCGCGCCCAACGCTAGCCCCTTCACGCGCTCTTCTGTGTTTGTGGACGAGCCGAGGAGCATGAGCGGAATCCCACCTTCCCGTTCCGTTAGGCGACGGCAGATCTCAAGCCCATCCATGCCTTGCAGATTTATATCGAGCAGGATTAGGTCCGGAGGCGCCGTCTCTAATGAAGTCAGGGCCAGTTCACCACTGTTAACAGAATGCGCACGGTAGCCTTCGTCTCTAAGAATTCCCGTCAGCAACGTCAGCGATTCTGACTCACCGTCCACCACCAGAATTGTGCCTTTTTCCCCAACCATCGGTCAGCCCTGCTGAGGGCGTTGCGTCTCACGCTGAAAGATCGCAAGGTATCCATAGCGACGCGCGCGGGGCACCGTGAGAGAACCGAGCGCGGTCCCTTCTTTCGAGTCAAACTCTCATGCCACCGAAACCCTTCGCGTCTCAGCGAGCTCGATCGGCCCGTCCGTTAGCTCGATTGATCGGCGCGGAATGGCGAAAGCTTTAACGGCCCGGACCTCGGACTGACAATCTAGGGCGTTTGACCGGCAAGGATAGGACCGGCGGTCTAGCCACTCCTGATCTCGACGGCGCGAAGATCAGCTGTGCATGGGCGCGGCGTCACCTATTATACAGCGTCGACCCATGGGTTGTGTGCCGTACCATTCGCGCTCTTTCTCGAAATGCTTCATGTAAATCAACACGCGTGCTACGTAAAGTCGAGTCTCTCGGTATGGAGGGACCCCGCGATAGCGATCGACGGCGCCTGGGCCGGCGTTGTAGGCGGCGATCACGCGCTGCAAAGAGTTGTGATGCTTTTCGTACCTGGTCATTAGGGCGCGCAGGTAGCGGGTTCCGGCGTCGATGTTCTGTTCGGGGTCCTTCGGGTCGGCACCGTAGCTCCGGGCGGTTGACGGCATCAGTTGCATGAGGCCGACTGCGCCCCTCGCAGAGACGGCGTCAGAGTTGAAATTTGATTCCGCCGCCACGATGCTCTTGATGAAAACCGCGGGAACCCGGTGTTTTTCAGCCGAGGCTCGAATCAGCGCGTCCAGCATCGTGGTCTTGCGCTGCGGTGTCAGCCGGGCCGTGCTCACCGCGAGACTGACCTCCTGGCGCATTGGAAAAGGGTTGACGATGGAGGAGAGGGTTGGTGTAGCAGCCGGCAAACAGAGATATCGTGAGCAGACCAGAAGCAGTCCAAAAATGAAAACGTTCATTATTTGATGATCAGGATCAGAAGGTGATGTGACTCTTAAACAGTATTGACGAGGCGTGAATGATCGGCGTGCATACGAAATGGAAAAAACGGTGAAACGTGGGTGGGTAGCTAAAAGTAAGTCGCCTCGGATAAACAGTCGACAACGTCGGCGCGTGTTTGAGCGTTATGGCGCCACTTACCCTTCAGAATCGGAATACAGGTCCAACACTTACTTCAAACTGACTCAACACTCCGCCACTAAGAGCAACCACGCACCCTCCGGCGCAAATAATTCTTTGAGCTTCGGCATGCATTACCATCCCTAAATACTCCACCTGAAAACGGAGGCCCCACCGCGGGTGAGGAAACACCTTGACGCCAGTGCCGATACCAAACACGAACCTTGTGCGAGTGGCCGCAGGGGTCGACAAGAGCGCGGCGCCAAGACTCGCGCTGAGAAACGGCCTCACGGGCTTAGCTTCGCTTAAGACCCACTCGTGCGCGAAGTCAGCTAAAAAGTGGTTCACGGTTACAGAGGTTCGGTTCGCTGCTGACGTTAGAGAGGCGGAAGCGGGTGTCGTTTCTCTGAATGCAAGGCGGGTCTTCTGAATCGTCCACCGGAGTCCGATTAGAGAACAGTCATCGCAATGGTTTCCACTGTAATCAAAATCATCTCCGTCGAATCGAAATCCAGCCATAAGACCATAGCTGGCGCCGTTTCCGAGATCCGCGCGGCCTTTGGTCGACTCACCTTCCTGCTGTATGTCGACCGAGCCTGAAGCCCGCGCGCCAACAAGCGGAATGAGCTCAAACGGCTGTCCATAAGCCGGCGCGAAATTGGCGGACATCGCGACCAACATCCAGCAATAAGTCCTGATCACCCTCGCTCCAAGCGCCTTACGTGTGTTCATAACCGTGCCTCCCTTCTGCCGGCCGACAACTAGCGGTCCTTAACATCGGGCACGATGCAATTTACAGCGTCACAGTCTCAAAATATCCCGGCTTGGGAGGCGTGCTCACAGCGGCATGCCGAATCTCGAAAAATATTGAGTCACTTTTCCGTTTACCGAGTCAACGAAAACGTAGGCACACCCGCAGGAGTCAGATATGGCTGTCAACAATCCAGCAACGCGAAGCCGATTCCTGCGGGCGCCAAATCCGGAGTCATTGGGCAATTCTGGAGTCTGTAAACGGCCTAGTCTATTTTTTGGCGAGTTTGATCAAAGTCGCGGCGATTTCATTCAC
>Ga0075421_100007833_pt1 | contig 13094 bp, 16 predicted proteins | sample SoiMetdeltSBSDD5_FD_75292 | JGI IMG/M metagenome (GOLD analysis project Ga0075421, IMG submission 75292) | Bulk soil microbial communities from a Populus tree surrounding site in Tennessee, USA - Soil MetaG P. deltoides SBSDD5 | ecosystem: Environmental > Terrestrial > Soil > Tree plantation... | reverse complement strand
CGCGGCCTCTTCTACAAGATGCAGGAGCGCGGCCTCGTCGAGCGGGTCACCAGCGACAAGGTCATCGACGAGGCGGTCGAGACCCCGCCCCAGACCACCCGGGCCCGGCTGCGGGGTGAGTTCATCCGCCGGGCCAAAGAGCGCAAGCGCGACTACACCGTCGACTGGGTCCACCTGAAGCTCAACGACCAGGCGCAGCGCACCGTGCTGTGCAAGGACCCCTTCCGCTCCCGCGACGAACGGGTCGAGCGCCTCATCGCGAGCCTCTGAGGCCCGCGCCCCGATGCCCCAGTTCGTCACCGCGACGGTCACCGAGCTCCTGGAGGAGCGGCCGGGGCTGCAGCGGGTCGCCACCGACGGCGGCCGGGCCTACGTCCTGACCGAGCTTGTCGGGCCCGTCGCGGTGGGGGACCGGGTCGTCCTCAACACCACGGCCGTGGGCCTCGGCCTCGGCACCGGCGGCTGGCACGTCGTGCACTGGAACCTGGCCCGGGACAGCTGGGACCAGCCGGGGCCGGGCCACATCATGAAGCTGCGCTACACCAGCCTCCAGGCGGACACCGGGGCGGCCGAGGAGGACCACCCGGACCTGCCGGAGGCGCTCGACGGCCTGCCGGTGGTGGCTTGCTCGCTGCACAGCCAGGTCGGCATCGTCGCCGCGGTGGCCCGCACCCTGCGCCCCGAAGCCCGGATCGCCTACGTCATGACCGACGGCGCGGCGCTGCCGCTGGCGCTGTCGAACCTCGTCCACGACCTGCGGCGGCTGGGCGTCCTCGACGCCACGGTGACCGCCGGCCACGCGTTCGGCGGTGATCTGGAGGCCGTCTCGATGCCGTCCGCGCTGGCGCTGGCCCGCCACGTCGCCGACGCCGACCTGGCGATCGTCGGCATGGGGCCGGGGGTCGTCGGCACCGGCTCGTCGCTGGGCACCACCGCCGTCGAGGTCGCCTGGGTGGTCGACACGGTCGCTGCGCTCGGGGGCGACGCCGCCCTGTGCGTCCGGGTGTCCGAGGCCGACCCCCGTAACCGGCACCGGGGCGTCAGCCACCACAGCGCCACCGTCCTGCGGTTGGCCCGGACCCGCCCAGCCATCCCGCTGCCGCCCGACCTCGCCGACGAGGTCGAGGGCGCGGTCGCCGTCGAGGGGCCCGACGTCGAGAAGGTCCTGGAGAGCCTCGACCTGGCGGTCATCACCTCGATGGGCCGCGGCCCGGCCGAGGACCCGGCCTTCTTCGGTGCCGCCGGTGCCGCGGGGGCCTGGCTGGCCCAGCGTTAGTCTGGCCCCAGTGTCGAAGGTCAAGCTCGAGCGGCTGCTGAACCTCACGGCCCTGCTGATCGAGACCCGGCGGCCTCTGCCGGCCCAGGAGATCCAGGAGCGGATGGAGGGCTACCCGGACGACTCCGTGGCCTTCCACCAGGCGTTCGAGCGCGACAAGCGCGACCTGCGGGACATGGGCATCCCGCTGGTCGTCGAGCCGGTGCCGGGGGTCGTGCCGACCATCGACGGCTACCGGATCCCGAAGGACCGCTACTACCTCGCCGACCCCGGTCTCGACCCCGACGAGCTGGCGGCCCTGCACCTGGCCGCGTCGCTCGTGCAGCTCGAAGGCGGCGCCGCCGGCGACGCGCTCGCCAAGCTCGGCGCCCTCGGCGACGGCGACCTCCACGAGCCGGGGAGCGGCGGGCCGGCCATCGACGCCCTGGCCCTGCCGGGCCGCACCGACCTCGGCGACGCGTTCGGTGCGGTGCTCGACCGGCGGCCGCTGCGGTTCACCTACCGGGGCGAGGTCCGGACCGTCGACCCCTACCGCCTCGACTTCCAGCGGGGCCGCTGGTACCTGAGCGGCTACGACCATGCCCGGCAGGACGAGCGGCTGTTCCGGCTCGACCGGGTGGAGGGCGCAGTCGAGGTGCTGGACGGCCCCCAGTTCACCCGGCCGCCCGGCGCCCGCGGCGACCGGGCCGGCGGCCCCCTCGACCCGTGGCAGCTCGGCGGGGGCGAGCCCGTGCTGGCGCAGCTGGCGGTCGACGCCGAGCAGGCCCCCTGGGTGGTCGACCACCTGGGCGGCGTGTCGGTGATCGAGCACCGCGACGACGGCTCGGTCGTCGTCGAGCTGCCGGTGAGCAACCCCGAGAGCTTCCGCTCGTTCGCACTGACGTTCCTCGACCACGCCGAGGTGCTCGGGCCCCCGGAGCTGCGCTCCGACCTCGTGGCCTGGCTGGACAAGCTGGCCGGATGAGCACGCTCCGTCCGATGCATCCCCGCTCACGGGTCCGTCCATGAGCGACACGCCGGCCCCCGGTGCCCACGATCGGCGTTCCGCGTCGGACCGGGTCCTGCGGATGCTCAGCATCGTGCCGTGGATCGCGGCGCAGGACGGGCCGACGGTCGACGAGGTGTGCGCCCTGTTCGGCATCAGCCGGCGCCAGCTGGTCGACGACCTGAACGTCGTCCAGTTCGTGGGGTTGCCGCCCTACACCCCGGACATGCTGATCGAGGTCGTCTTCGAGGACGACCGGGTGTGGGTCCGCTACGCCGACGTGTTCTCCCGACCGCTGCGGCTGACGCCCCAGCAGGCCCTCGGGCTCGTCGCCGCGGGAGCGGCCCTGGCGAGTGCTGGGGAGGCCGCGCTGGCAGGCCCGCTGGCGACGGGGTTGGCGAAGCTCGCGAAGCTGCTCGACGTCGCCCCCCAGGAAGCCCTCAGCATCCAGCTGGGCGCGTCCCGCCCCGAGATCCTGGACACGCTGCGCCAGGCGGTCCGGGAGCAGCGCCGGGTCGTCATCGACTACTTCACCTACAGCCGTGACCGGCGCAGCGAGCGGGCGGTCGATCCGTACCGGGTCTTCGCCGCGGACGGCGCCTGGTACCTGTTCGGCCACTGCCACGTCGCCCGGGGCGAGCGCCTGTTCCGCGTCGACCGGGTCGCGGCGGCGGAGCTGGGCGACGAGAGGTTCGAACGACCGCCCGGGTCGAGCGACGAGCCGCCGGAGCTGTTCGCCGCGGCGCCCGACGCGCCCCGGGTCACGCTCGAGCTCCCGGCCGACGCCCGTTGGGTGGTCGACACGTACCCGGTCGAGGAGGTCATCGACCTCCCCGGCGGCCGCACCCGGGTTCGCCTGGCGGTGGCGTCGCGACCGTGGCTGGAGCGGCTGCTGCTGCGCCTCGGCCCGGACGCGCCGCTCGTCGACGCCACCGACCCCAGCTTGCACGAGGTGGCACCTGCGGCCGCCCGCCGCGTGCTAGCCAGATACGGACCATGAACCTGATCCAGGACGAGCCCGACGAGACCAACCAGCTCGTCGGCCCTACCCCCGACGCCCCCGGAGCGGGCGGCGTCGGCCCCGAGCCCGACACCGACCCCGACCGTGACGTCGGCGCCAACGGCGACACCGAACCGGACGCCAAGGCCGACGGTGGCGATGACGGCGACGACGGCAGCGACAGCGAGGCCGCCGAGGACGACTCCGAGGCCACCAAGAAGCGCAAGCGGGGCCGCTCGACGCTGGAGTGGGTGGCCGTCATCGGGGGCGCCCTGCTGGTGGCCCTCATCGTGCGGACGTTCTTCATCCAGGCGTTCTGGATCCCGTCCGAGTCGATGGAGCCCACGCTCCACAAGGGTGACCGGGTGCTCGTCAACAAGCTCTCGTACAAGCTCCACGACGTCCACCGGGGCGACGTCATCGTCTTCGAGCGGCCCGAGGGCTCCCCTGCGGGCGAGGAGGGGATCAACGACCTCATCAAGCGGGTCGTCGGACTGCCGGGTGAGACCATCGAGACCGTCGACGGGCACATCGAGATCGACGGGAAGGCCCTGGACGAGCCCTACCTGCCGAAGGACCAGCCACCCGGCCCCGACGTCCAACGCACGAAGATCCCCAAGGACCACTACTTCGTGATGGGCGACAACCGCGACGAGAGCGCCGACAGCCGCTTCTTCGGCGCCATCGACGAGGACCTCATCGTCGGCCGCGCCTTCGTGCTGTTCTGGCCGCTGGGCGACATCGGCTGGCTCTAGCGACCGCCCCATCGGCCCGACGGGGGAGCCGCGCTCAGCGAGCCCGCAAGCGCTAGCCTCTTCCCGCCGTGCCCGACCAGCCCCTGCCGTCGCGTTCCCCTCGCGAAGGTCTCGACCCAGCCGGCCCTCGCCCCCGCGCGGGCGCCGGCTATCGATCGACCGACACACCGTTCGGCGCGCCCACCGTCACCGTGCCCACCGTGACCGTGCTCACCGACCGGGAGTCGCCCGAAGCACCGGACGACCGTCGGGCGGAGGACGAAGACGAGATCGGCCTCCCGCTCGAGGAGCTGCGGCACGCCAAGGCCCCCCGCACCCGGCTGCGGACGATCGTCGAGTGGGCGCTGGTCATCGGCGGCGCGCTCCTCGTGGCGCTCATCGTCCGCACGTTCTTCGTCCAGGCCTTCTGGATCCCGTCCGACTCGATGGAGCCCACGCTCCACGAGGGCGACCGGGTGCTGGTCAACAAGCTGTCCTACAAGCTCCACGACGTCCACCGGGGCGACATCGTGGTGTTCCGGCGCCCGGCCGCGGCCGACTCGGGCGACGACGACATCGAGGACCTGATCAAACGGGTCATCGGCCTGCCGGGTGACACCATCGAGACCGTCGACGGCGTCATCTACGTCAACGGCAAGCCCCTGCCCGAGCCGTACCTGCCCAAGGGCACCCGCAGCGACTCACCCCCGGTTCAGCGGCTGGTAATACCCGACGGCAAGTATTACGTCATGGGCGACAATCGGGGGAACAGCCAGGACAGCCGCTTCTTCGGCCCGATCGACGGCGACCTGATCGTCGGTCGCGCCTTCTCGCGGATCTATCCACTCGACGACATCGGCGGGCTGTGAGAGGGAACGCAACGTGTCTTCCGGCGGAGCACTCGACCTAGTCCTTGACCGAATAAGCGCGGTTCATGGCGTCGTGCATGCGATCGACGTGGTCGCTGTAGACGGCGTCGATCCCGAGATCCAGCAGCTCGTCCAGGATCCGGGGGTGCTGCGCGTCCCAGCCGAAGGCGAAGATACCGAAGCGGTGAAACAACGTCGTCAGCCCGCCCGTCCAATCGGTGTGATGGAGGTTGACGGCATCGATGCCCGCGTTGGCGAGGGCGGCCGCCCGGCGCTCGGGGCCCTGCTTCATCCGGTGCAGCCGGGTCGAGTCGACCAGGCGGGCGCCGTGGGCGTCGGGACGCCAGCCGGCGACCAGCTCCCAGTCGTGGTGGCAGAGCCACAAGCGCTCCACGGCGTCGTCGCCGGCCGCCCGGGCCACGGCGATCACCGGGGCGAAGGCCGCCGGGTCCTTCATGTCGAGCGAGATCGGCACCGCGGTCCCGCAGGTGGCGTAGAGGTCCTCCAGCGCCGGGATGTGGCCGGGCAGCTCGGCACGCCGGAGGCTGCTGATCGGCCGGCGGCGGAGGCCACGACGCTCGCCGTAGCCGTCGTGGTCGAGCACCGCGACGCCGTCGGCGGTCACCCACACGTCGCTCTCCAGACCGGTCGCCCCGAGGCGCAGCGCCAGTTCGAACGCCTCGAGCGTGTTCTCCCGGGCATGGGCCCGGGCCCCGCGGTGGGCGAACGCGATCGGCGGATCGAGGAGCGCGGGCAAGCGCGTCATGCTGGTCCTTTCAACCGCCCGTGGCTGGGTAGAGAAAGCCATGGGCCGAAGCTGCGTCATGATCGGCCGTTCCTGCCCTCTTTTGGGGCGGAGGGAAGCACATGGCCACGTTGATCAGAGCCACTTGCAACGAATGCGGCGACGTCGAGCTCGGCATCTGTGATTTGGTGGTGCGGTTGTGCGAGGACACCGAGTCGGGAACTTACGTCTTCCGGTGCCCCGATTGCACCCGACCGGTCGTGCGCGACGCAGACCGGCCCACCATCGACCTGCTGGTCTCGTCAGGCGTGCGCCTCGAGCTGTGGACCCTGCCGGCGGAGCTCATCGAGCCCCGGCCGGTCGGCCCACCGCTGAGCCACGACGACCTGCTCGACTTCCACGAGCTGCTCGAGGGCAAGGGCTGGTTCAACGACCTGTTGGCCGCCCACCGTCGGGGCCGCTAGGCCTCGCTGGTCCTGCCGGGCCCGTGCCAACCACCCCGACCAACCACCCGTCATCGGCGACAGTTGCCGCGCACAGCGCCTCAACTGTCAAGCTCTTGATATGAGCCTGCTCTGGGCGGTGCCGGTGGTGGCGGTGGCCATGGGTGTGGCGGTGCTGCTGAGCCGCTTGCGGGCGCTCGAGGACCTCAGCGTCGACCTGGCGCAGGAGGTCCGGCGCACCGCCGAGCTGCGCCCGCCGCTGGCCGAGGTGCGCCGCCACCTCGACCGCAGCGGCCCCCTCGTGGACCGGGTGTGGGACCACTGGTCCACCGAGGGCCCCGGCACCGAAGACCCCACATGACGACCATGACCCGGGGCTGGCCGGCGCGATGTGGCCTAGCTCTACACTCGGCGAGATGTTGAACGTCGGCCCCGGTGAGCTGATCGCGATCCTCGCGTTGGCGCTCATCGTCCTCGGGCCCACCCGGTTGCCCGAAGCGGTGCGATCGGCCGGGCGCCTCATGGGTGAGCTGCGACGGATCTCGAGCGGCTTCCAGGAGGAGCTGCGCAGCGCGCTCGAGGACAACGACGTCGAGCGGGACCTCGACCGGCTGCGCACCGGGCCCGAAGCGGTCGACCGCCCCGAGCTGGGGCCCGTCGAGGACGTCACCGAGGCCACGGTCAGCGAGGCCACGGGCGTCGAGCACGTCGACGGAACGGTGGCCTCCGACGACGGCGACATCCCGGTCGTCGAGGATCGCCCGGTCGAGGCACACGATCTCGCTGAGCACGATGCCGACGACGAGCTCATCGACGGCGCCGACCACTTCGACGACGGCACCGCGTCGTCCGGCGATGAACGCGCCGCGTCGTGAGCGCCAAGACAGCCGCCGCCCCCGGCGGCCAGATGACCCTGGTCGAGCACCTGGCGGAGCTGCGCAAGCGGCTGATCATCAGCGTGGTCGCGATCGCCGTGGGAATGGTGATCGTGACGATCTTCTACAACGACATCATCCACTGGTTGGTCGAGCCCTACGCCAAGGCGTTCCCCGAGAACAAGGGGAGGCTGCTGCAGATCGACCCGATGGAGGGCTTCGGGGTCCGGATCAAGGCCACCACCTACGGCGCCATCGCGGTGGCGATGCCGGTGCTGCTGTGGCAGATCTGGCGGTTCATCAGCCCGGGCCTCTACGACAACGAGAAGCGCTACGCCGTCCCGTTCGTCCTGTCGGCGATCGTCCTGTTCCTCCTCGGCGCCTACCTGGCCTACTGGACCATGCCGAAGGCGCTCGACTGGTTGGGCGACATCGGCGGCGGCGGGCTGTTCGAGCAGCAGTACCAGCCGGGCAAGTACTTCCAGCTGATCCTCTACATGATGCTGGCGTTCGGGGTCGGCTTCGAGTTCCCGATCGTGCTTATCTTCCTGCAGCTCGCCGGGATCCTGAAGGCCAGCCAGCTGCGCCAGGTGCGGCGCTACGCCATCGTCGGCATCACCCTGCTGGTCGCCATCATCACCCCGTCGGGTGACCCGATCAGCATGCTGGCGCTGTCGATCCCGATGGTGCTGTTCTACGAGATCGCCATCATCATCGGCAGCTGGCTCACCCGAGGACGGCGTCAGGGCGCCGACGCGAGGTGAGCGACGCCGGCAGGGTGGCGGACTACGACTTCGAGCTCGACCCCTTCCAGCTGAGGGCCATCGCGGCCCTCGACCGGGGTGAGTCGGTGCTCGTGGCCGCCCCGACCGGCTCGGGCAAGACGGTCGTCGCCGAGCACGCCGTCGCCCGGGCGCTGGCGACCGGCGGCAAGGCGTTCTACACGACCCCGATCAAGGCGCTGTCGAACCAGAAGTACGGCGACCTGGTGCGGCGGCACGGCTCGGCCAACGTCGGCCTGCTGACCGGGGACAACGCCATCAACGGCGACGCCCCGGCGGTGGTCATGACCACCGAGGTGCTCCGCAACATGATCTACGCGGGAGCTCCGGCGCTGCGGGGCCTGCGCTTCGTGGTGCTGGACGAGGTCCACTACCTGCAGGACACCTACCGCGGGCCGGTGTGGGAAGAGGTGATCATCCACCTGCCCGAGACGGTGCAGCTGGTGTGCCTGTCGGCCACGGTGTCCAACGCCGAGGAGGTGGCCGACTGGCTCACCACCGTGCGGGGCGACACCGCGCTCGTGCTGGAGGAGCAGCGGCCGGTCGAGCTGCGCAACCTCTACCTGGCGGGTGACCGCTCCAGCGAGCAGCCCCACCTCATGCCGACGCTCGTCGACGGCCAGCCCAACCCCGAGGCCGAGCGGCTCGACGGCGACGGCTCTCGGGGTCAAAGCGGCCGCCGCAGCCGGCACGGGCCCGCCCGGGGTCGTCGCCGCTTCTTCACGCCCCGGCGGCCCGACGTCGTCGACCTGCTCGACGAGCGGGACATGCTGCCGAGCCTCTACTTCATCTTCAGCCGGATCGGCTGCGAGGAGGCGGTGTCGGCCTGCGTCGACGCGGGGCTGCGGCTGACGAGCCCGGACGAGCGGCCCAAGATCCGGGCGATCGCCGAGGAGCGGACCGCGACGCTGACCGACGACGACCTGGATGTCCTCGGCTACGACCGCTGGCTACTGGCGCTGGAGGAGGGGATCGCCGCCCACCACGCCGGGATGGTGCCGCCGTTCAAGGAGACCGTCGAGGCGTGCTTCGCCCAGGGGCTGGTGAAGGCGGTGTTCGCCACCGAGACGCTGGCGGTGGGGATCAACATGCCGGCCCGGTCGGTCGTCATCGAGCGGCTGACCAAGTTCACCGGTGAGGCCCGGGCGTACCTGACGCCGGGGGAGTACACGCAGCTGACCGGGCGGGCCGGGCGGCGGGGCATCGACGATCTGGGCTACGCCATCGTGCTGTGGTCGCCGTTCGTGCCGTTCGACCAGGTCGCGTCGCTGGCGTCGAGCCGGAGCTACGCGCTGCGCTCGGCCTTCCGGCCGACCTACAACATGGCCGCCAACCTGGTGCGGCGCTACGAGCCGGCCGACGCCCACCACCTGCTGAACCTGTCGTTCGCCCAGTTCCAGGCCGACCGGGCGGTGGTGCGGCTGGAGACCCGCATCGAACGGACCGCCGACCGGCTCAAGTCGCTGGAGGCCGAGGCCCGCTGCGAGCGGGGCGACGTCGACGAGTACCGGGCGCTGGTGCGGGCGGCGTTGGAGCAGCAGCGGGTGCGACGGACGGCGACCACCAGCGGCCTGAAGTTCGCCCTGTCGCGGCTGGCGCCGGGGGTCGTGGTCGAGGTCGACGGGGAGCGGCTCGCGGTCCTGTCGGTCGCGTTCCGCAAGGGCGGGGCGGTGCGGGCCCAGACGATCGACTCGTCGGGCCAGCGGGTGACGCTGGACGGCGACTCGCTCCGGGAGGTGCCGGCCCGGGTCGGCACGATCGACCTGCCGGTGCCGTACGCGCCCAACAACCGGGCGTTCCAGCACCAGGTCGCGGACGCTCTGCGCACCGGGCGGTTCGGGAAGGGGCACCGGGAGTCGGAGCCGGAGGAGGAGGAGGAGGACGAGGCGGTCTCCGCGTCGGACGATGACGCCTCGGGGCAGGACCTCGCCTACCTCGTGTCGCAGCATCCGGTGGACGGGTGCCCGGACCGGGATCGCCACCTCCGGTCGGCGGCCCACGCCGAACGGGCCGCGAAGGAGCTGGACGACCTGCAGCGGGAGGTGCGGTCCCGGACCGAGTCGCTGGCCCGACGGTTCGACCGGGTGCTGCGGCTGCTGGAGTCGTGGGGCTACCTGGACGGGTGGTCGCTGACCGAGCGGGGCCGGGTGCTCGCCCGGACGTACCACGAGTGCGACCTGCTGGTGGCCGAGGCGATGGCCAGTGGGGCGCTCGACGACCTCGACCCGGCGACCCTGGCCGGGCTGGTGTCGTGCTTCACCTACGAGCACCGGGGGCCGACGCCGAGCCCGCCACCGTGGTTCCCGTCCCGCCAGGCCCGGGAGCGGTGGGCCCGGATCTCCCAGCTGGCCGAGGAGCTCAACAACGACGAGCAGGCGGCCGGCCTGCCGGTGACCCGGCTGCCTGATGCCGGGTTCCTGGCCCTGGCCCATGCCTGGGCGGCCGGCGAGCCGCTGGCCGACGTGCTGGACGACGAGGAGCTGTCGGGCGGGGACTTCGTCCGCAACATCAAGACCTTGATCGACCTGCTGCGCCAAGTGGGTGACATCGCGCCGGTCGCCGCGACCGCTTCCACCGCCCGCCAGGCCGCCGACGCGTTGCGGCGGGGCGTGGTGGCCGCGTCGTCGACGCTCGACGAGGGCGAGGACGACGACGTGGCGGCCGTAGACGCCCACGGCGATGCGGCTGCGGCGGGCGATGGCGAGGCCGACGGGGCCGAGGGCGGGGCGACGGACGGATGACGATCCGCAAAGGCGAGGGCGACGACGACGTGGCGGCCGCGGCGGGCGAGGGCGCTGGCCAGGCGGACGGGGCCGAGGGCGGGGCGACGGACGGATGACGATCCGCAAGGGCGAGGACGACGACGACATGGCGCCCGCGGATGTCGACAGCGACGCGGCCGAGGCCGAGGTGGCCGAGTGCGGGGCGGCGAACCGCAAGGGCGAGGGCGGCGACAACATGGCGGCCGCGCTGGGCGAGGGCGAGGGCGAAGCGGACGGGGCCGAGGGCGGGGCGGCGGACGGGTGACGATCCGTAAGGGCGAGGAGTGGGGGACCGCGGGACCGCTGCCCGAGGGCGGCATCGTCGTGCGCTCCGACGCCGAGGCCCGGGACGTGGTCGAGCGGCACCGCCGCGTCGGGCTGCCGGTGCCGGCGCTCGGCCTGCTGGGCGGGGACCTGTGCCGCACGCTGGGCGGCACCGGGGACGAGGCCCGGCTGCACACTGACCAGGCCCGCCAGGTGCCGGTCGACCTGGGCGCCGCCCTGCTCGACGGGCGACTGCACTGGTTCGTCGCCCACCTCGTGGTGCGGCGGTCGTGGTGGTCGGGACGGATCATCGCGGCGATGAACGCCGAGTTCTACGGCGCCTGGGACGTCGCCCCGCACAGCCACCCGAACGACGGGCGGCTCGACACGTTCGACGTGTCGCTGTCGCTCGGTGACCGGTGGAAGGCCCGGCGGCGGCTGCGCACCGGATCGCACGTGCCCCATCCGGACATCGAGGAGCGGCGGGTCACGGCGGCGCAGTACGAGCTGGACGCAGCGATGCCCGTGTTCCTCGACGGTGACGACCTGGGCACGGTCCGTCGACTGTCGGTGCGGGTCGAAGCGGACGCGCTGCTCTGCGTCGTCTAGCGGCCTGCGAAATCGCCGTGGGCGGCAAAGAAAAGATGGCCCCGCGGCCGTGGCTCTGAGAGGCTTGGGCCCGTTAGCGGACCAGTCGGGAAATTGCGAGGGGCAGAGGGCACATGCCGGAGGTGGGCGAGAAGAAGGTCAGAGTGGGGGTCGGCCTGGGGACGCGCACGACCAGCGACCCGGGGCGGTTCGCCGCCCTGATCGACGGCCTGGAGTCGCTGGGGTTCGACTCGCTCTGGTTGGCGGAGCGGGTCAGCCGGGAGAGCCCCGACCCGCTGATCGCCCTGACCTACGCCGCCGGACGCACCGACCGCCTCAAGCTCGGGACCGGGGTCACGGTCCTGCCGGGCCGAAACCCGATGCGACTGGCCGCGCAGCTGGGCACGCTCGACGTGCTGTCACGAGGGCGGTTGCTGCCCGCGTTCGGGCTGGGGGTCGCCGCCGGGAGCGAGCTGCAAGCGTTCGGCGTGGGCAAGGACGAGCGGGCGTCCCGCTTCGACGAGAGCTTCGAGCTGCTGCGGCGCTTCCTCGCGGGGGAGACCGTCGACCACAAGGGCCGCTGGTTCCGCTACGAGGGCGCCAAGGCCCGGCCGCTGCCGATGCAGCAGCCCCTTGACCTCTGGATGGGCGGCTCGGCGCCGTCGGAGCTGCAGCGTTGTGGCCGGCTGGCCGACGGCTGGCTGCCGTCGTTCGCCCCGCCGGAGGCTGTAGCCGCGGGCATCCCGGTCATCGAGGCGGCGGCCCGCAAGGCCGGGCGGTCGTTCGACCCGGAGCACTACGGGGCGCTGGTTCCGTACGTCGAGGGCGACGTGCCGGAGGCGCTGGCGTCGCTGGTGCACCGACGGAGCCCGGGGGTCGACGTGCACGACGTCGTGGCCAAGGGCCTCGAGGGGCTACCGCCGCTGCTGGAGCGGTTCATCGCGGCCGGGGCCTCGAAGTTCGTGGTGGTGCCGGTCAACGAGCCCACCAACTGGGACGATCACGTTGCCGACCTGGCCGACGCCGTCCACCCCCTCGAAACCTGATAACCATCGAAATGCCCGCAAAGGACTTGCTGTCATCCTTTCGGTGCTCCTACGGTGGTTTCCATGCAGACCGAGCTTGACCCCGTCGACCGACTGGAACACGCCGTGCAGGGCGTGTGGCAAGTCGTCGTCAGCATCGAATCCGACGTCGCCACCCTGGTCGAAGGTCAAGACCGCCTCGAACGCAAGCTCGACGTCACCGCCACCGACCTTTCCACGAAGATCACCGCGGTCGACGCCAAGGTCGACACCACCGCCACTGACCTGGCCGGCAAGATCGACACGACGGCGGCAGCCCTCTCCACGACGATCACTGCGGTCGACGCCAAGCTCGACACCACCGCCGCCGACCTGTCCGGCAAGCTCGACAGCACCGCCACCGACCTGTCCTCGAAGATCACAGCGGTCGACGCGAAGGTCGACAACGCCGTCGCCGACCTCTCCACGAAGATCACAGCGGTCGACGTCAAGGTCGACAGCGCCGTCGCCGACCTGTCCGGCAAGATCGACACCACCGAGGCAGCCCTCTCCGCCAAGATCGATTCCACCTCCACTGCTCTGTCCTCGAAGATCACCGCGGTCGACACGAAACTCGACGTCAGCGTCGCTGCCCTTGACCAGAAGATCGATACCAGCGTCGCTGCGCTCGCCACGAAGCTCGATGCGATTGGGCGGGCTGTGGGGGTGGGGGAGTGAAGGCGTGGCTGTTGGAGGAGTCGCCGGGG
>Ga0075421_100007831_pt1 | contig 13095 bp, 12 predicted proteins | sample SoiMetdeltSBSDD5_FD_75292 | JGI IMG/M metagenome (GOLD analysis project Ga0075421, IMG submission 75292) | Bulk soil microbial communities from a Populus tree surrounding site in Tennessee, USA - Soil MetaG P. deltoides SBSDD5 | ecosystem: Environmental > Terrestrial > Soil > Tree plantation... | reverse complement strand
AAGGGAATGGGAGTTCGACCCTCCCCGTTCGCACCATCCGCACTCCCTACCAACTCATGAACGAACCACTCCTTGAACTGGAGCACGTCAGCGTCATGCGCGGCGATCGCGTCGTGCTCGACGACTTCTCCCTGCGCCTGATGCGCGGCCAGCACACCGCGATTCTCGGCCCCAACGGTTGCGGCAAGTCCACACTGATCAAGATGCTCACGCGCGAGCTGTATCCGCTCTACCGCGAGGGAACCCGCGTGCGTATTCTCGGGCAGGACCGCTGGCACGTCTACGAATTGCGCCTCATGCTCGGCATCGTCACCAACGATCTCATTCAACAGTGCACACGCGAGTACACGGCGCGCGAAATCGTGCTCGGCGGCTTCCATTCGGCTGTCGGTATACAGCCCTATCACGAGATCACGGAGGCAATGGAAGTCCGCGCCGCCTCGATCCTGGACCGCCTCGAGATCGCTCACCTCCGCGACCGTCCGCTCGAAGAGCTATCCAGCGGCGAAGCCCGCCGCGCCGTAATCGGCCGCGCCCTTGTTCACGACCCTGCCGTCCTCGTCTTCGACGAGCCGACCAACTCGCTCGACCTCGCCGCCACGCACGACCTGCGCGACACCATGCGTGCGCTCGCCCAAAGCGGAATCACGCTTGTCATCGTCACCCATCATTTGCCCGACCTCGTGCCAGAGATCGAACGCGTGCTGTTCATGAACGGCGGGCGCGTTGTCATGGACGGCCCCAAGAGCGACGTGCTCACCGAGGAAAACTTGACCGTCCTGTTCGGGCGCAAGCTCGAACTCCTTGAACGCGACGGCTATTTCAATCTCTGGTAGGCTTCCTTCACGCGCTGTTCCGCTACATCCAACATGGCGTCCAATTTGCTCCGCGGATAGTACGCGCCGCCCAGGAATACTGCCTCCACCTCCCGCGTCGCCGCAATCGCCGTCAACGGATTCGACCGCAGCAGCAGCAGGTCCGCACGTTTCCCCTTCTCCACCGTTCCCTCCGTCGCAAGTTCACCACGCCACTTCGCCGGATTCACCGTCGCCGCCCGCAACGCTTCGGCAGGTGTGAGCCCCGCCTCGACTAGCGCGGCAAGCTCTTCGTGCACGGACCAACCGGGTAACATGTAGTTGTTCGATACACCGCAGTCGGTCCCTAAGAGGATCCGCACTCCCGCCTTGTGCGCCTCCGCCGTCAGTTGCCGCCCCTGCTTCAGTTGCTGCTTGAACAGGTCAAGCAAGCCGGCCGCCGCCGGTTTCCGGCGGCCCGCACCCGGATCCCAACTGGCCCAGATGGCTGGACCTATGTATCGCTTACGCGGATCTCCATCGAACTTTCGTTCGGCAATCTCATAGCGAACTCTCGCCTGCACCGCGAGCGTCGGCGTAACCCAGAGCGGCCGCGCGGCCATCAACGGGTAAAGCCGCTTGGCTTCGTCGGCATCATGCATCCACGTCAGCCGCCTCGCCATTTCCGCGGTGTCCATCGCCAGCCCAGCCTTGATGCGCTCCTGCCGTTCGACGGCAAAGCGATCAAAGTCGGCCTGTTTTGGAGCCGTCAATGTTGAGTGCTCCATTTCATCCAGCCCGAGTTCCTGGACGGTCTGAAGGGAGAGGTTTCTCGGCAAATGCCCGACCACCTTGAGGCCCGTGGCGTGCGCCTCGCTCAGCACCGCTTTCAATACCGGCGCCTCCACATCGCCGTGGTACACCTTGATGAAGTCCGCCCCCGCCCGCTTCATCTGCCGTACGGCTTCGCGGCCTTCCTCGGGCGTCGTTGTCGAAATCGATCCCGGCCAGGCTGGCTTCACTACGTCGAGCTTGCGGCCCGCCGTGAGAATCCGCGGCCCCACGCGCTTCCCACTCTTGATCTCTTCCCGCCAACGCAGCACATGCTCGGAAAGATCGCCCCCCATTTCGCGCACGCCCACAACGCCGTTCACCAGGAAGAGCTCGAGCGTGCCGGCGTTCTCGTCGGCCAGCACGCGATCGGGGTCCACGGGATTGCTGCGGAAGTGAACGTGCATGTCCCACAGCCCCGGGATCAGATAGTAGCCGGTTCCGTCGATTGTCTGAGATTGTGCCGGAATCTGTGCCGTGGCAGCCGGGCCCATCGCCCTTATGCGATCGGCCGCGATCACCACGGTCTGTCCTGGAATCACTTTCCCGGTGACAACATCGACGACGTTGACGCCGGTGATCGCCATCGTCTGCGCATGAAGCGCCGTCGCCAGAAGGAACACACCGAGCCGGATCATTCAAAGAGAGTAACCCAAAGTCAGAGGCAACGCGACGGCTATTTCAACTTGTGGTGAAGCCCTTCAACCGCACATACATCGGCCATCGTTTCCTCGTCTAATATCCGGTCCGCCGAGACGGCCTCGAACGGTGTCTCGTTCATCGCGGCGTTGCGCAGGAAATCGGTCACATCCGCGGGCGCCTTGTCCCAATACATCTGGTAGTGCCCCAACTCACCCGGCACGAACCGGTACCGTGCCGCAATCGGTTCCAACTGCGCGAACGGCAGGGCGAGGATTTCCGGCTCCCGGTTGAGGAGGCGCTGCGGCCAGCTACGGTCTCGAACGATCACTAGATACTCCACCTCGGGCATCGCCACGGGAATCGCATCGCTCCACACCGCGCCCGAGCGGAGTTCGCCTTCCATCAGGAAATAGCTGATCTTCGGCACGAACACGGATTCGCCCACGCGCTCCTGCATCGCCGCGCGCCCGAAGTTCCAGCGCCACTCAGCCGCGATCACCGCCGCGGGGCGCGTGAACCATCCCTCGAAGCCCGTCGACGGATCCGCCGCCATACGATAACCCGTCCGGTTGCCCGTGTCGAATCCCGCCAGAAACTTGTCTTGGGAAAACTCGCCGCCCGTCATGCCGTCGATCCGCGGATCGTCCACGATCTGATCGAAGTGCTGCATGAAGCTGCGCACTTCGTCCACCGCTTCGAGCGCAAACACATGGGAACGTGCGTAATTCAGTTGGAACATCGGAAAGTCGCCGCCCATGTCGAACGAAAAGTAGATGCCTGTGTCTTCGTTCAGGTATTGCGCGGTGAAGCCGTCGATGCGGAAATTCGGCCTTTGCTCGAAGTATTCGTGCAGATCTTCGATAGGCGGGGCCGCTCCGGAGCCTCGCGACCGAAAGGTCAAATCATAGCCCATGTGGTACGGGCATCATACTGGATTGCGCGGCGGTTTTCAGTGCGGTACCTGGATTATTTTTTTGTTGTGCTTCGGCAAGCCTTCTAAACCGCCGGTTCAGCCCCTGTCCGGGCGCGCTCGGCCTGACACTCGGCGCACGGGCAGATGTCGCGCAGATGCTGGTACGAATAGATCCCCGTATTGTGGCCGTCGTTCCAGTAGATGCGCAACGCATAGCCGCCCACCGATTGGATGTCGAGCATCTTGAGCGCGGGTTTGAACATCGGGAAGGGATCTGAGGCCGCCTGGGAGTGATTTGTCTTCTGAGGCGTGGTGCCATGCGCGCCCGTGCAACTGGCGCATGGGCACTCGTCCCGTAGCCAGCCGAGCGGGTACTCGCTATGATGGCCGTCTTTCCAATCGATCTTAATTCCTTTCGATTTGGATATGGCAATGTGTTCTGGATCGGGACGCGGTTGGTTCATTGGACACGTTCGACGTCGCGCACGCCGGGGATGCGTCTCATCCCCGCCACCACGCGCTCGAGTTGTTTTTTATCGCGGACCTCCACCGTCATATCGACGATGGCGTTGTCAGGACCTCGCCGCTCGTCCGAGCGAGCCTCGAGCGACCGTATATTTGAGTTCTCGTGAGTCAGCACGCTGGTGAGCTGGTTCAACACGCCGGGGCGGTCCTCGGTGTATACCACCATTTTCACCATGAAATTGTCGATGGCGGCGCGCGCCCATTCCACGTCGATACGGCGGTCTACTTCGTACATCAGGTTCTGCACGTTGGGGCAACTAAGCGAATGAACGCCCACGCCCTTGCCGCGCGTGATGTAGCCGACGATCGCTTCGCCGCGAATCGGATTGCAGCATTTCGCTCGATACACCAGCAGATCGTCGGCGCCGGTTACACGGATCACCAGGTCCCCGTTGTCGGACTCGGGCCTGCCGGGCGTGGCGCTTCCTGCCGGGGCAGGGTGCTCCACCGGAGTTGGCGGCAGCAACTCGCCCGACGGCGCGAAGCGGCTCAGAATCTGCCGCGCGGAAACCTTTCCATATCCCAAGGCAGCGTACAGATCTTCCAGCTTCGAGCAGCCATAATCGCTCGCCACCTGGTCCATCTCTTCGCGGCTGATGCGCGACAACGCGACGCCAAGCCGCCGCGCTTCGCGTTCCATCGCCTTCTGCCCGATGTCGACCGCGCGCTCGCGCTCGCTCGCGTTGATCACGTGCTTGATCTTGTTGCGCGCACGCGATGTCTTCACCAGCGACAGCCAGTCTTTCGACGGCATGTGCCCTGTCTGAGTGACGATCTCGACAACGTCGCCATTTCGCAACGGGGTCCGCAGGGGAACGATGCGGCCGTTGACCTTCGCCCCTACGCACTGATGGCCGACGTCGGTGTGAATGGCATAAGCGAAGTCGATCGGCGTGGCCTCGCGTGGCAGAATGATCACGCGCCCGCGTGGCGTAAAGCAGTACACTTCCTCCGGGTAGAGGTCCACCTTCAACGTGGACATAAACTCGCCCGGGTCGCGCATCTCGCGCTGCCACTCCACCAATTGCCGCAGCCACGCCACCCGCTGATCGTCGACACCCGAACCGCGCCTGCCTTCCTTGTACTTCCAGTGCGCGGCGATGCCTTCCTCGGCGATGCGGTGCATCTCGTCGGTGCGTATTTGAATTTCAAAGTTCACCCCGCCCGGACCGATCACGGAGGTGTGCAGCGACTGGTACAGGTTCGGCCGCGGAATGGCGATGAAATCCTTGATACGCCCCGGAATCGGATGCCATTCGTTGTGGATCACCCCAAGCGCCGCATAGCAGTTCTTAACCGAATCGGTGATGATGCGTAGGGCAAGGAGATCGTATACCTGATCGATGCCGATCTTCTGCCGGCGCAGTTTCTGGATGACGCTGTAGGTGCGCTTGATGCGTCCTTCCAGAACGGCGGGTATGTTTTCGCGCGCCAGCTTGACCGTTAGGGTCTGCTTCATCTGCTGCAACGCCGCTTCGCTGTCGTGAAGACGCGCGGCGATCTGCTCAGTAATGTCCTGGTACACCTCCGGCTCCAAGGCGCGGAAGGAAAGATCCTCCAACTCACCGCGGATCTTACCCATGCCCAGGCGATGCGCAATGGGCGAGTAGATCTCCAGCGTCTCGCGTGCGATCCGCTGCTGCCTTTCAGTCGACAGCGCGTTCAATGTGCGCATGTTATGTAACCGGTCGGCGAGCTTCACTAGAATTACGCGAATGTCGCTCACCATGGCCAGCAGCATCTTGCGGACGCTCTCCGCCTGCCGCTCCTCGGGCGAATAGAACTTCACCTTGCCCAACTTCGTCACGCCGTCGACGCAGTGCGCGACCTCCTCGCCAAACTCGCGCCGCAGGTCTTCGTGGCTCGTCCCAGTGTCTTCGATGACGTCGTGAAGCAATCCCGTCTGCAGGCACACAAGATCCATGTTCATGCCAGCCAGGATCAGCGCCACGTTCAGCGGATGCGTCATGTAGGGTTCGCCCGAATCGCGCAACTGGTGGGCGTGATGGCGTAGCGCAAACTGGTAGGCTCGTTCGAGGGGTGCCAAATCCTCTTGCGGGCGCAGGGACTTCACCTTCTCGCTAAGCTCGGCGAACAGTTGATCGACGGATGGCGGCGCTACGCCGTCGGGGGGCATGAGACCTTCAGGTTAGCGCAGGCGGCCGCCGCAGCGCGGGATTTCACGGCTCAGCGGCCCTGCATCGTGCGTTCGGTAAGGAGCGCCACGCGGCTAGCGCCAGCACCCGTGGCCGTATCGATCAGCTTAGCCACGGAACCGTATTCGAGCGCGCCGTCGCCTTTGATGAAGACGGTCCGTTCCGCGCGTGCGGCCAATACCTGGCGCAACCGTGCGGGCAGATCGGCTATAGACACCGGCTCTTGATTCAAGAGCACGGCGCCGGCCGAACCCATCCACAACACGAGAGGAGGGGCAGCTGTCACGGTCAGGTCCGGATCGGAAGGTTGCGGCACTTGTACCTGCAGACCATGCTGCGTAAGCGGCGTGAGCACCATGAAGATAATCAGCAGGACAAGGAGGACATCGATCAGTGGTGTGACGTTCATCTGCGCAGTGGAGCCGGGGTTCATCGCCATGCCCCATTGGACTCCGCGCCATCGTCGAAGGTGCCCGGCGCCAAAACGACAAAACGCCTGCCTCCGCGAAGAAGCAGGCGTTTTGTGAAAAGTGAATCTGGTCTACTTGCTGGTCTCCATCGTAATGCCGGATCCGGCCTTCTGTTCCAAACGCTGATTCTTGATCTTCTTGGTCTCAAGTGTCTTTTGCACCCACGCATCGGCCGTTTCGATGTCCTTCTTGTAGGCATCGGCGCTTTCCTGCAGGTCGGCGCGCTCGCGGTGCAACAGATTCAGATACGCCATCGCGTCGTCGTATTCCTTGTCGATCTCGATGGCTTTTTCCAGTTCTTTGATCCCGGCTTCGATTACGGGCAGGTTGGCGGCGGCTAACTCCTCGCGCACCTTCTTGTCTTTGACCGGGCCCGGATCTTCCGGCTTCATGCTGAGCTTTGCGCGGGCTTCCATGCGCTGCGGGAACGTGCGGCCCCAGGCAATGACGCCCAGTGTGTAGTACGCCTCTTTGCTATTCGGATCGGCGTCAATTACCTTCTTGTACCAAATCTCGGCGTCGTCGAACTTCTTCTGGTGATAGTAAAGGGAGGCGATGGAAGCAAGGGCGACGGCATTCTTGGGGTCTTTCTCCAAGACCTTGGAGAACTCATCGTGCGCGCTCTTGGCCATGGCCATGTTCTCCGGCGACAGGGCGCCGGGAATGTATTGGCTCATGTACGCCGTGGCCAGATACAAACGGGCGGTGGGGAAATCCGGGTCGAGGTCGGTTGCGACTTTAAAGAACTCAACTGCCTCTGGAAATTTGGCCGACTTGAATGCCTGCACGCCCTTATTCAGGTTGTCGCGCGCCCGTAGTTTCTCGCATCCGGTGGCGCTTACCAGCAGGGCGGCGATGGACAAGCTCGCGGCCGCAAGGTGAAGATTGCTGCGCATGAATTACTCCTTCGATCCGCTTCCGAGGGCCTAGTTGCCCTCCTCCATTTTTGCTGTCATCAGGCCGACTTTGTCGATACCCACGCCCTTGGCGGTGTCGATGGCTCGGGCGACGTACTGATATTCGATGTCCGGGTCGCCTTTCACAAAGACCACACGCTCGGCACGGGTTTTGAAGATCTCTTCCAGGCGCGGCCCGAGATTCTCCTCGGTAGTGACCTCGTTGTTGATCTTCAGGGTCTTATCTTTTTCGATAATGATGACGACGGTGCGGTCGTCCGCCTTGCTGGGCGGGGTGCCCGGCGGAGGCGGCTGCGGCACGAGCGTTTCCAGACCCTTCGGCGTGAGCGGCGTGATCACCATGAAGATGATGAGCAGCACGAGCAGCACGTCGATGAGCGGCGTCATGTTGATATCGGCCTTGATTCCACCTTCACCACCACCAACTGCCATTGACATGAGGTTTTCTCCTTAATCCTGAATCCATCTCGACGCGGGCCGCCGAGTCCCTGCTAAGCGCCCGGCTTAGGCGCGTCCTCCAACCTCGTCTTCTCGGTACTTTCGGTAAGTAGACCCAACTGATCAACACCGGCCGTGCGAAGGTTGTCCACAACCTCGACCACGATTCCGTACTGGGCGCGCATATCGGCCTTTACAAAACAGGTCTTATCCACGCGGTTGGTCAGAATATCTTTCACCTTGTTCGGCAAGGTGTCCGGGGTCACCTGCGTGGTTTCCAGCCATACCTTTCCTTCGCGTGTGACCGCAATCAGGACCGCGTCATCCCTATCGGCGGCTTGCATGGGAATTGGATTTTTCGTCTTCACCAGGTCGACGCTTACACCCTTGGTGAGCATGGGCGTGATGACCATGAAGATGATCAGCAACACGAGCATCACGTCGACCATCGGAGTGACATTGATGTCGGATACCGGCGGCGGAGCTTTTTGTAGTTTCACTGGAACACTCTCCTCTTCACTCCCGCGTGCGGGCCAGGGTGGAGGACCCGGCGGATCGGGATCCTCCATGCACTGCCCAAATCAACTCGCGGATACGCAAATCTGACTGCGGGTAATGAACCGAGGGGTTATTTGCCCGCGCCGGCCTTCGCACCGGAACGCTTAATAAAGTAATCGATCAGCTCGGAGGAGCTGTTGCCCATCTCCACGTCGAGCGATTCGAGCTTAGACGTGAATAAGTTGAACATCCACACGGCCGGGATGGCGACGAACAGGCCGATTGCGGTGGCCACGAGGGCTTCCGAAATACCGCCTGCGACGGCGCCGAGACCGGTCGACTTCTCCGACGAAATGCCTTTGAACGCGTTGATGATGCCGACAACCGTGCCGAACAGCCCGACGAACGGCGCCGACGAACCGATGGTGGCCAGCGCCGCGATGCCGCGCTTCAGCTCGGCGTGGACGATGGCTTCAGCGCGCTCGAGAGCGCGGCGGCTGGCTTCGATGGTTTCACCCGAAATGTCCGAACTCATGTCGTGAGCTTTGAATTCCTGGAGACCGGCGACGACAACCTTGGCCAAGTGCGATTTCTTGTAGCGGTCGGCAATCTTGATCGCTTCGTCGAGCTTGCCCTCGCGCAACGCGCCGGCGACGGCGGGAGCGAACAGGCGGGACTGCTTGCGGGCAGCCGAGAAGGCCATCAGACGATCGATCATGATGCCGATCGAGTAAGCGGACATGATGAAGAGGACGATGACGACCGCACGCGCCGCCCAGCCCATCTGGTTCCACATCGACAACAAGTCGAATCCGACGGCTCCACCCTCCTGCAGCAGCAGGAAAGCAGAGAGTTGAAGGTTTACTAGCATTTTGGTTTCTCCTGCGAGTTGATTTATACGAAAAAACCCAGAACCGCGAGATTACTGGGTCAGCGTGAAATTGACATCGATCTGCGTAATAACCTGTACCGGCTCACCGTTGAGCAAAGTAGGCTGGTAAACCCACTGCCGCACGGCGTCCTGCGCCGACTGCACCAGAAGCGGGTGGCCGCTGATGAGCTGCAAATTTTGGATGGTGCCGTCGTTACCGATGATGGCAGTGAACTTGACTTGTCCCTGGATGCGCGCCTGGCGGGCCAACGGAGGATACACAGGCTTGGGTTGGCGAACCAGTTTGGCGGACTGCACGTTACCGCCGACACGAATCACTTTCGGCTGAGCCGGCTTGGGGGCTTCCTTCACCGGGGGAGGCGGCGGAGGCGCGGCGCTGGGAACCGAACCGATGATGCCGCCGATGACACCGCCCATCTGCCCGCCGGGAACGCCGCCCGGCACGCCACCGACGACACCCACGGCGCCGGACGCGGGCGGAGGCAATTCGTCTTCCTTGATGACAGCGATGTCTTTGGGAATCACTTTGGGCGCCATCAATCGGCCCGCGTCGAATTGGCGCGGAATCACTTTCACCACCTTAATTGGAGCCGCGGGAGGAGGCGGCGGAGGCGGAGGTGGCGGCGGAGGCGCGAGGAAGGTCGTCAACTGAACGCCCGGCAAAGTCTCAAACCAGATCATCGGAATGATCACGGCGAAGGCGAGCAACCCGATCTGAATGAGCGTGGAAATCAATACGGAAGACGACTTGCGCGTCCTACCTTCGCTTTCGATCAAGCTCTGTTCAAACATAATTTCCAGTTCCCTTCTCCACCCCCAGCGGGTGGCTCCTCCGTTTGGCGAAGGTCATATCATACCAGCACTCGCACGCACCGCAAAGGCGAAAGGGTACTACTTGCGCGCGGTTTTGGTTTTTTCCTTCCGCACAGGCTCTTTCTCGCGTGGTTCACTGCTCACGCGAGGAGCCGCCGAGACGGCCGCGGCCGTCCTATGACGGGCACTCATACGGTCGTGCCACCAGATGACAATTGGACTTGCGATGAACACCGACGAATACGTGCCGACGATGATGCCCATCACCAGGGCAAAGGCAAATCCGTTCAAAACCGGACCACCAAAAATCCACAGCGCGAGCACGGTCATGAATGTGAGGCCCGCGGCCAAAAAGGTTCGTGAAAGCGTCTGGTTGACGCTCAAGTTAATGATCTCCGCCAGGGACTGACGGCGCATCGTCTTCACGTTTTCGCGCACACGGTCGAAGATGACGATGGTGTCGTTCATCGAATAGCCAACCAGGGTGAGCAACGCGGCAACGACGGTAAGCGAGATTTCTTTGTCGAAGATCGAAAACAGGCCGATCGTTACGATGGTGTCGTGGAAGACGGCGATCACGGCGGCAACGCCGTAGATCCACTCGAAACGGAGAGCGATATAAATCAGCATACCGCCCAGCGCAAACAGGGTGGCCATGATGGCCTGCTGGCGGAGCTCGGCGCCAATCTTGGGGCCGACCATTTCCGCGCTTCGAATAACGAACGGCGAGAGCGCGAACTCGGATTTTAGCGCTTGAATGGCCTGAGAAGGAACACCTTCGACATTCTTTAATTCGTCAAAGTTGGAAATCAGGCCCGACCGCGGCGGCGTATCGCGGTAGGTCAGCAGCTTGGCCGCAATATCCTGCAATTGTTCGGTGGAAAGATTCTGGCCGAGATTCTGCATCGGAGTGCGCAGCGCTTCCGCCAGCGCGTCACGTCCGATGGCATGAAAGTCCGGCTTTCCCGATGCGCCGCCGAACTTGGCGGCGAGAGTATCGCGAACATGGGTGCGCTCAGCTTCCAACTGCTGCTCGCCGGCGATCTCGGTGCCGATCATGAGCTCGTTGGAGCCCACGATGCGCTGCACCGAAATCTCTCCCTTGATCTTGTCACTCAATGCCTTGCGAACCTCGTCCTCGTGCGGCGGTTTGGCGAATTTCACGTACATCAGCGTGCCGCCCTTAAAATCGATCCCGTACCTCGGACCGCCTTTGAGCGCCAGACTAATGAAGCCGGCCGCCAGCAAAAGCAGCGAAGCAAGGATGAAGGGCATTTTCTTGCCCAGAAAGTCATAGTTCGTATTGGCGAAAATCTGCATATTGGATTACCGCCGGTTTCCGGGCCTCAGACCAATAGACACCGGCGATTCCTGATTTGTTCCCTGGCTTGGACGTTCAAAAACTATCACAATCGTCTCTCGAGCATCGCGCCCGCCGCGCTGCGGCATGAGCGCGTTGGATCAGATGCTCAGCTCCTGCATCTTCGGGTTGCGGTTCAACTCCCACTGGAAGATGGCGCGAGAGATGAACACGGCGGTGAAGACGTTTGCCGCCAAACCGATGACGAGACTGACGGCAAATCCTTTGACTGCACTATTACCGAAGATAAAGAGGAACGCGCAACTGACGATGGTGGTCACGTGGGTGTCGATGATCGTCAAGAACGCGCGGTCGAAACCGGCATCAATCGCCGCCGGAATCGCTTTGCCGGCGCGGAGTTCCTCGCGGATGCGCTCGAAAATCAGCACGTTGGAATCGACGGCCATGCCGATGGTGAGGATGATGCCGGCGATACCGGGCAGCGTGAGGACCGCCTCAAACCAGGCCAGGATGCCGATCAAGACAATGGCGTTGATGATGAGGGCGATGGTGGCATTGATGCCGGCCTTTTTGTAATACACGAGCATGATGGCGACAACAGCGATAAGCCCCGCCATTCCGGCAATGAAGCCCTGGCGGATGGAATCGGCGCCGAGCGACGGCCCAACGGTGCGCTCTTCGAGGTAAATGACGCTCGCCGGAAGCGAGCCGGCGCGGAGGACAAGTGCGAGGTCGGCGGCTTCCTGTTCGGTGCCGATGTTGGAGATCTGGCCCGAGTCTTCGATGCGGCTCTGAATGGTGGCGACGCTACGGATCTGGCCGTCGAGCAAGATGGCCAGGCGCTGGCCGATGTTCTGTTCGGTATAGCGCCCGAACTTGCGTCCGCCATCCTGCGAAAGTGTGAAATCGGTGGAAGCCTTGCCCATTTCGTCGCGGCCGGCACGAGCGTTGCGCAGGTCGCGGCCGGTGACTACGGCGGTACGGCTGACGATGTACCACCCTTCGATGTCACCTGCCCCGCGGGCAACCGATTTGGCTAGCTTCGTATTCAACGGCAGCACGCCGTTGTTCTGGGTCATGGCCTGTTCCGGCGTGGAGAAGGGACCACCTTGCACGGAGGTGATCTCGAGCATGGCGGCGGTTTGTAAAATCTGTTTGATGCGGGCCGGATCGTCAACGCCAGGCATCTCGACGAGCACTTCGGCTTCGCCGTCGCTGCGCCCGCGCTGGCGGACGGTGGATTCGGCGAGGCCGAGGCCGTTGATGCGCTTCTCGATGGTATTGATGGCCGCTATTACGGTTTGACGCCGAACGGCCAGCGCTTCGGTCGGCTTCATGTTAAAGCGGTAGTCGGTCGAGTTGATCGACGACATGTTGTACTGCGACAGGTAATCCGCGGCGAGTGTACGGAAGGGGCCGGTCTTATCGAGAGGCACGCCCTTCACGGTGATTTCGATCTTGTCGGCGTTATCGAAGCCCGGGTCGTTGCGTTCGATGGCGGTATGGGTGATGCCCTGTTTGGCCATCTCGTCCTTCATGCGCTCGATGGCCTGATCCGCATCGGCTTTGAATGCGTCCTGCACCTGCACCTGCAAAACAAGGTGGCTGCCACCGCGAAGGTCCAGGCCGAGCCGGATGTTCTTCTGGAAGTTGGCCATCAGCTCATCCTTGGATTTGGGAAGGCCGATGATCGAGTAGGTGCAGGCCAACAGGACTGCCAGGATGATCAGTCCCTTCAACTTCAAATTCTTATACATGGCTTATTTGTTCTCTTCGGAAACGACGCTGGTTACGGCGGAGCGGGCCACCTGCAGGCGAACATTGTCCGGCTTGACACGCAAAGTGAGTGTATCCCCGTCAACCCCGCTAATCGTACCAATGATAC
>Ga0075421_100007830_pt1 | contig 13095 bp, 10 predicted proteins | sample SoiMetdeltSBSDD5_FD_75292 | JGI IMG/M metagenome (GOLD analysis project Ga0075421, IMG submission 75292) | Bulk soil microbial communities from a Populus tree surrounding site in Tennessee, USA - Soil MetaG P. deltoides SBSDD5 | ecosystem: Environmental > Terrestrial > Soil > Tree plantation... | reverse complement strand
GAAGTCCAGGCCCACGAAGGCGATCGCCCACGGCCAGGGGCTGCCCGGCGACCAGCGGACGAACCCGAGCCGCTCCTGGACCCAGGCGTACCCGGCGGTGTAGGCCGCCCCCACCACGACCAGCACGCACTGCTGGGTGACCCCGCACGAGAGGTCGGAGATGGCGGCCCCGAACCGGTAGACGGAGATCCGGCGCCGCCCGGCGACCCAGGCCTCGAACCCGATCGCCAGCATGAAGAACGGGATGGCGGACGCGATGTAGATCGCCTGCTTCACACCCGGCGCCCAGCATAGACGATGATGCGGCCAGCGATGGAGCCGGAGGCCGCAGAAGAGCCCGACGACCAGGAGGCCCAGACCATCCCGGCGCGGCCCGGCGCCAGGGACCGGCCGGGCAAGCGGGTCCTGGAGAAGGGGACCGCGCTGGGCCGCTACGTCATCCTGGAGCGGCTGGGCAGCGGCGGCATGAGCGAGGTGTACGCCGCGTTCGACCCCCAGCTCGACCGGCGGGTGGCGCTCAAGCTGCTCCGCCCGGACGTGGTGGCCGGGATGGCGGCCGAGGAGGGCAAGGCCCGCGTGCTCCGCGAGGCGCAGGCGTTGGCCCGCCTCTCCCACCGCAACGTGGTGGCCGTCCACGACGTGGGCACCGAGGGCGGGGAGATCTTCATCGCCATGGAGTACGTGGACGGCGTCACCGTCCGGACCTGGCTGGCGGACCACGAGCGCCCCTGGCGGGAGATCCTCAACGTCTTCCTCGACGCCGGGCACGGGCTGGCCGCGGCGCACGACGCCGGCCTGGTCCACCGCGACTTCAAGCCCGACAACGTGCTGGTCACGCCCACCGGGCGGGTGGTGGTGCTGGACTTCGGCCTGGCGCGCGGCGCCGGCGGCCCGGAGGGCGGCGCCGCGGTGCAGACGCCCGCCACCCAGCCCGACCTCGCCCGCCCCCCCGCCGCCCCCGGCCAGCCGCCCGGCGCCGCCAGCCGTCCGTCCCATCCGTCCCACCCGTCCATGAGCCGCGCGCCGCTGGACACCCCGCTCACCCGGATGGGGGACCTGATGGGCACGCCCCGCTACATGTCGCCCGAGCAGCTGGGCGCGGCCATCGTGGACGGGCGATCCGACCAGTTCAGCTTCTGCGTCTCGTTCTACGAGGCGCTCCACGGGCGCCGGCCGTTCCCGGGCGAGCACGTGGCGGAGCTGCTGGAGCAGATCCAGGGCGGCTCGCTCCCGCCCCGCCCCGCCAAGTCGCCCGCGCCGGCGTGGCTGGACGCGCTGCTGGAGAAGGGGCTGGCCGTCGACCCCAAGGACCGCTTCGAGTCCATGCACGCCATGCTCCGCGCCCTGGAGCGGAACCCGGCGGACCGGCGCCGGAGGTTCTTCGCCGCGCTGGGGGTGGTGGCGGTGCTGGGGGCGTCGGCGGCGGGCGCCACGGTGGCGCTGCGGGTCCGCGACGCGCAGTGCAAGGGCGGCGAGACCCGGCTGAACGGCGTGTGGGACGAGCGCCGGCGCGACGCGGTCCGCCTGGCCTTCGCCGCCACCGGAGATCCGATCGCCGCCTCCGCCTTCGCCGCCACCGCGGAGGCGCTGGACGCGTACCGCGCGCGCTGGGGCCAGGGGTGGGCCGACGCCTGCGAGGCCGCCACCATCCGCGGCGAGCAGACGATGGAGGTGCGGATGCTCCGGATGTCCTGCCTGGACCAGGCCCGGTCGCGGATGGACGCGCTGGTGGGGCTGTTCGCCCAGGCGGACCGCCAGGTGGTGCAGGGCGCGGCCAAGGCGGCGCGCTCGCTGGAGGACGTCTCCTCCTGCTCGGACGTGCCCCGGCTGCAGAGCGTGGCGCCGCTCCCCACCGAACCGGTGGCGGTGGCCCACATCGAGCTGCTGCGCCGGCACCTGGCGGAGGCGGACGCCCGGAGGTCCGCCGGGAAGATGAGCGAGGCGTCGGAGAAGGCCTCCACCGCGGTGGCCGAGGCGCGCGCGCTGGGCCACCCGGGGCTCCTGGCGGAGGCGTTCTACCTGCAGGGCCTGATCGAGCAGGAGCGCGGGCACACCAAGGCGGCGGAGGAGTCGCTGGAGGGCGCCGCGCGGGCGGCGATCGCGGCGCGGGACGACGTGCGGCTGGTGATGTCCTGGTCGCTGCTGGCCGGGGTGGTGGGCTACCGGCAGGCGCGCCCGGCGGAGGGCCGGCGGTGGGCGGAGTACGCCCAGGCGGCGCTCCCGCGGATCTCCGCACCCACCCAGCCGGAGTCGGAGGTGGAGCGGGCGCGGGCGATGATCGACTTCGCGGAGGGCCGGTACAGCGAGTCGCTCCAGCACTACCAGCGCGCGCTGACCCTGAAGCGGGCGGCGCTGGGGCCGGACTCGTTCGAGGTGGCCCAGATGGAGAACAACGTGGCGGTGCTCCTGGGCCAGCTCGGGCGCAACTCCGAGTCCAGGGAGCACCACGAGCGCGCGCTCAACCTCCTCCGCCGCATGTACGGGTCCGATCACCCGGCGGTGGCGGGCTCGCTGGACAACCTGGGCATCGTGCTGGTGGACCTGGGCGAGCTGCAGGCGGCCGAGCGCGCGCAGCGGGAGGCGCTGGCCATCCGCGCCCGCGCCTACGGCGACCCCAGCCCGGACGTGGCCAAGTCGCTCAACAACCTGGGGCGGACGCTCAACATGGCCGGGCGCCACGCCGAGGCGTACCAGATCCTCCAGCGCGCCCTGACCACCACCCGCGCCGTGGAGGGGCCGAACCACCCCATGTCCGCCTGGGTGCTGGACAACCTGGGGACCGCCTCGCTGCACCTGCACGAGCCCGCGCGCGCGCTGGACGAGTTCACGCGGGGGTACGAGATCCTCCTCCACGGCCAGGAGCCGAAGCACCCGGACCTGGCGATCCTGCTGGTGGGCATGGCGTCCGCGCAGCTGGCGCTGCAGCGGCCGGAGCAGGCGCTGTCGCTGCTGGACCGGGCCGACCAGTCGCTCACGCCGGAGGAGTCGGCGCCGCAGGACATCGCGCTGGCCAGGCTGCTGCGGGCGAAGGCGATGCGGGCCCTGGGCCGCGATCCGGCCCGGCAGCGCGCGCTGGCGGAGGAGGCCCGGTCGCTCTACGAGAAGGCGGGCGCGGTCTGGCAGGAAAGACAGGTGGAGATCCGGGCGTTCCTTGACTCCAGGCGTGGCCGCCCCTAGGTTGTTCGCCCTCGCTTTGTGCTCAAGGAGTGAGGTCCATGGCACGCGTCACCGTCGAAGACTGCCTCCCCATGGTGGACAACCGTTTCGCCCTGGTGCTCCTGGGCGCCAAGCGCGCCCGCCAGCTGATGGCGGGGGCCCGGCCCATCCTCGAAGGGTCGAAGAACAAGCCGCCGGTGCTGTCGCTGCGCGAGATCGCCACCGGCAAGGTGCGCTTCGACCGGGACGTGCGCGAGGCGCTCTCCGGCAAGTACGAAGCCGGCGAGAAGAAGTAGCGGCGAAGGGCCAGGAGCCCTCCGCCGCTCCCTGTGTCCCCTGGTAGGCTCGCCCGCCATATGCCCGACGCGAGCTCCCTCACGGCGGAGGAGATCGTCCGCCTCTGCAAGCAGCACACGATCTTCGAGTGGTCCGCCCAGGCGGCGGTGAACCCCATCCCCATGGTGCGGGCCAAGGGCGTCTACTTCTGGGACGCCTCCGGCAAGCGCTACATCGACTTCAACAGCCAGCTGATGAGCGTCAACATCGGCCACGGCGACCAGCGGGTGATCGACGCCATCAAGGCGCAGGCGGAGACGCTGCTGTACGCCAACCCGTACATGGCCACCGAGCCGCGCGCGCGGCTGGGGCAGAAGCTGGCGGAGATCGCGCCGGGCGACCTGAACAAGGTCTTCTTCACGCTGGGCGGCGCGGAGTCCAACGAGAACGCGGTGAAGATCGCCCGGCTGGTGACGGGGCGGCACAAGATCGTCGCCCGCTACCGCAGCTACCACGGCGGGACGCTGGGGGCCGGGTCGCTCACCGGCGACCCGCGCCGCTTCTCCTCCGAGCCGGGCCTCCCCGGCATCTGCCGCGTGCTGGACCCGTACCAGTACCGCTGCAGCTTCTGCTCCAAGGAGCCGGGCTGCACCCAGCAGTGCCTCCGCCACGTGGAGGAGGTGGTGGACTACGAGGGGCCCCAGAACATCGCGGCGATCATGATGGAGACGGTCACCGGGACGAACGGGATCATCATCCCCCCGGACGGCTACCTCCAGGGCGTGCGCGAGCTGTGCGACCGGCACGGCATCCTGCTCATCCTGGACGAGGTGATGAGCGGCTTCGGGCGGACCGGGAAGTGGTTCGCCTGCAACCACTGGAACGTGGTGCCGGACCTGATGACCGTGGCCAAGGGCCTGACCTCCTCGTACCTGCCGCTGGGCGCGGTGCTGATGCGGGACCGGATCGCCGCGCACTTCGACAAGAACGTCTTCATGGGCGGCCTCACCTACAACTCGCACCCCATGTCCTGCGCCGCCGCGCTGGCCACCATCGGCGTCTACGAGGAGGACAAGCTGGTGGAGAACGCGGCGAAGATGGGCCAGGTGCTCGCCCGCGAGCTGGCGAAGCTGAAGGAGCGGCACCCGTCGGTGGGGGACGTCCGCTCCATCGGCCTGTTCTCCATCGTGGAGCTGGTGAAGGACCGGAGGACGCGCGAGCCGCTGGCCCCCTTCAACGCCCGGCCGGACCAGATGGGGGCGATGAGCAAGATCGGCAGCTTCTTCCGCGAGAACGGGCTGTACACCTTCATCCGCTGGAACAACTTCTTCATCAACCCGCCGCTGTGCGTGACCGAGGCGGAGATCATGGAGGGGATGTCCATCGTGGACCGGGCGCTGGAGATCGCCGACCAGGCGGTGGCGCGGGCGTGAGCGCCGAGGTCGTCAGCTCCGGGTGCGCCGGCGCCGAGGGCGCGCGCTCCACCCTGCTCTCCGAGGTCCCGCTCTTCGCCGGGCTGAGCGAGGGCGACCAGGCGGTGATCGCCCAGCACCTGGACGTGGTGCAGGTGCCGGCCTCGCAGCGGGTCTTCAACCGGGGCGACCCGGGCGGCGCGCTGTTCATCGTCGCCGAGGGCGAGGTGGAGATCTTCGTGGAGGACACCACCGGCCAGCGGATCGTCCTGGAGACCGCCGGCCCCGGCAGCTACTTCGGGGAGCTGTCGCTGCTGGACGGGCAGCCGCGCAGCGCGCACGCCATGGCCACCCGGGACACCCGGCTTCTGCGCGTGGACCGGGCGGACCTCACCAAGCTCTTCCAGGTCCACCCCGCCTCCGCCATGGACCTGCTCACCGTGATGGGCCGGCGGCTGCGGGAGACGGACCGGCTGCTGGACTCGCGGCCGCAGCGCACGCCCAACCAGGAGGCGGAGGATCGCGTCACCTCGGTGCAGCGGGCGGCCGACCTGCTGGCGGCCTTCGCCGGCAGCATCCCCTTCCTGCTGCTGCACCTGGTCTGGTTCGCCGTCTGGGTGTCCATCAACCTGGGTTTCCTGCCGGTCGAGGCCTTCGACCCGTTCCCCTTCGGCCTGCTCACCATGGTGGTCTCGCTGGAGGCGATCTTCCTCTCCTGCTTCGTGCTGATCAGCCAGAACCGGCAGGCGGCCAAGGACCGGATCCGTTCGGAGGTGGAGTACGAGGCGAACATCCGCGCCGGCCTGGAGGTCACCCAGCTGCACTGCAAGATGGACCGCCTCTACGAGCAGGCCATGGCCAGGCTGGCCGCGCTGGAGCGCGCGGCCGTCAGCGCGCCGCAAACGCCAGGTACTGGAGCTTCCGCTCGGCCCCCAGCCGGTACATATGGCGCAGCTCCGTGAGCAGCCGGTCCAGCCGATGCGACCGGACGTGCGTCAGCAGCCGTTCGCAGTAGTTCTTCGACAGCCGGTTGGCCTCGCCGTAGCGCCAGCGCTCCGCCCCTGACAGGCCCTCCCGGTAGGCCACCTTCTCGAACAGGCGGTGCAGCAGCTGGCGCGCCCACTCCAGCACGCCCTCGCCCCAGCGGTGCAGCAGGCAGGAGGCGAACTTGTCCACCTCCGCCTGCGCCTCCAGCTCCAGCAGCGAGACGTGCCGCTCCTCCTCGGCCGCCTTGGCCAGGTACATGAAGTGGGAGACGCCCTCGGTGAGCTGGCAGAACGCGTCCAGGTCCGCGTCCATCATCCGCGCCGGCCGCTCCCCGTGCGCGCGCGCCCAGGCCAGCAGCGCGGGGTCCAGGTAGAGCGCCACCTCCAGCGACCCGCCCGCCTCGGACACCAGCAGCTCCTCGGGGGCGCGCCCGGAGCCGCCGAGCTGGAGCGCCGCCTCCGCGCCCACCACGAAGCGCTCGGCGCGGTGGCCGCAGGAGTACCCGTAGATGGCTTCCAGGTGGTCTTGGAGCAGCTCGAGCATGGCCGGCTCTAGTTGACGAGCCCGCCCTTCACCGGGACCAGCCCGGCGTCCACCAGCACCTTCTCCAGCCGGTCGTTCCCGGTCCGCACCCAGCTCTCGTAGACCTTGAGCGCGCCCAGCGGCCCGGTGGCGGCCAGCCCGCGCGCGGCGATCTGCTCCAGCACCGCCACCACCGCCCGGAACTTCTGGCACAGCTCCCGGAAGGCCCCCGCGAACGAGGTCTGCGGGGAGAGGTCGGCCACCTGGCCGTACGCGTTCCCGCCCATCTGGATGTAATAGTCCGGTCCCACTGCTCCGCCCCGGAGGGCGTCCGCGAAGAAGCCGGCCTTGTAGAGGGAGAGGTCGCCCAGCCGGCGGAAGGCCTTGATCCGGCCCTCGCGGTCGGCCTGGAGGGCCTGGTGGTAGAGCACCGCCAGCGGTTCGTGCTCCTTGCGGCCGTCCACCTGGGTCGTGAATAGCTTCTCCGCGGAGGTGAAGTCAGAGAGCAGGTTGACCAGGTAGAACTCGGTGATCTCCGTCACCGAGACCCGGCGCTCGCTCAGGACTTCGGTCAGGAGCTGCTTGAAAAACTCCTTCAGGGACGCCGCAGTAACCAACCGACCGCTCATCTGCTGCTACCTCCGAGTAGAGATCATTACGCACGTGGACCCACCCGCGCAAAGAAGGCCCCGGAGTTCCGGGGGATTGCGTTAGCAGTCGGAGGATGTGAGTGCTAGCGCACCCGGTCCGGAGCGCCGGTGAGCGCCCGGCCGGCCCAGGCGGGACGGGTTGAATTCATCAATGGACTCAGCAGATTGGAGCGGAGGCGGGCGCCGGGCAGGGCCTCTTGACGGACCCAGTTCGGTGGTTATTATCCGCCCGCGTTTGGCTTAGCACTCCCCTGGATCGAGTGCTAACGGTTCAAACCGATTCAAACCACGAGGAGAGCGCAGACCATGAAGATTCGTCCGCTGCAGGATCGGCTGATCGTCAAGCGGGTCGCCGAGGAGAACAAGACCAAGGGCGGGATCATCATCCCGGACACCGCGAAGGAGAAGCCGCTGGAGGGCAAGGTCATCGCGGTGGGCAACGGGAAGGTGCTGGAGGACGGCAAGGTGCGCCCCATGGACATCAAGGCGGGGGACACCATCCTGTTCAGCAAGTACGCCGGGACGGAGATCAAGATCGAGGGCGAGGACCACCTCATCCTCCGCGAGGAAGACGTCCTGGGCGTGATCGAGAAGTAGGTCGGCAACCAAGCTTTCGAGCTTTCACTGGAGCAACAACCAAATGGCTAAAGACATTATCTTCGACGTCCGCGCCCGCGAGGCGATCCTCCGCGGCGTGAACATCCTGGCGGACGCGGTGAAGGTCACCCTGGGGCCCAAGGGCCGCAACGTGGTGATCGAGAAGTCGTTCGGATCTCCCACCATCACCAAGGACGGCGTCACCGTCGCCAAGGAGATCGAGTTGGAGAACCGGTTCGAGAACATGGGCGCGCAGATGGTGAAGGAGGTGGCCTCCAAGACGTCCGACGTGGCGGGCGACGGGACGACCACCGCCACCGTGCTGGCGCAGGCGATCTTCCGCGAGGGCTGCAAGCTGGTGGCGGCGGGCCACAACCCCATGGACATCAAGCGGGGCGTCGACAAGGCGGTCACCGCCGTGGTCGCCGAGCTGAAGAAGATGTCCAAGCCCACCAAGGACCAGAAGGAGATCGCCCAGGTCGGGACCATCTCGGCCAACGGGGACATCACCATCGGCGGGATCATCGCAGACGCGATGCAGAAGGTGGGCAAGGAGGGCGTGATCACGGTGGAGGAGGCCAAGGGCCTGGACACCACCCTGGACGTGGTGGAGGGCATGCAGTTCGACCGCGGCTTCCTCTCCGCGTACTTCGTGACCGACCCGGAGCGGATGGAGGTGGTGCTGCAGGACCCGTACATCCTCATCCACGAGAAGAAGATCTCGTCGATGAAGGACCTGCTGCCGCTGCTGGAGCAGGTGGCGCGGTCCGGCAAGCCGCTGCTGCTGATCGCCGAGGAGATCGAGGGCGAGGCCCTGGCCACCCTGGTGGTGAACAAGATCCGCGGCGTGCTCAACACCTGCGCGGTGAAGGCGCCGGGCTTCGGCGACCGCCGCAAGGCCATGCTGGAGGACATCGCCACCTTGACCGGCGGCAAGATGATCGCCGAGGACCTGGGGATCAAGCTGGAGAACATCACCCTCAATGACCTGGGCCGGGCCAAGCGGGTGACGGTGGACAAGGACAACACCACCATCATCGACGGCGCCGGGTCCCAGAAGGACATCGAGGGCCGGGTGAAGCAGATCCGGGCGCAGGTCGAGGAGACCACCTCGGACTACGACCGCGAGAAGCTGCAGGAGCGGCTGGCCAAGCTGGTGGGCGGGGTGGCGGTGATCAACGTGGGCGCCGCGACCGAGACGGAGATGAAGGAGAAGAAGGCCCGGGTGGAGGACGCGCTCAACGCCACCCGCGCGGCGGTGGAGGAGGGCGTGGTGCCGGGCGGCGGCGTGGCGCTGGTCCGCTGCCTGAAGGCGATCGAGAAGGGCGACTGGGTCGAGGGCGAGAAGTTCGGCGTGGAGATCGTGCGCCGGGCGCTCGAGGAGCCGCTCCGCCAGATCGTCGGCAACGGCGGGCTGGAGGGGTCGGTGATCGTGAACAAGGTCAAGGAGGGCAAGGACGCGTTCGGGTTCAACGCGCAGACCGCCACCTACGAGGACCTGATCCAGGCGGGCGTGATCGACCCGACCAAGGTCACCCGCACCGCGCTCCAGAACGCGGCCTCCGTGGCCTCCCTCATGCTCACCACCGAGGCGATGGTGGCCGAGCACCCGAAGGAGGACGACGGCAAGGGCGCCGGCCCCGGCGGCGGGATGGGCGGCATGGGCGGGATGGGGATGTAATTCCCCGCCGTCCGGACGAGCTGACGCAGTGACCGCGGCCTCCGGGGCGACCCTCCGGGGGCCGCGGTGCTTTCAGGGGCCCTGGCCCTGGCCTTTCAGCGCCGCCGCAGCCGGTGCTGGAGGTCGCGCGCGGCGAAGTAGACGTTGAGCGCGGCGAAGGTCAGCAACAGCCCGGTGACCAGCAGCAGCGTGCGGTCGGAGCGGGGGCGTTCGCCGGCGAGGAGGATCCACATCCTCCCCTCCACCGGCCGCACCTCGTCCGACTCCTGCAGCTGGTCCGCCGCGTCCTTCGCCCAGGCGGGCGCGTCCTCCACCGCCAGCAGCCGGCCCCCCACCGCGAAGGGCCGCTGGTCCGGCTGCGGCGGCGTCCCCTTCCCCGGCGCCCAGTCCTCCCTGGCGAACGCCCGCCGCCGCACCAGCACCGGCGTGTCCCGCAGGCCCACCACCACCATCGTCCCGCCCGAGTCGGGCGCGTAGAGCCCGCGCGTGGTGGGCGCCCCGTGGATCTCCGCGTACCGGTTGGACCGCAACAGCTCCCACCGGTACTCGCCCTCCCGCCCCAGCGAGATCGGCTCCACCGGCGAGAGGAAATACGCCCAGTCCCTCCGCTCGAAGATCCAGATCGCCGCCAGCGCCAGCGCCACCGCCAGCCCCGCCACCGGCGCGGTCACCCCCAGCGGGGTCCGCCGCTGGAGCCGCCGCTCCAGCGCCGCGATCCGCTCCTCTCGCTCCTCCGGGTCCATGGCCTGGCCAAAAAAGAAGCGCCCCGGCGGCGTGGCCAGGGCGCTTCTGGAATCCTAGAACCGATGCAGCGCTAGGCGAGGTTGAAGATCTTCTTCAGATCTCCCTCGATGTCTTCCTCGCTGCACTCCTTGGCCAGGGACAGCTCCTTGATCAGCAGCGAGCGCGCGGTGTCCAGCATCTTCCGCTCGCCGAAGGAGAGGTCCTTGTCGCCCTTGAGGAGGTAGAGGTCGCGCAGCACCTCCGCGATCTCGAACACCGACCCGGTCTTGATCTTCTCCATGTACTCCCGGTACCGCCGATTCCACGTGGTGGAATCCACCGAGATGTCCTTCTCCTTCAGGATGGAGTAGACCTGCTTGACGTCCTCCTCGCTGATGATCTCGCGGAGGCCCACCGAGCCGACCTTGTTGATCGGGATCATGATCCGCATCCCGTTCTCCAGGATGCGCAGCACGTAGAACGACTGGCGCTGGCCAGCCACCTCCGTGTGCTCGATGCCCATGACCTCGCCGACACCCTGGCCGGGATAGACCGCCTTGTCGCCGGTCTTGAAGCTTGTCTGCACTCGAACTGCCTCCGTTGAAGAAACCCTTCTGGAAAAAGGGCGCCCGTAACTACCACAACACACACTCTCAAGCAATCTATCGGTCTTGACCTCGGTCACCTTCCGCGGCTAGCCTGTGCCACTTCCGGGGTGGATGTGGCTGGGGGTGTGGGGTGGGGCGGTGGGGGTGGCGAGATCTCGGCGCGCGTCCAACCTTCTTTCCCGCCGCGGGCCTGGCTCTCGGCTCGTGGCTAGGGCGGACAACGGGCCCCGGTCCGGGAATATTCCTCCTCGGTGTAGCAGCAACACTCACGGCGGGGCTCATCCATCGCCGCACCGGTGCCCACCTCCTCCTCTTGACCGGCGCCGGGGTCCTGGGCTTCGGGCTGGCGACGCTGGAGGCCAGCCCGGAGGTCCCCTCGGCCCTGGAGCGTCCCGGCCGGCCCGTCCAGCTGGAGGGCGCGGTCGAGCGCGTGGAGCGAGGGCCGGACGCCGTGCGCCTGCAGCTCGCCATCTCCCGCGCCGCCGGCGCGCCCGCCCGCGTCCGCGCGCGCCTCTACGGGCCGCCCGCCACGCCGGAGCTATTCCCGGGCGACCGGGTGCTGGTGGAGGCCCGGCTCAAGCCGGAGGCCCCCGCCGCCAACCCGGGCGAGCTGGACCTCGCCGGGGCCCGCCGGGGCCAGGGCCTCCTCTTCCACGGCACCCTCGACCCCCGCCGGGTGGTGGTGACGGCGCCCGCGCCCGCCCCCCGCCGGTGGCTGGAGCGGGCGCGGCGCAGGGTCTCCGCGGCGATCGGCGCCGAGGCCCCCTCCCCCGAGGCGGCCGCGCTCTACGCCGCGCTCGCCACCGGGGACCGCGCCGCGCTCTCCGATCGGGTGGAGGACGCGTTCGCGCGGAGCGGGCTGGCCCACGTGCTCTCCGTGAGCGGCCTGCACGTGGCGGCGCTCGCCCTGCTGGCGCTGGTGCTCACCCGCCGCCTGCTGGTGCTGGCCTGGCCGGGCGCGCGGAGGCGCGACGCGCGCGCCGTCGCGGGGCTGCTGGCGCTGCCCTGGGTCTGGGCCTACGTGGCCTTCACCGGCTGGCAGCCGCCCGCGGTCCGGTCGGCGGCCATGCTCACCCTGTGGCTGCTGGGCTTCGCCGTCCGCCGGCGCGCGGATGCGCTCAACGCGCTGGCCGCCGGCGCGCTGGCGATGCTGGCGCTGGAGCCCTCCGGCGCGGGCGACCTCTCCCTCCAGCTCTCCTTCGCGGCGGTGGCGGCGCTCATCCTGGTGGCGCCGGCCATCCGCGCCGCGGTCCCCATCTCGCCGCCGGCGCCCTCCGCCACCCGGCGCTGGCGGTACCGCGCCCAGCGGGCGCGCGAGGCGGTCCTCTCGCTCCTGTGCGCCGGCGTCGCCGTCACCCTGGTCTCCCTCCCGCTCTGCGCGGGCGCCTTCCACCGCACCAGCATCGCGGGCATCGCCGCCAACGCCGCCGGCGCGCCGCTGGTGGCCGCGCTCACCGTGCTCGCCGCGGGAGGCGGCGCGGCCCACCTCGCCGTGGGGCCCTGGGCGGCGTCCGTGCTGTGGCTGGGGACGCGCGCCGCGGCGTGGCTCCTCCACCTGGCGCGCTGGTTCGCGGCCTTCCCGTGGGCGGCGCCCTCGCTCCCCTCCTTCGGGCCGTGGCTCTCGCTGCTGTACCTCGCGGGCGTGCTGGCGTTCGCGCTGGGGCGCGGGCGGGCGCGGTGGCTGGGCCTGCTGGCGCCGGGGGCGCTGGTGGCGGCGCTCGCCGGGCCGCCGCTGGCCGCGCCCGCGCTCTCGGTGACCTTCCTCTCCGTCGGCCACGGCGACGCCATCCTGGTCGGCTCCCGCGGCCGGCACGCGCTGATCGACGGCGGCGGCGTGCCGGGCGGGGCGGACGTCGGCCGGAAGATCGTCCTCCCCGCCCTGGCGGAGGAGCGGGTGGACCGGCTGGAGCTGGCGGTGCTCACCCACCCGCACCCGGACCACGCGCTGGGGCTGATCTCCGCGGTGGCGGCGCTCCCGGTGGACCGCGTCTGGGTGCCGGCCGGCGAGCAGCGCGGCGAGCTCCTGGGCCGGCTCCGCGACGCTGCCGCCGAGCGCGGCGCGGTGGTGGAGGCGGTGGAGGTGGGCCGACCGCCGCTGCGGCTGGGCGACGCGGAGATCGAGGTGCTGGGCCCACCTCCGGACCGGGCGCTGCTGGAGGGCGTGAACGACCGGAGCGTGGTCCTCCGGGTCCGCCTCGGCTCGGCCAGCTTCCTGCTCACCGGCGACATCGAGGCGGCGGCCGAGGCGGCGCTGCCTTCCCTGGGCCCGGTGACGGTGCTCAAGGCGCCGCACCACGGGTCGCGGACCTCCTCCACCCCGGAATTCCTGGAGCGGACGGCGCCGCGCTTCATCGTCTTCTCGGTGGGGTCGCACAACCGGTTCGGGCTACCCGCTCCGGAGGTGATGGACCGGGCGCACGACACCGGCGCGACGTGCCTGCGCACGGACGCGGACGGTGCCGTTCGATTCGAGACCGACGGCC
>Ga0075421_100007827_pt1 | contig 13096 bp, 6 predicted proteins | sample SoiMetdeltSBSDD5_FD_75292 | JGI IMG/M metagenome (GOLD analysis project Ga0075421, IMG submission 75292) | Bulk soil microbial communities from a Populus tree surrounding site in Tennessee, USA - Soil MetaG P. deltoides SBSDD5 | ecosystem: Environmental > Terrestrial > Soil > Tree plantation... | reverse complement strand
TGCGTCAGATCCGCAGCCCCTCGCCGGCTCTCCTTTTCACTGTTCTCGCCGCCGTCCTCATCGCGTTTCTCTTCCGCGACGGTCTCCTCCACGGCCGCGTGCTCGGCCAGGGCGACATCCTGTTTGCTTCTCTCCCGTGGCAGAACCATCGGCCGGTCGGCCTGCGTACCGGAAACCCGATCCTGACCGACGTTCCGACGGTGTTCTATCCGTTCACGATGCACGCGCGGGCCGCGGTGTTGAGCGGTCGCTTCCCGTCGTGGAGCAGCGCGTTCGGAGCCGGCGAGCCGTTCTTCGCGTCGTTTCAGAGCGCCGTGCTGTCCCCCTTTACGGCAGTGACCTATGCGCTGCCGTTTCCGTCGGGACTCACGGCGACAGCCGCAGCGCGGTTGCTGGTTGGCGGCCTGGGCATGTACTTCTTTCTCCGCGCCCTGTTGCTCAGCCAGGCTGGGGCGATGGTCGGGGGCATCGCCTTCTTGCTGAATCCGTTCTCGATCGTGTGGCTGGAACATCCGCTGTCGGCGGCTGCCGCCTGGCTCCCGTGGCTGTTGCTGGGTGTCGAATCAATCACTCGGCACGGTGGACGAGGCGCGAAGGCGGGATTCGCGAGCGCCGTAGCGCTCGCACTGCTGGCCGGACATCCGGAAACGGTTTTCAAGATGTTCCTGTTGGTCGGCGCGTATGCCGTCTATCGCGCAATCGAGTCAGGTCAAGCGCTGCGAATACTCGGCGGTGTCGCCGCGGCAGGATTCGTCGGGATCTTGCTGGCCTCGATCCAGCTGCTGCCGTTTCTCGAGTACGTGAGAGCGAGCCGCGTGCTCGCGGACCGAGGAACAAGCGATCAACCGCTGTTCACCAATCCGCCGGCATCGTTCGTCACGGCGTTCGTTCCCGATTTCTACGGGACGCCGCTGCGGCGGCGGTTCGTGCTCGAAGGAACGAACTACTGCGAGCAGCAGATCTATCCAGGCCTGATCACGTGGGTGCTCGCGGCGATCGGTGTGCTGCACTCGAGGCTTCGCGCGCGCGCGATGTTCTTTCTCGGATCCGCCGCCGTCGCGGCGCTGGCGATGTACGGCACGGCGGTCTCGACGCTCGCGATCACGCTGCTGCCGCCGCTGCGAGTCGCCGCGATGTCTCGGTTCGGGTTGGTCGCTATCACCGGAATCGCCATCGCCGCGGCCATCGGGGCCGACGTCCTGTTCTCGGCCGGCCGCGAGGACTCGAAGGACACCCGGCGGCGAATTGCCGTGGCCGCCACCATCGCTGGGCTCGGCATCGCGACGATGGTCCTCACCTTCTTGTTCGCGCAGGCTGACTGGCTGGACTCGGTGCGGCACTGGAATCAGACCGTCAGGGCGGTCATGTGGGGCGCCCTGCTGCTCGGTTGTGCACTCGCGCTGACGTGGCTGGCACCGACGCTCGGTCGCGCATCGGCCGTGCCGCTGACCATGGCCCTGCTCTCGATCGATCTCCTCACCTTCGCCAATGGATTTCACCCGTTCCTGCCTCGAGAGGCGTCGTTCCCCAGGCTGCCCGAGCTCGACGTCGCGCAACAGGATTCAGATCTCTTTCGCATCGCGGGGTGGGGCAACGCGCTCCCGCCCAACACCGCCTACGTATACGGCCTTCGAGACGCCCGGGTCTTCGACGCGATTGGGCTGAACGACTACACTCGGCTGCTCGACGTGGGGTTCCACTTCAACGGCGCAACGCATCAGCTCGTGCATGCGGCGACGCCGCACCTGATTGACCTGCTCAACATCAAGTACGTGTTCACGCCGCAGGACATCGATCTGCCGCCAGACCGGTTCGCGCTGGTCCACGACGGGCGAACGCGCGTGTACGTCAACCGCCGCGTCCAGCCGCGCGCGTTCCTCGCCGACGATTATCGCGTCCTCGACGGAACCGCCGCGTTGAAAGCCATGCGCGATGGAACCGTCGATCTCCAGAGGGTCGCGGTGCTGGCCACCGCGATCGATCCCGATTCCAGACCTGAAGTCACGACCGGCGCGCGCGGCACAGCCTCGATCCTGCGCTACACCGACGATGAGGTGACGATCGACACCGACGCGCCTGGACGCCGCCTCCTGGTCCTGACCGACGCCTACTATCCGGGATGGCACGCGACGCTCGACGACGCCGACGTGCCGCTGTTGCGCGCGGACTATGCGTTCCGCGCCGTCGCCGTTCCGCCTGGACGCCATCGCGTCGAGTTTCGCTACCGGCCCGCCTCGGTACGCCACGGTGCGATGCTGTCGGTGGCCGGCCTGATCATTGGCGGGGTTCTGCTCCTCCCCCGGCCCTTCTCCAAACTGCCACGACTGATTTCCCGACGCGATATCGCAGCACCGGATCGAGCACCCTAGACGCGCGGACGAGCACGCCATCCCAGAATCGGAGCTGGCCCGCCGTCGGCATCGATTGGCGAAGCGCCAGCCGGTTCACCGCCGACGCGACGGCACCAACCGAATCCAGATAGAACGTCCGTTCCACGTCGAGCGCCGGCGGCGCCGCCGCGAGCAGCGTGCCGCGCGAGTAGCGGCGGAAGTGCCCGATCGATGCGTCGAACGGGCTGAACAGGAACTGGTGCGCGGGCGCGAGCACGATCAGACGCCCGCCGGGACGAAGCAGCGCGGCGGCATGCGCGAGCTCGCGGTGATCGTCTTCGATGTGCTCGAGGACGTCGATATAGATCGCGCAGTCGTATTGGCCGCGACTCTGAATGTTGGCGGTGGTGCCGTGAATCACGCGAACAGTGAGACCGTGTTCAGAGAGACGCCGCCCGAGGCGTTCGACGAGGCGGGCATCCGGTTCCAGGCACGTCCAGTCGTCGCCAGCATGCGCGAGCGCCACGGTGTTGCTGCCGATCCCGGCGCCAATCTCGAGGACGCGGCCGCGAATGTACGGGCGCACACATCCCACCCAGTACTTCTTCCAATTCGACGCACGAGCAAAGAGGTCGAGCTCGGACCCGACGTAGGTGAAGTCAGCGGAGCCGTTGCCACTCATCGATGAAGTACGCGTAATCGCGAATCGGGAGGAAGCCGAGCAAGTCTCGCTGCGACATGATGATGAACGCGAGAACGAACAGCGCCAGCACCGCCTGGAACGTCAGGAACGCGGCCGCGCCGGCAGCCACCCATACCCCCGCCGGAACCGCCGGCTGCGCCACGAGCGCCAGGACGACAGCCGCGACCAGCAGCACGGCGAACAGCGCCGCGCCGGACACCGCGCCAACCAGCAGCCGGGTCCCAACACGCTCACGGAAAACCGAGATCGCGCTCAGGCCATGCGCGACGAGCGCGACGAAGTCCATGGTCGATCGTCCCTTGATTCGCTCTCCACGGTCGATGGGAATCGTGACCAGAGGCACTCGCGATCGCACCACGGCGGCGGCGTAGTGGCTCCAGAGATCGGACGAAACCAGCAGACGCGCGACATGCGCCGTCGGGATGACGCTGAAATTGCCGATGCGGACCGCGAATCCTGTCAGCATCCGGTGAAATCCCCGGTAGAGCCCGTAAGAAATACGGAACAGCGTCGATTCCGGACGCTTGCGCCGCGCCGCGAACACGGCCGAGCGCCGCCCCTCCTGCTCGAACGCGCGCAGAAGAGCGGCGATATCGGCCGGCCGGTCCTGGCCGTCCGAATCCATGACCAGAACGGCGTCGGCGGCCGCGTGCTCGTGAAGCCAGGCGAGACCGATGCCAATGGCGCGTTGATGCCCCACGTTGCGGCGCAGGCGCAGCAGGTGCAGCGCGCGAATGTTCTTGAACGGTCCGCTACACAGATGCGCCGGCCGCGCGCTCGACGAACCATCGTCGACCATCAGCACTTGAAGCTCGATCTCTGCGCGTCCGCCGAACGTCTCGTCGAGCTCGCGGCAAATGACGTCGGCGACTTCCCAGTCGTCGTAAAGAGGCATCAACGCGATCAGTTGCAGCGGCCGACCTGCCGCGGATGCCGAGAGCGCCGTCAACGTCGTCGCCTCCATGCTCGCGCCGCCCCTGGGCTCACGAGGACGGCGACCATGATCGCCCCCGCGGCAGCGAGCACGCACGACAATCGCCAGGTCGGGGGGCGGTACGCGTAATCGACCACGTAATGGCCCGGTCCAGGAATCCTGACGCCGCGGAAGACGCCGTTCACCCGAAGAATCTCGGTGGGACGGCCGTTCAGTGTCGCCGTCCAGCCGGGGGCATAGCTGTCGGTCAACGTGAGGATACCGGTGGATTGCGCGGAGTACTCGATCCGCGCGTGATTGGGTGTTATCTGCACATCCGTGAGCGTCCCTGGCTCAGCCTCCGAACCGGCGCCTCGCATCGGCGACCCGGCGTCGATCACCACTTCGCGGCGCAGGTTGCGGAGTCCTGCGATCATACCGAGAGCGGTGCGAGGATCCGGCACGACTTGCGCGTCGGTGGCGAGAAACGCTCGTGGCAAGGCGTCGAGTCGTTCCCAGAGCGCGACCCCTGTCCGGTCGTCCGCATAGACGTAGCGGGTGCGACTGCTTTCCGCGGGCACGCGGAAGACAAACGATGCGGCCGAGTCCGGAGGGTATTCCCAGGCCGCGAGGCTCGAGCCAATCGCCGCCGGCTCGAAGCTCAGGCGCATTCCGATTCGCTCGCCGCCGTTGATCGGCACCTTGGCGAAAGTAAACACGGCATGCGCGTTGTCCTTGACCAGATCGCCGGCAATTGTCGACTCTCCCAGGACTCGCCGGTTCGCATCGAGCAATGTGAGTCGAGCCGCTCCAGGATTCGAGCGCCCGTAATTGCTCAAGAAAACCTCCACGACATTCCATGAGGCGGGCGGTGCGTTGAACCACGACTCCAGTGGCGACACCAGCGGGCGCGGCGACGGGGCCGCCGACACTTCGCGCGTCGTGTCGTACTCGGCAGGCGCGGGCGAGCTTCCCGAGCTACTCAAGTATCGAACTCCCACCAGATCGAAGAACCGTGCGTTCGCCGACAGCTCGCCCAGCGGGGTGTATGACCCGTGGCGACGGCCACCTGTCGTGCCCGACAGCCACAGCGGATCGGTGCCGCGATCGAGGTAGGCGTTGATGAACGCCGCTGACGCCGGAGGCGCGAGAACATCGAGCGTGTTGAGGCTGGACAGCCGGAGCGCGGCGCCGAAATTCGGCTGTGGGTTACCGTCGAGCGCGTACACCCTTTCGCCGAGCCGCTGCCTGCGCTGAAGCTCCTCCACGTACGGCGGCGAGGTCAGCACGTCGTAGCGGCGCGGCAGCCCGGAGGTGGCGTATCGAGGAGCGACGATGCCGACAAGAGCGATGCCGCCGAGAGCGACGCATGTCGCAGTCGTCGGGGAGGCCCGTACTCGACCCGATCCGAGAACCACGACCGCAACACACCAGACCCCGAGTGCTGCACGCGTCAGGCCGAGGTACTCGTTGCCTGCGTAGCCCGGCATGTGCGCGGCGAGCTGAAAGAGGACGGCCATGCCTACGGCGACTGCCAGGTACGCTTCCCCGCCGCGGAGTTTGATCCAGAGAAGACCGAGCGGCACCAACAATGCCCATGCCAGACCCAGCCGCGAATACAGAGCGACATCGGGCGCCTCGAAGATCGGAAGCGTCCAGACGCGCGTGCAGGCATACAAGGCGAGAAGCGTGGCGATCCACAGTGCGATCGCTTGGGCGGCGTGGGCTCGCGTCATCGTCCGCAGGCGATCGAATCCGACGCCGGCGAGCACCGCCGCGCAGATCGCCGCGACGAACGACGCGTAGCGCGGATAAACGACGCGATCGAACAGAGGGAGCGACGCCAGGATGCTCGCGCCAGGCAGGGCCCAGGTCTTTGCCAGGATCACCCCCCCCATAGCGGCGATCAGCGCGAGATCCCTGCGCCGTTCGCCGACCGCGACCCCAACGCCGATCGCGGCAACCAGACCGGCCGCAACCGTCATCCACCCGGGCGAATGATCCCACAGCCATCCCGGCACGGGGTTACCGAAGGGCACCGAATGCACGCTGCCGAAAACGAGCGGAAAGAAGTAGGCCGCCGCCGTCCGCCAGTCGAGCGCAATCGTGCTCATCCCGGTGCCGGCGGGATGATTCGAGAATGCCTTGAAGGCGTAATCCGAGAACGTCAGCCAGAACGGGGCCGCGATCAACAGCCCCGCCACCGCTCCCGGCGCGCAATCCACCAGGAAGCGCCAACGATTGCCGCCGATCGTCATCATCGTCACGAGACCGTAGCCGGCTGCGAACGACAAGGCGATGAAGCTGGACTCGGGTTGCCCCGCCGTCAGGCAACACGCAACAGCGATTGCAAAAGTCAGATGCCGGTGGCGCCACCCCGGTTCCCGCGCCGAGCGCTCGAGCGCATAGAGCAGCAATGGAAACCACGCGGCGACGGCCACCACCTCGCGCATCGCAAGGTAGTACTGGAAGAAGCCGCTCCCCAGCACGGCGATTCCGCCAATCACAATCCCGTCGCGCCTGCAGCCGATCAGCCGCAGGTACTCGGTGACGAAGTACGCCGCGAGCAGCCAGTTGACGAGGTAGATGAGGTCCCACCAGGTTCGCGGAATGACGAACAGCAGCGCGTTGAGCGGATAGAGCACCGCCGACAGGCCGTTCCCGAGCATCGGCTGTCCGAGCCCCTGGTAGGGATTCCAGAATGGCAGCGCCCCTTCCCTCAGCGACGCCACCGTGTAGAGGTCGAAGACGTAGCTGGCGTTCAGGGCGCCGGCGGGATCGATCGCGCTCGTGCCATGCGACTCGGGCCCCGTGTAGCCAAATGGCACACCGGCCTTGGTCGTCACGCTCGGTGCAATCGGCAGCAGCGTGCGGCCGGCGAAGAATACCGCGCTCTGTGCTGCCACCAGGGCAACGAGCAGCACGATCAGGCACGCTCGGCGGGAAATCGCTTCGGACGCCGTCATTCCTTCGTCGCTACTGCACGATCACGCGCACGACGCTGTAGGTGTCGAACGTCATGGTTGCCGCGGCCCGCGCGAACACGACGACGTCGTAGGTGCCGGGCGAGACCGGGCCGGCAACGAGATTGAATCCTGCGTTCAGGAACTGGCTGCCAAACAGGGCGGCAACGTCGGGGCGCGCGACGCCCATCTGCGCCGCACCCAGGAAGATCGGCGGTGCGCCTGATCCCGGATTCGGATAGGCCCACACGTGGACCGCATTCATCCCCGTCCCGCTGGCTGCGGCGCGATCGATCGTCCAACCGCCAATCAGAAACCTTCCCGTCACTTGCGCACCGGGAGACGGCACTCCGACCGCGAGCAGCGGTCCGGCGACGACCGTGAACGACGACCCGCTGAACGATCGCTCCTGTCCGCTGGCGATTACCCGGTAGCGGACGCGAAGCTGGTAACCGCCCGGCGCCAGGTCGCGAAGCGTTGCACTGAAGCCCGAATTCTGGAAGCGCGCTCCGAAAGCAGCGGCAACGTCCGGACGGCTGAATCCGTAAGCCACGGGAACCATCTGAACGATCTGTCCGCCCGGCGCCGACAAGACGTCGAGGAAGATGTCGCTGATCCCCGTGCCGTATTGCGGTGGCGCGCTCGCAACCGCCATGTCGATGGCCCAGCCGCTGTAGACCGCCGGCATTCGAAGCGTACCCGTTGGCGTCTGATCCTGAAAGAACGCCACTCGCGTGGTATCGAGCGTCGTCAATCGCGTCGCCACGACCTCGAATTGACCGCTCACCACGCTGCGCCCGTATACCGCTATCAGCACCGGTCCCGGCACGAAGAATTGCGACGACCGGATGTGGAAGCCCGACGCCACGAACTGCGCGCCGTAGACAGCCGCGACATCCGGCCGCGATTCGAAGGGGGCGTTGAAAGCACCCAGGAACACCGGAGGTGGAGGCGACGCGCTGGACAGCCCGGCGAAGGCATAAACGTGGACGGTGTCGATACCAGAGCCGCTTGCGGCGCGCCGATCGATCGCCCATCCGGCGATGTCTACCGCGCCCGGCTGCGCGGTGACCGAATCGAGGGTCAGGATCGGTCCACTCGCGCTCAGACGATAGACTCGGCCAAGGCTATGGCTGAGGACGTAGACGTCGCCCGCGGCGTCGACACCAAACGAGCTGATGTTACCGATGGCGCCGACGTCGGCGGTGTGATCGCGCAGGTCGGCGGCGGTGACACCGCCAAGGCCGTTGGGCGTCAGCGCGATCGACCAGACGCGGGCGGTGACGAAATCCGCGAAGAAGTATCGCCCGGCGTACGCTGGCCCGAGCGCGGGTCCGCGGCTGACGAAACCGCCCGTCACCGAGTGCCCGGAGTCGCGCCCGTACTCGTGGATGGGCTCCGCGAGCGGGAGAAACGCCGCGCTCTTGCCAGGATCGAACGCATGAAAGCCCTCGCGCAGGCTCCATCCGTAGTTGCGTCCGCCAGAACCCGCTGGCTCGTAGTCGATCTCTTCGAAGAGGTTCTGCCCGACGTCGGCGATCAACAGCGCACCGGTCGCCGAATCGAACGAGAACTTCCACGGATTGCGCAGGCCGACGTCCCAGATTTCAGGCCGCCCGCGGCCGATGAACGGATTGGTCGGAGGCACCGCGAATCCGCGCGTGTCTGCGTCGACGACGCTGACATCGATGCGCAATAGCTTGCCGAGCAGGCTGTCGAGGTTCTGCGCATTGTTGGATGGATCGCCGCCGCCGCCCCCATCGCCCACGGCAACGTAGAGATACCCGTCCGGTCCAAACGCGAGGTGCCCACCATTGTGGTTGGCATTGACCGGATGATCGATCCACCGTTGGTTGGTCGACCACATGAGGTCCAACCGTGAGCCTGCATCCGCCACGAGCGGGTTGCCGGTCGATCGCCGGAACCTCGAGACCACGAGATTCCCGGCACCATTGGTGAAGAAGACGTAGAAGCGCCCGCTCGCGCCGTAGTTGGTTGGAAACGCCAGTCCGAGGAGGCCCTGCTCGCCGCCGATCGCGATGCCGCCCGTCAGGTTGAGGAAGTCGGTGCCCTGCAACGCTCCGTTGTTGAGTACGCGTATCCGGCCTTCCTGCTCGACGACGTACTGAATCGCCGCATTGGAGGGATCCTGGACGAACTCCACCGGATGCGTGAGGCCCGACGCCACGAGCTGCGCTCGAATCTGCTGCGCCGACGCCAGTCCAGGTCCGATTGCGAGCAGCAGAATCGCGATCAGGACGTTCCGTGTCGTGTGTGTTGGCTCCTGACGTTTCACGTGTGTCAGTGCACCGTCACGCGCACGACACCGTAGATCTCGAACGCTCCGCTGGCGACCGTGCGGGCGAAGACAACGACGTCGTAGGTGTTAGGCGCGAGAGGACCGGCGACCAGGTTGAATCCTGAATTGGTGAACTGCGGGCCGAATGCCCCCCCGACATCCGGCCGGAACGCCCCGTAGTCGGCGACGCCGAGAAACACGGGCGGCGTGCCGGACCCGGGATTGGGATAGGCCCAGACATGGATCGCATCCACACCAGTGCCCACGGCGGAGCGCAAGTCGATCGCCCACCCACCGATCAGGAACGACGACGACACCGTACTCGCCCACGTCGGCGTTCCGATCGCGACCATCGGACCTGGAGAGATCGTGAATGGCGCCGGACCCGCTTCCGACCATTCAGCGCCTGTGGTTCTCACGTAGCGGACGCGATACGTGAACGTGTCGGGCCACAAGTCGTGAATCGTCGCGCTGAAGCCTGAAGGCTGGAACCGCGTGCCGAAGATTGCCGCGACATCGGGTCGCGGCAGACTGTACGCCGCTGGAATCGTCCGAACCAGCGCACCTCCGCTCGAGAAGATGTCGATGTAGACCGCGGCAATCCCGGTGCCTTGCCCTGCCGGTGCCGTCGTCGCGGAATAGTCGATCGCCCATCCGCTGAAGATGATTGGCTGCCTCACAGGTCCAGCCGGCCGCTGGTCGAGCGAGTGCACGAATTGTCCGGTATCGAGCGACTCGAAGTAGGTCGTTGCGACCATCTCGAACGAGCCGCTCACCGTGCTCCTGCCGTACACGGCAACGAGGGTCGGACCGGGGTGGAGCCATTGATTCGAAAGGATACGGAAGCCGGACTGCGCGAATTGATTGCCGTAGAGGGCGCCGACGTCCGGCCGCGGCTGAAAACTTGTCGTCGCGCCAAGGAAGACCGGCGCGCCACCGGCGGCGAAGGGAAACGCGTAGGCGTGGATCGCGTCGACGCCGATGCCGGACGGCGCTCGAGTGTCGATCGCCCATCCCGAGAGTGTGAGCAGACCCGGCTGCGGCGTCACGCTGTCCAGGGTCACCGCGGTCACGATCTGCGGGGCCGCTGTCAGCCGCAGAATCTCGCCGCGGGTCAGGCTGACAAGGTAGAGCTCGCCTGACGCGTCGACGCCAAATGAACTGACACCGCCGATTGCCGCCGTACCGCCGAGCTCCGGCGTGTGATCGCGGAAATCGCTGGCGGTTGCTTCGCCGGTCTGCGGATCGATCGACAACGCGATTGAGAACAGCCGGCGAGCGATGAAGTCGGCGAACACGTAGCGCCCGACGAACCCGCCGCCAAGCCCGCCGCCACGGTAGACGAAGCCTCCAGTGATCGAACGGCCGGTGCCGTGGTCGTACTCGAATACCGGCTCCTGCAACGGAAGGAAGGCCGGCGGCATCGACACGTTGTAGTCGTGCGCGCCTTCGCGGACCCGCCAGCCGTAGTTCCGGCCGGCGCGGCCGGCAGGCTCGTAGTCGACTTCCTCGAAACGATCGTGACCGACGTCGCCGATGACCATGGCGCCGGTGCCGGCATCGAACGAGAACTGCCACGGATTCCGGAAGCCCAGCGACCAGATCTCCGGCGCGGCTCCGCCGGTCGTCGAGAACGGATTGCCGGCCGGCACCGCGAATCCGTCAGGATCCGACTCCGGCACGCTCACGTCGATCCGGAGAATCTTCCCGAGCAGGCTCGAGAGGTCCTGGGCCTTGTTCAACGGATCGCCGGCGTCGCTCGCGTCGGCACCGCCGTCGCCGGTGGCGAGGTAGAGGTAGCCATCGGGTCCGAAGGCGAGATGACCCGACTTGTGGAGCTCGAACGGCTGCCGAATGAATCGTTCGCCAGTGGACCAACGGAGATCGAACCGCGTGCTTGGATCGGCGACGAGCGGATCGGCCTGCGAACGTTGGAATCGCGCCAGGACCGTGTGTCCCAGCCCTTCGCCGGTGTCGATTGCGGAGAAACTGACGTAGAAGCGTCCGCTCGTCCCATAATCGGGCGGAAACGCCAGTCCCAGGAGACCTCGCTCGCCGTTGTTGACGATGGCGGCCGACAGATCCAGGAACGCCCCCGGCTGCAGAACACCGTTCTTCAAGACCCGGATCTGTCCGGCGTGCTGAAGGATGTATTGGATCGTGGCATCGGCCGGATCTTGAACGAATCCGACCGGCCGCGTCAGCCCGCCTACGACCACGCTCGCTCGCAGGCTCGCCTGTGCGACCGCATTGTCCGCACCCACGGCAAGAATGGCCGACGCGATCGTCAGCCGCGCAACAAGTTTCAACAATGAAACACGCATCAATCGACGGTCCTTTTGCACACCTATCGGATCATGATGCGAAGGGCACCAGACCTTTGGACCGGCGAGACCCCCAATTGGTTCACCCGCAGGGCAAATGTTTACGGAAAGTTTTCGTGGACCGCGAACTAGCTAAAAGGAGCGAGATTCAACAAGCTCGGCAGTAGCCTATTAGGAGGGGTTGCTAGGTGCTTCGATCCTGGCCCGCCACCAATCTATCGTCGCGCGCAGGCCACCTATCAAATCGACGCTCGGTGACCATCCTACTTCGTCACGAAGTCGAGCGACGCGCGCCGTGAGACGTGGCGGATCGTGTGGCGGCGTCGACCGCGCGCCCAGACGAACGAGCGCCTCGGCGTCGATCTGCCGTCCAATCTCCGACACGACCTCGGCGACAGGATGCGGCGACCCGGACGCGATGTTCACGGGACCGTGAACCGCACTGTCGAGCAAGGCGGCAAACGCGTCCGCGACATCCACCACGTGAAGAAAGTCCCGCACTTGCACGCCCGACGTGCACAGCGCCGGCCGGCCCTCGAGCAGGCTGCAGATGACGGACGGGACCAATCGATCCGGATGCTCGTCGGGGCCATACAGATGAAACACGCGTCCCCACGCCGTGGAGAACCGGCCTTCGGCATAGGCCTCGAGGATGGTTCGCGACGCGTGCTTGCAGACGCCATACAGCGTCGACGGCTTCAGAGGTGTTTCACGCTCGTCGCAGTCCGCATCCGACCGGTCGTATTCGGCGCACGTACCGGCGGCGACCAACCGCTGCCCACCCGCCGCCGCGAACGCGCGCGCGATTTCGATCGTCGCCTGCACCCAGCGCAGGTTCTCGGGCGAGGTCCAGAACCGTCCCGGCACGGCGTACCACGCCAGGTGCAGCAGATGCGTCGGACGAACCGCGTCGATCACGCGCTGCACGTCTGGAGGGTGCAGCAGATCGGCCGTGTGCCACTGCACCGGGGATGCCGCCCGCGCCTGAGAGGTGACCGCGTGGACCTCGAATCCGCGATCGCCGAGCGCCGACCACGTATGCCGCCCGATGAAACCGCTGGCGCCCGTCACGAGCACGCGTTTCATGATCGAGGCTCGATGCGAAAGTCGGGGTAGGTGCGATCCCGCTCGTTCATGGTTCGAACATCGTCCGGCCAGGTGATGCCGAACACGGGATCGTTCCAGCGAACGCCGCGCGCGTGGCTGGGGCTGTACTCTTCGCTGATGAAATACAGCACTTCGCTGTCGTCCCGAAGCGTTTGAAAGCCGTGGGCGCACCCTTCCGGAATGTACAGCGCGCGACCGTTCCCTTCCGACAGTTCCACGCCCACCCATTGCGTGAACGTCGGCGACTCGGGCCGGAGATCGACGACGACATCGAAGATCGCTCCGCGCGCGCAGCGGACCATCTTCGCTTCGGCCATCGGCGCGATCTGATAATGAAGCCCGCGCAGCGTCCCTTTGCGGCGGTTGAAGGAGACGCTGACGTGCGCCAGCCGCGCGTCGAGGCCCTTGCCGGAGAGCGGGCCCGGCTGCCACACGCGGGCAAAGAATCCGCGATCGT
>Ga0075421_100007826_pt1 | contig 13097 bp, 17 predicted proteins | sample SoiMetdeltSBSDD5_FD_75292 | JGI IMG/M metagenome (GOLD analysis project Ga0075421, IMG submission 75292) | Bulk soil microbial communities from a Populus tree surrounding site in Tennessee, USA - Soil MetaG P. deltoides SBSDD5 | ecosystem: Environmental > Terrestrial > Soil > Tree plantation... | reverse complement strand
GACGGTGCTGCAGAACTTCTTCGGAACCATGACCGGGCGCTGGCACGAGCTCGGCACCAACCTGCCCGCGAAGTTCCTCATCGTGGGCGCGGTGCTCTACCTGATCGGCTGCTTCCAGGGCTCGGTCGAGGCCCTCCGCGCGCTCCAGCAGCCGACGCACTTCACGGACTTCGTCGTGGGGCACTCCCACATCACCGTCTTCGGCACCTTCGTGATGTGGGCGATCGCCGGCGCCGTGTACGTGTGGCCCCGCGTGACCCAGTCGGCGCCGTCGAGCTTCCGGCTCGCCAACGGCGGCTTCTGGCTCATCACCACGGGCATCGTGGCGATGGTGCTCGTCCTCACCGCGCAGGGACTGCAGCAGGGCTTCATGCTCATCGCGCAGGCGGAGTGGGTGGACTCGGTCAACGCGATCCGTCCGTACTGGTGGCTCCGCACGCTCACCGGCATCTCGATGGACATCGGAATCTCGCTCGTCGTGCTCACGCTCGTGCGCGGCTCGCGTGCGAGGCGCGCATGAAGTCCCTGGCGACCCTGGCGGTGGGAGCGGGCTTCGCGTGCGTGACGCTGGCGATGTTCGTGCAGGGCGTGCTGCCCGCGCTCATCCCCGAGTCCCGGTCCACGCGCGTCACGCGCGCCGTCCGCACGGAGCTCGCCGACGTGAAGTGGGTGCGCTCGGACGCCGTCGACTACACCGAGGCGCAGGCGCGCGGGCGGCGCGTCTACATCCGCGAGGGCTGCTGGTACTGCCACAGCCAGTACGTCCGGCCGGTGACGAAAGAAGATTTACGCTGGGGCCCGGTGTCCGAAGCGGGCGAGTATGCGTACGACCTGCCGCATCTCTTCTCCACGCGGCGCATCGGTCCCGATCTGACCCGCGTCGGGTTGAAGTTCGCCGACGACTGGCATTACGCCCACCACTGGAACCCGCGGCTCGTCGTCCCCGACTCGATCATGCCGAGCTTCAAGTGGCTGTTTCGCCAGACGACCGCCGGCGCGCGCGGTGAGCCCGGGACGCTCCAGCTCGAGAAGACCGCCGAGCTCCAGCGCTGGTTCACGTTCCGGCCGGACCGACGGATCCTGCTCGTTCCCGACGCCTCCGGGCTGACGTTCGTGTCGCCGGGTCCCGACGGTGCGCTGCCGATCGACGCGACGCCGATCCTCGATGCCGGTCACCTGAAGACGCCGCCCGCGTCGCTGCGACTCGTCACGCCGACCGCCGACCTCGTCGACCTGGTGCGCTATCTCCAGAAGCTCGGCACGAATCGCGGCATCTGGCGCGATGTGTTCGAGCCGCAGCTCGTGGGCGTCACCGCGATGTCGGTGCCGTCGCGCGCGGACTTCGTCGAGCGCGGCCGCGCCGTCTATCGCCAGCGCTGCATCGGGTGCCACGGCGCCGACGGCGATGGCAACGGCGCGGCCGCCACGTTTCTCTCGCCGCGCCCGCGCGACTTCACGGGCGCCGTCTTCAAGTTCCGCAGCACGCCGTCGGGCTCGCTGCCGACGGACGGGGATCTCTACCGGACGATCACGCGCGGCGTACGGTGGACGGCGATGCCCACGTGGCACGAGCTGCCGGACAAGGATCGCCTCGCGGTCGTGACGTTCATCAAGACATTCTCGAAGCGCTGGACGGAAGAAACGCCGGAGCCGCCCCTGATCGCCACCGCGCCATCCGCGAGCGCCGAGCTCGTCACGCGCGGCCGCGACCTCTACGTCAGCGCGAAGTGCTGGGAGTGCCACGGCGAGCACGGCCGCGGGGACGGCCCGTCGGCCGCCCAGCTGAAGGACGATCTCGAGCGCCCGATCCGCCCCACCGATTTCACGCGCGGACAGCTCAAGGGCGGCGCGCAGGTCGGGGACGTCTTTCGCACGATGACCAACGGCCTCGACGGCACGCCCATGCCCTCGTTCGCCGACACGATGACGGACGAGGAGCGCTGGGCGATCTCGTACTACGTGCTGTCGCTCTCCGCGTGGGCCGACCCGCTCACCGGCGAGAAGCTCGCGCTTCCGCGGGCGGCGCGCGAGGCGCTGAATTCCGCGGCCGTGACCGCGGACCATCCGCGCCGCGCGTTCGCGCCGCCCGGCAGCGACGGCATCGCCGCGAAGCAGCGCCGCTACTATCCGGGGATCATGGACTGATGCTCGAGTACCTGACGCTCGGCGAGTTCGTGGTGGCCGCGCTCATGGCCGTGGCCGCGCTCTGCGCGTTCGTGTGGGGCGTGGCGAGCGGCGCCTTCACGAACATGGAGGGCGTGAAGCACGACGTCCTGAAGTCTGAGGGGGTAAACGGAGTGGACGATCGCTGACGACGACCAGATCCACGAGTACGCGCAGGGCGAGATTGCCTCGCGTCATGGCCGCGTCAACCGCTGGCTGCTGGTGGTCTACGTGGTGCTCGCCGTGTGGGGCGTCGCCTACCTCGTGCTCTACTGGGGCGGGCTCGGGCCCGGCCTCGGCGACTGACGCCCCATGATCGAGCGCGTCCTCATCGCGCTGTCGTGGGTGAACCTGGTCGTGCTCGGCCTCGCGCTCGCCTACAACATCGTCGGCGGCTGGCTCGGCCAGTAGCACGTAGCACGCGGTGCGCCTCGCAGTCGCGCTCCCGCTGACGATCGTCGTCGCGCTCTTCCTCCGCGGCGCCTGGCACCTGCGTACGTGCCGACGCCCGGGCATCGGCGCGGCGCGCCTCGCCGCCGCCGCCGTCGGCTTCGCCGCGCTCGGGACGGCGCTCTCCGACCCCGTGCACGAGGCGGGGCACACCCTGTTCACGGCGCACATGGCGCAGCACCTGCTGCTCGTCTCGATCGCCGCGCCCGCGCTCCTGCTCGCGAACCCCGTCGCGGTCACCCTCTGGGGTCTCCCTCCGCGCGTTCGCCGCGCGATCGGCAGCTTGCTCGTCGCCGGGCATCCCGTGCGCCGAGCGCTCGCCGTGGTAACGCGCATGACCGTGACGTGGCCGGCTTACGTGCTCGTGCTGTGGGTCTGGCACCTGCCCGGCCCGTACGAGGCCGCGCTCCGGTCGGGTGTGCTTCACGATCTCGAGCACCTGATCTTCTTCGGCGCGGCCCTGCTGTTCTGGTGGCCGGCGCTCGCCCCGGGCCCGCGGCTCGCGCCCGCCGCGCACCCCGCGGCCCGCGTGACGTATCTCGTGCTCGGGGCGCTTCAGAACGCGGCGCTGGGCCTCCTGCTCTCGTCGCGGAGCGAGCCGCTCTACGCGAGCTACGCCGCCAGCGCCCCCGCGTGGGGGTGGAGCGGCGCCGACGACCAGGCGTGGGGCGGTCTGCTCATGTGGAGCGTCGGGTCGGCCGTCGACATGGCGGCGGTGCTGGTGGTCCTGGCGCAGGTTCTCGGTTCCGGGCCGTTTCTTGACCACTCCCAGGCGGTGCGGGACAATTGACCGGCTTGACCACCCCCGATTCGTTGATTCAGGTCTCCGGCCTCCGGAAAGTGTTCGGCGCGACCCTCGTTCTCGACGGTGTCGACCTCGTCGTGCGCGCGGGCGAGACCGTGGGTCTGCTCGGCCCGAACGGAACCGGCAAGACCACGCTCCTGAAGATTCTCGCCACGGTCGCGCGCCCCACGCGCGGCGAGGCGCGCATCGCCGGACACGACTGTGCGCGCGAGGCCGAGGCCGTGCGAAAGGTCGTCGGGCTGGTGGCGCACGGCACGCATCTCTACGACGACCTGACGGCGCTCGAGAACCTCACCTTCTGGCGCCGCCTCGCGGGCCAGCGGCCCGACGCCGACGCACTCCGCGCGGCGCTCGCCGAGGTGGAGCTGGACGACTGCGCGGACTTGCGCGTGCGCACGTTCTCGGCCGGGATGAAGCGCCGGCTGTCACTCGCGCGGCTCCTGGTCAGCCGCCCGCGCGTGCTCCTCCTGGACGAGCCGTTCTCGAGCCTCGATCAGCGCGCGCGCAAGTGGCTCGAGCAGTACCTGCAAGGCTTCACGGCCCGCGGGGGCGCCATCCTCATGGCCACGCACGCCTTCGGCCGGGAGCTCGACGTCGTGGATCGCTTCGTGATCCTCGCCAACGGGCGCATCATCCTCGACGCTCCGCGCGGAACGCTCGGCGGCGACGAGATCCATCGCCTGTACGCGCTGCACACGGAGGAGGTGTCGTGACCTTCGTGCGCCGGACGTGGGCCGTGGTGTGGAAGGACGTGCTCGTGGAGCGGCGCTCGAAGGAGACCGTCAACGCCGTCCTCTTCTTCTCGGTGCTCCTCCTGTTCGTGTTCGAGTTCACGCTGGGGGGCGATCGGGAGCGCCTCATCACGGTGCTGCCGGGCCTTCTCTGGCTCGGCGTCCTGCTCGCCGGGCTTCTCGGTCTGGGCCGCAGCTTCGTGCTCGAGCGCGAGAACGACTGCTGGGAGGCGCTGCTCCTCACGCCCGGTGACAAGGGCGCCATCTACGTCGGCAAGCTCGTCGGCAACCTGCTCCTGATGGCGCTGGTTGAAACGGTGGTGCTGGGCCTCTTCACGCTCTTCATGAACGTCGACATCGGCCGCGCGATGCCCGGGTTACTCGCCGTGCTCGCGCTCGGCACGCTCGGCATCGCGGCCGTCGGCACGCTGTTCGGCGCCATGACGGCCCACGTCCGCGCCCGCGAGCTCCTGTTTCCGGTGCTCCTGCTCCCGGTGCTGGTACCCGTGCTGCTCGGGATCGTGAAGTCGACCGAGGCGCTCCTCGCGGGCGAGGCCCTCGGCTCCGTCTCCCACTGGCTGCAGCTGCTGGTGGCGGCGGACGTGATCTACGTGGTCGCCGGGCTCCTGACGTTCGACGTGCTGCTGGAGGGGTAGCGAGGCATGACGCGGTGGCTCGGAGTGGTCGCGGCGATCGGGCTGATCGCGGGTCTCGTCATGGCGTTCGGCGTCGCCCCCCGCGAGGTCACGCAGGGCAACGTGCAGCGGATCATGTACGTGCACGTTCCCGCGGTGTGGGTCGCCTACCTCGCCTTCGTGGCGGTGTTCGTGGCCTCGATCGCGTACCTGTGGACGCGCGCCGCGGGCGCGGACCGCGTCGCCCACGCGGCGGCCGAGGTGGGCGTGGTGTTTCTCGGCGTCAACATCGCGACGGGCGCCATCTGGGGCAAGCCGACGTGGGGCACGTGGTGGACGTGGGACGCGCGGCTCACCAGCGTCGCCATCGTCTTCGTGATCTTCGTGGGCTACATGCTCGTCCGCCAGATGACCGACGACCCCGAGCGCGGCGCGCGCTTCGCCGCAGTGGTCGGCATCGTCGGCACCCTGAACATCCCGCTCGTGCACTTCTCGGTGTACTGGTGGCGTACACTGCACCAGCCGCCGACCTTCATGAAGCCGGGACCGGCCGCGGCCTCGTCGTCGATCCGGGCGGCCTTGCTCGTCAACTTCGCCGGGCTCCTCCTGCTCGGCACGTATTTCATTGCGAAACGCTACGCGCTCCTGCGCGCACAGCACGAGGCAACCGCGTGACATCCGACCACTGGGGTTTCGTCGCGGCCGCCTACGCGGTCGCCGTCCTCGCGCTGGGCGCCTACTGGCGCCGCCTCGTGCACCTCGAACGCACCCTGAAGCCACCGGCGCTGCGCACGGCCCGCCGGCGGAGTCCCGTACGATGAAGAAGCTCCCGCTGAAGCCCAAGTTCCTCGTTGGAATCGCGATCGTGGCGCTGGCGCTCGTCTACATGATCTATGCCGGCGTCAGCCAGTCCGCTGTGTACTTCGTGACGCCGTCCGAGCTCAAAGCGGCGCCCAAGGCCGGCAAGGCCTACCGTCTGGGCGGCATGGTGGAGAAGGGCAGCGTGAGCTGGAAGCCGGCCACCCTCGACCTCTCCTTCAGGATCTCGGACGGCCAGGCCAACGTGCCGGTGCGCCACACCGGTACCCCGCCCGACCTCTTCGGCGAGGGCCGCGGCGCCGTCGTCGAGGGACGCTGGACGAACGACGGCTACTTTCACGCGACGCAGATCCTCGCGAAGCACTCGGAGGAGTACAAGGCGCCGCACGACGCGGCGAGTCCGGGGTATCAGGAGCTGATGAAGTCATTGCGGACGGACCAGAAGTGATCCCCGAGATCGGCTACGGGATGGTGATCGTCGCCTTCCTCCTCGCCGGCTACGGCGCGGTCGCCGCCGGCGTCGGCGGACGGACGGGACGCACGGCGCTCGTGGAGTCCGCGCAGCACGCGGCCCTCGGTGTGTTCGCGCTCGTCACGTGCGCGCTGCTGCTGCTCGCCTACGCGTTCCTCACGTTCGACTTCTCGCTCCGCTACGTGGCGATGAACACCAACCTCGCGACGCCGTACTACTACCGGCTCACGGCGGTGTGGGGCGCGCTCGAAGGCTCGATCGTGCTCTGGGCGTGGATGGTGGCCCTCTACACGCTCATCATCGTCCTGCGCCACCGTCATAACGCGCGCGAGTTCTACCCGTGGGTGCTGACCGTGATGCTGAGCGTGCTCGCCTTCTTCCTGCTCGTGATGGCGGTGCCGGCGCCGCCGTTCGAGCGGATCACGCCGGCGCCCATGAACGGCCGCGGACTCAACCCCCTTCTCGAAGACAGCGGGATGATCACGCATCCCGTGGCCCTCTACCTGGGCTTCACGGGATTGACGGTGCCCTTCGCGTTCGCGATCGCCGCGCTCGCCACCGGCCGGGTCGGCGATCGGTGGATCACGCTGACGCGCCGCTGGGCGATCACCGCGTGGTACTTCCTGTCGCTGGGGCTGCTCATCGGCGGCTGGTGGAGCTATCACGTCCTCGGCTGGGGCGGGTACTGGGCGTGGGATCCCGTCGAGAACGCCGCGTTCATGCCGTGGCTGACCGCCACCGCGTTCCTGCACTCGGTGATGATCCAGGAGCGCCGGCGCATGCTGAAGCTCTGGAACATCGGGCTCGTGATTCTCACGTTCTCGCTCACGCTCTTCGGCACGTTCCTCACCCGCTCCGGCGTCATCGCGTCCGTGCATGCGTTCACGCAGGGCTCGATCGGGATGTTCTTCCTCGCGTTCCTGTCGATCGTCGTGCTGACCTCGCTCGGCCTGCTCGCGTGGCGCTGGGAAGCGCTCTCCGCCGAGGGCGAGCTCGACTCGGTCGTCTCGCGCGAGTCGGCGTTCCTGCTCAACAACGTGCTGCTGGTCGCCGCGACGTTCACGGTGTTCTTCGGCACGGTCTTTCCCCTGCTCTCGGAAGCGGTGCGGGGCGTGAAGGTCAGCGTGGGCGCGCCGTTCTTCAACCAGGTGAACATCCCGGTCTTCCTGGGCCTGATCTTCCTGATGGGCGTGGGCCCGTTGATCGCGTGGCGGCGGGCGTCGCGCGACAACCTGCGGCGGAATTTCGTGTGGCCGGTCATCATCGGGGCCGCGTCCGCCGGGCTCTTCTTCGGCCTCGGCGTGCGGTCGACCATCGCCATCATCTCGCTCGCGCTGACGGTCTTCGTCGCGGTCACCATCGCGGTCGACTACCTTCGCGCGCTGCGCGCCCGGCGCCGGATGGGGGAAGCGCTCCTGCCCGCGATGGGCGGGCTGCTCGTGCGCCACAACCGCCGCTACGGCGGCTTCGTGATCCACCTGGGGATCCTGGTGATCGCGGTCGGCGTCACCGGCTCGCAGGCGTGGTCACTGCACCGCGAGGCCACCCTCCAGCGCGGTGAGTCGGTCGAGCTGGCGGGCTACAAGTTCCAGTTCGACAACCTCTCGTCGCGCGAGGCAGGCAACCACTTCCTCGTCGAGAGCACGTTCAAGGTCACGAACGGCAAGGCCGGCACGCGCGAGCTCCGGCCCGCCAAGAAGTTCTATCCGCAGGAGCAGTCGCCGATCGCGCACGTCGACTACCACCTCGGCCTCGTCGACGACCTGTACCTCGTGCTGGGCGACTTCGCGCGCGATGGCTCTCAGGCGACGGTGAAGGTCCAGGTCAACCGGATGGTGTCGTGGATCTGGATCGGCGGCTTCATCCTCACGCTCGGCGCCATCCTCGCGATCCTGCCGGAGCGGGGTGAGCGGAGGAAGACCGCGTGAAGCGCCGCTCCCTTCACTGGCTCATCCCGTTCGCCGCACTGCCGGTGCTGGCGCTCCTCGCCTACGGCTTCCGCGTGAATCATCGCGACATCCCCTCGCCGCTCGTGAACCGGCCGGCGGGCACGTTCGCGCTCACGAGCTACAGCGGCGAGGCCATGCGCCTCGAGGCGTACCGCGGGCGCGTGGTGGTCGTGAACTTCTGGGCGTCCTGGTGCATGCCGGCCTGCTACGAGGAGGCGCCGGTGCTCGAGCGCAACTGGCGCGCCTATCGCGAGAAGGGCGTCATGGTGCTCGGCGTCGATATCCAGGACAAGCCCGAGGCAGCGCGGAAGTTCATCGACCAGTTCTCGCTGACCTTCCCGAACGCCCTGGATCCGTCGGGCAAGGTGTCGGTCGACTACGGCGTGTACGGCGTGCCCGAGACGTTCTTCATCGACGCGCGCGGGAACATCCGCGCCAAGCACGTGGGCGCGGTCACCGACGACGTCTTCCGGCGCGAAGTGGATCGTCTCCTCGCCGAGCGCGGATGATCGATCGCGCTCAGCCCCTCGGCGTGCTCACCGCGCTCCTGCTGATCGTGCTCGCCGCGGCTGCCCCGGCCCTCGCCCAGCCGCCGGCCACCAACGTCGAGGATCCCCGGCTCTACGACGTCGCGTCCCAGCTGCGCTGCGTGGTGTGCCAGAACCTCTCGGTGGCCGACTCACCGTCGGAGATGGCGCAGCAGATGCGCGCCATCGTGCGTGACCGACTCGCCGCCGGCGAGACTCCCGAGCAGGTCATCCAGTATTTCGTCGACAAGTACGGCGAGTGGATTCTCCTCGCGCCCCGGCGGCACGGCTTCAACTGGCTCGTCTGGGTCGCGCCGTTCGCGGCGCTCGCGCTCGGTCTCCTCCTCTTCGCCATCGTCGTGCGGCGGTGGACACGCCGGCGGCGCGCGCACGTTGCCGCGACCGTCGCGCCCGCCATCGATCCCGCGATGCGGGAACGGATCCGGCGCGAGCTCGAGCTGGAGGAGGGTGATCGATGACCGGGGTGCTGCTCAGCGCGGCGATCCTCGTGATCCCCTTCGGGCTCTTCGTCGCGTGGCCTCTGCTCCGCCGACGCGGCGCGGCCGTGCTCCTGCCGCTGCCACCCGACCCGCGCGAGCCGCTGCTCGAGCGGCGGACGGCCGCGTTGCGCGCGCTCCGTGAGCTCGATTTCGAGCACGAGGCCGGGCACGTCTCCGACGACGACTACGCCGAGCTCCGGGCCCGCTACGAGGGCGAGACCGCCGCGGTGCTCTCCGAGATGGACCGCCTCGACGCGGAGCCCGCCACACGCCCCGCACGCGCACGTCCGGTGAGCGCGGACGTTCCGGCTCGCGCCGGGGCCTGGCGTCATCCGTTCGCCCTCGGTGCCGCCGGGATCGCGCTCCTCGTCTTCGGCGTCGCGCTCGGGGTCGGGATCATGCGCTACAGCGAGCCCGACCGTACGTCAGGACCGATGCCGGGCTCGCGACCGCTCGCGTCGCTCGACACGCCGGCGGGTCCCGCCGATCCGAGCAAGCCACTCGACCCGGCGATGCTCCGCGGCATGCTCCAGGCGGCGCGCCAGAGCCTCTTCGCGGGACGACCCCAGGAAGCCTCCGCCGCCTACCAGGCGATCCTCCGCCGTGATCCGCAGAACGTCGACGCGCTCACGCACCTCGGGCTGCTCCTCGTCATGAGCGCCGACGGCGCGGAGCGCGGCCAGCTCGTCGATCACGGGGTGCAGCTGTTCGACCGCGCGTTGACGCTCGACCCGAACTACGCGCCCGCGCTCTACTACAAGGGGCAGGTGCTCTACGAGGTGAAACGGGACGCCGCCGGCGCCATCGCGGCCTGGGAGAAGTTCGTGGCGATGTCCCCGCCAGGCGAAGACCGCGACCGCGTGGTCAAGCTGATCGCCGAAGCCAAGAGCGGCGGCCCGCCAAAGCGCCAGTAGCGAGTCGAGGACGGCGGCACTCGAGCGCGACGACGGCTGCGCCGACGGCGCGCTCGCCGGGGGGCTTGGGGGGCGCCCGGAGCCCCCCAAAGGAACTAATAGCCCGCGCGGCGCGCCAGCGAGAAGCGGCGCTGCATCGACATCGGAATCTCGACGTAGGTCTTGCCGTCGTACACGACGATCGGCGCGTCCCAGCTGAGGCGGACATCCAGCATGTTGTCGACGATGCCGACCAGGACGTCGTCGCTCCGCAGCGGCACCTTGGCCTCCACGGCGCCTTTCAGGATCGACTCACGGATCTTCGCGTAGCCGCCCTCGCCGCCACCGGAGGGAGCGAACCCTCCAGCCTGGTTAACGCGGTCGATGAGGGCCGGGAGCTCTTTCGTGGCCGTGTCGTCGACCACCCCGGACATCTGGAACCAGCCGTAGCCCGCCAGCGTGAACTGATAAATGCCGGAGAGCGCCGCGACGATGATGAGTGCGGTGAAGAGCAGCTTCACGCCACACCTCCCTTAGGACGTCGGGCGATAGACCCAGATCTTGCCGGCAGCGGGAAGGCCCAGTGCGATCGTGCGACCATCCCCCGCGGCCGTGATCGTTCCCGCCCACGGCGCGACCTCGATGATCCGGAGCCGGCGCCCCGGTCGCACGTCGTTCTTCCAGAGGTGCTCGAGAAGGTTCTTGTCGGCCTCCGCCTCCTCGGTGATGCGCTCCACGACCACGGTCATGCCTTCCTTCGCCTGCGCGAGCGGAAACGGCTCCACGGGCGCCGCGCTCGCCATGCCGGGGATCGGATTGCCGTGCGGACACGTGCTCGGCATGCCGAGCGCCTCGGCGAGGCGCAGCTCGACGCGCGGAGAGATCGCGTGCTCGAGGCGGTGCGCTTCCTCGTGGGCGTCGGTCCAGTTGAGCCCGAGGATGTCGGTGAGCCAGCGCTCGAGGAGGCGGTGCCGGCGCGCCATGACCTCGGCGACCTCCCGGCCCCGCGTGGTGAGCGTGAGCTCCTTGCCGCGGCCGACCTTCACGTAGTTGCCGCGGACCATGCGATGGATCGCCTCGGTGACGGCGGGCGCGCTGATGTTCATGTGCTTCGCGAGCCGCGCGCCGATGACGGGCTGTCCGCTGCCGGCGAGGTCGTAGATGGCGGCGAGGTAATCCTGGACGGACGCGCTCGCACTGCCGGAGCTCTTGGCCGGTCCGGCCGACGCACGCGCCACGTTACGTACACCCAAGCAAGAGCGTCAACGTGGCGAGTATAACAGAGGCATGCGCGCTCTCCCCCTTCGCGTCGTCGCGCTCGTCGTCGGCGTCCTCGCGGTCGCGACGGCCTCGGCGGCGCAGACGGACGACCACGTGCGCTTTGCCGCGGACGCGGAGAAGGCGCGCGGCCATCTCCTCGTGAGCGAGCAGCTGTACGGGCTGGGACAGGCGCGAACGGCGGCGCTGCACGCGGCCCACCCCGTGCAAGAGCTCGGCAATCGCTTGCTCGGCCCCGTGCGTCGGGTGGACGCGGCGCGCGCCGACCGTCTGCGCGACACGCTGAAGGAGCCCGGCAAGAGCATCGAGCTCAAGGTGCCGCCGGCGCGCTATGCCGAGATCGCGGCCGGCGTCGGCACGGCGCTCGACCAGGCAGTCGCGCTCGTGGTGGGCGCTGAGGCCGGCGCGACCCCGGCGTTCCGCGCGCGGGTGGTGGCGGCCCTGATCGAGGCGGTGGCGGAGGAATACGACGAGTCGTTCAAGAACGGTCGCATCACCCAGCTCGTGGAGTACCAGGACGCGTACGGCTTCTTCCGCCGCGCGCAAACACTCTACGTCGCGCTTCCGCCGGCATCGCGCACGGCCGACGCGGAGCTGCAGTCGCTGTCAAAAGCCTTCCCGTCCCCGCGCGACCCTCCCTCGCCTCCGCTGACGTTCAAAGCGGTGAAGGACTTGACGTCCCGCATCGCGACGTCGCTCCGGAAGTAGCCGAAGCGGCGCCGGACGTCGCGAAACGAAGTGGAGGCGCTCGTTGTGCGCCAGCACGCGCGGTGCGCGAACCTCCCGTTCCAATGGCCGAAGTAAGCGGCCGGCCCGAGGGTGACGTCGCGCGGGCGGGCGCGGCGCGCGGCCGGGCGGCGGGTGCCCAGAGGGGCCGGGTGCCCCGTCCCCCGCATCGGATTCGGTACGTGCTGGCGCGTGCGATGGAAATAACGCGCGCAGGACCGCGCCAAACACGGTCGGGGGGCAGAGGCCCCTCTGGGCATCCGCCGCCCGGCCGCGCGCCGCGCCCGCCCGCGCGACGTCACCCTCACGCCCGATGCTATCCTCGCCCCTATGGAACGGGACGCCGCCGCGCAGCGTCTGACCGAGCTGCGCGAGCAGATTCATCACCACGACTACCTCTACTACGTGGAGGCGCGCCCGGAGGTCACGGACGACGCGTACGACCGGCTCATGCGCGAGCTCACCGCGCTGGAGACCGAGTTCCCCGAGCTCGTGACGCCGGACAGCCCGACCCAGCGGGTGGCGGGGACGCCCACCGACGTCTTCAAGCCCGTCGAGCACCGCGTCGCGATGCTGTCGCTCGACAACACCACCACTCCCGATCAGTTGCGCGAGTTCGAGGCGCGCCTGAAGCGGGCACTGCCCGCCGCCACGTTCAGCTACGTGTGCGAGCCGAAGATCGACGGGCTCGGGGTCGCGCTGGTGTACGAGCGCGGACGGCTGGTGCGCGGCGCGACGCGGGGCGACGGCCGCGTCGGTGAGGAGATCACGCCCAACCTCAAGACCATCAAGAGTCTGCCCGTCCGGCTGCGCGGGCGCCTCGCCGAGGCGGACGACGTCGAGGTCCGCGGCGAGGTCTTCATGCCCCGCGCCGAGTTCGAAAAGCTGAACCGCGCCCTCGAAGAGACCAACGAAGGCGCGTTCGCCAACCCTCGCAACGCCGCCGCCGGCGCCGTGCGGCAGAAGGATCCCGCGGCCACGGCGCGCCGGCCCCTCGATGCGTTCCTCTACCACGTGAGCCTCGCCGACACGCTCGGGTTCACGACGTACTGGGAGACCCTCGAGGCGCTGCGGGCCTCCGGGCTCAAGACGAACCCTCGCGCCGAGCGCTGCGCGGACATGGATGCGGTCGTCAGCTACTGCGCCCGG
>Ga0075421_100007825_pt1 | contig 13098 bp, 8 predicted proteins | sample SoiMetdeltSBSDD5_FD_75292 | JGI IMG/M metagenome (GOLD analysis project Ga0075421, IMG submission 75292) | Bulk soil microbial communities from a Populus tree surrounding site in Tennessee, USA - Soil MetaG P. deltoides SBSDD5 | ecosystem: Environmental > Terrestrial > Soil > Tree plantation... | reverse complement strand
GCGTGAGCGTCACCAGCGTGTTGCCGAACGGCTGGATCGTGAAGGCCTCGCCGTAGGTGACGTCGCCGGCGTCGAGGTCGGCGCGGACGCCGCCCGGGTTCATGAAGGCGACGACGGCGTGGCCGCGGTTGTCGGCGGCGGTGGCGGCGAGCATGGCGTCGGCGATGACGTCGCCGAGGAGCGACTCGCCGGTCGGGGTCGGCACCGAGCGCGGGCCGGTCAGCGCGGTCGCGACCTGGCCGATCACGCGATCGCGCAGCGGCGCGACCCGATCGAGGTAGCGGGTCACCAGCGCGCCGACGGCCGGGTCGGGGCTGACGTCGCGGGTCACGATCCGGTTGGCGGCCTCGACCGCGGTCACGTCGTGGCTGACCGGATCGAGGGTCAGGTCGATCTTCGTGACCAGGCGGCCGAAGGACAGCGCGCTGGTCACCGGCGTGCCGTCGATGACGCAGTTGTACGCCGCGTGGGTGTGGCCGCTGACGACCAGGTCGACCTCGTCGTCGAGGGCGCCGACCAGGTCGACGATCGCGCCCGAGATGCCGACGCACTGATCGTAGAGGCCGGTCTGCAGGCCGCCCTCGTGGACGAGGACGACGATCGCCCGCACCCCGGCGGCGCGCAGGACCGGGACCAGCTGGTTCACGGTCGCGGCCTCGTCGTGGAAGCTCAGCCCGCCGACGCCGACCGGGCTGACGATGGTCGGCGTCGCCTCGAGGGTCATGCCGATGAAGGCGACCGGGACGCCGTCGACCTCGCGCACCACGTAGCTCGGCAGGAGCGTCCGGCCGCCGGACTCGTCGACCTCGACGTTGGCGGCCAGGAACGAGAAGCGGGCGCCGGCGAAGCCGGTGCCGTCCTGGCAGCCGTCGACCGGGTGGCAGCCGCCGTACTGCATGCGCAGGAGCTCGGCGCCGCCCTCGTCGAACTCGTGGTTGCCGACGGCGCTGACGTCGAGGCCGATCTCGTTCATCGCCTCGATGGTCGGCTCGTCGTGGAAGAGCGCCGAGGTGAGCGGGCTGGCGCCGATGAGGTCGCCGGCGGAGACCACCAGCGTGTTCGGCTCGGCGGCGCGCAGCTGCGCGACGTGGGTCGCGAAGAAGGCGGCGCCGCCCGCCGGCACCGTCACCGGCGGCATCCCCTCGGGGCGCTCGGTGATGACGGTCCCCGACGAGCCGGCGGGCGGCTCCAGGTTGCCGTGGAAGTCGTTGAAGGCGAGCAGCTGCAGGTGCACCGCCGCCGGCGGCGGCGGCGGCGGCGCGTCGACGCCAGCGTCGGGGGCGGCGGGCGCGTCGGCGGGGGCCGAGGCATCGGCGGGGACATGCTCGTCGCCGCCGCAGGCGGCGGCAAGGACGAGGGCGGCGAGGACGAGCCGCGTCGAGGAAGAGCGCATGCCGGCACTGTCGCGACTCGAGCCGGCGTCATCACGACGGACAGGTGCCAAGTCGGTGGGGGCGCTGAAGCGGAGCTACGGAAACACGAGCCGGTGGTCGCCGCTGGGCAGCTCGACGTCGGTCGCGGGGCTCGTCTTCGGGAACCGGATCCGCTCGGCCTCGATCGCCGGCTCGCTTCGCACGTCCCACGCCAGCCGCGGCGGCGACGCTCCCGACGGCGCGGTCGCCGGGCAGCGCGTGACGCCGATCGTGAGGTTGGGCGTGCAGCTCGGCCGCCCCGATCGCCCGACCCCGCACACGATCAGCACCTCCTCGCACGCGAAGCGATCATCCGCGCCCGCCTCGGGCGCCTCCGAGTCGTAGTCGGTCCGCGCCCGCGACACCGCGAAGCGGGCGACCACGCGCCCCGCGCCGTCGGCACGCAGCTCGAGCGCCGCGGTCCAGTGCCGGCCCTCCGCCGTCGGCGTCTCGCACGGCACGCCGTCGTGGATCCACCAGCCGGCGGCGGTCCGGATCGCGAGCAGGCAGGTCACCTCCTCGAACTGCCCGGTCATCGCGACCAGGCGCACCTCCGTCATCGGCGGCGGCGGTGACGCGATCGCCTCCGGTCCGGCGGCGACGCCGGCGCGAGCGGCGTCGCAGCGCACCGGCTGATCCGGCGACCGCTGGTTCTGCGCCGCGCAGTAGTCGCCGGGCCCGGCGAACGGCCCGACGAGCGGCGTCGGCGCCAGCGGATCGCCGCCGGCGCCGACGCTGCGGTCGATCGCCGCCAGCCGGCCGCGCACGGTCGCGCTCGGGCGCAGCGCCAGCGACGTCCGGTACGCGTCCGCCGCCGACGCTGGATCGCCCTGCGCCTCGCGGATGCGGCCGAGGTTGTAGAGCGACGCCGCCTTGGTGCCCGGCGCCGCCGCGTGGGCGATCGACGCCTGGGTCAGCTGCTCGGCGCGGGCGAGATCCCGGGTGTGGAAGAGCGCCCAGCCGAGCTCCGACTCGGCGACCGGGTCGCGCGGCGCCGCCGCCAGCGCCTCCTCGAACGCCCGCGCGGCGCCGGCCCAGTCGTCGCTGCGGCCGAGATCACGTCCCTGGTTCAGCGCGCGGCGGTACTGCGGCGACCGCGTCGGCGGCGCGTCGACGGCGGCGTCCGACGGCCCCGCCGACGCCGACGCGGGCGGCGCCGACCGGGGCTCGCCCTCCCGCCGTCCGCACGCCGCCAGCGCCAGCGCGCACGCGAAGCCAAGTCGCAGCATCGGCGAACGGTGCGAGATCGACCGTGCATCCGTCAACCCCGCGGGCTCCACAGCCGGCGGACTCGTGGCAAGATGCGCCGGTGCATCGAATCGTCGTCGACGCCATGGGCGGCGATCTCGCGCCCGACGCCATCGTCCGCGGCGCCGCGGAGGCCTCGCTCTCCCTGCCCGGCGCCGAGATCGTCCTGGTCGGCGACGCGACCGCGCTCGGCCGGCTCTTGCCGAAGCTGCGCCACGACGGCGCCCGCGTCCGCGTCCACCACGCGCCCAGCTTCGTCGAGATGGACGAGAAGCCGGCCGAGGCGCTCGCCGCCAAGCCGGACGCGTCGATCCTGGTCGGCGCCGATCTCGTCGCGCGCGGCGAGGGCGACGCCCTGGTCTCCGCCGGCAACACCGGCGCCTCGGTGCTGGCCTGCTCGCGGCGCTGGAAGCTCCTGCCCGGCGTCCGCCGCGCCGCGCTCGCCGCGGTCTTCCCGACCGAGCTCCGCCGCGGCGATCGCAACGATCCGTTCTCGCTCCTCCTCGACGTCGGCGCCACCATCGACGCCACCGCCGAGGATCTCGTCACCTTCGCGGTGATGGGCTCCGCCTACGCGCGGCTGGTCTCGCAGAACCGGCGGCCGCGGGTCGCCCTGCTCTCCAACGGCAACGAGGCCGGCAAGGGGCCGGCCGCCGTGGTCCGCGCCCACGAGCTGCTCCTCGAGACCACCGAGCTCAACTTCGTCGGCAACATCGAGGGGCTCGACATCCCGCGCGGCGTCGCCGACGTCGTCGTCTGCTCCGGCTTCGTCGGCAACGTCGTCATCAAGATGCTCGAGGGCGTGTCCGAGACCGTGATCCGGCTCGCCCGCTACGCCCACAAGGAGAAGCTGACCTGGCGGCTCGGCCTGCTCGCGCTGTCGAGCGCGATCGATCAGCTCAAGGAGGTCACCGACTGGCAGCAGTACGGCGGCGCGCCGCTGCTCGGCTTCGAGCACCTGTTCATCAAGGCGCACGGCCGCTCGAGCGCGCGCGCGGTCACCAACGCGATCAAGGTCGCCCACAAGGCGCTCGCCGGCGGGCTCACCAGCCACATCGCGCGCACCATGGCCGAGGTCGAGGAGCGGCGCCGCCGCACCGGCCTCGCCGCCGCAGGCGAGGGATAGCGGATGGGCATCCTCGGCACGCTGCGCAGCCGGATCCTGACCGTCGGCCTGCCACCGCAGCCGCCGGCCTTGCCGCGCCAGGTCACCCCGCCCAAGCACGTCTTCCGCTGGGACCTCGACAAGACCTACCTGCGTACCGAGTTCGACAGCCTCGGCGATCTCATCAAGAGCGCGATCGAGAACGCCGCCGACAAGCAGGCCTACCCGGGCGCCACCGCCCTGCTCCGCGCGCTGCGCGGCGAGGGCCACCGGATCTGCATCGTCTCCGGCAGCCCGACCCAGATGCGCCAGGTCCTGGCCGCCAAGCTCGCCCTCGACGGCGTCGAGTGGGACGAGTTCGTGCTCAAGGACAACCTGCGCAACATCCTGCGCGGCCGCTTCCGCGCCCTGCGCGCGCAGATCCCGTACAAGCTGCCGGCGCTGCTCGACAGCCGGATCCGCTCGCTTCCGGCGCCGAACGAGACCCTGTTCGGCGACGACGCCGAGGCCGACGCCATCATCTACTGCCTCTACGCCGACATCCTGTCCGAGCGGGTGACGCCGGCCGATCTCGCCCGCGTCCTCGACGCCGCCCGCGCCTATCCCGACGACACCGACCGGATCCTCGACCTGGCGCGCCGGGTCCCGAAGGGGCCGGTCGTGCGCCGGATGTTCATCCACCTCGATCGCCGCTCGCCACCGGGCGGCTTCTACCGCTACGGCCGCCGCCTGGTCCCGGTCTTCAACTACTTCCAGACCGCGATGGTGCTCTACGGCGACCGCGTCCTGACGGCGCGCCAGGTCCTGTTCGTCGCCCTCGAGATGCTCGACTCCCGCCAGTTCGAGCTCGCCACCATCGCCAACTCGCTGCAGGACCTGCTGCGCCGCGGCCGCCTCGAGCGCGAGGTCGCCCTGCGCCTCGCCACCGAGGCCACCGAGGCCGCCGAGCAGGGCGCCCTGTCCGGCCGCAGCGACCTCCCGCCCTTCGACCAGATCGCGCGCGCCTTCGCCGACCGGGTCCGCCAGCTCGGCAGCGCTGCGCCGCCGCAGATCCCCGGCGACGACGAGCCGCTCGACTACGTGAAGCTCGTCGACGAGGAGCACGAGCGCCGGCGCGTCCGGCGCAAGCGCGGTGTCGCAGTGACATCGGGCTGAGCCAGGTCTGTCGAAGATGTGAAGATCGCAGGGGGATTCTTTCCCCCACCCGGCGACCGAGGACCTCGCTGAAGCGAGCGCATGTCAGTGCACCGCCGCGCGAGCGCCCGGCGGATCCCGTACCGTTGTCCGGTTGGCGGCCATGCGCTGGGTCTGTGCCCTCGTCGTCCTCGTCGCGTCCGCGTGCACCGCGGGCGGAGGCGGCGTCGTGCCCGATGGCGGCGCCACCCCGGCCGGCGACGCCGGTTCCGACGCCTACTACCCGGCCTGTCGCGAGCTCTACCAGCCGGCCCAGACCGTCGACGGCCTGCCGGCCCGGGTCTCCGGCGAGCTCGGCGGCGCCGGCTCCGACCTGATCTCGCCGAGCGAGTGCATGGTCGTCGACGCCCCCTACGGCGCGGTGTCGGAGGGCGCCGACGAGGTGATCGCGATCTCCGGCCTGGTCGCCGGCGACAGCTACGTGGTCCGCCTCGACTCGCCCCGCGACGACCTCGCCTTCTACGTCGTCACCGGCTGCTCGAGCGCGTCCGGTCCGACCGCGAGCGAGTGCCTGCTGTTCGTCGACGCCGCCCTCGAGGGGGTCGAGGTCGGCAGCTTCGTCGCCACCGGCCCCAGCGCCTGGGTCGTCGTCGACTACTTCAACAGCGACGCGCCGCCGATGGGCGGCAGCTTCGCCATGGAGCTGTACCGGGCCGAGTGCGACGACGGAAGCGCCTGCCGCGGCGACACCCCGGTCTGCCTCGACCATCGCTGCGTCGAGTGCGGCACCAGCTTCGACTGCCACAGTGCGACCGCGCCGGTGTGCGACACCGCCATCCACGGCTGCCGGCCGGGCTACGGCAACTGCGTCGGCGACGACGCCCGCGACCTCGGCGACAGCGTCGACGACGGCCCCGCCGGCGCCGCTGAGCTCGCCCCGGGCCAGATCTCTGGCCGCATCTGCAACGCCCCCTACGACGAGCGCGACTTCTTCCGCTTCGACGTCGCCGCGCCGGGCGAGCACTGGGACCTGTCGCTGTCGTGGCCGGGCGGCCCCGACGTCGACCTCGCGGTGTTCGACGCCGCCGGCCACCTCATGGGCGCGTCGTCGTGGGATCAGCCGGAGCGGATCGCGCTGACCTACCTGCCGGTCGGCTCCTACTACGCGCGGGTGAACTGGTACGACGCCCAGATGTTCACCAGCACGATCGCGTACGTGCTGTCGGCGAGCCGGATCACCGGCGACGCCTGCCAGTCTGCCGCCGACTGCGCGCGCAGCTACCAGAACCAGGTCTTCCGCGGCGACTGCCAGGACGGCGCCTGCGTCGTGATCGACGGCGACGGCCAGGTCCCGGCGGGCGGGCATTGCGACAGCGACTCCGACTGCGCTCCCGGCACCGCCTGCAACAGCTTCCTGTTCACCGCCGACGCCGACCGCCGCGGCGTGTGCGGCACGCTCTGCGAGACCGACGCCGAATGCGCCGGGCTCGGCGCCGAGTACGTCTGCACGACGTACCTGGTCTCCAACTTCTGCGTCCCGCGCTGCCAGACCGCCGAGCAATGCCCGACCGATCCGGGGACGCGCCCGACGAGCCCGCCGTGGGTGCGCTGGAGCTGTCAGACGGAGACCGGGCGCTGCCTCCCGCCATAGACCGCACGCGCCCCTCGGTGATTCGACGGTGATTCGCGTCCGACGCCCTCCGGATGTAGGGCCGCGACGCACCCAAACCGGTTGACGCCCACGTAGGAAACGAATGCTCGGGGAGGCTATGATCATCACCGTGGTGGTCCCGCCTACGGTCCCGGTGCGAACGACGCGCCGCCTCGGCCGCTACGAGACCATCGCGCGCATCGCGGGGGGCGGGATGGCCGAGGTGTACCTTGCGCGCCAGACCGGCCCCCTCAACTTCGCGAAGCTGGTCGTCATCAAGACGATCCACCCCCACCTGGCCAGCCAGCGCGACCTGGTCGACATGCTGCTCGACGAGGCCCGGATCGCGGCGCAGATCAAGCACCCGCACATCGTCGACATCTACGACCTCGGCCACGACGGCGACACCTACTTCATCGCGATGGAGTACCTGGCCGGCGAGTCGCTGGCCGACGTCATCGTGGCCAGCAAGAAGGCGCCCCGTCTCGGCATCTACAGCATGGTGGCGCTGGTGGCCGAATGCGCCGAGGCCCTGCACGCCGCCCACACCTGGTGCGGCATGGACGGCCGGCCGCTGTCGGTCGTCCACCGCGACGTCACCCCCGGCAACATCATCGTCCTCTACAACGGCGATGTGAAGCTGGTCGACTTCGGCGTCGCCAAGGCGCGCGGCCGCGCGGTCGTGACCGGCACCGACACCCGCCTCAAGGGCAAGATCGGCTACGTCGCTCCCGAGCAGCTCGACGGCCACGAGGCCGACCCGCGCTGTGACGTCTTCTCCCTCGGCATCGTGCTCTGGGAGGCGCTGACCCTGCGCCGCCTGTTCTGGGCGCCCACCGAGGCCGCGGTCGTGCGCGCCATCCTGTCCGGGCGCGTCACCCCGCCGTCGCAGGTGATGACGACGGTGCCACGCGAGCTGGACGCCATCTGTCAGCGCGCCCTGGCGCGGCGGCCCGACGAGCGCTATCCGACCGCGCGCGCCTTCTGCGACGACCTGCGCGGCTTCCTGCGCGAGGCCAACTATCACGACCACGAGCGGGTGGTGGCGTCGTTCATGTCGCGCACCTTCGCCACCCGCATGCTCGAGCGCGAGGGCCTGATCCGCGAGGCGATCGACGCCGCGGCCGGCGCGGTGCCGGACATGCCCGGGCTGCGGACGGGAATCGCCGAGGAGATCGACGACGACGAGCCGTCGCTGCAGATCGAGGTGGCCGGCGCCCACGGCAGCAGTCGCATGCCGCTGGCCGCGCCCGACGAGACCAACCCGGGGCCGAGCGGCCCGCTGATGACGGCGGCGTCGAGCCCGGTGCCGCAGGCGGTCGACGACAACGACCTGACGATCCAGACCGACTTCGACGACGAGCACAGCTACAGCGACCTGACCGAGGCCGGCCCTGTGCCGCCCGCCGACGCGCCGCCGCAGGTCGGCATGTTCGTCGCCGACCTGTCCCCGGCGCCGAGGCCGCGGCACCGGCGCGGCCTGGTCGCCGCCGTCGCCGGCGTGCTGACGCTGGGCGGCCTGGTCGTGTTCGTTGCCGCCCGCGGCGCCGATCGCGGCGAGCCGGCGCCCGCGGCGGTCGCGGTCGACAGCGCACCGATCGCCGCCGGCACCGCGCCCGAGCCGCCACCGCCGCCGCCCGCGCCGGAGCCGACGGTGCAGTCGATCGAACCGCCACCCGTCGAGCCGGCACCCGCCGCCGCCGATCGCGCGCCCCGGCGCAAGCCGCGGGATCGCGACGAGCCGCGGGTGTCGACCGAGCGGCCGCTGGTCCCCGATCGGCCCGCGCCCGAGCGCACCCCACCGCCGCCGAGCAGCGGCCCGAGCAGCCCGCAGCGCCTCTACAACGAGGGGATGCGGCTCCAGGTCGGCGGCGACACCACCGGCGCCATCGCAAAGTTCAAGGCGGCGCTCGACGCCGACAAACACTACGCGCCGGCCTACCGCGGCCTCGGCCTCGCGTACGAGCGCCAGGGCCGCAACGACCGCGCCGCGCGCGCCTTCCGCGAGTACCTGTCCCTGGCCGGCAACGCGCCGGACGCCGCGGCCATACGCGCTCGCCTCACTCGCATCGAATGACCCCGCTCCGCCTCGCCAGCCTCGTAGCGTCCCTGCTGGTGATCGCGCTCGCCGCACCCGCGGCGCACGCGCAGGATCAGCTCGCGCCGCGCGTCCTCGTCATCCCGCTCACCGGCAAGGGGGCGGCGCCGGCCCACCTGACCCAGCTCCTGGTGCAGGTCGCCAGCGAGCGCGGCGCCCGCGTCGCCACCGCCGATACCGGCCTCGCCGAGACCGCGCTCCTGGTCGGCTGCGACCCGGCCGAGGCGACCTGCCTCGACGCCATGGCGACCGCGCTCAACGTCGATCACCTGCTCTTCGGCACGGTGACGCGCAACGGCAAGGGCAAGCGCGCCGTCGTCGAGCTGACCGTGACCGCGCGCCAGCACGCGCCGGCGAAGGCGACCGTGGAGCTCCCCGACGATGGCGCCGACGAGGCGTTCGCCGACGAGGCCCGCAAGCTGCTCGCGGTGCTCGACATCGAGGGCCGCGCCGCCGCCGCCGAGCCCGGACCGGCGCCGACACCGGAACCGGCCGTCGAGCCGGCGCCGGCGCCGCCCGCGCCCGCGGTCACCACCGTCACGACGACGCGTCCGGACGGCGGACACGTCGCCGGCTGGACCTGGGCGGTGATCGGCACCGGCGCCGCCCTCGCGATCGCCGGCGGCGTGGTGTGGGCCGGCGGCCGCGGCATGCAGGGCGACATCGACGCCGCGCCGACCCGCACCGCCGCCGATCTCGAGCGCCTGCGCCAGCTCGAGGACGACGCCGAGCTGCGCCTGCGCGCCGGCGGCGGCGCCGTCATCGCCGGCGTCGCCATCGCCGCCACCGGCGCCGTGATCGCCGTGCTGCAGGGCCGGGGCGGCGAGCGGCCCACGGTCGCCGCGGTGCCGGCGCCCGGCGGCTTCACCCTCACCGTCCAGGGGAGCTTCTGATGCGCCGCGCGTCCTGGGTCCTCGTCGCGGCGATCGCGGTCGCGATCGCCGCGCTCGCCGCCTGCTCGGTGGAGCGGCGCAGCGACGAGTTCGCCTGCCGCGGTCCCGACGACTGCTCCGGCGGCCGCACCTGCGTCGGCGGCTGGTGCGTCCTCGGCGACGCCGCCGTGACGCCCGACGCGGAGCCCGACGCCATGCCGTGCCCGCCGGAGTGCGACAGCTGCACCGGCGGCGTCTGCCTCATCAACTGCCCCGACGCGCCCAGCTGCAACGACGCCGTCATCACCTGCCCGGCCGGCCTGCCGTGCAAGGTCAACTGCGACGGCCCCGACTCGTGCGATCGCGGCATCGACTGCCAGGCCGCGTCCAGCTGCGACATCCGCTGCGCCGGCCTCGGCTCGTGCAGCGCCGGCGCCCTGACCTGCGGCGCCGGCTCCTGCAAGGTGAGCTGCACCGGCGACGGCTCGTGCATGGGGTCGGTCGACTGCTCGGTCGCCTGCTCGTGCAGCGTCGTCTGCAGCGGGTCCGGATCGTGCGTCCCGGAGGCGATGTGCCCCGACCCCGGATGCGACAGCGGCAAGGGCTGTCGCTCGTCGGGGCAGTGCAACACGTGCAACTGAGGGCGTCTCGGGCGCGATCTGGGCGCTCGCGGATCGTTGCACCGCGCGAACGATCCATCTGCGATTCGTTCGTTGTACGCGCCGCGGCGCTGGATCAGCCTGATAGCCGTGACGTCCGCCGTTCCCGAGCGCCGCGTCGTGTGGCTGGTGGCGCTCGTCCAGCTGGTGAACGTCCTCGACTTCATGATGGTCATGCCGCTCGGGCCCGACTTCGCGCGGGCCCTCGGCATCCCCGAGGCGCGCCTCGGCATCGTCGGCGGCAGCTACACCGCGGCGGCGGCCGCGGCCGGCCTGATCTGCTCCCGCTTCCTCGATCGCTTCGACCGCCGCAGCGCGCTCGCGGTCACCATGCTCGGCCTCGCCGTCGGCACCTTCGCCGGCGGCCACGCGGTCGATCTCGACACCCTGGTCGCGGCGCGGGTGGTCGCCGGCGCCTTCGGCGGGCCGGCGACGGCGCTGTCGCTGGCGATCGTCGCCGACGTGGTGCCGCCCGACCGCCGCGGCCGGGCCATGAGCGTGGTGTCGGCGGCGTTCTCGGTGAGCGCGGTCTTCGGCGTGCCGACCGGCCTGGCGCTGGCCCGGCTCGGCTCGTGGCGGACGCCGTTCTTCGCCATCGCCGGCGTCGGCGTGGTCGTCACCCTGGTCGCGTTCACGCTGCTGCCGCCGCTGTGCGGCCACCTGTCCGGATTTCGGACGCAGCGGGCGAGCGCGCGCGAGCTGGTGCGGCGGCCGGCGATGGCGCTCAGCCTGGCGGCGGCGGGCGCCCTCACCTTCTCGATCTTCCTGGTCGTGCCGAACCTGTCCGCCTTCGTCCAGCACAACCTCGCCTACCCGCGGTCGCGCCTCGAGCTGCTCTACCTCGTCGGCGGCACCGCCAGCTTCGCGGTCCTGCGCGCGACCGGCGTCATGGTCGACCGGGTCGGCGCCGCGCGGGTGGCCGCCTTCGGCACCGCGGTCCTCATCGCCACCGTCGCGCTCGGCTTCCTGCCGTCACCGCCGCTCCTGCCGGTGGTGGTGACCTTCGTCCTCTTCATGTCGACCGCGTCGCTGCGCACGGTGCCGCTGCAGACGCTGGCGTCGCGGCTGCCGGCGCCGGCCGAGCGCGCCCAGTTCATGGCGCTGCAGTCGGCGGTGCAGCACGTGTCGTCGTCGCTGGGCGCCTTCGTCGCGGCCGAGATCCTGGCCCAGGGGCCGGGCGGCACCCTGCGCCACATGCCGGCGGTGCTGATCCTGTCGATGGCGACGACGCTGTTCGTGCCGGTCCTGCTCTGGCAGGTCGAAGTCCGCGTGCCGGCCAGCCCTCAGCCCGGATCGGCGATCGGCATGCAGCGATAGGTCTGGCCGCTGTCGTTCGTGTCGCAGACCGAGCCGGTGGCGCAGCAGACGTCGCCCGGGATGCAGGCCTGGTTGTCGGGCACGCAGGTGCCGGCGTCGGGCCCCGGCGGCGGCGGAGGCGGCGGAGGCTGGTCGCGGACGTCCTCGGTCCAGTAGGCGCGGTGGTTGTTCTCGTCGAGCCCCTGGAACTGGAGACGGAACGCCGGATAGCTCGGGTCGATGCCGCCGGTGGCGAGCTTTGCGGGATCGACCGCGGCGACCCAGATCTGCTGGGTGCCGCCGGGGCGGACCACGCCGTACTCGCGCATCGAGTTGAAGGCGACCCAGTACAGATCGCCCGGCGGCGCCCAGGTCGGCTGGCTGTTCTGGTGCTGGCCGTCGCCGACGCGGTTGGAGACGACCCGGTTGGCGGCCACCAGCTCGACCGGGGTGCCGCCGTCGCGGCCGATCGTCCACAGCTGGGCGGTCTTGTCGTCGTGGCCGCCGCGGCCGCGGGCGTAGGCGATCCAGGTGCCGTCGGGGGAGAACTGCGGGAACAGGTTCGACAGGGTGCCGGCCGGGACCAGCGTCTTCACCGCGCCCCAGGTCTGGGTGCCGGACGCGTAGGCGATGGTCGCGAGCGCCGCGCCGCCCGGGGCGTCGCCCTTGCCGGCGGCGAACGCCAGCCGGGTGTCGTCGGGAGACCAGTCGGGGTGGGTCGCGTCGCCGCCGATCGGCACCGGCGCGACGTAGTCACCGGTGGCGCGATCGACGGTCCAGACCGGGCCGCCCCAGGCGACCGCGACGAAGCGATCGTCGGGGCTGATGGTCGCGAAGCCGTGGCCGCCGGTGTCGTCCACCTTCTTGATCATCGGCCTCGGCGGCGCCGTGCGGGTGACCTCGGTGATCCAGAGGCTCTTGCCGCTGGTCGCGTCGACCGGCGCGATCAGGTACTTGCCGTCGCGCGACACCACGTGGCAGGCGACGCACTTGACCTGATCGCCGTCGGTGTACGTCGTGACGGGGCGGCCGGTGAGGTAATCCTCCGGCACCGCGGCGGCGACGTTGGCGCGGCGCACGCCGGCCGACGTCGTCGACCAGTAGAAGATGGCGCCGCGGACGTCCTTGCGCGAGAAGCCGATCGTGATCGGCGCGGCGCGGCGGATGGTCGGCGTCGCGGTCGAGCGGTCGAGGGCGTCGACCGTCCAGGTCACGGTGGCGCCGGCGTTGGAGCCGGCGATGTAGCTCCAGGTCGTCTCGTCGGCCTCCCAGCAGGCGGCCGCCGGGTTCTTGCCGACGCACAGCGGGTGAGCGCCGTCGGTGTAGACCACGATGCGGGCGCCGGGGCCCTCGAAGGTCTGGCGGAACTCGGCGAAGCCGGCGCTCCGCCACTGGAAGAGCGTGCGGTAGATGTTGCGCGGGAAGCGCGTCTGGTCGCTCGGGTAGACCACGAGCGGCAAGGTCCCGGTGGTGACCGGCGTGCCCGTCCAGTCGCCCGGGTTGGAGGGCGTGCCCACCGACGCCTCGAGCTTGAACGTGACCGTGGTCGTGCCGCTGATGCACCCGTCGGTGGCCTTGATGGTGACCACGCCGCCGGTGGCAGGATTGGGCTGCAGCACGCCC
>Ga0075421_100007824_pt1 | contig 13100 bp, 4 predicted proteins | sample SoiMetdeltSBSDD5_FD_75292 | JGI IMG/M metagenome (GOLD analysis project Ga0075421, IMG submission 75292) | Bulk soil microbial communities from a Populus tree surrounding site in Tennessee, USA - Soil MetaG P. deltoides SBSDD5 | ecosystem: Environmental > Terrestrial > Soil > Tree plantation... | reverse complement strand
GAGCGAGTTTGGCCGGCCGGGCGTGCCTCGTGCTGGATCGACGCTCTCGCCCCACGATCCGGGCGCGGCGCTCGGAAGATCCGGCGAGAGCCGCTCGAGCGAGCCGCCGCGGGCGGCGGCGTCGCTTCGATACGGAACCGCGTCCGATGGCGATCCTCCGGGTCCGACGACTCGCGCCACGTCGGAGATTCCCGATGCGCCCGCCCCGTCGTTGAGCGACGGCCATCCTCCGATCACCCCGACCACGGCGCCCGCTCCGAGCCCGTGATTCGAGGCAACCCGTGCGGGGTCTTGGGCGATGACCAGGAACTCTCCCGCCGCCGCCGGCCTCGGCGTCGGGCCGCGATCGATCGACCGAGGCGACGCCGTCGCATCGGCAAGCGCGAAGAGACCGACGTCCTCGACCGGCTCCCGGAACCAGAGCTCGACCCATTCGCCCGAACCCGCGTCGCGGAAGGCGATCTCGTGAATGACGGCGGGCGCGGCGAAGGACCGAACGGGGACGACCGCCGTGTCCGCGAGATCGAACGTCGGAACGCCTTCCGCGACCTCGAGCCGAGCCCGAAACAGAAACGCGCCCGATGGCGGAGCGGATATCGACACGGACACGAGGGCGCTCTCCCCGGGCGCGATCGGAACGCCGGAGGCGATCGTCGGGGGCTCGGCGTCCGCGACGAGCCGCCAGCGCGTCCCGGCGAGATCGCGGCGGCCGCGGTTTCGGACGCTCGCGACGAACGTCATCGGCTCCCCGGGCCAGGCGACGATCGGCACTACCGAAGCCGAGCCGCGGTCGAACACGAGCCGCTCCTCGGGATGATTCGCCCGGCCCGGCGTCGGCGCCGCGTCATCCGCCCAGTCCGCGGCGTTCGAATCTCCGTCTCGCCCATCCTCGCGCCGCGCCAGGCTGTGCCCCGAGGGCACGTCGGGCGCAGGCGCCCCCTCGAAGAGCGAGCCGGCTTCGATGTCGCCCCACCCCAGGCGATCGAGCGGCACGCCGTCGCGGGTGAGCCGCACGGCATCGGGGCCGTTTTGGATGGAGCCGCTGAGCGCGGGCCCTGAGACGAGGTGCACGGCGTGGGGCGGCACGGAGTCGGAAGCAGCGCCGCGATGGATCACGACCCACGCTTCCGGGTGCGCGCCATCGCCGGCCTCGATCGCGATGCCGGCGAGTGGGCGGGGTACGTCGTCCCCATTCCAGAGCTCGACGAACTCCATCCCCTCGTCCGCCCCCGCGGGGTCGTACAGGACTTCGTTCAGAACGAGATCGGCGCGGGCGGGGCATGCGACGGAAATGGAGCAAAGGAACGCCGCCGTTTTGGCAAGCACGGCGACGGCGAGCGAAGCCCTGCGGGCCGCGAGCACATGGGAACGCATCTCGGTTTCCTCCGGTAATCGGAGGCGATGGAGGAGCGATGTACGAAGTCGGGGATCCGGGTCGGGGCCCGGCGCGAACCAGGGGCTGCTAGAGCAGGTGGAACCTTCGCCGGAGCGCCCACTCGACGGTCAGGCCGAGCACGAGGACCGCGAAGAGAAATGGGTTGTGAAAGAGATCCATCTCCGCGAGGCGCGCGCGCGCCAGATCCGGCGAACGCAGGCGGTCGAGCACGGGCTTCGGCGATTCGATCGGCGCGGACGCGCCGCCCGAGCGCTCGCCGAGACGCTTCAAAAGATCGACCTCGGCGGCAAGCGATTCGAACTCGATTCCCTGGCCGCCAACCGCGACGCGCACGCTGTCCCGGCCGATCACTCTTCCTCCCGCCTCCACGCGCGCGCTCAAGACATAGGTTCCGGGGCGTGCGGCGATCGAGCCCGTGAACGCGCCGCGCGCGGTCTCCGCCAGCGTCGTCTCGGCCGAGGCTCCGCCCCCGACGCGACGCGCACGAACGATCGCCCGCGGGGCGCGATCCAGCTTGCCCGCGCGATTCGCGGCGGTTGGAATCGCCGCCGTGACGCGCACGGCGATCGCGCGCCCTTCGGGCGTGATCTCGGGGGCGGCGATGCGGACCGGCTGGTCGTCGTCTCCCGCGGCGAGCCACTTGCAGAGTCCGCCGAAGAACGCGGGTTCGACGCCGGCGCCCGCCCCCGCGCCGAGCCCGGACGCCGTGAGCCCCCAACGGTAGACGCCGGCGGCGTTCAGCACCGCCACGCGGCCGGCCCCGATTCGCCCCGCGAGAAGGAGCGGGACGGGCTGATTGTTGACCTGCCCCACGAGCAACGGAGCCAAGGTCCCCCCGGAAACGCCCAAGGCGATCACCGGTTTCACGGGAGGGAGCGCGCGCCAGGTCACGGCCGCGCTCGCGGCGTCGCCGCCGAGGAGCGAGATCTGATGCGTCCGTCCCGCGGGGGCGAGGTCCGCCGTCGCCACCTGTCCCGGCGAATCGCCCCAGAACCTCCAGAAGAGCCCGAGCGAGCGGGAGAACGGCGTCTCGGGGGGAAGCCGTCCCTCCGGGTCGAGCCAGAGGAGCACCCCACCGCCTCGCTCGACGTAGCGCGCCAATTCGGCGGCCCGGTCCGCGGTGATGACGCGCGCGTCGTAGCGGACCACGACCGCCGGCGCGCCGTCCAGGAGCGTCGCGAACGATGCCGGGTCGCCCGAAAGGGGCGCCACCATGGACGGCCCTGCCGGCACCGCGCGCACGGCGGCCCATGCCGTATCGGACTCCAGGCCGCGGGCCAGCGAACGGAGGTCCCAATCCCATGAGGCCGCCACGAGCGGAACCCGGCGGCGCGCTTCGCGAACGTCGATCGCGATCAGGCGCCGCTTGTTCTCGCGCATCGGATCGCCGGCGATCTCGTCGAGGGCCACCCAGAGGAAGCGCTTGCCGCGCGCGCTCGGCGTGAACGGAATCGCCACCCGGGCCGAGGCTCCGGCCGATTCCAGCGCGAACGATCCGCGTCCCAGCTCGCGGCCGTCCTCGAGAAGACGCGCCACCCCGCGCGCGGGAGGCCGTTTGCCCTGCCGGACGATGACGTGGACGGCGGTGGGCGACCCGATGATCGCCTCGCCGGGCGCCTCGACGCCCGCGATCCCGACGGTCGGCGGATCGTCCGCCGACCCGACCGACAACGCGAAGGCCGGAAGAGAGGCGTCGACGGTCCGTTCCGGATCCTCGCCGCGGTTCACGGCGCCGTCGCTCAAGACGACGAGCGCGGCGACCGAATCGGGATCCGCGCGGTGGAGCGCCTCGCGAATCGCGTCGCCGAGCGCCGTCTCGCCGGAGCGTGCGGCGGCATCGGCGCGATCGCCCCGAAGCGCGCGCTGGTCGCGGCCGAATGGACCGAGCGTCGCGTCGAAGGGAGCGAGACGGACGTCGAACCGGCCGCGCAATTCCGACGCGATCGCGAGCGCGGCCGAGTCGGCCGCCTCACGACGGCTCCGGCCCCCGGAGGCGTCGCGCACGTTCATGCTCCCGGAATGGTCCACGAGCACGAGGAGACGATTTCGCTCCTTACCGGAGGTCGGATAGTGCGCGACCGGAGCGAGCGACGCGGCCGTGAGCGCGGCCAAGGTCAGGAGGCGGGTCCAGAGGAGCACCGCGCGGCGGCGCTTCGTCAGGGCCGGATATCGGGAGCCGTACGCCCAGACCGCGGCGACGAACGCGGCGGCGATCAAGGCCAGCGCAATGGGGACGGGCGTCAGATCCAGGTCGAGCTTCACGCGACTAGAGTACCCCGTGCAGACAGAGAAGGGTCCGTGCGATCGGAATGGAGATCATGGGACCATGGGTGGCGTTTCAGGGGGAGGAGATGCAACCATCGCGGGGCCGTACGGAGAACGGTACGGCGCGTCCCCGCGATGGGTCAAGCAAATTTCAGGAGGTCGTGGGCGCTCCGCCCTTCGCGAACGACTGACGTCCTTCGCGCGTGTCGAGGCCGAGCTTTCGAAGCAGGACGTAGAGCTGGACCGGATTGAGATCGCGTCCGCCGTTTTCCGCGCGGCGAAGCTCCTTCTGGATTCGCATGAGTCCGTAGTCCGGGTGGCGCTTCGCGATCTCGCGAACCATGTCCTCATCGGAGAGCACGGTTTCGGATCGGTGGGGCCCCGAGGCGGTGACCGACTGCTGCTGCGTCGCCGTCGGCCCCGGCTCGTTCGCGGGGACGATCGGCCCGAAGGACGACACCGCGAGCTCGGAATCGGGATAGGACTGGAGGATGTTCTCGAATTCGAGGAGGTCGAAGACCTCGCGCACGTCGGCGATCATGCCGGCGAGCTTCAAGTCGCCGCCCTGCTCCCGGATCTCGCGGATCTCGCTGATGAAGATGCCCCAGCCCGCGCTCGAAATGTACTCGACGCGCGATAGATCGACGACGATGTGGAAGCGCTTCTCGCGCAAGAGCGCCTGCATCCGCCGCTCCAATTCCGGGCTCGTCGTCGTATCGACATACCCGGAGACGCGAAGGACCGATACTCCGCGGTTTGCGACCGCTTCCTCCACGTAGACGTCGATTCCCTTCATGCTCCCCCTCCTCCTGAATCGTTCGATGGGGCCGGGTCCGTCGAGCGCAGGGCGGTTCCCAACCTCGCTATACGTTTATCGGAACCGTTCTGAGCGAACTCAAGCCTTTTCTCCCGCGTGTTGAGCTTGTTCCGGCGAAGCGTCTCGTAAATCGCGCGCTCGGAAAGCTCGTCACGACAGCGATTTACGGATTTGAGTAATTCCAAGATCCGCTTGGCCCCGAGGTCCGGTTCGGCGCGGACGATTTCGAGAATGGCGGCCTCCTCCTCGAGGCTCGCCCTCGCCAGCCCGAGCGACTTCCGGACCGGCTTGAGCCCCTCCGCGTCCCCCATCGTCTCCACGCGGCGGCGATAGCGATAGTAGGTGGAAGCCGTGACGTGGAGCCGCTCGCACGCTTCGCCGACCGGCACCTGTTCCTGCTCGACGAGCCGGAAGAGCTCTCGCCGTGTCTCCTCGAGACGCTCCTCCACCTGCGTCTTCTCCTTGATCGCAACCAGCGTGATGTCGTCGTTCTGGAGCGCGCCGGCTGTGAACTCGTGGATCTCCTCGTTCAGCGCGTCGGCGAACTCCTGCGCCGAGCGGTGCCCGTGGCGTTTGATCGATGCGAGAAGCCGCGCCTCGCCGAACTGGTCGCGTGACGGGTTCATCGCCTCGGTGATCCCATCCGTGTAGATCACCAGCATGTCGTCCTGGCGCAGGGTCAGCTTCTCGACCGAGATCGTCTTCCGGAAGAGGTCCTGGTCCGAAGCGTTGATCCCCACGGGGATCCCCTTCGGCTTCAGGAAGTAGGTCGCGTCCTGCCCACCGCGATAGAGGATCATCGGATTGTGCCCGGCGCTCGCGTAGCTCACGGCCCGATTGATCGAGTCGAGCACGACGTAGAACATGGTCACGAACATTCCCTTCCGCATATCCTCCGTCACGAAGGTGTTCATCTTGGACATCACGTCGGACGCGGAGCGGTTCCCGCGCGCTTCCATCCGGAGCGCCGTCCGGATCATCGTCATGACGAGGGAGCCGGGAACGCCCTTGCCCGAGACGTCCGCCACCACGACCCCCTTGGTGCGGTCGTCCACGTCGATGAAGTCGAAGTAGTCCCCGCCGACCTCCTTGGCCGCCCGGTAGAGATAACCGATCTCGAAGCCCTCGAGGTCGGGCACCTTCTTCGGAAGCAGGGTCTGCTGGATCTCCTGCGCGACCTGCATTTCACGCTGGAGCCGCTCCTGCTCCATGACGTTCCCCTGCGCGGCCCGGAACTTGGCCGTCACCTCGTTGAAGGCGCGCGCGATGTCGTCGATCTCCTCGTTGCCGCTCGCGCCGATGTCGGTGAGCATCTGGCCCTCGCCGATCGCGCGCACGGTATCGGAGAGCGCCTGGATCGGCTTGACGAAGATGCTGATCAGAATCGCGCTCAAGACGCAGCCGGCGAAGAGCGTGAGGAGCGCGATCGTGGCGAGCTCGGTCCGAGCGCGGGCCACGCGCTCGCTGATGGCCGACTCCTTGAGCGCCAGCTCGATCCAACCCGAAGGCGCGCCTCCTTCGGCCGAAGGGCGCAGGACCGGCTCGTAGACGGTTCGCGTGTCCTTGTCGCGGATCACCCCGGCCTTCGGGATGTTCCGGCGCGTGAAGAGCTCGTCGAAATGGTCGGAGCCCCAGACTCGCCCCGCGGCGTCCAGCACGCGCGCCGAGGCGTATTCCGGATGCGCCTTCAAGAGGGCCCGGATCGATTGGTTGAGTAGCGTCTGCTCGATCGACATCGGTTCGGGCCGCGCGAGGATTCCGAGCGCCGGTGCCGATAGGGTCCTGGCACCGCTCCGGGCCTGCTCCACCGACTCCTCCGTGAGCGCTCCCGTCTGGCGCACGTGGATGAGCCCGAACGCCACGACCACGAGAAGCGTCAACGCGCCGAATGCCTGGAGCGTGTAGGCGAACCGGAGCGACCGCCGCGGCTTTTCCTTGCCCTTCCGCTTTCGCCGGCCACGCCGATCGAGCCGCTTCGACATCGTCAGCGTATTGCCGTCGTGGCCTGCGCGGTAGCGCACCTCGTCCATCAACTGATTCATGAGGAAGACCCCGAGGCCGCCGCGCTTCCGGGTCTCGACGTACATCTTGAGGTCGGGGCTCTTGACGTTTCGGAGGTCGAACGCGCTCCCCTGGTCGCGGATCGCGATCGAGAACTCGCGCCCGTTTCCGGTGACGACGACCTCGATGGTCCCGTGCTTCCCCTTGTAGCCGTGTTTGATGACGTTCGTGCACGCTTCGTCGACGGCCAGCTTCGTGTTGGCGAGGATCTTGTTCGGGATCAGGAGCTTTTCGCCCGCGTCCTGAATGAAGTCGCGGACGTCGGCGAGATTCCGCTCCTCCGCCTCCACGCGGATCTGAAGCCGGCGCGTCGGGATCGTCCGCGGTCCCTTCGATCCGATCATCGCCGCGCCTCCGGCTTCATGCGCTCGCGCGCTTCGAGCACGTTCCGACGCGCGCTCTCGTTGAGCGGATCGATGACGAGGATCTGCTCCCAGTTCCGGAGCGCTTCCTTGTAATCGCCCGTCGTGAACGCCTCCATGCCCTTGATGTAGAGCTGCTTGATCCGGGCATCGAGCTCGGGCTTGGGCGTCGAGAGGCGCCGCTCGATGCGTTCCCGCCACGCGCGGGCCTCTTCGCTCGTCGGGTCGGCCGCGAGCGCGCGCTTCACGGCGGCCGCGGCGTCGGTGTAGCGGCCCTCGTTGAACGCTTGCGAAGCCTGGTGGACGGCGGTCAGAGACTCGAGGCGGCGCGCGAGGACGCCTGCCTCCGCAGCCTTCTTGCCGAGCGAGCCTTCGAGATCCGACCAGAGCGCGGTGGCGCGCGGGTCGGACGGACGGAGCCGAAGCGCCAACGCGGCGTCGCCCGCGGCGGCCACGAGCCGGCCGCTGGCGCGGAGCGAATCGGCGCGCGACACGGCTCGGTCGGCCGCGCGCTCGCGGGCGATCGCGATCGCCGCCTCGAGCGCCGCCAGACTGTCGCCCTCGGCGCCGGTGGGGCGGACGCCCGCGGGCGCGAGCGCGCGCGCCAGACCGGCCGCTTCCTCGACGTCGCCGCGGGCGAGGGCGGCGCGCGCCATCGTGCCGAGCATGACGGTCAGGCGGCGGCCGCTCTCGGCGTCCACCGCGGCGCGGGCGGCGCCCGCGATCTCGGCGCGCGCGCGCTCGGCCCGGCCGGCCATGGACGGGTCCTCGGGCCGCTCGCGATGGAGCACCTCCCAGAGGACGAGCGCGCGCTCCCAGTCCCCCGCGCGCTCGAGCTCCTGGGCGCGCGTGAGATCCCGCTCGACCTGCGCGGACCGCCGGGCGCGAACGGAATCGAGAGCCGCCTTCGCGTATTCCGTGCGGCGCCGGGTCTCGTACTCCGACACCGGCTCGCCCCACGCCACGCGCACGGCGAACTGCTGGGTCATCTCGAGCTCGCCCTTGGCGATCGAAAGATCGACGCCATAACGGCGGTACTGCACGCCGACGCCCAGGACCGGTTTCCCGTTGTTGATCCCGGCGCGAACGGCGCCGAGCCCGCGGCGCGTGAACTCGACGCCGACCCGCGGCTTCAAACCCTCGCTGCCGTGGCGCGCCAGGTCCGCGACCGCGCGAATCGCCGATCGGCTGCCAACGCGCCATTCCGGACCGGCCGCGCCGAGGCGGATCGAACGGTCGACGACCGGCGTCGATCCTCCCAGGTCGAGCGCCCCTGCGATCACGTTCTGCGCCGAGAGGCCGACCTGGGCGCCCCGGAATCGGAGCGGGCGGTAGATCACCCCGAGGTCGACCGCGGGCGCCGCCGCCGAGACGTCGCCCAGGGACTGGCTCAAGACCTTGAACGTGGCGCCGGCGTAGAGCGGTCCGATCGCGCGGAGGGCCACGCTCGCGGCGAGCGCGGTCTCGCTGTAGCCGAGATCGCCGAGCGGCTGGTTCTGGGCGTCGTAGGCTTCGATCCCCGAGGTGCCGAGGCGCGCCATGCCCAGTCCCACGGCCCCGAGGCCCGGGATGGGATAGCCGACGGCCGCGAAGTCCCAGCTCGCGTCGAATTGGAGGAGGCCGTGCTGGACCAAGAGCGACCGCTCGTCCTGCGTGGCCAGGCCGGCCGGGTTGAGATAGATGGCCGTCGGGTCGAGCGCGAGCGCGGTCGTGCCGCTCACAGCGCCCGTCGTCGGCCACGTGGCGGGCGAGGAGAGCAGGTTCGTCGTGCCCGCCGACTGCGCGGCCGCGGGACGAACCCACGCCGCCGCCAGTAGCGCGACCAGAGCCAAAAGGACCGCGGCGCGGCTCTTCCGAACGTCCGTCATCGGAGCACCCCCACCTTGATCCGCTCGCTCACGCCGCCCCCCTCGATGACCGCGACGTAGACGCCGGGTCGGACCATGTCGCCCTTGCCGTTTCGGCCGTCCCACGGCACTTCGTTCAGGCCCCTCGAGCCGCCAGCCTGCCCGGAACCGAGCGAGAGCTCGCGCACCAGATCGCCGAGGAGCGTGTAGATCGAGACCCGCACGCCGGCGTCGGCGCTCAGCCGATACGAGAGCCGGACGGATTCACGGCCCGCGCGGAACGGGTTCGGGTAGCCATGCGCCTTGGCAAAGAGCGTCACCGAAGGCGACGTGAGCGGTGCGAACGGGAGGCCGCCCACAGCGCGAATCGCGACCGGAAGCCCGCTCACGTCGTCCTGCACGGAGACGTCGGTGTCGGACGCGACGCGAAGCGCCACCGATGAAACGCCGGCCCCGGGCCGAAGCGTGACCTCGACATGAATGGGGACCGGCGGTCCGTTCAAGGCGACCGTGGCGCCGAGCGTCAGCGTCACCGGATTCGATGCGCCGGGCGTCGCCTGCGCGAGCAGCGTCCCGAGCGCGTCACGAAGCGTGATGTCCGCGATGACCGAGGACGGGTTGGCGGCCGGCGCTCCCCCGCTCAGGACCGTGAGCGCGACGGCCGTGAGGCGAGCGGAAGCCGCCCCGCCGATCGGCACGAGCGGCTGAAGCTCCAGGGTCCAGATCCGGAAGGCACCGTCCTCGGCCGAAGCTTGAACCGGCGCCCCGGGATCGAGGCCCTGCACCTGAACGGCGGCGACCGGCTCCACGACCGAGATCTCGCCCGGCGGCGAGACGACGGTGAGGCTCTCCGCCTGTCCCCACTCCGTGCCGTGGATCACGAGCGTCACCGGATACGACTGGCTCGCGAGCGCGGCCGGCACCGCCGCCGAGGCAAACGGGAGCGACCCCTGCGCCGCCGGGGCGAGCGCGAAGGGCGCTCCGGACGCCAGGGCCACCACCGACTCGACGCCATCGGTGATCACGAGGCGGGTCGACGTGGGGTCCACCGTGAAGGACGATCCGCCGTTGTTTCGGATCGTCGCGGCGATCGTATAGCTCTGCCCCGCGCGCAGCGTGTCGGGCGTGGCCGAGCCCGCGACGAAGGCGAGTGACGCCGGCGGCGACGCGGTCATCGTTCCGGCGGGCAGCGCCTCCGCGCGGAAGCGCCCGTCCTCGGTCCCGCGCGCCTCGAGCGTCGCGGCGGCGGTGCCCGGCGCGAGCGGCGAGCCGATGGCGGCCGGAGCGAAGACGACCGTGCGGGCGCCGAGCGCCGGAATGGTGTCGGGAGCCGCGACGGCGAGCACCGTCGAAATCGGCGCGGCGAGCGCGAGGGCCGTCGTGGCTTCGAGCACGAACGGAACGTCGCCGGAATTCGTGACGGTCACGGAAAGGGAGCGGGACTGGCCCGCGCTTAGGACGGCGGGCGCCACCGTGCCGGTCACGGCCAGGAGCGCCGGATCCACCACGTCGACACTGTCGGGCGCGAGCGGAATCGTGGCGGCGAAGGGCTGTCCCGATTCGAACCCACGGAGCACGAGCCACGCCGCGTAGCGCCCCTTGGTCGCGGAGGCAACCGCGAGCGAATCGAAGGCAAGGTCGGCGGTGCCGCTTCCGTTCACGACCGCGTCGGCGGTGAGCGGCGCGACCAGGCTGTCGGCGGGACCGCGTTCCAGGACGAGGCGCGTCGCCGTCCGATCGAGCGTGACCGTGGCCGCCCCGTTGTTCGCGACGCGTGCCGTGGGGCCGAACGTCCGGAAGCGAAGGTAGCGCGCGGGCGTGGTCCCGGCCGCCACCGCCGTGATCTGCGCGGCGGAGACCACCTGGAAGTCGAGCGTGGCGGCATTCTGGGCGCTCACGGACACGGCGCCGTACGCCACGCTCGCGACGAGTCGGCTCTGAACGATGGTTCCGGGCGTGATCCCGCTCGAGGGAACCGTCACCGAGAGCGCGAGCGTCGTCGTCCCGAACGCCGGAAGCGAGGCGGAGAGCGGCGGCGAAACGCCGTTCACGGTAAAGCCGCCCGCCGACGTCTGAAGCGCGGTGCCGTCGATCTGTGCGGCCGTGCCGGCCAGGTTCGTCACGTCGAACGTCAAGACGAGGCTCGAGGCGCCGAGCGGCGCGGGGTTCGGCACGGCGCCGACCGCGGCCACGGTGACGCCCGCGACGTGGACCTGGGCTCCGGCAAGTCCCACGAAGAAGTCGAACGGCTCGCCGGTCGCGTCCGTGCCGGTGAGACGGAGCGACGGCGCATAGGAGCCCGGCGAAAGGGACGTCGAGATCGCCGCGGCCAAGAACCGGAGCGTGTCCGAAGCGCCCGCGCCGAGCGTGAGCGGTGCCACGGGCGACGCGGCGAAGGCGCCGGCGCCCGCGCCGAAGCCGAGTGAGGAAGTCGCTCCGATCGTGATCGAGCCGACGGCCCCCGTGTTTTGAACGAGGAGCCGGAACGCCGCGCTCTGCCCCGGCGCCACGACCCCGGGCGCGAGCGATCCGGGGCCATACGCGATGGACGGCGGCGCCAGGTAGGCGAAGGCGATCGCGCCCGTGGCGCTCCCCGCGACAGCGCGGATCGTGTCCGGCCCGGCGGCGGTCGGCGCGACGAGGAGGACGCGCGCCGTGTCGTCCGCGGCCGTGGCGACCTGGAGCCCGGGCGCGGGCGACGCGTCGGCGGCGAGGAGCGAGCCCGCGGCGGCCGTCACGGTGAGGAGCGTCCCAGTCGCCACGACGTTTCCGAACGCGTCCCGCACGGGGCCGAAGGAGATGCCGGCGCTGCTCCGTCCGTCGGCCGTGAGCTCGGTGCGCGCGGCCGTCGCCGCGATGGCGCCCGCGGGCGCCGCCGGCACCACGGCGATCGGGCCCGCGCTGTCGGAGAGCGCGGTCGCGGCGAGCGCGGCGGTCAGCGTCAGCGTGTCCGCGAGCGTAGCGGTGGCGAACGTCTCGAACTCGCCGCCGGCGAGGCTCCCGAACGCGGGCGCGAAGGAAACGGGATCGGTCGCGCCCACGATGACGGTCCCCGTGTCGGCGACGGCGACGTTCCCGAGCCCGTCGAGCGCCTGGACGCGCACGCGCGCCGGTACCCCGGCGGTCCAAACCGTGGCGTCGGGGAGGATGCGGAGCGAGGCGATCGCGGACGTTCCCACCGTGGCGCGGATGCCGACCGGCGCGATCGACGTGCCGCGTGCGAAAATCGAATCGGCAGCCGGCGCCGAATTCGGCGCGCGATAACGAACGGCGATTTCGCCGGCGGCGTCGGTCGCGCCCGCCTGCGAGGCGCCGCTTCCGCTCGTGCCGCCGAGCGATTCGAGGCTCCCCGCGATCGGCGTATCGAGATAGAGGGTCACGTTCGTTCCGGGAACGGGATTCCCGTGCACGTCCGCCGCGGTGGCCGTCACGGTCGCCGTCTGCCCCGCCGGAAGGCTGAACGAGCCGGGAGCAAGGGCGAGCGACACGGCCACGTCCGGCGTGGCGCTCGCCGTGAAGAAGACTTCCGCCGACGGGGCGAGCACGAGCCCGGCGCGGTAGGCGTTGTTCGAGACGCCGGCGGCGGTTCCGACCCGCGCGACCTCGCACGTCGCGATTCCAAAGGCGTTCGCCGTCGCGACGGAGTCGACCGCGCCGCCCGCGATCGCGTCGACCGACCCGTTTCCGGACGTGACGCGAAACGCGACCGCCGCGCCCGGCGTGACGTTGCCGAACGCGTCCCGCGCCGTGACTCGGAGCGGATTCGCCAGGAGTCCCGCGACGACGGCGGTCTGCCCGTTTCCGCCTTGAATCGCGAGCGTGGCGGGCGCGGCCGGGAGAACGGTCACGTCGCCCGATTCGTCGAGCGGCAACCCGGCGCCCGAGGCCCTCAGGCGAAGCGTCTCGGCCCGCGTTCCGCGCACGCGCAGCGTGGCGATGCCCGAATCGGCAGCGGCAAACGCGTAGAGGGCGCCGTCCCCGCTCGCGCTGTCCGCAAGGGCTCCTGATGCGCCCGCGCCGAGCGACCAGGAGATCGAGTCGGGAAGCCCGGACGTCGTCCGGAGCCAGATCGAGGGCGTCGCGCCCGACGCCAGGTTTCCGAACGCGTCGCGCAAGGTGAGCGTGACGTCGAGCGGAGCGCCCGCGACCACCGTCCCTCCCGCGGCTGCGATCGTGACGGAAGTCGCGGTTCCGGGCACGACGGCGATGGCAACCGTATCGGCGGCGATCGAATCGGCCGCGGCGCTGCCCGGCGCGAAGAGTCGAGTGACAACCGTTCCCGGCGACATGCCGGCGCGGAGCGTGAACGTCGCCCGCCCCGCGTTGTCGGTGGTCGCGCTCGACGGCGACGT
>Ga0075421_100007823_pt1 | contig 13100 bp, 14 predicted proteins | sample SoiMetdeltSBSDD5_FD_75292 | JGI IMG/M metagenome (GOLD analysis project Ga0075421, IMG submission 75292) | Bulk soil microbial communities from a Populus tree surrounding site in Tennessee, USA - Soil MetaG P. deltoides SBSDD5 | ecosystem: Environmental > Terrestrial > Soil > Tree plantation... | reverse complement strand
ACTCAGACGTTCGCTCTCGGGCCACAGGGTGTCGTCCGCGTGGAGGAAGATGGCGTTGCCAGAGAGAACGGGGACTGCCATCAAAAGAGTCAGTTCCTTATAGTTCATGATTTCTGGCCAGCAGGTCAGACGCGCTTCCCGGAAGGGTCATTGAGGCAAAAGGATGACTCGGTAAAACCGGCTGCTTGACGGGGAACTCTCGGTATCGGGCGGGCCGGCATCGACCCAGATCATTCGGCCCCCGTTGCCCGCCACCAGCGATTGCGCCTGCTTCCAAAGGGTGAGGTTACTGCTGTACTGCATGGCGTAGGTTCGTCCATTCAGGCTGTCGAACTCGACTCCCCTATTTCCGTCTGGGCGCAAAAACGTCCGACGGATCGTGACCGTCTCGCCGCTGCCGACATCGTAGGGTGTGGCGACGACCGGTTCCACAGAGACTCCAACCCCTACCGGAGCCTGTCTATTGGGACTGTAATACGACAGCGTGAACGTGAGCGTCGCGCCCGCGGTCAGTGCGTTGGTGAACTCGACGAACGGCCCGCCGGTGGCGGCATTGGTGCCTGTGGCGGAAACAAGTTGCACGTCTGCCGGAAGATTGGTGGCTGAAATCCTTAGGCCGTGGATCGTGCCCGCACCGATGTTAGTCACGACCACCTGCTGATAAAAGAGGCCCGTCTGCCGGTCGATGCTGGTGGTCACAACGCCAGCCAAAAAGCCCACCATTGACACTGGAACGCCTAGTCGAATGGTGTTGTTGCCGGAATCGGCCACATAAACTTTGCCGTCTTTGTCCACGGCAATGCTTCCCGGACTGGAGAACCGTGCGGCGCTATTGGTGCCATCCAGGCCGCCGGGGCTTCCGGCCAGACCACCAATGGTGCTTACCACCCAGTCCGTTCCCACTCGGGTAATCTTGCGAATGTTGTTGTTGAGCGGGTCCGCCACGTAGATGTTGCCGGCTTGGTCTAGCCCCAAACCAGATGGGCGGGTAAACAGTGCCCCATTGTTGGTGCCGTCGACACTCCCCGGAGCGGAAGGATTGCCGATGGTGTTCACCACCCAGCCGGCGCCGGACGGTGCGATCCTGCTGAGCGTATGCGGCCCTCCGACATAGATGTTCCCCTCGCGATCCGCCGCAACTCCTAGCGGAAATTCAAATCGTACGTTTCTATTCGTGCCACCCACAGTAGTGACCACCCAGTCGGTCCCCACCGGCGTGACTTTTCGAATGGATTCGTTGCCTGTGTCCGCTACAAAGACATTTCCACCAGCATCCATCGCAACGCCAGCGGGGTTGAAAAACCGCGCCAAATTGTTTGTACCGTCGGCCCTGCCATCGCGGCCAGCCAGGCCGGCGATTGTGGTCACCACCCAGTTCGTCCCCATTTGCGTAAGCTTGCGAATGGTTTGATTGGCTCCGTCTGCCACAAACACGGTGCCGTTGGTATCCACCGCGACGCCAGCGGCACCGTCAAACCGCGCTGCGCTGTTCGTACCGTCCACCCTGCCGCTGCTCCCGGCTTTCCCGGCGATGGTGCTCACCGCCCAGTTCGTCCCGGTTTGCGTCAGCATGCGAATGGTTTGGTTGCCTGTGTCGGTCACATAGACATTCCCGTTCAGATCCGCCGCAACGCCCCACGGACGGTTAAACCGTGCGTCATAGTTCGTGCCATCGGCGTTTCCAGCGTAAATCGTCTGCCCCGCGATGGTGCTCACGACCCAGTTCGTCCCCGACGGCGTGATGCGGCGAATGGTGTTGTTGAAGGCATCCGCTACATAGACATTCCCGCTGGCATCTACCGCGACACCTGTAGGGCCAACGTTATAATAGAAACCCAACCCAAAACGCGCTGCGTCGTTCGTGCCATCGATACTGCCGTAGGCGCCAGCCTTCCCCGCGATAGTGCTCACCACCCAGTTCGTCGCCGTGGGTGTCGCCCTGCGAATCGTGTTGTCGGAATTGTCCGCGATGTAAAGATTGCCCTCCGCGTCCAGTGCGATTCCGCTCGGACCCTCGCCAACGTAGCGGGCAACTCCGATAATCGTACTCACCATCCATTGTCCTCCAGACGGCGTCAGCTTTCGGATGGTGTTCTCGCCGTAGTCGGCAACAAAGAGGTTGCCGTTCTTGTCCGTCACAATGCCTTTGGGTTTGAAAAACATCGCATTGAGACCCCAGCCATCGGTTGCACCACCAGCTCCCGCATTTCCAGCAATGGTGCTCACCATCCAACCCGTTCCCATCCGCGTCAGCTTTCGGATAGTGTTATTGGAAGTATCCGACACGTAGAGGATGACGCCGTTAGCGTCCACCGCGACGCCAGATGGGTTGTTAAACCGGGCCGTGTCGCCAAAGCCGTCCGAGGTCCCGAAGTTGCCAGCCTGTCCGGCAATCGTGCTCACCACCCAGTTCGTCCCCATTGGCGTCACCCTGCGGATGGTGTTATTGCCCGCATCTGCCACGTAAAGATTGCCTTCTGTGTCCACTGTCAGCCCTGAGGGGCGGTCGAATCGAGCCTCGCTGTTACTGCCATCCGCGCTGCCACTCCACTGCGCTCGTCCGGCGATGGTGGTTACCACCCAGTTCGTTCCGGTCGGCGTCAACTTGCGAACCGTGTGGTTGGATGTATCCGCCACATAAACATTGCCGTTGAAGTCCACAGCCACGCTGCTGGGAAGATTAAATCGCGCCGTATTGTTGGTGCCATCGGCAATGCCATAGGGGGCGTTTCCGGCGATGGTCGTCCAATGGTATGTTTCCTCCGACGCAGCCGCGGTCGCCACGACCAGCACCGCCGCAACAAGACTCACCGCCTTCATGTTCGTCCTTCCTCCTTCAACATGCCGCCTCTCGGGTCTTCAATGCTTCTATTCCTGCCGAATCGTCGCCGTTCAATCCGTATCCGTCTGCGAGATATAAGCCGTGAAGGCCTGTTTTTGCGAGACTAAATTCGCCGCATCCAGCACATGGGCTTGTGATGACCTTCACCGCGCGTCGAGTGGTTAGGACACCCTTCCTGTTCCGTCCGACCCTCCGACGCCGGCGCGCGCTGAGCGCGCGGGATTGAATTCTGTTTCAATTTCGACTCCGGCTTCAACCCCTCAGAAACGAACGGAACAGGATTTGAAGCAGCGCCGCCAGCAAAAGAATCGGCACGAGCAAGACGAAGGCGAAGTAAAGGATGAGGTAAACGAGTCCAAAAAATGCCGCTTGTTGCCAGCCCATGTCCGGCGAGGCAACGGTTCCGCTCAGGAAAGAAGTGTATTCACGAAGACCGGCGAGATGCGCAATGAGGAAGAAGCCGGTAATGACGGCGGCGCGGATCAGAAAGTCTTTCGGGGTCAGGAATTTCGCGCGTCCGAAACGCCGGCACCTTTGGAAGAAACTTGAGTTCATCGTTTAGACTGCCCTTTGATCGCTTCCCAAAGCGGGCCGAGCACGGCGGCGTAAAGCAGAGCCGCGTCGCCCACCTGATTGCTCGCGCAATATTTCAAACGCCCGTTTCTGCGCGACGGAAATGCGGAGAAGTCGAGCGTAGCGGCAAGCGATGAGAGAAACGCGTCGTCCCCGAAAGCGCTCGCGCCGGTGAAAGCCATGCCGCTGGCGCCCGCGCTGATTTGCAGCACGGGCACAATCGGTCCGGAATCGATGTCCATCGGACCGTTCCAGGACTTCGGCCATTCGCGCGCGTAGCTGAAGCCGCACACGGTCCGGCCAAGCTCCTTGCGGGCGCGTTGGTATTGGTCGCGGGCGAAATCTTCGTCGAGGAGCTGCAGACAGTGCGCCACCATCCAGATCGTCGAACCTTCAGGCCCGTCGAGCGGGTCGCCTCTCAATGTGAAGCTCGAAACCAACAGTCCCGACTCGCGATGCAGCAGCTTTTGTTTGGCCATCGCGATCCAGTCCCGAAGCAACACTTCGTGGTCGGTGCCGTCGAGGTGGTCGGCCAGTTTGATCGCGGCCAGGGCAACGGCGTGATCGAACGTCCAGCACTCGTCCGGATAGCTCTCTGCGATGGGCAATGCGCCGTGCTTCAATCGCTCGACCATTAGGCGGATGCGTTCCGCCAACTGCGTTTTGTATTCGGGCTTTTCTTCGAGTATCCGCCGGGCGGCGAGCATCAGGGCAATTTCGCCGTCGAGAAACAAACTTCGCGCGGGCTGGACGTCGTAGGAACGCGCTTTGGCGTACGGCATGAGGAAGAAATAGATGCCGTGTTCCTGCTCTAGCTTGATGGTTTCGTCGATGATTTGGTCCATGACCTGGAGGTAGGCTTGTTTGGAGGCTGGTTCGCGGAGTCCCATGTTGGCCAGCGACCAGACCAGGAAGCTGCGGCCCATGAAATCCCATTCGGCGTTGCTTGCGCGCATCTTTTCGAGTTCCTGCCGCCGGAGCCCCGGATCAGTCCACAATTGCAAGTGGCGCGCAGCAAGCTCGCGCGCTTTGGGGGCGATGGATTCCTTGCAGCGGAATGTCTCCGGATCTTTCTTGAAGAAGAGATGAACGCAAGGGAGCCAGACGCCCGCGGCCAGAAGCAATGACACGGTCCCGAGCAGGTATCGGTGAAATGTTTCAGCTTTCATGTGGCTCGAGGTCGGCCGGCCCTGGCGCGTTTGAAACGGATTGCCGTGTCGTGTGGTGCAACGCCGTTAAAGCATAGAATGCCGCGTAGGCCAGGAACAGGAACGTTCCGCACAGCGCGGAGAAGACGTAGGCGGTTTTGTTCGCACGTGGATGACGGATCATGTCCCAGATGTCCGCCGAGAGAGCGATGGGGCTGGTGAACAGGTCCCAACTGTTCCAGCGCTCGAACCGACCGAGATAAATGCCGAAGCCGGTCAACGCGAAAATGAAGAGCGTGAACAGCCAGCCGATCCTCCAGCCGTACGAATGCGACACGAGCCGGTGCATCAGGTAGAGCGACAGGAATCCAAGGAGCAGCCCCGTCAGCACGAACGATTGCACGAGGAGGATGTCGAACCAGAGCGGCACCGGCGGCCGGGGTTTGAGATGGACGAGATCGGTCACGATATAGGGCGAGTTCGGCAGAAAGAGAAGCCACAAACAGGCGCACGCGAGGAATCGTCGAGGCGAACTGCGGCATCGTCCGTCGAAGAACGCGAAGCCAAGCGGCAGCCACGCCAGGAAGAGATTCCAGACGAGATTGAAGTAAGCGGACCGGTGCGTCACGGCAGCGCGTCCGGTCACCAGCGCCACGCCGACGGCCGAAGCGAGCGCCAGCGCGAGGAAGATCAACACCGCCTGCCGCGGTGCGATGCAAGGTTTCAATGTTGTCATAGGGGATGAGTTGTCGTGACAGGCCGTTCCGCTTCCGCGAGTTCAATTGTCCAACGTCGGCAAAGCCAGAGCGGAACCGCGCCAAGGACGCCGAACGAGCAATCAATCAATCGCCACCAGACCGGAATTCCGCGCAGCCCGCCCATGACCAGCGCATACGGAACGACCAGCACGCACGCGATCAATCCGAACTCGAACAACCAGATGTTCCGCACGGGATCGCGCAGAGCGCCGATGAACCCGATCGCGATCACGAAATGCCCGAATGCCAGCCAGTCGGTGCCATAAAACAGGAACGGATGTTGCCGGCTTGTGTCACGCAATGCGTCGCGCACCTTGATAAGCCACGTGGCCCACGCCGGCGCTTCGACGCCCGTGCCGGATGCTACGGTCTGTTCGGCACCCGTCATTCGAACGAGCCAGGTCACTCCACTTTCCAACGGAATTGCCGTCGCGCCACTCAACACGAGACCGATGATGAACAGGCACGTGAACAGCTTAACGCGTTTGCGCAGCGCGGCGGCCCGATTCGGAGTCATAATTCTGCTTCAAACAGTCCATCCAATGAGTCACAAAAAACTTCTTTTCAGTCGGCAGGAGCGTGTCGGCCGTTCCGATGAGTGGCCGGACGGCCGTCGTCATTTGCAGCATCACGAGAATGAAGATGGCCATCCACACCTTGATGCCGCCACCCGATCGGTCTTCGTGCGCGCTGAAGCCGGCATTCAGGAAGCGCAGCCCGAAATAAGTCGCGATGAACCAGAATGCCAGGTGGAGCGTACCCATCGCGGTCACGGACTCGGTGGATTGCGAGAAGACCCAGGCGACGGGCGCGAAGCCAATGAGGAGAATGGTCATCAGCATCGTGAGACCGGCGACCAACCCGGCGACTTCGACGAGGCGCGCCTGAGATCCGCTCAGGCACGCGAAGATGTAGAGGCTCGGCAGGCAGATCAGAGCCGAGATCAGCAGCCCGGCGGCGACTTTTGCCGGCGCGGCCCAGAGTTGCGTGCCGCCCGAGAACGCGCCGACCACGACGCCGTAGATGATGCTGCACAGGACGGCCACGAGAACCATTCCGGCAATCAGACGATTGGATCCCGCCTGGCGGAGTTGATACATGACCCGCCGTGGCTGGCGCAGGATGGATTCGATGGCGGCGACTACGCCCGGGATCGGCGCTTGTTCGTCAGGGGACGAGCCGAGAGGCGGCGGCGCAGGAAGCCCTGACGGCGGCCCGGCGAAAGCCGGCTTTGGAATGAGAGGGGGAGTATTGGGATCATTCATAGATTTGGATGATTGAGCGGATCAGGACGAAAGCAGATTCAGAACGGCCCGGACCACGGATTCGTAAAAGTTGCCTTCCAGCGCGTCCGAGCGGAGGAACTCGACCGGCAGAGCGGGTGAACCGATAAACGGCCGGAGAATCCAGCAAAGCTGGCTTCCCAAGAACAGGTTGCCGCCGAGCCACGCGAAAAGGACTCGCCGGGCGACTTGTGTGCTGCCGCCCAGCGCTTGCAATAACCGAAGGAGTCGGACGTTGGCCGCCGTTCCGGCGAACGCGATGATTACAACCTGTGTGAGCTGGACGAAGTTGTAGGCCGCCCATGGAACCTGTGTCTGGCGGGCGAGCGATGGTGTGTTCCAGATAATGAAGAAGATGATCGGCGCGAAGGCGCCGAGGATCGCAGCAGCAATCGTGAAGCTCATCAACACCAGCATCAGGGATTGGCGAAAGCGGAGGTTGAGTCCGAGCAAGGGCGCGAGCATGCCGTTGAGCAAGGCGTTGCCCAGAGTGATGAGCAGGATCACCAGTGGGAACTTGATGAGGTTGAAACCGGCCTGTGTGGGTGAGCGCCACCAACCCATCGCCGCGCCGTACAAACCCGCGCCGATGAAGATCACCGCCACGTAGCCCAGCACGCGGGCGCCCTGCCAGCGGTGCGCCCAGTCTTTAAGAGCGTCCGGATCGCCCCGAAGCAGATCGGGGAACTGCTCGACGTTGGCGGAAAGCGCGCTCATGCGACCCTGGCGAGTTGTGGCTCGACGGCGGGTGCTCTTCGAAGCGCTGTTCGGCCGGCATTGACGGCTGGCACCGCCATCAGCACCAGCGCGACGAAGAACAAGGGCCAGTCGAATTCAACGGGCAGCATGGTTCGCAACGCCACTGCTCCCTGGTGGGCCACCTGGATCGCGTCTGCCATGAAAACATAGAGGGCCAGCGCGATTCCCAGGCAGCCAACCGCAACGGGTTTCCAGTTGGAACACGCAGGCATGGGCGCGTGTTCAAACTGCGTCACAAACGTTCCCCACAAAATCATCAGCAAGGCGATCGATGTCGGCGCCCAGACCGGTCCCCACCAGGGCAACGGCAACAGAAAGAGAATGTCCCAATCCCCCACCGAGTTCGGCCAGCCGGTCATCACCTTGAGAAAGACATAGTAGAAAATGTCCCAAATCCCGAAGGCAATCCCCATGTAGCCGAATCGGCTTCGCCACGTCGCCCCCGCGAGCCAGCCAACCGTGAAGATCATGATCAACGTCGCCAGTTCGCGGATGAGTTCCGCCTGGCCGAGTCCCGTGGCGATCGGCAGCGGATTCGGTTGATACGGTTCGATCCGATCCACCAATGTGCGGAGGTAATAAACCACTGCCGCCTCCACCCACGCCATCGCGACCGCGAAGACACCGACAACAAACCAGCAGGTCCGGGTATTCATGCGCTCCGGTGTATTCATTTGGACAATTCGCATTGAAGAGGGTTACGAACGGTGCGGATCATCTTGCGACGATCTGGAAGTTCTCTACAAAGCCGTAAAGCAGCAGCAACAGGAGGAGACCGCCCGCCAATCCGAGATACGCCAGGTGGCCAAACAGCCTCTTGACCGATATGGCGATCACGAATTCCTCGTTGATCACGTCGGCGGAGAGGTGAAAGACCTTCCAGGCATTCAGAATCGCTACGGCAACGGGTCCACCCAGCACGGTGACGGGAGACAACAGGAGCTTGCCCGTAAAGTTGGACATCAAGACTTCAACGAGCCTGTTGGCTCCTTCGATTCGGAACGCCAGATACAGGATTCCCGCGGTGGAAAGAAATAGCGCGGGCAACATCAGAACCGCGCTAAGGATTCCGATTCGGCTTTGGTTTGGGTTCATATCGTTTCCTTTCCGATAGTTGGCATGAGTTGTTTATCCGGCCGGTAGAACGCGCCTCGAGAATGGATGACCGGTTCTACGGCCAGGCAAAGTGAAAAAACGAACCGTCTCAATTGGCGCCTCACTTCCTGAAAATATTCCATGCGCGAACCGCCAAGGGCGGTCAGGCACCGGCCGTGGCTCGCCCACAGCACCGACGCCGCCGCATGGCCGAAGATCCAGAATTGCGCCTGCCACAATGCGCCGCCCAGTCCCAGCGGAGAGCGGACCGCAGCCGCCAGCCGGTCGCGATGAAACGCGACGTGACCTGCTTCGTCGCGCAGAATGAGAGCGCACATCGCCGTCAGCGGCACGTCGGGTGAGTGTCGGCGCAACACGCGATAGTAGGCCGTGCTGACCAGTTCGGTGAGCAACAGGATTTGCAGCTCAAACCGCACGCCGGACACCCGCCGGCAGAGACAAAACGCCGTAAAACTCCAGTGCGACATGATGCGACGCCCGCCGAAGCGGTCCACCGCGCAGCCGAGCAGTCGAGCGTGTTCCTTTTCCTCGGAGAACCAGAGATCCACCAGGGTGCGCGTCTCCTCGGTGCGGCTTCGATATCGTTCCGCATCGAAGGCGATCAACGAGGCCGGACCGCCGCCGTCGCCCAGTTGAAATTGCTCCAGCGAACGGACCAGCGGCGCGAGGACTTCCGAGGGGATTGGCTTCCTCGGCGCCGACCACTCCGGTTCCGGACGGTCTTCGAGGTTCCGGTTAAAGTGAGCGATCCATTTCGAATAATTCATAGTCGCCAATTAAACGGGTTGTGTGAATTGGCCTTGCCTGCGTCTGTTTTCGATCCGGGCAAGCCATCCAAGAAGCCAGGCACCGAGGCCGAGTTGAATGGTCGCTCCCAAGTACCAACCCAACGACGAGCGTGTAGCCTTGCCCAGCAATACCGCCGGCAGCGCCAAACGAAGCTCGCGCGACGTCAGAACCGCAACCGCACCGACCAAGGCGATGATGGCCGTTAGCACGCCCAACCAGCGAAATGGGCAACGCGCTATGCACGCGCCAAATGTGAAGACGCTCGATCCGAGTGCCAACGGCAGCAGGAACGGCACGAATGTCATGCCCACTCCGTAAATCCCGGGCCTGCCAATCGGTCCTCCATTGGCCATTTCCGCAATGTCGAAGAACAACCGTCCGGCGAGGCAGATCGCCGCCGTGCACACTAATGCGGCTCCGATACCGGAGGCGAACGCAACTCTCACCGGAGAACGGTACCGCGGGAGTCCCGATGGATCCTGTGGTGGTGGTTGGAGGTCAGTGCCACACTCTCGGCAAGAGGCCTCTTCATCGCCGTTCTCGCGACCACAATATACGCATGGCATCATGGTGATCCGGAGAGGTCAGCTCAAAAGTGACATCGCAAGAGGCCGCCCGCATTGACGACCTGTCATTGCGCGAATGCCTTGCTCCACCGACTCGATGATTTCATCTGGCGTGGACGTTCCCGCCGTGATCCCCACCGTCGCGGTCGCGTCAAACCACTCGCTGCGCAGGTCTGCCTCGCTCCGGACGTGGTGCACTCGCGCGCAGTGCTGACTGCAGGTGGCGACCAGTTCGCGCGTGTTGTTGCTGTTCGCGCCGCCGATGACAATGACCACGTCGCTCTGCTGCGCCAGTTCGACGGCCGCCGCCTGGCGCTGTTTGGTTGGCTGGCAGACCGTGTCAATGAAGCGTACCTCCGAGTCGGGAAACCGCTGTCGAATCAGGGACACGAGATGCCGAACCCGGTTCATCGGCTGCGTCGTTTGAGCAGCGATACCGAAGCGCGGACGCTCTCGAAGAGCGGCCACGTCGGCCTCGGAGAAGACGACATCGTATTCGTCCAGGTCTTCCGTCAGGCCGCGCACTTCCACGTGGTCCCGCTTGCCAATGATGACCGGGTGATAGCCCTCACGCACCAGTTTCGCCACCATGCGATGTGCGAAATGGACGAGCGGGCAGGTCGCTTCGACCACGTTCAGTCCGCGTTCGCGGACGCGCTTCATCGTCCGCTCGGATGCGCCATGAGCCGTGATCATCACGGTCGTCGTGTTCACGGTTGAAAGCTCCGGTTCGATGCGGATTCCCTTTTCACGAAGGGACGCGAGGACGGTTTCGTTATGAACCAGTTCGCCAAGAATCGTCACTGGCTCGGCGTCCGTTTGTTTCGTGGCCAGCGCGATGGCGTCACGGACGCCAAAGCACATGCCAAGATGTTCTGCGCGGAGGATTTTCATACGTCACCGGAAATGAAGTTTAAAGATTGTCGTTTCGACTGAATTAACTTTGCACTACAAAGTATGAGATCAGCAGCCATCGTGCTTGTTCAAAGTTGCGAATCATTTACCTGATTTGGTTTGCTGAACGATTTGTTCGAGCAGGTTGATGTACTGCGTGAACGCTTTGCGGCCCTGCGGTGTGAGGGCGAACGTGGTCAGCGGCCGGCCGCCTTGAAACTCTTTGGTCACCGACACGTAGCCCGATTCCTTCAAAGTGCGGATATGCGCGGTGATGTTGCCGTCGGTCATGTTCAGCGTGTCCCGCAATTCGGTAAACGAAAGCTGCGGCACGGTGGCCAGGAGCGACATGATGGCCAGCCGCCCCTTCTCGTGAATCACGCGGTCGAGCTGTAAGAATGGTTCCGGGTTCACGCCTCATTCTTCCTCTTCTCTGTGAAGTAGAGATAAACTCCGTACGCCAGATGCAGCCCGCCAAACCCTCCGCCCATCACCCCGTGCGCCCAGTGCAACGGCGGCATCCCCGCCCCATAGCTGCGCTGGTTGACAAACACGAGGAAAACGCAGGCGACCAAGGCAAACAACCATCCGAACAGCCTGATTCCCCGCGGCATGAAGAAACCCGCGGCGTGCAGGGCGCAGCCATAGAGAGCCATCCAGACTGGCGGCAGCCACCAGATTTGCAAAGGCTCGCGCCACCGCGGCAGCGCGGCCACCAATCCCACCACCAGGCCGACGACGAAAGCCGGCAGGATCGCGCTGGTCACGCGCCTTGTCGGGAGGGACCAGAACGGTTCCGCATCGCGAAGCGCCTGGCGCCGGACCAGGAGATACGCTCCTGCGACCGCGATCAGACCGACTCCCAGCCAATACAGGACAAAGAAACGGGGATGACTCAGCTTCGACATCCTGGACCACTCGCCTTCAGTAAACCCCGTCAGACCGGCCAGCAACCCAAGGCTTCCCGTCAGCAACATAATGGGCGCCAGCGCGCGGCGGTAAATCGCTGACCGCTCCATCAAAGTCCGGATAACCTGCAGATGTTCCGTCGCCCATTCCTGCGCCATGGCCCTATACTTTGCATTACAAAGTGATCGGGTCAAGCGAAAACTTGCTTTGGGGGCAACTCTGAAAGATCCGGGAAGCGCACGCGGCTCGGAGCGCGACCGGTCCCTCGGTCGCAGCAGCTTCGATGGCACGAAGGTTCTGGAATTGCTCTCAGCGTCCTTCGCATTCGGATCCGCTGCGCGCCGGGACGGCGCGCGCTCCGTTTTGGCTGCGCTCCAGCCGGGCTTGAAAAGAGAAAACGAGTGGCGGGTCGGTGCACGATCATCTTCGCTGTCGCGCACTCATCGGCAATTTCGATGGCCAGGAGGCGTTTTTCGATTAACCGGTTCGTTCGAAGGCTCGCCAGGCTGCGCGGCATGAAAAGCTATTCACCAACTGATCGGCCGGAAGGGTTGCAGGTTTGGGCTGGCTGGGCCGCGCTATTGCTCCTAGTCTTGGCCGAGTGCTGGATGGTCTGCCAGTTCGGCACCGGTTGCTGGCAGGCGATGGTCGGGCAGGACTCAGGAGTCGGCACGCTTCACGCCGACGTTGCGCTAGCATTCCGTTGAAGTCTAAGAACTGGTTTCATGCGTTCTAAAGCGGCGGTCTGTGCTCGCAGAGCGCCGCTACAATCCTCAACACTTCGAGTCAACCGAAGAACCGGCTATGGACGAACAGGATCGTTCGGAACTGGAGCGACTCAAGCGCCAGGTGGAATCGGCGCGGCGTGATCTCGACCACCTCTGGATGCAGGTCCAGCAATTCGAGGCGCGGCTGAGGCTTGAAGCGCGAAGGAGTGAATCTCTTTCAACCGTTGAAGCGAAGCCGATGGAGGTGGCTCCGATGCCCATCTCACCGGCGGAAATGCCGGACGCTCCGGCTCAGGTTGCGCCTCAGCCCCCGCTGATTCCGCCCGTCATCACTCCGCAACCGGCTCCCGTTTTCACTCAACGGACGACCGAGCCTCAGGTCATCCAACGAGAACACGGGGCGCATGTGAAGCCACCTCCCGCTTTCCCTTCCGAACCGCCTCCTGTCTATCCGACTCCCGAAGCTCAACCCGTCGGGGAATCTTCCTTCGAGATGCGGCTGGGCACCTATTGGCTGGTGCGGATCGGGATTGTGATGCTGCTCACCGCGTTGGTCTTCTTTGGCCGTTGGGCTTATCAGAATGTGATCATGAGCATGGGAGCCGTCGGCAAAGTAACGCTGATGTATCTGAGTGGCGGCGTGCTTTTAGGCATCGGAGGCTGGCTGCAAAGAAAACAGGAATCGCTCAAAAACTACGGACAAGTGCTCTTCGCAGGCGGACTGGCCGCAGTCTA
>Ga0075421_100007821_pt1 | contig 13102 bp, 14 predicted proteins | sample SoiMetdeltSBSDD5_FD_75292 | JGI IMG/M metagenome (GOLD analysis project Ga0075421, IMG submission 75292) | Bulk soil microbial communities from a Populus tree surrounding site in Tennessee, USA - Soil MetaG P. deltoides SBSDD5 | ecosystem: Environmental > Terrestrial > Soil > Tree plantation... | reverse complement strand
CGCCAAGGACAAGATCCGCGAAGTGATCGGCACCGGCGGCAAGGTGATCCGCGAGATCGTCGCCACCACCGGCGCCAAGGTCGACATCGACGACGAGGGCCTGATCAAGATCAGCTCGTCTGACTTGAGCCAAATCGAGGCCGCGCGCCAGTGGATCCACGGCATCGTCGCCGAGCCGGAGCCCGGCACCATCTACACCGGTAAGGTCGCCAGCATCGTCGATTTCGGCGCGTTCGTGACCTTCATGCCCGGCAAGGACGGGCTGGTCCACGTCTCGGAAATCAAGAACGAGCGGGTCGAGAATGTCCGCGACGTCCTGTCCGAAGGCCAGGAGGTCAAGGTCAAGCTGATGGAAGTCGACCAGCGCGGCAAGGTCCGCCTGTCGATGCGCCTGGTCGACCAGGAAACCGGCGCCGAGCTGGAAGACACGCGTCCCCCGAGGGAACCGCGCGGCGACCGTGGTGACCGCGGCGACCGTGGCCCCCGCCGTGACGGTGGTGGCCGTGGCCGTGACGACCGCGGCCCGCGCCGCGATCGTGGCGACCGGGGCGACCGTGGTCCGCGCGGCGAAGGCCGTGGCGACCGCGGTCCCCGCCGTGAAGGCGGCGACCGCCCGCGTGAAGGCGGCAGCGAGCCCGAATTCGCCCCGGCGTTCCTGCGCAACGACGACGAGTAACCCTTAGCCCCTCTCCCCTCGCGGGAGAGGGCGCCTCGCGCCTCGCGCGAGCGGGGAGAGGGGGCCTCTGCCCTTCCCACCCCAAAAACAAGAAGGCCCCGCAGCAATGCGGGGCTTTTTATATGCCAATCCAATAACTTGGCCACGGCTTGCGCAACCCGGTCGGATGATACAATATCACGTTGCTCGGTAGCATTCGGGGGAGCGCGTCATGAGGGGAATAGGGACAGTCTCGGCGGCGGCGCTGGCGATGGCGATGGCGCTCGGCGGGGCGATCGCCCAGGACCGACCCGATGCCCCCAACCCTCCGGCGGCCCAGGCCGCGCCGGTCGGCAACCCGTCGCTGAGCGCCCTGTTGCGTGGGGTGAAGGACGAGCAGATGCGGCGTGAGCTGCAGCTGCGCCGACTCGACATTGCCATTACAGTGCGCGGGGCCATTGCCGAAACGGTGATGGACATGGAATTTGCCGGCTATGGCGACCAGCTGCTCGAAGGCCGGCTGCTGATCAACCTGCCGGCCGGCGCGGTCGTGACCGGATATGCGCTCGACGTCGATGGGAAGATTGTCGACGGCTCGCTGGTCGAGCAGGCGAGAGCCGTCGCGGCTTACGAGGACCGGGTACGCCAGCGGGTCGATCCTGGGCTTGGCGAGGTCACCCGCGAGGGAGCCTTCTCGACCCGCGTTTACCCGATCGACAGCAAGCAGGGCCGCCGGGTCCGGTTGAGCTTCACCGCGCCCGTCCGGGCCGGCACCGGCTGGCCGCTGCGGCTGGCGGCGGACAGCGGCGAGTGGAGTATCTCGGTGCGCGGCGGCGATGCACGGCTGGGCGGCCAGGTGCTTCGAGGCGAAGCGCGCGGGCGCGGGGCGCTGGCAGCCGAGCTGATGCTCGCTCCCGATGCTGCGCCAGCGCTGGCCAGTCGCCATCCGTCGACGGGGGAGATCAGCTGGCAGCTGGCCGGGACGCTGCCCGACCAGCTCGCCAGCCGGGGCGGCACGATGCGCGTTTATTGGGACCGGTCGCGCTCTTCCCTCGATGGCGACGATGAGGCGGCAATCCAGCGGATCCGCGAGGCGATTGCCGATCTTCGGCCGGACCGCATCGAATGGGTCGCGTTCAATTCGTCGGGAGCCGAGCGCGCCGTCGTCGGCGACGCCGATGAGCTTGCTGCTCGCGCGCGTGCCGTCCGCTACGGCGGAGCCTCGAGTTTCGCCCTCCTCGCCAGTGACGAGCGCGCCGACACCTGCCTGCTGGTAACCGACGGCCGGGCGACGATCGGCGATGCGGCCATCCCCCGGCCCAATTGCTGTGCTTTCGCCATTGCCGCCGCCAAACAAGCCGACAGCAACGCCCTGCAAGCGATGGGCGCAGAGGTCGTCGAACTTGGCGCTCGCCCGGTCGCGTGGCGCGCGCCGCGCGTCGTAGCGGTCCGTGACGCCAACGGCACACCCCTGCAATTCGTCACACTGCCTGCGGCCGATGACCAATGGCGGCTGGCGGTGGCCAATCCGTCTGGGCGGCCGGTGCGGGTAGACGTCGGCGGCCAATCGGTCGAGATGTCCGCGCTCGCGGCGCCGGAGAGCTTCGCCGGCGAGGCCCAGCTACTCGCCGCCCAGCGCCTCGTCCCGCTCGAAGGAAGCGTCAACCGCGAGGCCTATGTCGAGCTCAGCCGGCGCTACGGCATCGCCAGCCCGAGCCTCTCCTATCTCGTGCTCGAAACCCCGCAGGACTATGTCCGTTACGGCGTCGAGCCGGGCGCGGCCTACCCCAGGCTGGCGGAATATCGCGCGCGGCGATCCGAGGCCGACGAGGAGGAAGCTGACCAGCGCGCCGACCGTTTCGGCACGCTTCTGAAGGATTGGCAGGAGGAAATCGCCTGGTGGGAGAAGCAGCACGAGCCGAACTATCGCCAGCCGAAGGACGGCGGCAACAAGCGAGGGCGAGCGGTACAGGGTACGCCGGTCAACGTGTCAGGCGCCCGTAACGAGCCACCGCCACCGCCGCCCCCACCGCCGCCAGAACCGGAAAGGGATGGTGGCGAGGACATCGTCGTTACATCCAGCGACGCCATCGAGCTCAGGCAGTCGAACGTCCCGGAAGGGGCTGTCTCCACAAGGGAGCTGATCGTCACGGGAACTGTCCGCGACCGGCGCACTCGCATCGCCGTCGATGCCTGGATGCCGAAGCGTGAGTATCTCGCGGAGTTCGACGCCGATCCGGCCAAGTTCGACCGGCTGTTCGTCGAGTGGGAGAAGAAAGCCGGCGGGGTTCCGTCCTTCTATCTCGACAGCGCTGACTGGCTGGTGCGCCACGATCGCTCCAGACAGGCAATCGAGACATTGCTGTCGGCGCTTGACCTGCCGACGGCCAATGCGGCCACGCTCGGACTGGTTGCGGCCCGGCTCGAGCGTTGGGGCCAGCTCGACCTGGCCGTCGCGCTTCGCGAGCGCCAGGTGCTGCTCGACACCAACCGGCCGCAACCGCGGCGCCTCCTGGCCCTGGCGCTGGCGGCACGGGCGAAGCTCGGCGGTACCAATGCCCGCGCCGACCTTGAGCGTGCGATCGAGCTGCTAACCGGCATCGCGCTCGAACCGATCGCCGACCAATGGAAAGGCATCGATGTCATCTCATTGAGGGAAGCCAATGCGCTAATGCCGCGCCTGGAAAGCCTCGGTGGCAAGTCCAAGCTGGACCCACGGCTGGTCCGCAATCTCGACGCCGACCTGCGGGTGGTTGTCGACTGGAACACGCCGGCCACCGACCTCGACCTGTGGGTCGATGAGCCGAGCGGCGAGCGGGCGATCTACAACAACCCGCGGACGCACATGGGCGGGCGCCTGTCGAACGACATGACCAACGGCTATGGACCGGAGGACTATTGGCTCCGGCGGGCTCCCGGCGGTTCCTATGAGATCCGCGCCAACACCTTCCGATCAGACGCAATGGATCCCAACGGCGCGTCGCGCATCACCGCCCGCCTCATCCGCGATTTCGGTCGGCCGACAGAGCACGAGGAATCGATCGACTTCGACCTCGGCGGGGACCAGGAAAAGGTGTTGAAGATCGGCACGATGAGGATGGGGCCACGGTAGCAGCGGCGGCGCACTTCACCTCACAATCGCCGTTGCGTTTGCCGCGCTATACTCGCCCTTCCAATGTAGGATTTGATCTGCTTCGCCATTCACGATGGTCGCGAAAATCAGTCCGCGTCATCGGGCGGCATTTATCGAGGCGCTCGCCGAGACCGGCAATATCTCGCTGGCCGCTGCCCAGGTGAAGGTGTCGCGCCAATGGTCAACGCTGCTGAGGCGGCGTGATCCGGCGTTCGATGCGGCGTGCCGGGAGGCGATCGAGCGGGCGCGAAAAACACTCATCGAGCCCCCTCTCCCTCCGCCGCTTCGCGGCTCCTCCCTCACCCGCGAGGAGAGAGGGGCTGGCTTCGTCGTCCACCGCGGCAATGGGGTCCTGGTACAGGTCAGGCGCGCGCGGCCGATGCAATGGACCGAGGCAATCGAAAGACGCTTCCTCGCCGCGCTGGCAGGAAGCTGCAACGTCAAACTGTCCGCCGCCGACGTTGGGATGAGCAAGGCCTCCGCCTATTACCGCCGCCGGCACCACCCCGGCTTCGCCGCCGCCTGGCGGGAGGCGATCCACACCGGTTACGTGGTGCTGGAGGCGGCGCTGGTCGAAAGCGCGATCAACTTCTTCAACGAAGGTGGGCAGGCGCCGGACAATCCGATCCGCGGGATGACCGCCACCGATGCGATGCAGCTGCTCCGCATGCACCGGCAGGAGGTGCGGGGGATCGGCGGGCGGCCGGGTCCACAGCGGCCTCGGGTGGTGACGCCGGAGGAGGCGGAGAAGGAGTTCAAGAAGGCGCGGAGGCGGGTGGAGAGCTGGATGAAGCGGGAGGAGGCGAGGAAGGGAAACGGGGCTTAGGCGGCCCTTGAATCAGACGGGCCACCATGCCTCCCCAGCATGGCGGCCCCGGTCGCGAGCGGACACGCTCGCTCACGCCCCCTGACTCAGGCCGCTTTACGCAGCTCCTTGCCATCGCACAGCAGCTCCATCGCCTTATAGTGGCGGGCGAGGTCGAGGTACGCCGTCCGTACCCTTGGGCTGGTCGCGGACTCCACCTTGCTCAGCGTCTGCAGATAGCGTGTGCCCCAGTAATTCGACATGTCTTGTGCGTCCCTTGGCTTCACCGCCCGAGCTGCGGAAGTTGGTTTATGCGGCGAGCTGGTGCGGCTCGATCCCGGCGAAGTAGCGGGTCATCGCTTCCAGGCCGGTGAGCGACAGCTCGACGAAGCGGCGGCGGCCATCGAGATGATCGTCGCGCAGGTTGATAAGGCCGTCTTCGCTCAATCGGCTGATCCAGCGGATGGCGGTCGTCGCCGGGAGGTCGGTCCCGTCGCAGACGTTGCCGACGGTCTCGCGCCGCTCCGACAGATACGCGTCGAACAGATGGAGCAGTATCTCCCAGCCGGGGCCGGTGAAATGTTCGGTCCCCAGCATCCGCCTGCGCAGATCCCGGAGGCGCCGGGCGCGGCCGACGCTGGCCTGCAGGCTGGTGCAGTCGGCGGCATCGATGCCGGAAGGTAGTGCGACGGCCGCGGCCGCCATGCCGTTTGAACGCCCGCCATTGATGAAGCTCATATCCATTGCAAAGGCTCCCAACCAATTCGGTGCTAAATTGACTGAGGCCAAACAAATGGAAAAGATGGGAATATTACGGCATGTTATATGTCGACTATATGACTATTCATCGACATTAGGCGTTATTTCCGCCGATTGTTACGGTGTCATGCTGCATTTCTTCTATGGTAGAAATACTATATCGGCCCAATGCTGTTGCGCCGACGTAACTATTTCGATGTCGTATTAATCCCGTAGTGACTTCACTGCGTGTTCGGGGCACAAACGGGACGGCGCCCTCGGAGGCGCTTTCACCGACGGCGGGGGCCGCCACAAATATAGGGACCGCGGGTTGCCCAAAGACAAACCTCATCAGCCGAGCCGGACGGCCGATGACGGACGCGACGCGAGGCGGCTGATCGCCGACTTGCGCCAGCCGCTGGCGGCGGCGTCCAATTATATCGGGACGGTCCGGACGATCCTCTCATCCCACAGCGGTCCGGAAATTGCCGCCGCGCTGGAGATGCTCGACAAGGCCGAAGGCCAGGTCCTTCGCGCGGGCGACATGCTGCGCGAGCTGCGCGGGCATCTTGCCGATCGGCAATAGCGGCTCAAGCTTCGGCCAGGCCGGCGAGCACCGCGATCCGCACCGCTTCGGCCACGCCGCGTACGCCGAGGCGCTCGAACAAATGGCCGCGATAAGCCTCCACGGTACGGATGCTGAGGCCGAGGCGGTGGGCGGTGATCTTGCTCGGCTCGCCCAGCGCAATACCCTTCAGCACTTCTCGTTGCCGGTCGGTCAGCCGCTCGACCCTCTCCCTCGCGGCCAGGCGATGGGGGTCGTCCCCGGCATCTGCCGGCTGGGCCCGGTCGAGCGTCGCGACAAGCTCCAGCAGGCTTCGCATCGGATAGGGCTTTTCCAGGAACTCGGCGGCGCCCAGCTTCATCGCCTCCACGGCGAGCGGGATGTCGCCATGGCCGGTGAGGACGACGACCGGCGGCAGGCCGGCGGCGGGCCCGAGCTCCCGAAGCGTGTCCAGGCCACTTCGGCCGGGCATCATGATGTCGAGCAGGATGATGTCCGCGTCGGGCGGAACGCCGGCGTCGATCAGCTCATCCCCGCTTTCAAAGGCGTAGACCTTGTGCCCGGCATGTTTGAGCAATGTGGCGGTTGAATCGCGGACCGCGGGATCATCGTCGACAACCACGACGATGCGCTGGGCCGCCCGACCCTCATCTGTCCTGAAACTAGCCGGCATCAAGCTCGCGCCTCATGCAGCACCTGCGTTAGGGCGACCGAGCTGTCAGAAAACTAAGCTTTTTAGCGGAAGTCCGCAATCTATTTGGCTAACGCGGGTTAGCGGGGTTGCCCGGCGCACCGCGAAGTCCGGTCGGGCCACGCCCGCCGGTCGCCGTCCCTTCGACCAGGCTCGGCGGCTAGTTGCCGCCCCTCCCGTCAAACACATCCTCGCCGCTGTGATAGGTTCCGGCCTGGACGTGCGTGTCGACGTCGATCGTCCGATAGATCAGGCAGCTGCCGATAATGGCGCTGAGCAACAGGTAGGCCCCTACGACCCACATCCCGATGGTGATCCAATAATCCACGGTCGCGTCCGCGGACAGCACCACGCCCGGAGCCCAGGCCAGGAAAAACAGGAAACAGCCCGCGACGATCCTTGCCACACGATCGACCTTGCCAACATTCTTGACCATGAAAGACGCTCCTCCACTTGGGTCCGGCCGCCCACGATGGACAGCGCCGGCCATGCGGCGCGGGCGGCCCCCACAATCGGCCGTCGCGTCGCCCCCATCATAGCGCGTTTCGGGCCGTCGGAGCAAATCCACGATTGGCCGAAAAGTGCGGTAAACGCTGGGTTAACGGAGCGTCTATAGCGGTGCGGACGCGTTGCCAAGCGGAGAGTTCATCGGCATAGGGGCGGACATGATTTTCCGCCGCCTCCTGGCCCTGCTGTTTGCGATCGCGATGACCCTCGCGCCGCTCGGCATGCCGGCCATGGCGGAAGCGGCGACCGCGGCACCTCATCATGGCGCGATGACCAGCCAAGGGCATTGCGATGATCATCAGGGCGGAGGGCAGCCCCAGCCCGACCGGCATCACCAGTCAGCCGACAAGAGCTGCTGCGCCGCGATGTGCATCGCTGCAGTGGTCCCGGCGGGTGCCGGCGAAGTTTCCCAATTTCATGCCGCGCGCGTGCGGCCAGCGTCAGACCTGGACCGCCGCGGATATCTGAGCGAGATCGCAACGCCCCCTCCCCGCCTTTCGTGAGATCGAACCAACCAATTCGATTTTACGGAGAATCAACATGAAGACATTGCTGACCGCGTTCGCCCTGACGATCGCATTGCCCGCGGTGGCCCACGCCGCCGAACCGGCCCCTTCGCCTGAAGCCAAGCAGGATTGCTGCGAAAAGATGAAGGCAGAGGGCAAGGAGTGCTGCTGCAAGGACATGGCCAACAAGGACCATGCCCAGCATGACGCCAAGTCGGGCGAGCATGCGGGCCACCAGCGGTAAGACGCGTTGAAGGCTGGCCGCGTGCCCTTGGGGCACGCGGCCAGTCCTCCTGCAACGGAGAGTTTCAGTGAAAAATCAATTGTTCGCAGCGGCGAGCGCACTCGCGCTTGCGTCGCTATCCGCGCCAGTCGCCGCCCAGCACGCCGGGCACCACATGCCGATGCCAATGCCGGCAGCAAAGAAGGCGCCAGCCAAAAAGGCTGCGGCCGTGAAACCCGCTGGCAAGAAGGCCGCCGCGAAGAAAAAGGCTGCGCCTAAGAAGGCAGCTGCCAAGAAACCGGCAATGGCCAAGCCGCCGGCATCGGCATCGACTGTTTCAAAGGCGCCGGCGCAGCAGGCGCCCGCCGGACCCATGGACCATTCGACGATGGATCATGGCGCCATGCCGATCCCGGCCGAACCGGCAACCTCGGCACCAGCGCCGGTCGACCATTCAAAAATGGGCCATGGGGCGATGCCAATGCCGGCCGAGCAAGCGCCTGGCGCCGAGCAACCCACGCCGATGGATCACGCGGCCATGGGCCATGGGGCAATGCCCGAAGGCGAACACGCCGGTCACGGCGCGATGACCGGCGCACTCGGTTCCTACCCGATGGCCCGCGAGGCATCGGGCACCGCCTGGCAGCCGGATGCGTCAGAGCATGGCGGCCTGCACATCATGAGCGGCGACTGGACCCTGATGGGGCATGGCGTGCTCAACCTCACCTACGACCATCAGTCGAGCCTGCGCGGTGACGACAAGTTGTTCGCAAGCGGCATGCTGATGGGCATGGCGCGGCGTCCTCTCGGCGATGGCACGCTGCAGTTCCGCGCGATGGTCAGCCCCGACCCGCTGATGGGCAAGCGCGGCTATCCGCTGCTGCTGGCCAGCGGCGAGACCGCGGACGGGGAGACGCGGCTGGTCGACCGGCAGCATCCGCACGACTTCTTCATGGAGCTGTCGGCAAGCATTTCGCAGAACATCGGCAAGAAGGGCAGCGTCTTCCTCTATGCCGGACTGCCGGGCGAGCCGGCGTTCGGGCCGCCCGCCTTCATGCACCGTGAAGCGATCATGGATTCGCCCGAAGCACCGATCAGCCACCATTGGCTGGATTCGACTCATATCAGCTTCGGCGTGCTGACCGCGGGCATTGTGATCGACCGGTTCAAGGTCGAGATCAGCCGGTTCAACGGCCGCGAGCCCGACGAGCATCGCTGGAACATTGAAACGGGGGCGCTGGATTCGACCGCGGTGCGCCTGTCGTGGAACCCGACGCGGACCCTGTCCCTGCAAGGAAGTTGGGGCCATTTCGAGAATGCCGAACAGCTGGAACCGGGGGTCGACCAGAAGCGCTGGTCGGCGAGCGCGCTGTGGGCGAACGAGGTTGCCCCTGGCTGGAAGCTGGCCGCGACCTTGGCCTGGGGCCGCAAGACGATCGAGCATCATGGCGACGATGCCTATGTCGCCGAGGCGTCGTTGAAGCATGGGCCCTGGACCGCGTTCGCCCGGGGAGAGCTGACCGAGAACCGCGAGCTCAGCGCGGATCCGGAAGAGCACGGCCCGGCGTTCAGGGTCGGCAAGATCTCGCTGGGCGCAGTCCACGACTTCAAGGTCGCAAGCAATCTGTCATTCGGTATCGGCGGACTGTTCGCGGTCAACTTCGTGCCTGATGGGCTCGCGCCGCTCTACGACGGCAACAACCCGGTCGGGGCGATGGGGTTTGTCCGGGTGAAAATCGACTGAGGGGAGTATTCACGATGAAGCTCGACAAAGTTCAGTACGCGGCGGCCGTCATTCTTGTAGCCCTCGCCCCACCCACCTTCGCCCATGAACCGGCCGCAGCACCAGTTCATTCGGCGAAGCTGCCCCCGTACGCACGTAGCGCCGCGGCCGCGGTCGATGCCTTCCATGCGGCGCTTCACCGCGGCGACACCAAAACTGCGGCCGCATTGCTGGCCGACGATGCGGTGATATTCGAATCCGGCGGGGTCGAGCGCAGCAAGGCCGAATATGCCGCGCATCACCTCCCCGCCGATGCCGAATTCTCCAAAGCGATGCATTCAGTCGTCACAAATCGAACGGGCAATTCCAACGGCAACACCGCCTGGATCGCCAGCGAAGGCAGGAGCACGGGCACTTACAAGGGCCGCGCGATCGATCTGGTCAGTACCGAGACGATGGTCTTTCGGCGGAGCGGCAATGCGTGGAAGATCGTTCACATCCATTGGTCGTCGGAGGCGACGAAATGACGAGGCAATGGTTCCTCGGGCTGCTAATGGCATGCATGCTCTTGTTGGGCGGAATCTCAGTCCCAGCAGCGGCTCACAAGGAGCATAAGAAGAAGCACCCGGTGGCGGAGCATGTCCAACCGCCACCCGCGCCTGGAGGTGAAAACGCCTTAGCGCAGCAGCAAGACCCAACCGCCGAGCATGCCACCATCGGTGAGGAAATGGAGACCGCCGAGCCGGATCGGTCATCCATGTCCTTTGTCGAGCGCCTGCTAGACTGGCTCGGCCGGATGCACCCCGTCATCGTCCATTTCCCGATCGCGTTCTTCCCGGCAGCGCTATTGACGGCGATCGTCGGGCGGCGGCGGCCGGCCTTCGCCGCTCCCGCGCAGTTCCTAGTGATCGCAGGCGCGATTGTTGCTCCGCTCGCCGCATTGCTGGGCTGGTTCGACGCCATGCAAGCCGATACCAGCCCACTGCTGACGGTACATCGCTGGCTCGGCACTGCGATTGGAGCTGGCGCGTTGGGACTCGGTTTGTGGGCCTGGCGCAGGCCAAATTCCGTTCGCAGCACGGCCATGACCTTCGCGCTGTCGGCGATTACCGCCGCGATCGTCATCCAGGGCTGGTACGGCGGCGCCATGGTGCATGGCATGGATCATATGAACTGGTGAGAAGGCGGTAATGGTCCGGCTGAAGATCGACTAGAGCCAGCCGGCAGCGATGGCCATCAGGCCAAGTCCGCCGATCAGCAAGGTTTCGAAGATCATCAGCAATACCGGCTTCCAGCCGATCTCGACGATCTCGCTGAAATGGGTCCTGATCCCGAGCGCTGCGATCGCCGCGACCAGGCACCAGCGCGACGCGGTGCTGCCTGCTTCGCGGACGAATTCGGGGATCGGCACCAGGCTGTTGACCACGACCAGCGCGGCAAATGCGGTCACGAACCAAGGGAGCAAGGGCGGCGCCTTGCCCTCGCCATGTCCGCCGTGGGAGCGGGCCCAAAGGCCGATGGTGACGATGACCGGCAGCAGCATGGCGACGCGCATCAGCTTGACCACGGTGGCGGTATCGCCGGCCTCCGGCGAAATGGCATAGCCGGCACCGACGACCTGGGCGACGTCGTGGACGGTCGCGCCGATGAACACGCCCGCCTGGTGATCATCGAAGCGAAAGAAATGCGAGATGATCGGATAGAGGATCATGGCGACGGTCGAGAGCGTCGACACGCCGATGATGGTGAAGCCGGTCAGCCGTTCCTTGCGGTCATCGGGCGGCAGCGCGGCCGAGATCGCCATCGCCGCAGACGCGCCGCAGATGGCAGTGGCGCCGCCGGTCAAGAGGCCGAATTCCGTCTTGAACCCCATCGCTCTCGCGACGCCGATCGAAATGAGGATGGTCAGCGTGACGACCGCGATCACCAGCGCGACCGGTTGCCAGCCGAGTGCCGCGATTTCCCATAGAGTGATGCGGAAACCGAGCAGGGCGACGCCGAGGCGGAGTATGGTGCGGCCGGCAAAGCTGATGCCGGGCTTGCAGCGGTCGACGTCGCTCAGGAAATTCATCGCCATGCCGAGCAGCAGGGCGAACAGCATCACCGGCCCGGAATAGTGATCCGCCAGGAACGCCGCCGCGGCGGCGATCACCAGTGAGGCCAGCAGGCCGGGCCAGATAGCACGGGCAAGATCAAGTGAGCCGCGAGTTGCGATCATGACGGCCCCCCGCGAAATCTAGTGGCTACGGTCAGTAGTCAAGTCTGGGCGCTGGTGGAGCTGAGGGGAATCGAACCCCTGACCTCTGCAGTGCGATTGCAGCGCTCTCCCATCTGAGCTACAGCCCCGCGCCCTTGGCAGGCGGCTCCATTAGCGAGCGTTTTCCTCTCTGGCAACGCCCTTCCCGCCGCCTTTCTCACTCCGGCGCTTGGCCGCTTCGCTTCGCCTCCAGCACCCGGAACGGCGCCCCTTGCCCTTCGTTGCATCGAACAGGGTTTCCCTGCGGGCGGGCGCGTTCATTTAAGGAGGAATATCCATGGCTTATGACCGTTTTGAAGGCCGCAGGGGATGGCGTGAGCCGCGTGGCAATTATCCGCGTGACCCTGGCGAGAACCGTAGCTGGGACCGGGATGATGACGACCGCCGCGAACGCGGCTTCCTTGACCGGGCGGGCGACGAAGTCGCGAGTTGGTTCGGCGACGAGGATGCCGAGCGCCGCCGCCGCGAGGACATGCGCTTCACGGGCGACGACGACCTTGGCCGTTACGACCGTCAGACCAGGTTCCGCGATGAAGGCTATCGCCGGCCCTACACCGGCCGTTTCTCCGGGCGCCGCTTCTCTGGCGGCGACGACGACCGGTTCGATCGCGGCGTTTCGCAGGAGCGTGGCTGGTCGGAACGGTGGGAGCTTGCCCCGCAACGCGAATTCACCGGCACCGCCGCGGGCCTGCACGACCCGCACTACAGCGAGTGGCGGCGGCGGCAGATCGATGCGCTCGATCGTGACTATGATGAATATCGGCGCGAGAACCAGAGCCGGTTCGAGAATGAGTTTGCCGCTTGGCGCACCGCCCGCGAGGGCAAGCGCCAGCTTCTCGGCCAGGTGCGCGAGCATATGCCGGTGGTCGGCTCCGACGACGAGCAAATCGGCACGGTGGATGGCGTCCGCGGCGACCGCATCATCCTGACCAAGGGCGACAGCGAGGACGATCGGCACCATATGATCAGCTGCTCGTTGGTCGACCGGGTCGAGGGTGACAAGGTGATCCTCGACCAGCCGGCGGCCGAGGCCAGGCGGCGGTTCATCGGCGAGGATCGGACAAGCGGCTTCTTCCGCGATGAGGAGGGGCGGGAAACCGGCCCGCACATGCTCAATCGCGCCTTCTCGGGCACTTACGAGCGCTAACAAGCCTGGCCGGATATTTGCCCCCCGGCAGGCAGGGAAAGGCTCGGGCGCTTCCGGCGTCCGGGCCTTTCGTTTGCGATGGCAAGCCGTCATCCCAGGCTTGACCCGGGATCCACCTTTTCTTTTCAGCATTACCAATCCAAGGAGGGTAG
>Ga0075421_100007819_pt1 | contig 13103 bp, 15 predicted proteins | sample SoiMetdeltSBSDD5_FD_75292 | JGI IMG/M metagenome (GOLD analysis project Ga0075421, IMG submission 75292) | Bulk soil microbial communities from a Populus tree surrounding site in Tennessee, USA - Soil MetaG P. deltoides SBSDD5 | ecosystem: Environmental > Terrestrial > Soil > Tree plantation... | reverse complement strand
GTGATGCGTCACAAAGCGGAGGCGGTGCTCACGTCCCGTTCCGCGGCGGAAAATCTGCATCGTCTCGGTGAAGCCCTGATCCGTCCCGAGCTCGGGAAGCAGATAGTTGGCATTCGAGTAGAGCCGCTGACCCGGGTGGGCGGGCCATTCCGAGAAGCCGGCGCGCATGCGACCGGCAACGTTGATCGCCGGATTGAATCCGATGGCGAAGCAATCGACGTCGCTCCATCGCGCGCCGACGTGCTCGAGGCCAGCGCGAATCGCGTTCATCGGGAAGTACTTGCTGAACTTCCGTCGATCGAGACGTTCTTCCGCGCACGCAAACACGAGCTCGCCGTCGACCACCACGGCGGCGGAACTGACATAGCCGGAGCTGTTGATGCCGACGATCAGCATGGTGGTGGCGCCGAAGCAGCCGTCCGGCGCGCGCTGAGCGCCACGTTGAGACGGACGCCGTCCGCATCCCCAGCCTCTAGCATCGTCGCGAGTCTCTCCAGCAGCTGACGCCGCATCGAGTCGGGGGCTCTGCCTCTCAGGAGGATTGTCAAGGCTGCCTCCATGTGTGTTCGCGAGCCGCGCCAGGTAGCAAGATCGACACGGGACCGAAACAACTCCCGGTGGACGTCGACGACATCCTCCGAGGCCATGAGCCACTCGTAAACGGCCTCGCCGGTAACGTCAGTGCTCGCGTCCTCGAGCAGGGCACGGTGCAGGCGGCACATCGTGTCCTCGCTGGACCAGCACGTGACAATCAGGAGACCGCGCGGCCGCAGGGCGGAAATCGCCCGCGCGAGCTGCGCTCTCGGCTCGCGCAGATAGTAGAGCGACTGGTCCATGCTGACGACGGTATACGACTCGGTGAGTGGAAAGTCCTCGAACGGACCCCCGACGAGCCGTATGCGGCTTCGCCCGAACTCGAGGTTTCCTGATTGCGCATCAGGGTCCACGCCGACGAGGCGTACCGTACGCCCGTCATTGTCCAGCGCTCGCACGAACGGCATCACCGACCGCGCGGACGCGCCGATGCCCACTTCGAGCCAATCGATCTCTGGGGCCGCGATCGCGGCGAGCGCATCGAGGTAGAAAGCACCTTCGCCGCCGCCGTGAAAACTTTCCCTCAAGAGAGCCAGCGCGTCGTCGTAGGCCGTCATGCTGTCGTACGACGTAGGGTCAGGAGCCTGATTGGGACGTCGCTCGGCCGGAACGCCTCAGGCGACCTGAAGAGATGACCTTCGAGCGGCCGGACGCCGAAGGAACCTACGAGCGGCGAGGTCCGGAGCCACGCTTCGAAGTCGCGCACGTCGCTCTCGTTGTGGTCCAGTGGATTCTCGCTGAGGAGCGACACGAGTCGGCCGCCTGGCTTCAGAAACTCGACCGCGCGTCGCACGTGGGCCATGTCGAGAGCGGCGGCAAAAGGCGGATTCATCATGACCGCGTCGAACTGTTCTTCGCTGGCGAAGTCCTCGAACCTTCCTTTGAAGAGCGCATGCCCCTTCCCCGCCAGGATGGAGGCCAGCGCCGGATGCGGCTCGACGACGACCGCGGCCGCGCCAAGCGCCGTGATCGCGTCGGCAATGTCGCCGCGCCCGGCCGAGGGCTCGAGCACGCGCTCTCCCTGGCGAAGACCGCCGACTCCCGCAATCATCATGCTGATCACGCCGGGCGGCGTTGGATAGAACCCGGGAATGGCCTGAAGCAGGCTGTCGGGAGGCGTTGGTAACCCTGAAAGTGCCACCAAAGACGTGCCGGGATTTTGTGCATTGTAGCTCAGCCTGCGGCACGGCCGAATCGTCATGAAGTCGCATTGGTGGCAGTATCGATTCCTTGGTCACTTTGTCGCACACGCGCCTTCGCCATGAGGACGCGGCGGTCCGGATGTACAGTCACCCCCTCGCAACTCGTGCTGTACGGAGCAGGCGGGTTGTCATTCGAGGGTTGGATGCCATGGCAAGCCGGCGAATACGGGTGACGGACTTCAAGGACAGGAAGGCCCGCGGGCAGAAGATCACGATGCTCACTGCCTACGACGCCACGATGTCCCGTCTATTGGATCGAGCCGGCATCGATGCACTGCTCGTGGGCGATTCACTCGGAATGGTGCTTCTCGGATACGAGAACACCCTTCCGGTCACCATCGACGACGTGGTGTATCACACACGAGCCGTTCGTCGCGGCGCCGAGCACGCGTTGATTGTTGCCGATATGCCCTTCCTCAGTTACCACGTCAGCATCACCGACGCGGTGCGTAATGCAGGCCGGCTGTTGCAGGAGGGCGGGGCGGCCGCGGTGAAGCTCGAAGGAGGCCGGCCCGTGCTCGACGTCGTACGCCGGTTGGTCGACATCGGCATTCCGGTCATGGGGCATCTCGGACTGCAACCACAGTCCGTCCACCAGGTCGGAGGGTACCTACGCTGTGCGACTTCCCCTCGAGAGGCCGAGGCTCTCCTCGTCGACGCGTATGCGTTACAGCAGGCTGGAGCGTTTGCTGTTGTGCTCGAATGCATTCCCGCGAACGTTGCCGAGCACGTTACCGCGGAACTGACGATCCCGACGATCGGCATCGGCGCCGGACCGCATTGCGATGGCCAGATCCTCGTCAGCCACGACATGGTCGGCCTGTGCGATTACCAGCCGCCAGCCTTCGTGAAGCAATACATCAACGTTGCCGACGCGATTGTGTCGGCCGCGCGATCGTATTCGGATGATGTACGTAATGGCAGGTTTCCCATCAGTTCGTCGAAGGAGCGCATGACAGCTTCTGAAGAGACGCTGACACCTCAACACTGAAGGATTCATCCAGCATTGATGTCAGTGCACCTGCCAACACTGTCCACACACGTCGCCGGCGGCACCGCAACCACAGCTTCGCCAAGACGCTGTTCCCGGGCCTACGCGTGGGTTACCCGCGGTTCTACGCGGATGCGGTATTCGAGACACACCGCCTCGTAGCGACGTGCCTGTGACGTGTGTGTTCTCGGGCTACTGTCCCGACGGTGGCGCCTGGGCCGCTCCGTCCGCGGCATCCTGCTCCATCTGGGCGATCAGGCTCTTCGGCCGCATGTCGGTCCAGTTCTCTTCGATGTACGCCAGGCACTCCTGCCGTGCACCCCTAGGCCCCACTGTCGACCAGCCGGCCGGCACCTCCTTGAACGTCGGCCATAGCGAGTACTGGCCCTCGTCGTTGATTAACACGCAGAACTCGCCGTTTTCGTCGTCGAACGGGTTCGTCATCGGTCTCTTCCTCGTTTCATTGTGTTACCCGCCACAAGCAGCGACAGCACTACTGGCGGGTCGCCGGCCCACGCCAGACGCCTGAGCGCGGAGCCATGCGCGGCACGGCTGAACCGGCCGGCGCCAATGTGTGCGACGCGACATGCCCCCGTGGACGGTCCGAAAGGGTCTGTGCTGACCGAATCCGGCCCGCGACGCGACCGCCCCGAGCGTAAGGGTGACCTCGAGCCCGTTCAAGCACGTTGACTCGCAGGAACCGCTGTACGTCGTGGAGTGGCAGATCGGCGCGCGGGTCGACGGGCGCGGCGGCGGAACGTGTATCGCGGATTCGTCGCGACCGCAGCGAAGGTACGACGCTTTGTACCAACAGCCGTGGCGGTCTGCGCCGGGGCCGTACGCTATGGTCCCCGCAGTAAGAACTCTTTCGCGTCGAAATCGTCTGGCGCAGTCAAGGAGAGAACGATGAACGATCTAGTGCAGCGGCTTAGCGCGGGCCGTCATCCCGTCGAGATCAGCCTCCGCCCCACCCGGTCCGTGCAGGCGTTCAAGGAATGCCTCGACCGGGACTACGTGCACGTGAAGTTCACGCAGACGCGTGGCGGGACCGAGCTCGGGGTTCCCGTCGACCGGCAGCTCAGCGACTTCAGCGAAGCCGACTTCGAACACGAAAGCGGACGCCTCAAGGTCGCCGGCGAGCTGACGCTCGACTACGCACGCGTCCGTTGCATCGCCGAGATCACCCTGCCGTCACTCAACGGCGAAGGCTGGCTCGAACCTGTCGACCAGCAGGTGGTCGAGAAGGCGTCGTAAACGGACCTGCGTGCGGTGGGTCTGAGGCGGCGGGGGCGCTCGCGCAGCTGGAAGCGCAGATCCCGGCTCTGGAAACCTGCGCCGGCGCCTATTCGATTTCGGACGGGTCAATGCACAAATCGCCGCGGCGCGCGGGCGGGAGGCCGAAGCAATGGCGGCCTACCGCCTGGCCGTACTGCGGGCAACGGAAGATGTCGAGAACGCCCTTTCCGCCATCGTCAAGCGCGAGGCCCAGGTCGGCATCTTGACGCAAGGGGAATCGTCGTTCGCGCGTGCGCGGGAGAACTCGGATGCGGCGTACAAGGGAGGCGTCGTCAGCCTGATCGAGGTGCTCGACGCTGACGCCAACGTGCTGCAGGTGCGCGACGCGAAAGCGCAAGCACAAACCGAAGCGGCGCGCGCCGCCATTGCTGATGGCATCATCCTGCTGTGATTCACTTCTCCCGCCTCGATTGGGAATGAACGGCGACGATAGCCTACGAAACTGCTGTTCTTACCACAGATCGTGCGTCTCACCCGCCACGAAACGGCGTACTCTGCTTGACGCGTGCATGGTAATGACGTCACCTCACACGATGAGCAAGGCGAGTACGTCGTCGTTCTGCTCGACCAGGGCGCGTACGCCTTGTGGCCACATGGCGTACGAACTCCGCCCACGTGGACGGTCATTGGGCCACCCCGCACTCGAGCGGCCTGCTTGAACTGGATCGCGGCCAACTGGCCGGACATGTATCCACGGTCGCTGTGCAAGTTCGACGTGGAGTCAGCGCGGAGGCTACTCGGGGAAACCGTTGACACGATCGACTGACGAGAACCTTGACGGGCGCCCGCTCCGCCTCACGAGCGCGCCGCACGCGCCTCGGCGGGCGGTTCGACGCAGGCATGGTCGACACATCGGATCCGACCGTGTTCGTCCAGCTCGAACGCCACTCGCGTGCTCAGCGGGATGAAGCCGCTCTCCGTGCCGAGGTCGTACTCGACATACACGCTCGACGAGCACCACGCGCCGCATCGAGGGCACTTCGCGACGTCCGCCGCAATCCACCTGTGTGCGAGCGGTCCGAGCGGGAGGAAGAACGGGAGATCGGGCGGGAGGATGCCGCTGTTCGTCATGAGGCCTCCAGTGGCAGCACTGTGCTGCGTACGTAGAAAAGGCCAGGATTGCTCCTGGCCTTCCCCCACCAACTGCTCTCGCCGGCAGATTCACCCGTCCCGGCGCGTCCAGTCATAGGGAAGCGTGTCGTGCGGCTCGAGCCGGTATTCGTCGGGCTCGCCGTAGTTGTACATATCTGTCGGGACGTTGATCACGAGAGAGGCTTCGGTGCTGATGCACTTCCAGCCGTGGTACACGAGATTCGGCACCTGCACGAGCTGCGGGTTCTGAGCGCCGAGGAAGAACTCGTTGATGGCACCGTTGGTCGGTGAATCTGGACGCGTATCAAGTCCCACGGTGGCCCCCTGGTGGACGCCGCGTCGCCGCAGGGCCCCGGCAATGCGACCGGACCAGATGTCGAGGGTGGCGTAGGTGATCCTGCTCCGCTCGTCGCGAACCGCGGTCGCATGCGGATCCCGCGCGACGACGTCTGCCAACCGCGACGTCAATGTGCTCATCGAGTACCGTCAGCTTTCCCGATCGATTTGACCGTTGAAGATGCCCCGCGCACGGCCGTTACGTTTGCGCTCAGTCTCGCGAAATCGCCGGTGCCGCGTCCGCCAGCCGGCAGTCGTCCGGGGGCGCGACATCGTGCGCGGAGCGGCGGACGAGTCGAAAGCTGGCGCTGAACGAGCGCTCCGACGAATCTCTGTCTTCGGTGATGTCGTACCGCAGCTCGTCTGCGCCCAGTAGAGTGATTTGCTCGAGCAGACGGGGCATGCCCGCATTTGTGTCATCGGCCGCGCTGCCATGGCTGCCCTCAAGTGGCCACGCCGACTCCACCACTAGTGTGTCGCCCTCCCACCGACCCTGCGGCAGCCCGAGATAGCGACGCGTGTCCGCCGATGCATGGCCACCGAGCCATAGCGGAACGACTCTAGTCAGCGTTGCTGTCGACAATACGACGTAGTCGCGAGACTGAGTGATCGTCGTCGAGCCGACGGCCATCATCCGGAGCAGCGGGTGAACATCGCAGTCCTCGGGCTTCATACCGACAGACGCGTACGTGCCCCGCAGGTCCGGTTCTCCTCGAGGCATGCGCGCGAACGCGGCGGCCCGATCCGGCGACTGCTGCGTTGCGATGAGGGGCGTGCCGCAGACGATCGCCAGCAGCGCGGGGCTCACGATAACCGCCAGCGACCGTGCCATCCTCGCTCCGAATGGCCTATGCGAATCGCTCGGACGCGCCACCGACAGCGTGCTCTTGGACATCATGGGGTGGGAGCCGAGCCGTTGAAGAAGGTCTCGGCCTTCCGCATGACGAGGGCGCCGATCCTGCGTCCCATCTTCCTGGATGCGAGATCGCCGTCCTTGAAATGAATACCGCCGTATCGCCGTGATACCCCGGCCTGGTTCGCCGCGTCCTCGAAGGTTGCCCACGACAGCTTCACGTCCTGCGTCGGCGCGACGCCCGGCTCGACGAACGACCACCCGGCAGGCACGGTGAACGACGCGCCGAGCTTATGGCTGCCAGTGAACAGCTCGAGCACCTCGGCCGCGGCGGCGCTGAATCCACTGTGTCCGGACGTGTATTCCGCGAATGGCGGCGTGGGGATGTAGCTTCGGAACGAGGTGCCGGGGATGGCGCGCGTGCCGAGCCCTGGACCGGCCCATGCGTCGATGACGCGACTCGCGTACAGGAACCGCACCGCACTGACCGGGCGCACGTAGTCATAGAAGATCTTGCAGTCCCAGACCGCGATGCTGACATCGAGCAGCGCGTTGCCCAGGGCGAAGAACATCTTGACGTCTTGATCCAGCGTGTGGCCGTCGCGTCGTGACACGAACTGCGCGAACAGGTTCCAGTGCCCAGGCGGCGTCTCCGTGTTCGGACCATCCGCCCAGTAGAGGGCAATCGCCTTGCGGCGATCGTCGAGCTTCTCGCTCATCTGCACGATCTCGCGGGCCTGATGCTCGTATTCCTTGGACCCGTACAACGCGGGAGCGCCCGGACGAACCTGGTCGGCCGCGAGGAGGGCAAACGGAATGACATGTCCCCAGTGGGGCGCGGCGAACGTCTGGCCCGGCAGCGGCTGCCAGTGGTCCGGGTGGGTCAGCGCCGTCGTCGAGTTCAACGGGGTGTAGCCGGTGTAATCGGAGTACGGTCCGTTGCCTCCCGGCTCATCGCCAAGCTGATTGGACCCGTCGTGATGGCGAAACTCGAGAACTGCTTCGCACGCCGCGTTGCCGATTCCCGACGGAGTGGTGATGTCGGTCGACCCGTCCGACGCGTTGTACCCGAGGCTTGTCATCAACGGATCGAACAGGACGCTCTTCTGGCTGGGGAACAGGTCGACGAGCGCTCTGTAGGCGGCAAAGCTGATCGCCATCTGCTTGGCACGCAGGGTGCGCTCGGTCGCGGGCCGGCGCAGCGTGTCGCCGAGCCGCGTGCCGACGGCCATCGAGTCGAACGCCGCCCACGCATCGTAGATGCAGGTGTGGACGATCGCCAATGCGCGCGCCGTCCGCATCGGCGGCATGTTCGTGTTTCGAATGGCCTGCAGCATCGAGGAGTTCCACTGCAGGACGGCGTTGTCGCCGCGCGCGTACGCGGCTGTCGACATTGCGATCAGAATCGCGGCGAGCAGGCTCGCACAAATGATGAATCGTCTCCGCATGTTCATATTTCCCGACCCTGTACAGGGCGACAGCGATGCGTGACTAGTTGCAGCAGACGTTGACGAGAACCGGTTTCATCACCTCCCCGACACGCCGATCGAGTCCATCCGGACCAAAGCGGTGCTCGTGCACGTCGATTCCAGTTTGCTGAGCACGTGACCAGAGGGGCTCGATCGGTGGTGATGGACCGGTGCTATTGATTCCCGCGGGGACGTCGATACGGCCTCACGGCTCGATCCCCCAGCGGTGTGCGGAACCGCCGCTCATCGAGAGGCGTCGCGACGAGACGATGAACGGAGGGCCTGTCAGAACCAGAGCTTGACGGCGTGGATGTGCGACTGACGGGAACGACGGAGGTGTTCGGCTACCGGCGATAGCTGGACAGATCGAGTGCGCCCGGAGTCTCCGGCGAGGCCACATCGAACTCGAGCGTCTCTCGCCAGATGCCGCGGCGGCGCAGGACTCTCACGAGGACAATCGCACCTGCGGCGACGGCCACGAACGTGATCGCGCCACCGGCCGATGCGAGCGCGATCATCTGCACATCCGCGACCCTGAACGCAAACAGGTTCAACGCGAGCAGAAACGCCACCCAATGCCATTTGACGGTTTGACTCACAGCAGCGTGCTCGCACGCGAAGGGAACGCGTCCCCAGCGGAACAACGCACACTCGGTGAGAAAGACGCCTGCCAGCAGATCGAACGCGACCACCTGCGCCGCAACGGCGGGTGGCCAGGCGAGAAACGTGGCAGCCGCCGTCACCGCGATGACGGGAACGACACCGAACAGGAACCAGAAGGTCTGGGTCGCCGTTGCCACGGAACCGAGCCGCGGCTGAGGAACCTTGAAGGCCCAGTTGGCATCGACGTCCGTCGGCACCCTGGACGCCGCCCGCAGCCCCATGACCGCGAAAAAGATGAATATCAGCGGAATCGCCAGCCAGTAGGCACCAGGCTCGTCCAACGGCGGAATCACCGATCCCCATTCCTGGCGCGCCCGCAGACTACGCCGGTCCGCCCTCTGCACGCCGGCCGTAAGAATTCCCAGCACCGCGGATGCCACGGCGGCGCCAACGTACATGGCGAGCATCGTCGAGTGACGCCGGCTTCGGGCAATCGTCGCAGCCGCGAACACAAAGATGCTGCGGGCCTGCCCATTCCGGAAGATGACTCCGGCGAGCCACCGCGCACACGCGACCAGGACGCTCGGACGGCTACCTTCACGCATCAGCAACGCCCGGCGGCTCATCCAGCGGGCCGACAGGAGATAGATTGCCACCGCGACCACGGTGGAGATGGCGACCGCTGCAAGTGCCGTCTGCGTCAGCTCGCGCGGGACGTTGTGGCGCGTGCCGGCGAGTTCGGAATAGAGCGCAACGAACCACACTGGCGGCAGCCACCGCCACGATCCGCCATCGAACGTCTCGCCGACGAGCCGAGGGATGATGCGCGGCAGGAACAGCAGCGCGTCCACCAGGAGCACCATCGTGAGCGTCTGCAGCGCTTTCGTCGTCCACTCCGCCACTCGGGCATTACCGAGGATTGCCAGTAATCCGCGGATCGAGAGCAGCGTGAAGAAGACGAACAACGCGCAGAGCACCACGCTGACAACGTGCCCGATGAGCACGCGCCACAGCGGCCCGACGGCCGGGTGAGTGGCGGAAATGAACGCGTAGACGAATGCACCCGGCGCCGTGATTGCCGCCGACACGCCGAGCGCGGCCACGGTCCCGGCAACAAAGCGAGCAGCGGCGGCCGTGCGGGGGCGCACTGGTAACGACGCCGTGATCTCCTGCTCGCGCGGATCGGGGAAGAACGCGTCCCACGTGAGCGCTGCGAGCAGCGTCAGCGCCAACGTGGTGTAGGTGAGGAAGAAGAGGCGATCGCCTGTCGCGAAGCGCACCATGGCCTCGTCCGACGCCGAAGCCAGCAGTCTGTATCGCAGCAGACGGTTCGCCGCGTACATCAGCGGTGGCGTCAGGAGCAGCGCAGTCGCCCAGATCAGGACGTACATCGGGTCGCTGCCGCGCGAATGGAGCGCTCGATCGAGGAGGCGGCGCACCGCGTCCCGCGAGAGCAGTCGAAACTGTCGCAATTCGACGTCGATGCCCCGGGTCTTGATGCTCATGATGCGACCGTCGCGAGCTCGCGACCGATCGCATCGACGTCTTCCGTGACGGCGAGCGACGCGAAAACCTCCTCCAGCGAGGCGGCCTGCGCGAGGTCGCGCAGTCTCGTCACCGAGTCTTGCGCCACAACCACGCCGTTGTGGAGGATGAGCACGCGCTGGCACACCTTCTCGACCATATCGAGGACGTGTGAGCTGTAGATGATCGTCTTGCCGCGCGCGGCCAGCGTGGTCACCAGCGCGCGGAGCACGAGCGTCGAGGGAACGTCCAGCCCAGAGCACGGCTCGTCGAAGACGATGACGTCGGGGTCATGAAGGAGCGCTGCGGCGATGAGCACCTTTTGCCGCATGCCCTTCGAGAACGACGCCAGCGGTACGTACCGGCTGGACGCGAGGCCGAAGAGCTCGAGATATCGCTCGATACGCCGTGTCAACGTCGCTGGCGGGATGTCACGCAACCCGCCGACGAGCTCGAGATACTCGGGCGCGGACAGATAACCGTAGAGACGCGGTTCTTCTGGCACGTAGCCGAGAACCGACTGGTACTCGAGAAGGCGCGCGCCGATCTCGGTGCCCTGCCAGCGGACGACGCCGCGATCAGGTGAGAGGAGACCGACGAGCATCCGTACTGTCGTACTCTTCCCGGAGCCGTTGGGACCCAGCAGTCCGATGACTTCTCCCGGCAGCGCTTTCAGGCTGACGCCGCGAACGGCGGCTATCGCGTGATAACTCTTCGCCGCATCCAGCACTTCGAGCATCGGGATCCGTTCAGGCTTCCACGACGGCGCGGCGTCCCACCGCAACCGTCCCGTTCCTCTCGCCGGCACGACCGGGCTGCACAGCCGTGATCCCGCTCAAGGTGACGACAACGGCCGGATGGCGATCGTGCCATGCACGCAGGGCCCACGCGACGCCCGCTCCGACGACGAATGCGGCCGCTGTGAACTGCTGCAGGCACCACCACGCGCTGGCAAAAAGGGGCACATAGAACAGCAGCATCAACCAGCCGTCGTCTGCCTGCTCTCGCGTCGAGGCTCGCTCCGAGAGGGCGCGGTCGGTGCCCGTGAACGGAGCGATCACGAACAGCGTCGTCAGCGCCCAGTACCAGCGGCAGCGCACGGCCAGCCTGCGCGCGGGCCCGACCGCCGTCTCTCGAAGCTCTCCCTGAAAGTCCGCAATCGCCGGACGAATCAGCGCAGCCACGGTCTCGTCCGTGAACAGCCGTTCGGCACCGCGTAGGAACAAGAATCCGGGCGACCAGTCGCCTGATTTAACGTCGATCATGGGACCTCCAGAGCAAACTCGCGCGCGAGCACGACCCACGCGTTCAGCACGCGAATGCCAAGACCGGTAGCGCGGAAGATGCGGCGCGGAAGGCCGATTGCGCCAGAGGGCAGCGGCTCCCGCTCCGATTCGACGTAGCCCTTTGCCTCCATCCGCGCGAGCGTGGCGTAGACGGTCCCGAGCTTCAACTCGCCTCGAGAGAGCCGCACGAGCTGAAGGCCGTACGTTGGCCCTTCCGCCGTCAGCAGTTCCAGAATCAGCCGCTCCTTGCGAGGGAGGCTGGGCTGTTTGTCGTTCGCCACGAGACGAATCTTATTCCAAATAAGAACGATAGGTCAATGATTTTTCGACTCATCCGCTGGTCCGAGATCTCCTCGGGAGATCGCGTGTTGGTCGGCCGCTCGGGCGAGCCGTGGTCCCGCCGGTGACGTGGCCGGCCGTCGCGTCAGCTCGTTGATGCCGCCGTGCGACCGACGTGCGTCAGCGGCGTGTCGGGTCGCCTGACGATCTCGGCCACGAACGCCGCGAAGTCGTCGGCAATCACCGCGACGTCGGACGGTGACAAAAGGTCTGACTTGTACAACAGCGCACCGTGCAGGCCGTCACCGTCTTCCACCGCGTGGAGACTGAGGTCCGCGAACGATGGCTGTTCGCTTTCCGCAGACGTCGCTTCGAGGCGGCCGCCCGGCCACGTGGCGTGTGTCCGCGGCAGATTCACGAGGTTGAAGACGAATCGGTACGGAAAGGTCCCGGCGCCGGCATTTAAAGCGGTCAGCAGATGACCGTACGGCACCTGCCGGTGCACGTTGGCTGCGTCAGACTGGCGGCGGGCGTGTGCGATCGCGTCCGCAAACGAGTCGCGGCGTCTCAGCTGCATGCGGATCGGTAGCACGTTCATGAACAGCCCGACCACGCCTTGGTAGTCACGGGCCAAGAATCGATCCGAAACCGGCATGCCGATCACGATGTCGCTGCTCTGCGTCAGCCGATGCAGGAACGCGGCGAACGCGGCAAACAGCGTCACGGCGAGCGTGGCGTGCATCTGATGCCCCAGCTCACGCAACGCACGCACGTGATCGCATCCAATCAGGAAGCGGTGTTTCGCCGAGGCCGCCGACACCGGGTCGGTGGTCGCGTCTGCGATCGGCAGCCGCACGTCGCACGCACCATCGAGATGATTGAGCCAGAAGGTCGTGGCCGGCTCGAACGCACCCGCCTGCAACTGGGCCCATTCCTTCTCCACGTAGTCCGTGTACGACGGGCGCAGCGCCGGAAGGTCGGCGACGACGCCGCGGACCCTGGCGCGGTAGAGCACGTCCAGGTCCGACAGCACGATCTGCTTCGACCAGACGTCAAAGACGATGTGGTGGACGACGATGACGAGGAGGCATTCGCCGGCCGACAGCTCGAGGAGACACGCGCGCCATCCCGGTGCCTCGGTCAGATTGAACGGTGCAGCCACCGCCTGCGCGAGCCGTGCCGTCTCCGCTTCTCGTTCCCCGGCCGGCAGACGATCGGGATCCTGCCGGCAGAGCGGTGACCCGCTCGACGACGCAATGACGCGGCCCGGGAGTCCCTCCCGGCGCGGGAAGGTGGTTCGCAGTACCGCGTGGCGGGCCGCAAGATCGTCGAGACCGTGCGCGAGCGCATCGCTCCGCACCCCATCCTGGATCCGAAGGACGGTCCAGATGTGCCGATAGCACTCGATGAACGGCGGAGCGGTTGGCGTGAATTGCTGCTGCCAGAGCAGATGTTCCGCGAATGAGAGCTCCACCGCTCGTCCTCACGTATCAGAACGGCCGCACGCCGAGTTCCGCGCGCAGGAATACTGACAGCTCGGCTATCGTCGGCCGCTCCAGTAACACCGCCGCAGAGAGA
>Ga0075421_100007818_pt1 | contig 13104 bp, 12 predicted proteins | sample SoiMetdeltSBSDD5_FD_75292 | JGI IMG/M metagenome (GOLD analysis project Ga0075421, IMG submission 75292) | Bulk soil microbial communities from a Populus tree surrounding site in Tennessee, USA - Soil MetaG P. deltoides SBSDD5 | ecosystem: Environmental > Terrestrial > Soil > Tree plantation... | reverse complement strand
GGCATCGGAGGCATCCCAGGATTGCGCCTGCCGTCGCGAACGACCGGGTAGATCAGTTCGCCGGCTTTGTCATTGAGCGTGGTCTGCGCCCGCAAAAGATTCGTTCCACCCTGCTCGCCGCCGCGCAGATCTCCTCCGTGACACCCGCGGCAGTGCATCTCGTACAGAGCCTTACCGCGCGCCACCACGGCAGGATCTCCGGCGGGCCGTTGTTGTGCCGGAAAGTTCGTAGGCGCCGGCCGCAGGCCTCCTGCAGCATTGCCTCCGCCACGCTGACCGGCGAGCGCGATAGCCGCCGGTAACAGGAGCACACACATCGCAGTCCAGCCGCTCCTCATTCCCATCTGGTCACCTCGATGACGTTCATTGATGGCAGATGATATGCGGACGAGTCCGTGTGATGCAATCGCACTGTAGGCGCGGTGGATCACCGCGGTGATACAGCGTGTGAATGAATCGGGAAGAATGTGTATTCGTAATGACATTCATCCCAATTCATTGACCGCGCGTCTTTCCAAAGCCCGCGCCTGCGCTCGAAACAAAAACCGCCTCGCTTCGTAACCTTTTTCCATCCGCCCGGTTTTATTACTTCGATGAAATATCCAATCATCGTTGTCGCGGCATTCTTCCTTCTCCTCCAAAACCTCGCTCATGCGCAGACCCGGCCGGAATTCCGTGTGTCTCGCGCTGAAGCTCCCACAATCGACGGCGATCTCAGCGACCCGGTATGGGACGACGATCCATTGGTCTTGAGCGATTGGCTTTCCTATAACCCGCTTTACGGCACACCGATGCCGCACCGGACCGAGGTCCACATCGTTCATGACGAGCGCAACATCTATTTCGCCTTTCATTGTTACGACAACGAGGCCGAAAGAATTCGGACCACAATCAGCCGTCGCGACAGTGTCTTCAATGATGACTGGGTCGGCTTGAGTCTCGACTCCAACGGCTCAGGACAAACGGCATACCACTTGTTCGTGAATCCCAGCGGGGTCCAGATGGATGCGTTGAATACGTCATCATCCGGTGAGCGTTTTGAAGCCGACCTGGTCTGGGATAGCGCGGGCAAGCGCACGGACGACGGCTATACGGTTGAAATCAAGCTGCCGCTGCAAAGCATCCGGTTTCAGAGCGGACACGAAGTACGCATGGGAATTCTCTTCTGGCGACGCATCAGCCGAACCGGCATGTCTTTCGCCTGGCCTGATCTCCCGCCCGGTCAGTGGGTTTTTAACAGACACGCGCAGCTCATTTTTTCGGATTTGAAACAGCCCAGGCTTCTCGAACTGTTGCCGAGCGCGACGTATTCCATCAGTCAACTCCGCGCCACCACCGGCAACTGGAACAGCGCGGCCGGCAAGTCGGACATCGGACTCAGCGCGAAATACGGAATCACGTCTTCGATCACACTGGACGCCACGGTCAATCCCGACTTCAGCCAGGTGGAAAGCGATGCGTTTCAGGTCCAGGTGAATCAACGCTATCCGATTTTCTTTTCCGAAAAACGACCGTTCTTCATGGAGGGCATGGGCCTGTTCAACCTGGCCGGAACGGGCGGTGACGGGAACATGATCACCGCGTTTCATACCCGTAAAATCATCGACCCGTCCTGGGGCAGTAAACTAACTGGCACCGCCGGCAAATTTACCTTCGGCGTTCTCAATGCTTCCGATGCGACTCCGCAGGATATCGGCAACAGGGGCGCAGCAATCGAGGGCGAAAACAAAATCTTTAATGTTGGCCGCTTGACGTATGGTCTAGGTGAATCGAACTACCTGGGAGCAATTTTCACGGACTCGGAACATGCAGGACGGCACAATCGTGTAGCCGGCGGGGATATGTCCATTCGCTTTAAGCGGCGTCATCAGTTTTCGGCAACGTTCCTGACATCGGAAACCGGCGTCAACAGCACCGAAGGTACTGTAGGCGCGGTCTATGACCGCGCAGACGGCACAGCCGAACAAGTCTCTTACTTTTTCAGCGATCGCAAGTATGCGTTCGGGACCCAGATCGAACATTACGGAAACGGTTTCCAGATGGATACCGCGTTCTACAACCGTTCGGGTTTCACCTCGGGATGGGGATATGGCGAGATCAATTTTTATCCCAAGAACACCAATCAGTCCGCTCTGAAGCGTGTCAATCTGTTTACCTGGAACAAATACGGGCGCGACCAGATTCAGGACGGCAATGAAAGGTTTTCGTTGATCGGTATTCGTGTGAATTTCACTCGGCAAGGTTTCCTGCGAGTGGATCAGGCATGGGGCCGGGAACCCTGGCGGGGAGAGCGCTTCAATAACAGCAGAACCCGCACTCAAGGCTCGGTGCAGATCTTCCGATGGCTCAGCCTCAATGGAAATTTCAACAACGGTTGGTCTACGTACTACAACTCGGAAGATCCTTTTCAAGGCAGGACGAAATCCGGCGGTGTCGGTTTCACGCTACAGCCGAATCAGCACATGAATCAAAGCGCCAGCTACAATCGAGTACGATTCAACCGCGCTTCCGATGGTCAACATATCTATACCGTGCATATTGTGAACCTGCGCAGTACGTATCAGTTCAATAAGAGATTTCTGGTCCGCGCCATCGAGCAATTCGACAGTTCGCGCCGCCGCGTTCTCATTGATCTGCTGGCGTCCTATGAATTCGTGCCTGGGACCGTCTTTCATGCCGGTTACGGTTCGTTGTTTGAAAGGCTGGATACCCCGGAATATCTCGCCACCAATCGTGGCTTGTTTTTCAAGGCCTCTTATCTCCACCGTTTTTGAAAGAATCTATAGGCGCTCTCTATGACCGCGCGTATTCTCCTGAAATCAACAAAATACGCGCGGTCATAGACCGCGCCCGCAGTCGTGTAACCTTTTTGTAAAGCGGCAGTTTCTATATACGTAAATGTCTGAAAGCGACGAAAACCTGATGCAGGCCGTGCGAGGCGGCGACGTTGCCAAACTCGGCGTGCTCTTCGACAGGCATCATCGGGCCTTGTTTGATTTCTTTGCCCGCATGACGGGCAGCCGGTCGACGGCCGAGGATCTCGTTCAGGATGTGTTCTTCCGGATTCTGAAGTACCGTGCAACCTTTCGCGCGGAAGGTCGCTTCAAGACGTGGATGTTTCACATCGCCCGTAACGCCGCAATCGATTACGCCAGGAAACATCAGCCGGCATCGACTCTTCCTGAAGATGGCGACGGCGCTGTTCCCAGCCACCTTCCTGTACCCGGGCACCTCCTGGAAAGAGAACAGCACAGTTTGTTGCTCGAAAATGCGTTGCGCCAGCTGCCGGCAGAAAAGCGGGAAATCCTGATCCTCAGCCGTTATCAAGAGATGAAATACGAACAGATCGCTCAGGTGCTGGGATGCGAAGTTGGCACCGTGAAGGTCCGAGTCCACCGCGCGCTGAAAGACCTGCGGGAAATTTTTTTAAAGCTTTCAAGTGAGAGATTGCCATGCGATGTGAAGAAGTCCGGGACCAGCTTACAGATTATGTAATCGGTCAGATCGAGGAGCCTGTGCGTTCCGTTGTCGCGCATCATCTGGCCGCTTGCGAAGGATGCCGCAACGAGACGGAGGACCTGAAGAAGCTGTGGACAACACTCGGTTCAATTCCTGCAACGGAGCCCGGACCCGAGTTGCGATCCCGTTTCCACGTTATGCTGGAAGCCTACCGGCAGGGGATGGATAACACACCTCGGCGAACATGGTGGCAAGGGTGGCATTCCCGCCTCATCAGCTGGTGGCCACGGCAGCCGGCGTTGCAATTGGGATTCGCGCTCGCATTGCTGATCCTGGGTGTAGTGATTGGCCGGCAGTCGCAACCAGTCCCGACGAGTCCAGCCGTCACGCCTGTTACTGAAGTCGCGGACCTGCGCGCCGAGCTCATTCAGATGCGGCAGATGGTGGCGCTCTCATTGATGCAGCAGCAGTCTGCCAGCGATCGCCTGAGGGGCGTGAACTGGAGTTATCAACTTCAACAACCGGGGATGGAGATCCTGACAGCCCTCGTCGACGCCTTGATGCACGACCCGAACGTGAATGTGCGATTGGCAACAATCGATGCGTTGCGCCAGTTCGGCGATCAACCTGTCGTGCGCCAGGGAGTGGTCGAAGCGATGCAGCGGCAGGAATCGCCCATGGTACAGATCGCCTTGATCGATCTTGCCGTTGATCTGAAAGAAAAAGAATCCGTTCCCGTCTTGCGAAAACTAACCGAAGACCAAACTCTCAATGAGACCGTGCGCGAACGCGCGCTCAGACGTCTCTCGGAAATGGAGTAGTTGCGATGAAAAACTTATCTACGGTTTTCCTGGTAGTTGCTCTTGTCGGCCTCACATCCGTAGCGAATGGCCAGCGGCGTTCACGTTTCAATGTTGAAGACAAGGAGACCCTCACCCAGACTTTGCAGTTTTCAGCGGGAAATGGTGCCAAGGTTCTGGAAGTGGATAGCATCAACGGCCGGATTCGGGCCACGGCATATGACGGGCGGAATGTAGAGATGACGGCCTACAAGACCGTTCGCGCCGAATCGCAAAGTACGCTTCAGCTGGCAAGGCAGGAAGTCCGGCTGGACATTGCCGACAACGCGGACACGATCAACATTTTTGTAAACCAGCCAGGACACGAGCGTTCGACCGGTCCATCCAGTAGCCGCTTCAACAATTCGAACTGGCGCGATCGCGGGTATGAAGTCTCGTTCGATTTTGACATCCGTGTTCCCCGTCAGGCCGGTGTTCGTCTCTGGACAATTAATGGCGGACCGATTGAAGTGGTGGAACTGGCCGGAGATTTCCAGGTGAATAACATCAACGGTGCTATCGAAATGCGCAACATCTCAGGATCCGGCCGCGCGCATACGATCAATGGAGCCGTGACGGTAACATTCGCGAACAATCCCCAACGGGATTCACACTTCGGTTCCTTGAATGGAGCAATCGATGTCACACTGCCGCGCGATTTGTCCGCCGATCTTCGTTTCAAGACCTTCAATGGCGGCGTCTATACGGATTTTTCCATCACGGCTGTGCCGATAGCGGCGACGACCGAAAGAATCAGCGGCAGACTGACAAACCGAAATGAATTCTCGGTGGTCCGCGTGGGTAGAGGCGGGCCGACCCTGGAGTTCGACGGATTTAATGGCGACGTTCGAATCCGTCAAGCCAAGTGATTTAAAATTCCCAGGAAGTTTGTATGCATAAAGCCGTAATCATCTTCGTTATCGTTGGACTGACGCTGGCCGCTATGCCTGCAAGAGGGCAAGACGTCGGGCTGGATCGTCTGATTGTCAACTTCAGCGATCCAGCCAGACCGGGTCTGGTGAGGGTAAACATGGTCAACAGCGCGATCGCCGTAAAAAGTCACAGCGGCCGGGAGGTCATCATTGATGGCGGGCAAGCCGGCAATCGAAATCGGCGGCCGCCTGGAACGGATGGTTTGCGGAGAATCGACACTCCAATGATGGGTCTCTCGGTTGAAGAAGAAAACAATGTGATGACCATCACCAGCCGAAACTTCGCTCCAGCGAGACTCGAGATCCAGGTCCCGGCCAGGACGAATCTCAATCTGAAAACCGTGAACGGCGGGCAGATTCTGGTGGCAGATATAGAGGGTGAGATCGAAGTCACCAACACGAACGGTTCCGTCGTGCTCGACAACGTCGCCGGTTCCGTCGTAGCTCATGCGACGAACGGCAGAGTCCTCGTGTCGTTGCGTGACGTGACTCCCGACAAACCGATGTCGTTCACTTCCATGAACGCCACCCTGGATGTCACGCTGCCGGCAAACGTCAAAGCCAACCTGAGGATGCGCACGGATAACGGAGAAATCTACAGTGGTTTTGATATCACGCGGCGTCCGGGAACGCCCACGACGGAAGACTCACGAAGCCGCGGAGGCCTCTTTCGCGTCCTGACAGACCAGACTATCAACGGCACGATCAACGGCGGCGGGCCTAATTTCGATCTCCGGACCTTGAACGGGAATATTTACATCCGGAAAGGCAAATAGGCTAGTCGCGACATCGTAAGAAAACACAAAAAGACAAAGGATCCAGGATCCGATCAATTCGTCAATTCTCGATTCCCAATTCCTATCCGAGGGAACACTTCAATCACACGGTCTCCTCGGATAAGAATTGGGAATCGAGAATTGACGAATTGATCGGATCCTTTGTCTTTTTGTGTTTCTACCGGCTGACCTGAATTCTACCGTCGAGCCGGGGCGACACGGTTCCCAACCGGGCGATATGCTCGGCAAGAGCATCACGCATCAGAATCCCGGTTTCCTCGACGTGGATACCGCCGGCAAATTCCGTATAACCGTCGCCTCCCATCAAGAGGAAGTCGTTCGTCGTAACGGAATAGAAATCCTTGTCCCGCAGCGGGGTTCCGTCTTCCAGACGCGCGGAGATCAGTCGCTTTCCCTCCGGTTTGGTAACGTCCAGTTTTACGCGCACGCCACTCAAACTCATGACGGTCCGGCCGAGAATGCGTTTGATCTGGGCGCCGCTCAGTCTCATGGTAACGAGAGTATTCTCAGAAGGAAGAACATCGAACAGCATGCGGCTGGTGATGGGCCCCTTTTGAATGCCGGCTTGCAGATCTCCTGCATTGATCAGCGCAATGGCCGTGCCGGTTTTTGCACGCACGGCGTCCGCCACGAGATTTCCAATATGTGACTCCTGGGCCGTGGAGCGAGAAAGATCACCTGCCGCGTGCCCGAGCACCTGCTGCAGCGCGTCATTGAGCTTGGCTTCGTAGGGTTCGAGAAGTTTGGCCACAGCGGGATCCGGTTCGACATCATCCAATGGAACCAGCCGGCTTTCGATCCGGTTCAGATTGCCGTCATTGAACGTCAGGTCGAGCCTGCCGACATACTTGCCGTATTGGCCGGCACTGACGATCGTGGTTGGACCGATACGCACCGGGAGATCCGCACCATCGTGTGCGCCAATGATCAGACGAATCTGCGGAAAAGCACGGGCCAGCCGTTGTTCCTCGGCGCGCGTGACGTTGGTTAGAAGAATAATGCAGTCGGCACGGTCCTGGATCCGAGGCAACACGTTTTCGATGCTTCTTACCGTATCCGCCACGTCCACGTACTTCACATTCTGCGGTTGGCCGGTGCGCGTCAGTTCTTCGCTGGTGAGGCCAATGATGGCAATTCGAACGTCTTGCGCATTGAAGATAGCCGCCATTTCGATTTCGCGGATAGGTGAGTCGGCGTTCGCAGACAGTAAGGGAAAGTTGGCCTCTCGCGCTCGAGCGCCCAGCACATGGATGCCGTGGCTGAAATCCTTACCTCCGACGGCTGCCGCGTCGTAGCCGATCGCGTTCATCACCTGAATCACCGGTGCGCCGAGGAACATATCGGTGATCAAGGCGCCGGAAAACATCTCACCCGCATCGAGCATCAGATCGGGCTTCACCTGCCTCACCACTGTCGCCAATTTGGCGCTGCCTGCGCCATTGGGTCCAGACAGCACATGCCCGCGAATATCATTCGTGTGCATGATAATGACGTGTGCCTGGCCTGCGCCGTAGACCACCGCCGCAATAGAAACGAGGACCAGTAAAGTTCGCGCCAACGCTGAGGACATTGCCGTCAATTGTACCCTAGACGGTAGTCCGTCCCGAAACCCAACCGCCGCTTGAGGGGCTACGATCACCACAAAGACACGAAGACACCAGGAAAAACCTAGTTAAATGCAGATTCCATGAGGGTTGAGAATCCGATGCCTATCCGCTTTTTCTGGCGGCCTTCGCCTTCTTTTTGGGCGGCTCGGACTCGACGTCCTGGCGGTGGCGAAGAATGATGGCGTCGAGTTTCTGCTCGACCTCTTTTAAGAGGCGCGGCGGGTCGATACCCGGGAGGATGCGATCAACACTCTCGTCGACAATGTCGACGAGAGCCAAAAGCTCAGCGATGGACAAATCTGCCTTCATTTAGTAAGAAACTCGCGTCCAAGTGTACTACGGTAATATCTCTTTTGGAGAAGTACATATGACGAAACAGGCAGTTCTCGGTTTGCTGGCGTTAGCTGTCGCCGTGACGGCCGCGCCCGACTTCGCTTTGGCGCAGCGTGCTGGTTTTCAGGCAGGAATCGTGCAGCCTCAATTCGGAGTGCCCGTGCCGCAGGCGCCGGTGGTCGCTGTCCGGAGCACATTCACACTGGCACCAGTCCAGATCCTGCCGGCCTTCCCGGCAGTGGCGCCTTTTCCAAATGTTCCGCTCGTCCCGGTGTTTCCGACCGTAATTGTGCCCAACACGATCCTCGTTCCGGGTCAAACGAGTTTTGTCGTTCCAATCGTGAACCCTTCGCCGGTAGCCGTTATTCCGGTGAACGTGGCGCCAGCGGTGCCGGTCCCCGTTCGTCGCTTTCCACCCTTTGGGACGCCTAGAGCGGATGTGCTGCGAGTACTGGGCGAGCCTTCTGTCACAGTCGTCACGAGCGCGGGTGAGACACTTTATTTCACAGGCGGTGTGACCGTAATCATTCAGAATGGTCAAGTTGTCGGCCCAAGGTGAGATTGTTGATTGCCGGCGCTGCCCGCGGCTGGTGGAATATCGCGAAGCTGTAGCGCAGACGAAGGTCAAGCGCTTCCGCGATTGGGATTATTGGGGACGGCCCGTCCCGAGTCTGGGTCCTGTTGACGCTCGGCTTTTGATAATCGGACTTGCGCCGGCGGCCCACGGTGGGAATCGAACCGGACGCATTTTTACGGGCGACCGGTCCGGCGATTGGCTGTACCGGGCCTTATACCGCTTCGGATTCGCCAACCAGCCGGCTTCGACTCACCGCGACGATGGCTTGAAGCTGATCGATTGCTATATCACAGCCGCAATTCATTGCGCTCCCCCCGATAACAAACCACTACCCTCGGAGTTTTCCAACTGCCGGCCATATCTGCTGGATGAATTGCAGCACCTCAAAAACATTCGCGTGGTCGTCGCGTTGGGACTGGTTGGATTCAAAACCTATTTTTCCGCCCGCAAACAGCTTGGTTGGCCGAATCCGACGCCACTGCCGCCTTTCGGCCATGGTCTGGCTGCGGCCGTTTCGGAACATATTACGGTCATCGCGTCTTATCATCCGAGCCAGCAAAACACGCATACCGGAAAGCTGACGGAAAAAATGCTTGATGATGTGTTCCGGCAGGCAAGAGAGCGGTTGTAAAGCCGGGGGATCTATAACTGTAGGCGCGGTCATAGATGATGTGAATGGGTTGGGACAAACGTGGAAAAGGCTCGATCCCCTCCTTCGAGGAGGGGTCGATGCGCCCTATAAACAAACGTCTCGCTACTTTAGAACAGGGCGCAGCGGGGGAGGTCAAAAACCTCTCGCACAAAAGGCGTTTGACCTCCCCGGCAGCGCCGAATCTAAGGTAGCGTAACATTTACTTGATCGGCGCTGCCGCCCCTCCTCGAAGGAGGGGCATAGGGCCGCTTTCGACATTCTTCCCAATTCAGCTTAATAGACCGCGCCTACAGCATGAATTGGCATTAGTCGGATTTCTATGACTCGAATTCGTCTTCTTCCCACCGTATGTTGCAAACAGCACAGGTCCACCAGCCCTTTTCCCAGTGTCCCAGGTCGGACACCGTGTGCTCCGCACCGCAACGTAAACACTTTGGCTTGGGCGTGATTTCGAGGTTCTTGACTTCAGTTTCAGGCATTACGAAGGACTCCTTTAGTTAACGATCCACCTGACAATACTAACTCGGGATAAACTTCTAAACCCATGCAAGAAATTGTCGGCGGCGGAATTCGCGGCACGAAAAGTTACTGGGCGGCTATACGTGAGGCGTTGCGCGGGTCCCATCAGGACTTCACGGAAGGCAGTCTTCGCGGCGCCATTGTACTGCTCGCGATTCCGATGGTTCTCGAAATGGCGATGGAGTCGCTCTTCGCCATAGTGGATGTTTTTTGGGTAGCAAGGCTTGGCGCTGACGCGATGGCGACTGTCGGCCTGACGGAATCCGTGCTGATGCTCGTTTATTGTGCAGCCATGGGACTGTCGATGGCGGCCACGGCGATTGTCGCCCGTCGAATCGGCGAAAAGGATGCCGAGGGAGCCGCTAATGCTGCGGTGCAAGCCCTTTTCGTGGGCATCGTGGCATCCGTTCTCATCGCAGTTGCAGGCGCAGCATCCGCTCCATGGCTTCTGCAAATTATGGGAGCCTCCCCCAGCGTTATCGAAACCGGCGGACAGTACGCCGCAATCATGATGGGCAGCAGCGTCTCGATCGTTCTGTTGTTCCTTAACAATGGCATTTTCCGTGGTGCTGGAGATGCGGCCATCGCCATGCGGGTGCTGTGGCTCTCGAACTTCATTAACCTGGTTCTCGATCCGTGCTTCATTTTCGGGCTCGGGCCTTTTCCCGAGATGGGTGTCACGGGCGCTGCCGTCTCAACCACGATCGGACGAACCGTAGGGGTCGTGTATCAATTCTGGGTTCTGTTTGCTGGTTCGGGAAGAGTCCGGATTTTTACAAACCAATTGCATGCTGATTGGAGCGTGATGAGCCGGTTGTTCCGCATCGCGGTCAATGGCATGTTCCAATACGGCGTCGCCCAGACGAGTTGGCTGGTGCTGGTACGTATTGTAAGCACCTTCGGTAGCGCGGCGGTCGCTGGTTACACTGTCGCGATTCGAATCTTCATTTTTGCCATTTTGCCGTCGTGGGGCCTGAGCAGTGCGGCAGCGACCCTCGTGGGACAGAATCTTGGTGCCGATAAACCGGAACGGGCCGAGAAGTCGGTCTGGCTCACGGGCTTTTACAACATGATCGTCCTTGCGGGCGTGGCTGTGGTGTTCATCATATTCCCGGAACCGATCATCCGCATTTTCACCGATGATCCGGCGGTCATTCCCTTCGGAGTAGACTGCCTTCGGATTATCAGCTACGGCAATCTCGCTTACGCCTACGGGATGGTGATGGTGCAGTCATTCAACGGCGCAGGCGACACGTTCACACCTACAGTCGTGAATATAGTCGGCTACTGGCTGGTCCAAATCCCTCTGGCATACCTGCTCGCCTACCACACGTCGCTGGGCACTAACGGCGTTTTTGTAGCGATACCGCTGGCTGAGGCCCTGATCGCGATCGTAGGCGTCATCCTGTTTCGTCAGGGACGTTGGAAACAGAAGAAAGTCTGAATGCCTGATCACAGCGACACGGCGGTAATTTGAAGTTCGGCGCCCGCCCACTCTTGTTCGAACCGGCGCTGCACCTCTGCGGCTTCCGCATTCTTCGACTGACCTCGCAGCGCCTCGCGCAGGCCGAATAAGGCTCGCGGGTTATTCGGATTGGTTTCCAGATCGCGCCGAAAGACCTTTTCTGCCGGCGCGTACTGCTTTAAACGAAGGTACTCGCCCCCGAGCGATTCACGAACCGGGTAATACCAGGCAGGAGGCTCGTCGTAAATCAAGCGATCCTGAATCTCGATCGCTTTACTCCATTCCGCCAGAGCCAGCTTCGAATTCCCGGATACAGACGCGAGACGCGCATCCAGCACGGACGTGGCAATGTCGAGGAGGTCCTTGGCACGATTGGTATTCAGCATCGCATCCGGCGGGACTTTCATTCGCGCCGCTGCGAATTCTTCGCGCTCCTTGCGTGCGGCATCCATATCCCGTTTCGCAAGGTGTGTCAGCGCCCGGGCGTAATGCCAGAACGACAACGTCACCGGAGTGTTCGCTGCGGGCTTAGTGTAAGCAAGAATGTCATCCCACTTCTCACAACGTGCCATGGTATACAGCGGCCATGGGAGCACGTACTCGGCCGCCGCATCGTGGCCAGCCATTGGCGCAAGGTTGGCCTCTGCCTTCCTTGAAGCATCAATCGCTTTTCGACACTGCCCCACCATGGCTGCCGATGTCGCAAGAAACTGGAAATTGTGTGTGTAGTACATCATTGAATACACACCTTCCCTGGTCGATCGGGCGAAGTATTTTTCATCGGCGGCGGCAGCATTCGCGTTCGCGTCAATCGCTCCGCGGTAATCACCTGTTCGAATGAAAATATGCGCCGGCATATGGACCAGGTGTCCGGCACCCGGCACCAGAGACTTCAGCCGTTCGGCGCTGGCAAGACCCTTTCCCGGCTCCGGCGAAGCCTCGATGGCGTGAATGTAATAGTGATTGGCGCCCGGATGATTCGGATCGCGTTGCAGAACGGCCCCGAGAACTTTCAGAATCTCTTCGGTACCCTCCGCCGGCTGGCCGTCAAACGTCCACAGCTGCCAGGGTTTTAAGTTCATCAACGATTCGGCATACAACACGGCAGCGTCATTGTCGTCAGGGTATCGTTGGTGCAGGTCCTTCATTGCATCGCTGTAAACGCGATCCAGCTGGGCGCGGTCGACTTGCGGATCGGCAGAATACCGGGTGGCAATCGCGGCGATGTAGGCACGCTCCGGCTCGCTGACTCGAGCCTGCAGCGACTGGGCCTTTTGAACCGCCTCCAGCGCTACTGCATTTTTGTCCGTCGCCATCGCGAGGTTGTAGTTCGGACCCAACGTGTAGGCAATGCCCCACCACGCCATCGCGCAATTCGGATCCAGCCGAACAGCCTCGCGAAAAGCGCGCTCGGCTTCGTCGTGGTTGAAACCGTAGACGAGCCGAAGTCCCTGGTCGAAGTACTTTTGGGCGGTTTCATTGGAAGTGGTTACAGAGCGGTGATGCGAACCCAGTTCCTCGAACAGCGGCAGCGACCCCTTCGTGTCGGGCTCTGTTCCACACGCCGCACACATCAAGGCGAATAATAGCGACATTGAAAAACGCGAACAGCTCATGAAGACACCCTCTTTTGAGGCGGCCTCTGGCCCCCTTCACCTTGGAAAAATTGCGAATACGTGCATCAAAGTCAATAACGTTTTAAGTGGAGTCACGAGCGTCTCTTAATCCCGCTATTGGTACTTATTACGAACAGCGGAATCCAGTTACCACTTGGACAATCGAACCACCGTTGAAAGATTCCATACTTTCCAATGTTCCAAAGCGTGGGTGGCCGCGTTTGTTTTTGGTAAATCAACGGCAATTCGCGGAATGGGAACTGCTCTTATGCGGTCGATTGGAGGGTGTTTTTTATGCAAAACCCGCA
>Ga0075421_100007815_pt1 | contig 13106 bp, 11 predicted proteins | sample SoiMetdeltSBSDD5_FD_75292 | JGI IMG/M metagenome (GOLD analysis project Ga0075421, IMG submission 75292) | Bulk soil microbial communities from a Populus tree surrounding site in Tennessee, USA - Soil MetaG P. deltoides SBSDD5 | ecosystem: Environmental > Terrestrial > Soil > Tree plantation... | reverse complement strand
GGATTTGGCATAACGTTGGGGGGCATCGTGTTGGCGGGAGCGATTGCGTTCGGACTCGGATCGAAGGACCTGGCGAAGGATTATATCGAACGTGGATTATCGATCCGATCTCGGGAGCGTGGCACGGACGACCTTCGACATTTGTAGATCAGGAGCGCGGGCGAGAATGGGCGACGAGGAGACAGACCATATGATACAACCTGCGGAAGAAACGGAGGGGAAGGCTAAACTTTGGCTTGGGGGCGAGGCCGTGGTCCCTCGATATCCTCGTCAACGTCAGTTCAGCGTGCCGCTCACCGGAATTTTGGCGCTTGCGACGGGATTCAGTTTTGCGGCAGGGTTCTGGATCGGCTATCACGTATTTGGAGGAAAGAGGTGAACTTCGGGATCCGATCATGCTTGGTGGTGTTCATCGCGTCATCGCGCCGATGAGAACTTTCTGAGGTCAAGAAGCAGACGACTGTTCAATGGGCCTTACGTATCGTGCAGTATCGCTAGAACCGCCTTATTCCAACCGATAGGTCCACTGCCTGCAGCGCGGTAGAGATGAGGCAGATGGATGTCTGGATCGTAAGTGCCATCGGGTTTCTGGACGAGAATCGGTCGATCGACGGCTTTCAACATCGGAAGATCATTGAGACTGTCTCCGAGGCCGATAGAAACAACCTCCCGGCCTTGTGACTCCGCGTGACGCCTATACCACTCCAGAACAAGACAGCTCGCCCGGCCTTTGTCGCTCATCCCCATCAAATGAAAAAAACGCCCCCCCTTAGTGCAATGGAGGCCTCGACTTTCAACGTAAGGCCGGAGATCCTCGCAGGTGATTCCGTCATGGTTGATGAGAAACGGCTCGTCGAACTCGCGTTGTTTGGCCAACGCTGCATCAGCCGGTGAGAGTCCGGTATAGCGTGCGATTTCTTCCATCGACATATCTCCAAATCCTAACAGGCGATAGCCCAGGTCCTGTTCAATCTCTTTAAGGGCCATGCGCAGTTCAGTATAGGGCAGCCCGAGTTCAACGACGTGATATCGTCCTCGCACAGCCGACTGTTCCACTAGAAACGGAAAATAGGATCTGGGAATAAATATTCCACCTCCATTTTCGACAATGAACGGGTGCCCGTTGCGTAACCGAATTCGCAGCGGTTCGATCTCAGCCCGCGTCTTGCTTGACACAAGCACGATGGGGATTCCCAAGCCTTGAATTTGTTGTAACGCTTCTGTGGCTGCCTCGCAGGAATACGACATCGCGTCGAGTAAACTGCCATCCAGATCCGTAAGGATAATGAATTGCATCATTGAGGACAGACAACTTCGTGGATGGTTGCAGTATACGAAAGCCCGGCCATTCAAGAAAGTGGGCAGTACTAGAGGAGCAAGGACAGCCCCAACCAACTGCCGTTAGGTTTAGTGCAGTGATGAGACGTTTCATTAGGTCAATTGAACGTGCGGGGTCTCGTCTCCTGCCTGCCGTCTTTACATCCGTAAGATCGGTCTCCTCATGAGACTTCTGTCTTGTTTCTAGTAAGGCGCACCGGTGTGCCAGCATGAGGCAGCCTGATGGGGCGTCTGTGCGGGCTGGCCGCCAGCTTTTTGGCATGACTGTCCAAATTTGGTTAACGGGAGATACCTACTATTGGTTCAAAATGGACAGTCACCTGACAAATTCACTCACTGTCTAATGTTTCTTTCCTACATGTAGGAAGGCACCCGGCTTGCATCTCTCCCCTCGCTTTTCCCCCGCCCGGAAAGCGATGGGCTCCTGAGGGTATTGAACCGATTGCGACAGCCAAGCGGGAAGTCTTTGATCTGCTAAGGTTATATTGTGCGATCCGATAAAAAATCCCCCTCAAAACCGGATAAGAAATCTGCTTCCCGCCCCCACAAAAAGGGTGTCGTCGGTTACAACAAAAAGACCGCCTTACTGGAAGATGCCATCACACAGATGAACGCCGGGAAGTACGGGCGTTCCTCTTCGGTTTTGAAGGAACTTCTCGCACTCGATCCTCTCAATACTGAAGCGCGCAGGCTGTTTGCCACGCTGCATCTTCGACTCGGCAGCCTGATCAGCGCACGAACGGCGTTCGAATCCCTCGCACGGGAAGCGTTGGAACGCCAAGACTACTGGCTGGCGGAATCGCTCTTACATGAATATCTGACAGCGGGACCTCGATGCGTTCCCTTCCTTGAAATGTTGGGGCAGGTGTACGAGCAAAAGGGCGACGTGATGGCAGCGGTTAGCGAGTACGGAAAAGCCATCGAAGTGTTGGCTGAGGACCCCGACCCGGATCACCCGACCCGCGCGACGGAACTGTTTGCGAAGATCCGCTCACTTGCTCCGGGCAGTCCCGTCGCATTTCGATTTGGCGCGTTATTTGATGCAAGGTCCGGCGAGATGCTGCCCGCCGGCAATCGAGCGAGCGAACAGGTTCAGGCAGACAAGTCGGATCCAAGGGTACCAGTTGCTGACGTGAATGATGAGTCCGCCTCGGTGGCGTCGATGCCATGGGAGCAACCTGAGGCGACGGTCGTGACCGAACCATCGCTCCCGGTTGAGAAGATACGGATGGAGTGTGCGCCGGACGTCACTCCGGCCCGTGATCAAAGGGCGGAAGATCTTCAGACTCTGAACCCAGAAATGCAGGATGGAGACACTCCGGTCCAAGGGTCCCCCCTGACACCTGGTAACCTGGACCCGCTGCAGCCTTCAGGACCACCCGTTCAAGAGCCCGCCACAGAGTCAACACCGAAACTCATTGGAAATGCGGAACTCTCGACGGCTTACACTCTTGTCGAAGAACGAAAACAACCAGATTCAGCACCGGCACCATCTGATGTTGATCGGGTGCTGCCGGAGCCGACCCAGAGCGAAGGCCAAAATCTGCTATTAGTCGAAGAGCCGGCGATGAGTCATGAGCCGGTTCTCCAGGAAGTGACTGAGCCGATCGCCGAAGGTCCATCAACGCCATCGCCGATGCCTTGGGATCAGATCCAGGAAGCCACACTCAATATTCCTCAAGCGGAAGTGCAAACTGCACAAGACGATGCAGTGCCGGCAGCGACCCTACCGGAAAACGTCGCGACGGGTGCTGCACAGGGATCTCATCTAGAAATGGACCAGACCCTCATTCCAGTCCCATCCGAAGCACTTTTTGCATCGATGTCGTGGGAAGAGGTTCTCGCTTCGATCGGGGATGCAGCGGAGTCTACAGGCACATTCGATCTGACCGCGAAAGAGTCCGCCATTGTCGAAGCTTCCGGCCAACACCCTTCGGACAGCGCATTGACGCCGCCTCATGAATCGCTGACCGAATCGCCTGTTCTTTCCACACCGATGCCATGGGAACAGGTGGAAGAAGACACAGTGGCGATTCTGCAACATGAACCTGAACCCGAATTCGGTGTTGCTCCGGCGACATCCGTTACGAGGATGGAGGATGAGGCGGCCTCTCCTTCTGCGTCGGCGGGCGACATTACGGAACTTGACCCGCGGGCTCTAGCGGCAACGGATGTGAAGACAGTTTCGGAACCGACAGTACTGGCCAAACTCGTCGACAAAACGGAAGTTGCCTTTCAGCAGGGCGTCGAAGAACCTGGCTCTGAAACGTCTGCTTCTCCTGAGGCTAGACAAACCTCCGCGAGTGTCTTGGACCCGCGTGGGATAGAACAAGCAGCACAAGCAGCGATCCCACTTCCTCCTCCGGAGACCAATTCGGTCTTGACCGAAGAACCGACACTCATCGTTCAAGCCGACGTCAGGCCTGATCAGGAAACCCAGGCCCAAGACCCTCAAAACAGTATTCAGGAACCAAGCGTATCTGAACCTTGCGCGGTCGATAGTGTAGAAGAGGACTGTCACCCAACCACTGAAACGGACGATCCAAACGCGAGGATACAGGACGCGTATCCGACGGAGGCGAGAGACATGCCACCCCCGTCAGAGCGTGCCACGCCTGCGGCAGCGGCTGAATCTCCAGCTGAAGCTGCACCCGAACAAGATTGCGTCGTGTCTCTCCGAGAGGATGATCCTATTCAAAATTCTGCAGAGCAACAGGTTGTATCGCCCAAGGATACAACAGCATCTGAGCAAGGCTCGATCCCCGCTCCTTCGCGACCAGGTGAACAAAAGTCCTCTGAAGATGAACTGAAAATCCTATGGGAAGGCCAATCTCAACAGCCGAGAGCGGAGCCGATCCAGGCAAATGTGCTCACGCGGTGGTTGCGCCGAACACCGGCGGCGGAGGAACCTGCTAGCGAACAATCCGAAGTGATGACTGCCCCGGCCCCGTCGGCGGAAGATGAAGTGACAATCGACCAGCCTGCCGTCTCCCGACGCGCTGTCGCGGCTTCGGCTGTCGAGGTATTGTTTGAACGCTCCGGTCAGTCTTCATCAATTCGAGCCCAAGATCCGGCGGGCCCACGCAAGTCACACAAAGCGCATAAACCTCTGGCGATCCGTGTGCTCAATCGCGCCCGGATGGGACTCGTACTCTTTATCGGAACCTGCTTCTCTACCACCCGGTCAATTACCGTGTCCCTCCTCTCCCTGGCAGCAGCCTTCCTGGCGCTCGGAATAGTTGGTATTGGAGGGATAGGTCTTCTTTGGGTGGTCATGGAGGAGCGTCCAAGCACGGCATTCCATAACCTCAGTGCCGTACCCCAGCGGACCCTACAGGATGCCAGCAAGAACGGATATTTCATGCTGCTGGGATTTGATGGGCGGGGTAATCACGATCCAATCCAACTGGGATTCGACAGAAAGTTCGAAGACTCAGATCTGGAACGCGCTCGTGTGTGTCTTATGGGTACTGACGATCGGAGTGCCGCCCGTGAAGGAGCGTTCGGAGGCGTTCTATCCAATTGGCTGAAAAATTCTGATCCGGCGGTTCAGTTCCGATCGCAATCCACGAGCATCAGAACATGGGTGGAGCAGGCTCATGTCTCGATGCTTCGATATAAGCAGTGGTTAAAAATGCCCTTTGAGGATTGGGGATACGGCGAACCTTTGAGTCCCAACTGTCCTCTGATCCTTCATGCTCATCGTTTGTATGTCGCGGATGGGTTCGCTCAGGACATCGAAGCTGGGGTCGACCGATTGGAGGCCGACTTCAGCATGTGGCGCACGATTCTAAGCCACGCCAAAACGCTTCGCATGAAGATGTTAGCCGCCGAGGCGATGACCGACGATGTGACTATTATGAGCGGCTTGCTGGTAAGGCCTGATATCGACGAAAGGTTCGTCGCTCGCCTGGGTAAGGCCGCCCGTCCTCTCGATCAAGTCGAACAGTCCGTCCGATGGCCGATGCAAAGTCAATTCATGATGGCGACGAAGATGCTTGAGCGCTCTCTGAAGCAGAGCGTAAATGATTCTCAACCTATCTATGTCTCGATTGCGTCGCTCATGCCGTTGCCGAAACAACATCGTTTCAACCGCTATGCCGACTATTATGAGGCGTCCAGCAAAGCGGCTTCCGAGGGACGGTACGGTACTGTGCCAAAATTATCGGCCTATGTGCGGACGCCGGCGGACAGTTGGATCGACTATCTGATGAATCCGATAGAAAACATCGTTGGCCTGGAGTCTCTCCCCGCGTGGGAAACATATGGTATGAAGATCATTCAACTCGATGCCCGCTTGCGCCTGGCAGGGTTGCAGGCGTGGATCCGCCGCGGACCACAGGAGAACGATCTACTGACGCGTATGGCGAAGGCGGGACAAAGTCTCTACGATCCTTTCACGGGACTACCGATGTTGGTCAATTCTAAGAAAGCGCTCCTGTACAGCGTAGGACCGGATGGAAAGGATGATGATGCACATCCTGTCCTCGATGTGGTCGCCGCTATTCCCTCCATCCCCATGGCTGGCAGTCAGGACGGCAAGCGGAGTTCATCGCGCTGAGATATCCCTGGTTCCTCTCACTGCCCTACCTACATCGGCCCCCTTATCAACTCGCCCTAGAACTGCGGGTATTCTCCCCCATGCTGATCATATCCTGTCAACGACCCTGTATATGATCCGTTACCATCCCTATGATCTTAGTGCCCAACGTGCATGGGCTTGTCAACATGGTGACAGACTGTGAGGGTCGGTAGGGCGATGGACGTTAGGGTGGGTGGTTTCTGAAACGACTTGACCGACGATCACGTTGGATCAAGAATCGGTTGGGCAAGTGACGGAACGAGTTGATAGGTGAATTGAAAGGACAGGACCGATCGCCGGTAGGTCCATTGGTCAAAGCATCGTGCACAGACAGCGATACTTTCACTCCGATAGGAAGTCGGTCGCGCGCCGTGTCCTGTGTTAAAGCGCAACTGGTTCGGGAACGACCCGGCAGGGTTTGCCTGGGAAGGAGGGTTGCTACTCTGGATCGCACCCAGGCACTGGACCGGTTTCTTGCCGGGATTGAGCGTCGTGCATTCCGTATGGCCCAGATTGCTACCGGGAATGCTGATGATGCATTGGACCTCGTGCAAGACGCGATGCTGCAACTGGTTCAGCGCTACGCCGACAAGCAGGAGTCCGAATGGACTCCCTTGTTGTATTGCATTCTCCAGAGCAGGATCCGTGATTGGTATCGACGGACGAGGGTACGCAACAAGTTCCGGGAATGGTTTAGCGGAGGTCAGGATGGTCAAGAGGCCCAGGATCCGCTAGAAATGATCCCCGATCGCAACACGACATCGCCTGATCATGAGCTAGCCATGAAACAGGCCGCAACGGCACTTGATGCAGCGCTTCGCACACTACCGCTCCGGCAGCAGCAGGCTTTTCTGCTGCGAACCTGGGAAGAGCTTGATGTGGCACAGACGGCTACGGCCATGGGTTGCTCGGAAGGCAGTGTGAAGACGCACTTATTCAGAGCAGTGCGCGCGCTTCGGAAAAGTCTAGGAGAGCACTGGCCATGAACGAGACTCCCGCTCCACAAGACGACCAGTTCCTGACTGAAGTCAAACAGGTCCTGGACCAGAGCGTTCAGGTTCTCGATCCCGACAAGACCAATGGGCTTCAGCGAGCAAGAATGTATGCGCTGGAAACAGGCATGCATCGGCGGCCGTGGGCTGCATGGACATGGGTGAGTGGACTTGCGGTGGCTTCAGTGGCGATATTGGCTCTGGTCTTCCTGCTGAAAGGCCAGGAGGTATCGAACCAGCATCATCCGATGCTGGAGGATCTGGAACTCATGACGTCGACAGAAAATGTCGAATTATCCGAAGACCTGGAATTCTATGATTGGCTGGCCGAGAGCACATCCTCCACCGGCTAAACCGGCTGTTCGTCGGTGTCATATCCATCACTTCATCTGCTTGCGCAGCAACATCGGGATATGGTCGCCCTGGATCGGATAGATGATAACTCCGGCAATTCTGCGGATGAGTCGATGAACAATTGGATGAACCGCCGCAGAGCCACCGGTCTAATGGGTAAGCGACAAAAAGAGAATGCGAAGGGGGGAGGGGAGTCGTGAGAGTCATTCGAAAGGATTCGGTGTTTCAGAGACCAACAGCATTGAGCCGAGAAGAAGACCACTAAGCCATGATACGGGAGTTTTCTCTGATCGCCGTACTTCTTTGGAGTCTTCCGGTATGGGCTCAAGCACAGGAGGAAAGACTACCCTGGAGCCAGTTGACCCCGACCGACCAGCAATACCTCCAGCGGTTCAGCGAGAAATGGGATCAAATGCCGCGGCAGCGACAGGAACGGTTGCTCAACGGGGTGAACAAGTGGAAAAACATGACGCCGGAAGAGCGCCGCGAGGCCAAGGAACGGTTTCAGCGGTGGCGTGAACTTCCTCCAGAGCAGCAACAATACCTGCGAGAGCGGTTTCAGCGATTCAGGAATCTTCCCCCCGAGCAACAGAAATCTCTCCGCGAAGCACGGCGCTGGTTTAAGTCGCTCCCCCCGGAGCAGCGGCAGCAATTGAGAGGGAAGTGGAAGAACATGACTCCGGAAGAACGTCAGGCCTTCAAGAAAGAATTTCGCCGCCCATCGACCGAACAGGATCGTTCTGGACTGCCCGCCGATCAGTCGGATCGTTAACAGTCCCCACCTTTCGAATAAGGGCAGTGATCCCTATCGCGTTGGCTTCTGCTGATCTGAGCATGATTTCGTGTGTCCCTGTTCGCGCGCAGGTTTGCCATAAAGCCTCTCTACGGCCCGGACCCTCTAGTCGGCTCTTCGCCTAAGCTCATGACGGCCGGTTCAAGCGATCGGCTGGTCATTGATGCTCTCACTGTGTGTCCCGCGCAGGCTGCTCCCGCTTCCTTGACCGATCAGCTCCCTCAGAACTCCCCTGGTCCCCCTGTCAGAACTGACAGTATCTTCGATTCGGAGAAGCGTCTATCCTCGGCCACATATAGGAAGAAATATAAACGGTATGTGACGACGCTCGGCGAAGACACCGGCATGCCGGTGACGACGACCTTACGACGTGCCATTCAAGTTCAGCGGCAAGATTGAGAAAGTCACGATCGAGCTTAAGCCGTCGGCTGCGAGTGTACAGGTTGAGAGGCAGACGACGAAACGAGACCCGGCACTCAACCCAAGAGACTGAGTCGTGAGGGGAAGATCATGAGCTATGTACGGTTGCTGGATCAACTCGCCAAGAACTGGGGCTGGATCGCGCTGCGCGGAGCGGCTGCGGTGATCTTTGGGGTACTTGCCTTCGCCTGGCCGGGCGTCACGCTCGTAGTTCTCGCTTTGTTTTTTGGCGCCTATGCATTCCTTGATGGTATCTTCGCGCTGATCGCGGCGTACAAGGGCCGCGAAGGCCGCAAGGCGGTCTGGCCGCTTGTTCTGGTCGGCGTGCTGGGCCTCGCCGCCGGCGTGGCCACATTTCTCTGGCCCGAGATGACAGCGCTGGCACTGCTTATGTTCATCGCGGTATGGGCGCTCCTTATAGGTATTTTCCAGATCGCAGCCGCTATCCGGCTGCGGAAAGAAATCGAGAACGAATGGTTGCTCGGATTCTCGGGAGCGCTGTCGGTACTTTTCGGCGTGCTCATGATCGCGAGCCCTGGCGCTGGCGCGCTCGCCGTTGTGTGGATCATCGCCGGCTACTCGATTGTGTTCGGCCTGCTGCTTATCGCGCTTGGCTTCCGGTTGAGAAAGTTGGCAAACCGCACGGAACGTCGAGTCGGTGCAAGCGCATGACAGAATTCACGCCCGACACGGTCATCACTTCACCGGAGGAGGTATGCGCATGGACACGATGAGTCTCATCATCAACCTGCTCAGCGGCGCGGCTGGCGGCAACGCGGTAGGCGCGGCCATGCCGGACAAGAGCCTCGGCACCTTGGGGAATTGTTTGGCCGGCCTGGTGGGAGGCGGGGTGGGAGGGGCGATCCTGCAGGCACTCATACCGGCTCTGGCCCAAGGGGGTGGCGGTGACCTCGGGTCGATCATCGGCAATATCACCGGTGGTGGAGTGGGCGGCGGCCTGCTCATGCTGGTCATTTCGTTCATCAAGAACGCATTCGCAAAGGCGTAGTTCTTTCTCAGGCAGGGGAGACGACGGCGACGAGACGAAGGCGCTCGTCGAAGAGGGGAAGGGACAGGCGAAGGGCGCGGTCGAAGATGTGAAAGGGAACAAGATGAGCCCCGAAACGGAGAGAAGGAGAAGGCCTAATAACCTTCTTGACTGGGTACCATGGAAGGCCTGCCGGCCTCTTCCCGTAGAGGCCAGCAGGCCTTGTGATTTTCGCCGAACATAATCATAGGCGGGATCTTTGTAAGCCAAGTGACCCGTCGAAAGCGGCGGGAGTTGACGCTGAGATCCCTTCACCGATGAGTAATAGCGATCTACCAGGTGCCATGTCTATGAAGCGGCAGCCGCTCGATATACGATCACCATCTATTGTAGAGTAGGCCGCCTTTCACTCGAACGGCTGACACACACTATGAGGAGTCTTGCATGAGGGTTGATCAACGTGTCTATCGGATGGCGACTGCATTGACCGTCGCCGGGGTGCTTGTCACGACGGTGTTCGGTTGCTCTATGAACCCGGTCAGCGGCTGGCCCGAATTGACCCTGGTTTCGACGGAGCAGGAAAAGAAGATCGGGGCGGAAGAAGCCAAAAAAGTCGAGGAGGAGATGGGCCTGCTCGACGATGCGAAATTGACTGCCTACCTCGATACCCTCGGCCAGCGACTTGCCAAGGAGTCTCCACGCCAAAATGTCACCTATCAATTTCATGTCGTGGACATGACCGAGCCGAACGCGTTCGCATTGCCGGGAGGGTACGTCTATGTTACGCGCGGTCTGCTCGCTCTGGTGAACTCTGAAGATGAGCTGGCCGGTGTCGTGGGCCATGAAGTCGGCCACGTGGCTGCACGGCACAGCGTGCAAAAAATTTCGAAGCAGGGACCTTTCGCGGTCGTCTTTGGGCTCGTGTCCGGAATTACGGGTCTCGTGAGTCCCCTGGTCGGCAATATCGTCGGAGGCATCGGCGACTTTGCGCAGAGTCTCGTGTTCTCGCCGTATAGCCGCAGTCAGGAAACGGAAGCGGATCGAGTCGGTCAGGACATGAGTGCAAGAGCGGGATGGGACCCGGCCGCCTTGTCCACGTTCTTGCACACACTTGGGCGCGAGGTCGATCTGATGAGTAAGGAGCCCCGGAAACCCAGCTTCTTCGATTCGCATCCCGCGACTCCCGATCGGGTGGCCAAAACTACCGAGCATGCCAAGAAGTTAAAGCGGGCCGATCGAGAGCCCATCAGTCCGACACCAGAGGCGTTTCTTGTTCGATTGGATGGATTGGTCGTCGGCCAGCGGGCGGCAAACGGCCTGATTTCCGGCCACACGTTCGTACACCCCGATCTCGATTTCTTTGTCCAATTTCCGGAGAAGTGGCGCCTTGAGAATACTTCGAGCAAGATCGTGGCTGCGGCGCCGGACGGCGATGCCGCTGTGGTTCTTCAAGCGGTGGCGGAGGGAACGGACCCCTTGGAGGGCGCCCGCACCATGGAGAAAGCGACGAAGCTCCCGCTGTTGGAGAAGACGCGCACGACGACAATCAACGGCTTGCCCGCAGCCCATGCTCACCTGGAGGCTGAGGGTAAGGTTGGTATTGATCTGACGTGGATCGCTCATAGGGGGCTGATCTTTCAGATGACCGGTCTGGCCCCCGCAAAACAGTTCAGCACGCTGCAACCGATCTTTGCCGCGTCGGCGCAGAGCTTCAGACCCCTGTCCTCCTCGGAACGCGCGGATATCAGGGAAAAACGGATTCGTCTGGTGAAGGCAGAGGCGGGAGAGACAATCGAGGCGCTCGCAGTCCGTTCAAAATCGGCCTGGCGAAAGGAAGAGATCGCTGTGGCGAACAATCTGACGGTAGACGACCATCTTAGAGAAGGCCGGCTCGTGAAGGTCGCGGTATCTGAATTCTATGAAGGGAAGAGATCCACATCGATGAAAAAACAAAACTTTGAGAAGCGTTGACGATCGAGCGTCCGCGCCTCAGCGGTTCGATGTGTTGCGGCGCATCACCTCCACGAGGAAGTCTTCTCCCTTTGTATTCCTCACGGCACCGGCGAGAATCTGTTGGCCATTGCGGTCATACAGAGCCATTCTGACCTGTCGTCCTTGTGAGGAAGATACCAGAATTCCGTTTTCGATGGTCAAGATTCCGGCCCCAAGACCGATTGCCGCTGCATCCTCGGAGACGAAGGTGTAGGCGCTGTTCTCGTTGATGATCAAAAAAAGTGAGGCTTTGAGCTTCTTGTCCGGTGTGGTTCGAACGGATCCTTCCCACTCTCCCGCTACGGCCTGTATGTCGGACAGGGGTACTTGGATTGCCGGCTGTGGAGGCTGACTCGAACAACCTGCGAGCGACAGAACGGAATAGAGTGTCATGCAAAGGAGCAAGCCGAACCCTGGTCCGGCGGCAACGTCATCCTGTCTGCGTACGCCGTGGGTCATCCTCGTGCGCGTAACAACCGTCCGGCACCGCAGCGGAGCGCAGAGAGGGTGAAAGCGATACTCACCGAGTCTGACGCACCATGCGGCCGACTGTCGCGCGTAACCGATCGGCTGCCGGGTTTGTAATGTTCCCATTCGAGAGAATGTCCTCCGGTTTCACGCGCTGACCATAATAGGCCTCATTATTCCCGCCGGCTGCCGTGATGGCCATGCCGGCCAGGGACATCCCGCCGAACACACCCTTCGACCAGGTAAAGGACACAATGTCGAGCGCAGTCGTACCTCCCTCTCCAAGCGGTCCGATGGTGAACCCCGCGTCCAGCCCCAATCTTCCCGTGCCCGTTCCATAGAATCGCTCCAATCCGGAGAAGGTCTGAATGATCAGCACGACCTCGGAGGACTCGGCCCCGGCCTGCAGACCGAAACTTCCGACACTCAACGTGTAGAACGCCGGCGGCGACCAGCCGCCCTTGACGAAGTCGCGGGCGAGTAAGACCCCTGTGCCTCCGGCAGCCCCGACCACAAATGCTCCATGCAGGAGCCGGGGCACGATCAACACCCCTTTGACATTCTTTGCCTCGGTGAGATGCCAGGCAGCGAGGCCTGGTTGCTCCAGAAATCGCTCGAAGGTGAGAGTCGCCTCTTCGACCAGCCGCTGTTGCTCGGACGAACCTGCGACAGCTCCGATCTCGGGCGTCGAGAGAACCAGGACGACACCGATGACCGCACCTATGCCATGCGAGAACCGGTGTGATGTCCCACAGGGTAGGTCTGTCGATGCCGTCGCCGGCTCGCCATCCGTGCCGCGAATCATTAGGACCTCATTCTGTTCCGTCTTTCCGGTCGTGATTGGTGCTCACCGGCACCGGCTAGTCATCGAGACTCCCACGTCATCGATCCAAGGATGGCACAATGGGAGAAACATTTACCATTCCCAATGCGCTCCGCCAACTGTCAATAGTAACAGGGCGGAGCAGTCACCAAACATCACCCCTTGTCAGGATGCTGTCACTTTTGACAGTATCGCCCGGCAGCCTTTCATATTACTCTGCTTGCATTCTGCTGATCTGCGACAGACTGTCGAGAAGGTGATGAGGTAACGGCCCCGTATTTCTGTGACGCAACGGCATGACGAATGCTCCTGTTTCTGCGGATCGAACGAGGCGTTTGCGTTTGTCGCCGACATAT
>Ga0075421_100007809_pt1 | contig 13112 bp, 11 predicted proteins | sample SoiMetdeltSBSDD5_FD_75292 | JGI IMG/M metagenome (GOLD analysis project Ga0075421, IMG submission 75292) | Bulk soil microbial communities from a Populus tree surrounding site in Tennessee, USA - Soil MetaG P. deltoides SBSDD5 | ecosystem: Environmental > Terrestrial > Soil > Tree plantation... | reverse complement strand
CGACGAAGTATCTCTGCAGGAACAGGAAGCCGGCGACCACGGGCACGCTGACCACGAGGGAAGCGGCCATGACCTGGTTCCAGTAGACCTGGTACTGGGTCGCGTATCCCCGCAAACCCACGGCGAGCGTCCGCGAGGCATCGTCGGTCATGACGGACGCGAACAACACCTCGCCCCAGGCGGTCATGAACGCGTACACGGCTACCGCCACGATCCCGGGCACCGCGGTGGGCAGGATGACGCTGAACAGTGTCCGCATAGGACCGGCCCCGTCCATCTGGGCCGCCTCGTCCAGCCCGCGCGGGATCGAGTCGAAGTAGCCGACCAGCATCCAGATGGAGAATGGGAGGGAGAACGTGAGGTAGGTGATGATCAGCCCGGTCCGGCTCGCGTAGAGCTGGACGCCGGTGGCGTTGCCGATGTTGACGTAGATGAGGAACAGCGGCAGCAGGAACAGGATCCCGGGGAACATCTGGGTGGACAGCACGGCCACCGAGAACGTTGTGCGCCCACGGAAACGGTAGCGGCTGACCGCGAACGCCGCGAAGATGGCTACGGCCACCGAGACCAGGGCGGCCAGGCTGGAGACCACGAGGCTGTTGACGAGGTAGCGCCCGAGGGGCACGGTGCGCCAGATGTCGACGAACGGCTGCAGGGTCGGCCGGCTCGGCAGCCACGTGAAGCTGTTCTGGACGTCGCGCAGGGGCTTCGCCGCCGAGCTGACCATCGCGTAGATGGGTGTGAGGGTGAACAGGACCAGGAGGGTCAGCACCACGCGGCGCGCGTAGCGCTCGGCAAGGGTCTCACGCACGGCGCCTCCAGCGGTTGACGACGAGGAGGTACGCGACGGTCACGACGAGCAGGAACAGCAGCAGTGCGACCGACATGGCAGACCCGGCCCCGAAGTCCCAGGTGATGAACGAGCTCTGGTAGATGTGCACCGAGATGAGGTCGGCCGCGCTCGGCGCTGACCCTCCGAAGAGGAGGTACGGCGTGTTGAAGTCGTTGAACGTCCACAGGAACAGCACCAGGATCAGCACCTGGTTGACGGGCGAGAGCATCGGCAGCGTGACCGAGGACAGTCGCCGCCAGAACCCGGCGCCGTCCAGGTACGCCGCCTCGTACAGGTCGTCCGGGATGTTCTGCAGCCCGGCCATAAGGCAGAGGAAGGCGAACGGCCACGTCCGCCACACGGCAACGACGAGCACGGCGACGAAGCTGTTGCTGCCGATGAGCCAGAACGGCCGATCCTCAAACAGCCCGAGATCGTCCACCAGCACATGGTTCACCAACCCGGTGTCGCGCTGGAGCATGAACGTCCACGTGATGACCGCGGCGTAGACGGGCAGCGCGTACGGCGTGAGGAAGAGCGTGCGCAGGACGCCGCGCCCGCGGAACGGCCGCTGCAGCAGCACCGCGGCGAACAGTCCGAGCGCCCAGGACAGCCCGACGGCCAGCACGGTGAACGCGGCGGTGACCCCGAACGAATGCAGCAGTTCGCGCCCCGTCGTCGTGTCGACGTCGAGCGTCGTCCGGTAGTTGTCGAGGCCGACGAACGGTGCGCCCGTCCAGTCCCTGATGTGGAACTGGGTGAGGCCGCGCAGGCTCATCCAGACGCCCACCACCATGGGCACGACGTGCACGCTCAGTTCGAGGATGACGGCGGGCAGGAGCAACGCGTACGGCAGCCAGGTGCGCGCCGGACGCGTCCCGGTGCTCCGCCGCCCCGGCGGGTCCGATCGGGATCCCACCAGGGCGACGGGGCCGGGGGCGGAGACGGTGCTCGTCACGGCCCGGAGCCGCGCTAGCCGCGCATCTGCGACTGCGCGTCGCTGAGCTTCTTGCGCACATCGTCCTCGGTGACCTGGCCGCCGCTCGCGACCTGTGCGAAGAGCTCCTTCATCGCGGTGCCGACCAACGTCTCGAACTGGCTCTCCTGCGCCACCTGGGGCAGCGGTGCGGCCGTCGAGCCGAGAACCTCGGCCAGCACCTTCTGCTCCGGCGCCTGGAACGCCTCGTTGCTGGCGACGGTGCGCACCGACGGCAGCGATCCATAGGTGCGGTTGAGGGCCACCTGCTCCTCGTCGCTGGTCATGAACTTGACGAACTGCAGGGCGGCATCCCGGTTCTTGGTGTGCTTGAACACCGCGATGTTGATGCCGGCGACCATGCTGTTGACCCGCTTGCCGCCGGCGGGTGCACTCTGGAGGAACGGAAGGGGCGCGACGCCGTACGCGTCGGCCGCCATGTTCTGCGCCTTGAGCGACGAACCGACGGCCTGCCAGAGCAGCATCCCGACCTTTCCGTTGGCGAAGTCGGAGACCGACTGGTTCTGCGCGTACTCCGCGTTGCTCGGGTTTGCGATCTTGTCAACGGCCATGAGGTCGAGGTAACGCTTGACGGCGGCCACGTTCTGCGGCGTGTCGAACGTCGGCTTGCCGGCCGCGTCGAACCACTCACCGCCGTACTGCTGGCTGAAGTGGAACGCGTGGTGGGCGTTCTCGGAGATGTTGGCTCCCTCGATCGCGAGGCCCCACCGCTGGCCGTTCGTCAGCTTCTTGCCCGCCTCCACGAGTTGCTCCCACGTGGTCGGTGGGCTCGCGATGCCCGCATCGGCGAACATCTGCTTGTTGTAGTACAGGGCGTACGCCAGGCTGTACAGCGGGACGGCCGTGGGTGGCTTGTTCGCCGCTCCGGCCGAGGCGAGAGCCGCGGGTACGAACCGGTCCTTGCCGCCGACCGTCGCCAGGGTGGCGTCGTCGAACTGGATGAACGCGCCGGTTGCCTGCAACGAGGCCGACCAGGTGTTGCCGATGTTCACCACGTCGGGTCCGGTGCCGGACGTGGCCGCGGCCAGGAGACGGTTCAGCAGGTCGGACCAGGGGACGACCTCAACCGTGACCTTGATGCCCGTCTGCCGTTCGAACTTGTCGAGTTCGGGTTGAAGGATCTGCTTGTCCGCCTCCAGGCTCGCGCCCTGGTTGCTCGCCCAGTAGGTCAGGGTCTTCGGCGCCGCTGCGGGTTCGTCGGAACCGCAGGCCGACAGGAGTGGTGCCAGTAGCACGACGGCCGCGACCGCCGTGAGGAGTCGCTTCAACAAGTCGTAGCCCTTCTCTGGTTACCGAGGCCGGCCGAGGCTCCGTCGCGTGCGGGTCCGGCGAGGCGTACGCACGAGCCAGCTGGCCAGAAAGGGAGGTTCGGGCTGGTGCCGTCGTGGCGGGGGCGATCGCCACTTCGTTTACCACTTAATTCACGCTTTCATTAAAGTAGCCTGCACACCGTCGCGTCAAGCGTCGGCGTACAGTGACTTCCCCCAACGGATACGGATGGGTGCGGTGGCGTGCAGCTCGAACGTGTGACGAACCGCGGTGTGCGGCGACGCAACCGCTCGGTCCTGCTGTCCAAGTTGTTCCTCGATGGCCCGCTGACCCGTCAGGACCTCGCCCGCAGCACGGGGCTCAGCCAGGCGGCCATCAGCATCGTTGTCGCCGACCTCATCGAGGATGGCCTCGTTGTCGAGGCCGGAGCGGTGGAGTCCGACGGCGGCCGACCGCGCATCATGCTGAGGATCGCACCGCACTTCGCTCACGTCATCGGCGTGGACGTCGGTGAGACGAGAGTGCGCGTCGAGCTGTTCGACCTCGCGATGACGGCAATGGCCACGGTGGACTATCCAATCGATCCTGGCAAGCCCGACCCCGACCTGGTGGTCGGCCACATCGTCACCGGGCTCTCGCGCGTCATCGGCGAGGCGGGCGTCGAAGCCTCGGACATCCTGGGGGCCGGGATCGGTGTCTCGGGCGTCGTCGAGCAAGGGCGGCGGGCCGTTGTGCACGCGCAGACCCTGGGCTGGGACGCCGTTCCGTTCGAGCATCTCGTGCAGCGCGCCGGTGCGGACATGCCCCTGCACGTCGACAACGGAGCGAAGACCCTCGGCCAGGCCGAGATGTGGTTCGGCGCGGGCCGCGGAGCCCAGCACGCCGTCTTCGCGCTCATCGGGTCGGGGGTCGGTGCCGCCGTGGTGACCAACGGCTTCACCTACCGCGGCGCCTCGAGCAGCGCGGGGGAGTGGGGGCACACCACGCTGGTCTACGACGGACGCGTCTGCCGGTGCGGCGCGAAGGGCTGCCTTGAGGCATATGTGGGTGCCGGCGCGATCGCCGAACGGTACCGGCTGGCCCGGCGCGGGCGCGACCTGCCCGGCCCGGATGAGGAATCCGCCATCAACGCCCTCATCGCCGACGCGGCGACCTCCCGGGTCGCCCGGCGCCTGCTCGACGAGACGGCCGGCTACCTCGGGGCGGGCGTGGCCAATCTGATCAACTTGTTCAACCCGGAGCGCATCGTCATCGGCGGCTGGGCGGGCATCGCCCTCGGCGCCCAACTCCTCCCCGCGATCCGGGAAGCGGCCGGCGCGCAGGCTCTTCGGCTGCCCTACCGCCAGGCCTCCATCGAGATGTGCCAGCTCGGCATCGATGCGGTGGCCCTCGGTGCGGCGACGCTGCCCGTTGCCCGGCTGGTGGCCGACGGGGGCATCCGCGGCTGAGCCCGCGGCGACTGGCGGACATCGACGAACGTCTTGACGCGGGCGCGGTTGCCCAGCGACACTCGACGCGCGCTCCCCGGAGCGCTTCGGCCGCCGACGCGGTCCGGCAATGACCCTGTGGCGTCGGGTGGCGGTGTCCGCATCCGTCCCCACGTGCTGCGCTCCTACGCCAGCGCAGCGCCCGCACGACAGGCAGGGCCATGAGACCGCAACAGTTCACCTTACGTGAGCCGCACGAGCGCCCCGACCGGCGCCGTCGCCTGCTCACGGTCCTCGTCACCATGTCCACTGTGCTCATCGCGCTGCCGGTCATCGGTGCGCTGCCCCGCGCGGACGCCGCGGTGACCCTGCTCTCGCAAGGTCGTCCGGTCAGCGCGTCCTCGACCGAGAACGCGGGCACGCCGGCGGCGAACGCGGTGGACGGCAACACCGGCACGCGCTGGTCGAGCGCGTTCAGCGATCCGCAGTGGCTGCAGGTCGATCTGGGCTCGTCGGCCGCGATCAGCCAGGTAGTGCTGCGATGGGAGGCGGCGTACGCGCGCGCCTTCCAGATCCAGGTCTCCGCCGACGCGACGGCGTGGACCACCATCTTCTCCACTACGACCGGCACCGGCGGCGTCCAGACGCTCGACATCACCGGCACCGGTCGGTTCGTGCGGATATTCGGCACCGTCCGGGCCACCGGCTTCGGGTACTCGTTGTGGGAGTTCGGAGTGTACGGCGAGATCGGCGCGGCCGGCTGCGGCACCGCCAACGCCGCGCTGAGCCGTCCGGCGACCGCGTCCTCGACCGAGAACGCGGGCACGCCGGCGGCGAACGCGGTGGACGGCAACACCGGCACGCGCTGGTCGAGCGCGTTCAGCGATCCACAGTGGCTGCAGGTCGACCTGGGTGCTTCGGTCTCCGTCTGCCGGGTGACGCTCGTCTGGGAGGCGGCGTACGCGCGTGCGTTCCAGCTCCAGGTGTCGGCCACCGGTACGGGCGGGTGGACGAACATCTTCACGACGACCACCGGCACCGGTGGCACGCAGACACTAGACGTCGCGGGCACGGGCCGGTTCGTGCGCATGAACGGCACGGTCCGGGCGACCCAGTGGGGGTACTCGCTGTGGGAGATGCGCGTCAACGTGCAGGGCGCGCCGCCGACGACCGCGCCACCCACTCCAACGCCCACGCCGACGCCGACCGGTCCACCCGTGGAGCCGACCGACCCCCGTAACCCCAACTTCGGTCCCAACACGTTCGTCTATGACCCGTCGACGCCAACTTCCACGATCCAGAGCCGGCTCAACAGCATCTTCACCCAACAGGAGACCAACCAGTTCGGGACGAACAGGTTCGCCGTACTGTTCAAGCCCGGTTCGTACCCGGTGGACGCCAACCTCGGCTTCTACACCCAGGTGGCCGGGCTGGGCCTCTCGCCGGACGACGTCAACCTCAACGGACACGTGCGCGTGGAAGCGTTCTGGATGGGCGGCAACGCGACCCAGAACTTCTGGCGCAGCGCGGAGAACCTGTCGGTGACCCTGCCGTCCGGCGTGGTCGTTGAGCGCTGGGCGGTGGCGCAGGCAGCGCCCTACCGCCGGATGCACCTGCGCGGAAGCGGAAACCAGATCCAGCTGTGGAACGGCGGAGACGGCTGGTCCAGCGGCGGTCTGATGGCCGATACAAAGATCGATGGCCAGGTCGTCTCCGGCTCGCAGCAGCAGTGGTTCTCCCGCAACAGCGAGTTCGGCAGCTGGAGCGGCTCGGTGTGGAACATGGTGTTCACCGGTGTGACGGGGGCGCCGCCACCGCATTTCCCAAACCCGTCCCACACGGTTATCAGCCAGACGCCCGTGGTACGCGAGAAGCCGTTCCTCTATATCGACGGGACGGGGGAGTACCGCGTGTTCGTGCCCGCGCTGCGGACCAATTCGCAGGGCACGACGTGGTTCGGGCGGACGCCGGCCGGCACGTCGATCTCCTTGAGCCAGTTCTTCCTGGTGCGCCCCGGCACGTCGGCCGCCACGATGAACGCGGCTCTCGCCCAGGGCCGGCATCTGCTCGTCACCCCGGGCGTCTACCACCTCAACGAGACGCTGCGGGTGACCCGGGCCGACACCGTCGTCCTCGGGCTCGGCCTGGCGACCCTCATCCCCGACAACGGCATCGTCGCGATGACGGTCTCCGACGTCGCCGGCGTCAAGATCGCCGGTGTACTGCTCGATGCTGGGTCGACGAACTCGCCCGTCCTGATGGAGGTCGGACCGTCGGGCTCCAACGCCAACAACGCGGCGAACCCGATCTCGCTGCACGACGTGTTCTTCCGCGTCGGCGGTGCCGGTGTGGGACGCGCGACCACCAGCCTCATCGTGAACAGCCACAACGTCATCGGCGACCACATGTGGCTGTGGCGGGCCGACCACGGCAGCGGCGTCGGCTGGACCACCAACACGGCCGACACCGGGCTGATCGTCAACGGCAACAACGTCACGATGTACGGCCTCTTCGTCGAGCACTACCAGAAGTACCAGACGATCTGGAACGGCAACGGCGGGCGGACCTACTTCTACCAGAACGAGATGCCCTACGATCCGCCCAACCAGGCGGCGTGGATGAACGGCACGACCCGCGGGTACGCCTCCTACAAGGTGGCCGATGCCGTCACCAGTCATGAGGCCTGGGGCCTGGGCAGCTACTGCGTCTTCACCAGCGATGTGTCCATTGTGGGCGAACGCGGCTTCGAAGTGCCCAACCGGGCCGGCGTGCTGTTCCACAACATGGTGATCGTGTCGCTCGGCGGACAGGGAACGATCAACCGTGTCATCAACAACACGGGCGGGCCGGCCAACTCGACCACCCAGACGGTGTACCTGGTGGCCTACCCGTAGCACGCGCGTGAAGATCGCTGTATGCGGTACAGATGTGTGGTCAGATTGCGCGTTTGTACCGCAGACGGCGATCTTCAGGGGACCGGTCAGGACGGCGGGGCGGAACGTGTCGTGCTCACCGACGCCATCGGCGCCTTCGACGAGGGGACGATCGGACCCTTCCAATGCAATGGCGGTCCTCCCGTTTAGCCGCAGCGGTTGTCCGCGACGGCATCGGCGACGGGCTGACATGGTCGGCCGGGGTCGCGCTCGTGCGCGGCCCCGGCCTCTTCTCCATCAGCTACTGGTGCAGCTGACGTTGCGGCCCGGGATCGCCCCGTTGGACGATGGCGGGTCGATGCTGCAGGTCACCGTCAGGACGACGGTGCCTGGAGGCTGCTCCACCGTGATGACGGCGGCGGTGAACTGCATGTCAATGATCTCTTCGGTCCAGCTCGAGTTGGGGCAGTCCGGCGCACCGGCGACCGGAGTCGCCGGTGGGTTGGTGACCACCGAGAACGGGGTGTTCCCGTTCTTGATCTCGTCTTCCGGAATGCTCACGCTGCCGGTGACGGTCACCGGCGCCGGGTTCTGCCCGGGCGGGAAATGTTGCCCGCTGCCCGGGTTCTGACAGGTCGCGACCGGGTTGGCGGTCGCCGTGATGCTCACCAATACGTCGCCATTGCCCAGGCCGGCCAGCTCTCCGCTGGCGGCGAGGGTGAGGCCGTTGTCGACGTATGCGGGCTCGGCATTCTTGCCGCCCTTGAGATGAACGCTTGATGCGTACGCGGTGCTGGTGACTCCGAGCAGAATCACGGCCGCGGCGGCGAAGACAGTCATCACACGCCTAACCATTCCCTGCTCCTTTCTGACGGTGGGGCCGGCTTCGGCATACCCGGCCCGCTCAGCGTTTCGGCAGGAGGTGCAGGAGCGCACGTCACCATCGCGCAGGCATCGTCCTGTTGGGATTGCGGTGTACCCGTTAGTCGGCCGCTCGCATTGAAGACCCGCTGGTCATGAACCCGCGAGACCGGATGCCGCACCGAGCTGGACGTGCCTCAAGCTTCCCCCCGTTAATTCCTGGCTTACCACGAACCCGCCGATCGCGTGGCCGGACGGCCCGATCGAATCGGGGCGGGGAATGCGTCAGATGATTAGCGTGCACGACGACGGCCGCCCGCCGTGGCTAACCCCCAGATTCGCGCAAGAAATCGCGTGACCCCTTCCACTCGATGCGACGTCGGGGGGAGCATCACCGGGCGTAGATGTCCCGGAGAGTTGTCTTGTCGATATTTGGGGGCAATGAGATGAGAAGCAGGGGACTCGCCGATAACGGGTACGCCGCCCTGCCTATTCTGGCCGGCGCCGCCGAGCACTCCGGTGCGGGTGGACGGTCGACGGGTGGGCAGCGTGCTGCTGGTCGGCGAGACCTCCACGCTGTTCGGCAACGCCTGTGTGGACGACACGATCGCGGCGTACCTGGCCGACGGAACGCTGCCCGTCCGCCGCCCCGGCGACGGTCCCGACGCGTTCTGCGAGCCGACCCCGCAGCCCGTCCCCGGCGTCGCCGCACTCACCTCGGCCCACCACCGCACGCCCCAATTCACCCGGCGTTAGGGTCGGTTGCATCCCCACGGGCACTGGATGCGGGCGACACCATGGCCCGACACCTCGCTCTCGACCAGCCATCGGGTTCGACATCTGATAGATGTGAGCCATGGCGAAACGAACCGGCGGTTTAGGTAGGGCGTTCGCGCGAGGGTTTCTGCGGACGGCCGTGTGGGTGTACCGGCGCAGCGGCGGGAGGATCGGCGGCAAGATGTTCGGCGCCCCGGTGCTGTTGCTGACGACGACCGGGCGGAAGTCAGGGCGGTCGTGGACGGTGCCGCTGATGTACCAGGTCGACCGCGACAGGTGGGTGATCATCGCGTCCAACGGTGGCAGTCGCCGACATCCCGCCTGGTGGCTCAACCTGCGGGCGCATCCGGACGCGTCGGTGCAGGTCGGTCGCCAGACCAACGCGGTCACGGCCGTGGAGATGACCGGTGAGGAGCGCGAGCGCTTGTGGCGGTCGATGGCCGACATGTACAAGGGCTATGACGGGTACGCGAAGAAGACCACCCGCCGGATTCCAGTGGTTGTGCTGCACAAGCGCTGATCCCGGCGCGGTGCCTCAGGCCGGACGCGTCCAGACGTCGTAGGGGTGTCGTCCCGGCCGGAAGCCGTGGGCCTCAACCATGGCCGCAGCTTCGGCGAACCCTCCGGCGACGGCGGCGGGTTCGTGAGCGTCGCTGCCGAAGGTGATGGCCGATCCGTCCTCCTCGCGCCACCAGCGAACGATCTCCGGGTGCAACGGGATGCGGGTGTTGACCTCCAGCGCCCGACCGCTGCCGGCCAGGAGCCGTAGCGCGTGACGGAAATCATCCTCGAACGCGTACGGATCGAACGGTCTCGCATGCGCCGGCCAGTAGCGGACCGGATAGTCGATGTGGGCCAGCACCGAGAACGCGTCGCTCTCGGTCACGAGCGTGGCGACCTCGGCCAGGTACTGCCGAATGACCTCAGCCGCCTCGCGGTGCCGGTAAAGGCCCGGTGGCTCGGCGAACTCGTTCCCGTCGGGGAGGCAGTGCAGGGAGCCGAGCACGCGATCGAACCGGCCACGGCCGAGCACGTCCGCGGCGGCAGCGGCGTGCCAATGAGGTTCTCCGATCTCCAGGCCGCTCAGGATCCGCATACTCGGGAACCGCTCGCGGCACCTCTCGACCGCCTCCAGGTACCCGGACACGTCGAACGCCGGTGGGATCACCCGACCGTCCGGCGTGGCCACGGCCGCGAGGTGCTCGTCTGACTCGAGGCCGTCGCCCACGAGGGTCCAAACCGTGTGGTCGAGATGCTCGGTGAACGCGATCGCCGGCAGCCCGAGGTCGTATGCCCGGGCGCAGGAACGCTCCATCGAGCCCAGCGGAGCGTCCCAAGACCACTCGCTGTGCACGTGGCTGTCCGGAGGCAAAGTCACGAGCAACCCTATGCGGAGCCGCCGCTCGGCGCGGAGCTCCGCGGCACGGAATGCGCTTGGCCGCTACGATCGCCGGACGGGTTTCGCCGCGTTCCGGGGGGACACATGTGGGTCGACCAGCTGTGGCGGTATCCGGTGAAGTCCCTCGGCGGCGAGTCGCTGACCGCCGCGACGGTCGGCGTGCTCGGGGTCGTGGGCGACCGGTTCCTCGCCGTCCACGACGAGCGGGACGAGGTTACGTGGGCCGGGGCCATTCCGGCGCTCGTGACGGTTCGGGCCGTCACCATCGACGCGGGGGTGGCCGAGCTGATCCAACCCGACGGCGGGCGGTTCCGCTCCGACGCGCCCGATGCGTCCGGCCGGCTCAGCGCCGCGGTCGCCGCCGAGGTCAAGCTGGTCGCGCACCGGCCGGACCGACCGGACGCCGCGGTGCACGTCCTGACCACGACCTCGCTGGCCAGCTTGGGCTCGGCGTTGCCGGACAGCGCGATAGACGCCACCAGGTTCCGGCCCAACCTGGTGTTGGACGGGGTCGTCGACCAGGCCTATCCGGAGCACCGGTGGATCGGCCGCCGCATGGCCATCGGCGCGCTGCATGTGCGCTTCACCGAGGGGTGCGAGCGGTGCGTGACGATCACCAAGGAGACCCCGACCGTTCCGCATGACCGCGCGGTCCTGCGGTGGGTCGCGCGCGAACTCGGAAACACCTTCGGCGTGTACGCCGCGGTCGAGGTACCCGGTCGGGTCCGCGTGGGGGACGAGGCCCGCTGGCTCGACTGAACGACGGGTGGGTGCGGCAGTTCTGGGCTCGGTGCGTCATCTGTCCAATGTGGATCTGGGTGGCTGCCCCTGTTCGCCGCCGCCTTCGAGGAAGTAACCACGTCCTCACTCGCCGTCAGTCATCACAAAATGTAAGATCAGCGCTGCGTTCGGGTCATCGGACGCTCGGACGAGGACGCGGGTGGCGGCAGGCGATGGACCTTGGTCGAGATCTTCGAGGTGTCCGAAAATGGATCGAGGCGCGCCTGCGCCCCAAGGTACTGCTCGCCCTCGCCCTGATCGTGGCGCTCGCTAGCCTCCTGCTCTGGCGGGCGTTCGGATTGTCGGACTACACCCGCAACCTTGCGCTCAACCTGGGCGCCGACCTCATCGGCGCCCTCGTCGTCATCTTCGTCATCAGCCCGCTCATCACGCGGGCCCAGCACGGACGGGTCCGCGAGCACCGACGACTGGACTACGACTGGTTCACCGACCAGGTCATGCACGCCACCTCGGACGTGCGGGTGCTGGACACGTTCACGGGCCTGCTCGACCGGCCGGGCACGGTCCGGTTCTTTCGGGCCGTACGGGACGCGCTCGGTCGTCACGCGTACGTGAAGATCCTCTTGATCGACCCGGACTCGCTCGCGGCCGTGCAGCGCTCTTCGGAGCTCGCCGGTCTGCGCCCGGCCGATGACACGATGGACCGGCAGGCCGACGTCCGCCGTGAGGTGCTGCGGAACCTGAAGGTCCTGGACCGCTTCACGCGCGAGCTTGACGACAAGATCCGCGGCCGGTTCGAGGTGCGCCTCTACAGCGCGTCCGCCGGCGTCACGCTGTACCGGTGGGATGACCGGGCGCTGGTCTCGTTCCTGCCGATCGGGCGCCTGTCGGGGGACACCGTCCAGCTGGAGATCATCACCAACTCGCCACTGGGGACGTTCGTCGGGGAACGGTTCGACGACCTCTGGCACCATGGCACCCCGCTCAGCAGCTTCGTCACGTTGGCGTTCACGATCATCGGCGGCCGTCGCCCCGATCGGCAGTACGCGTCGCCGTTCGTGCGGCTCTCCGAGGAGTACTTCGTCGCCGACGGGCAGGTCATGGCGGAGCTGGCCCTCGCTCGCGACGGCGGGCTGAGCGCGAGGCTCGACCACCACCCGACCGTCAGCTACGAGCTCGAGGTTCTGACTGGCGAGTCGGATCTACACTCGTCAGTAGTCGCGCACTACCAGGAGAAATACGAACGGTTGGAGCGGGTGTTCGTCCGGCTGATGCCGTCGGCGGAGCCTCCACGGAGGGGTCATCATAACCCGGACATATAGCGCCTTGGGTCCTGATCAGCTCGACTCGCTGCTCCGGCGAGGAGGCATCGACGCGGAGCAGAGGCTGGCACACCGCGCGGTGGCGGCGGTGCTTCCCTTTCGGACCAATGCCTACGTCGTCGACGAACTGATCGACTGGAGCGCAGCCCTCGAAGATCCCATCTTTCGACTGACCTTTCCGCAGCCCGGCATGCTCTCGGCGGCCGACCTGGGCTGGGTGAGTCGGCTGCTCCGGGCGGGGGGTGCGGCGGCCGAGGTCCGCGCGGCCGCGAACGAGATCAGGGCCCGGCTGAACCCACACCCGGCCGGTCAGGTCGAACTCAACGAGCCGGTCCTGGACGGTCGGCGGCTTCCGGGCCTGCAGCACAAGTACGCGCAGACGCTGCTGGTGTTCCCCCGCCCCGGCCAGACCTGTCACGCGTACTGCCAGTACTGCTTCCGGTGGCCGCAGTTTGTCGGCGAGCCCGACCTCAAGATCGCGACGAGTGACACCGCGTCGGTGACGGCCTACCTGCGGGCGCACCCGGAGGTTTCCGATGTGCTGCTCACGGGCGGCGACCCGCTCATCATGAGCGCGAGCGTCCTGGCCCGCTACGTCGAGCCGCTGCTGGCGG
>Ga0075421_100007808_pt1 | contig 13112 bp, 11 predicted proteins | sample SoiMetdeltSBSDD5_FD_75292 | JGI IMG/M metagenome (GOLD analysis project Ga0075421, IMG submission 75292) | Bulk soil microbial communities from a Populus tree surrounding site in Tennessee, USA - Soil MetaG P. deltoides SBSDD5 | ecosystem: Environmental > Terrestrial > Soil > Tree plantation... | reverse complement strand
CGCGTTTTGTCCCCCGTGAACCGCGATGCGCCCCGCGAGCAGGGCGCTCCAGCAAACCGCTCGGCGCGTGGAATCCGGAGTACCCTCGGCGATCTCGACGGCGTTAGGCGCGCTGCCAACGCGCCATGGCTCCCCGATGTCGCCTTCGTCGATCTGCATCAGCCGTGCGGACGGCCCTTCGCGCGCGCGGAAGGTCGGGTCCGTATCCGTGCGGATCAATTCCTGCTGCAGCGTATCGAGCAGTCGCGTCATGTTCTGGCGCGCTGTCGGGTCCATGCCGGCCGGCGCCAGTGCCTGGAAGATTGCGCGGGCGGTATCACCCATCTCGGCGAAATCGCGCCCGGTGCGCTGAAGGAGAAGGCGCTGCCACACCTGGTTCGGTGTCCGCTCGTACAGCCCGCCTAACTCGGCTTCGGTGCGTTTCGCGAGGGAGTCACCATTGCAGTCGGCTACGATCGGCAACCGAGGCTGTGCGGCGATCGGTCGGCTCGCGGTGGCTACGACGGCCGTCGCGAGGACGCCGATGACTGCCATGACGCGCAGGTTACGACGCATCGAACCCTCCGAGTAGCGCCGGACATGCCTCGAGTGCAGCCTTGGCCGCCAAATACGCCGCGACTCCTTTCACGATCAGATCATCGAGTGCGCGTGCCTCGCGGAACGATCCGTTCGCGATGCCCGAAAGCGCTATGCGGAGTGCATCGATCGCCGTGGCACAGGCGTCAGGCTTGATATCCGGAAACTCGTCGATCGCGGCCTGCTCCTCGGCCTTCGTGATTGCACCCGAACCGAGCACCGCGCGAAAGATCGGGACGTGGACGCGCGGGTTGGCCAGGTAATGAAGGTACCCGTGGGTGTTGGCCTGATGGACGTGCTTCACGCCGGGCACGTTGACGTACCGGTTGCCCCAATCGGTCTTTGGCTCGAAGCGCTGCCAGAGGCAGAACGGGTCGAACTCGTGTCGCACGTTGATGAACCGCCGGAGGTAGTTGTTGCGTCCCGTCTTCCACGCCGGCGCGGTCTCCGGACGGACGCAGCTGGTGCGCGAGTCGATGTCGATCAGGTCCGGTGGGCCGAGGCGCGATACGTTGGCGAGCGTGATGAACGTATCGACGGTTTGCTTGGCGGCGCTGAAGGGAATGAACTCGGGGCGGCGGCCCTCCCCGATCTGCGCGAGGACGTCGCTCATGACGATCGTCCCCTGACTATGGCAGAGGATGGACACGTCCACCTGTGACGCGGTGGGATTGTTCGTGAGATGCTTGTCCCATGCGTTGAGGAACTGCAGCGTCACGCTCTGCCTCACGTTGTCATGCAACAGCGAAGAGCCGCGGTAGAGCACCGCGTCGAGGAGGGTCTCCCAGACGAAGTCCGAGGCGTCGGCCGGGAGTTGGCCGATGGTCAGCGCAGTGAGCGTGTCATCCAGGTTGAGTCCGTGATCGCGGGCGAACTGCTCCAGCGCGGCGCGTTGTCGCCCCCACGGTTCGACCATCTTGTCGAAGACGGCGTCGTACGTGATCTCTTCGACGATGACCCGGTCGCGAAAGGGACGGTCCTCAGCCGCGAACTTCGGGTAAAGCGCCAGCGTCTGATCGAGCTGATTCACAAGCTCGGTGGACCAGCCGGGGAGGTGGTCCCCCATGCCGTGAACGACGAACAGAACTTTTGGCATCGTGACTAGGCGTTAGGGCCCGGTGTCAGTGGCCACATTATGTGCCCGCTGGGTGGTCGTGTCCACCGTATATCCGAATAGCCCGTTATGGAACTACGACCGGCACGACTCTCGTCGCGGCCTTCGCCTCGCTGCCGAGTGTGGGCTCCAGGTCGAAGACTCCGGGCCCGGTAAATCCAAATCCGCTCACCGACGCGTGGTTCAGACCCTGGGCGAGCCTCGCGGCAAGCGGAAAGCCGGCAAGACTAGCGACGTCGGGCATGATGAAGTCGTACCCGAGTGGGCCGCCCGGGGCCGTCAGAAAGGCGCCGGTGGCCAGGATGCTGAACGTGTTCCCAGCGCCCGAGCTACTCACTATGTCGATGGCGGCGCCCTTGTTGTACTCCGCCGGGAGGCTCCCCTGGAATCGAAGGCGCGGATAGGAGCCCGTGCCAACCTGTGACACCGGACCCGGAATGATAGTCGGGGCGAGCGCGAGCGACTGACTCGTGACGGGGCCGACGTATTTGAGCGACACTCGGAAGTGGCCCTCCCCGTTGGGCTCCGTTGCGAACACGACGAGACCGTGAAAATCGCCAGCGGTCATCGCTGCAGGGGCGAGCCCTGCCCAGGACCGAGCCGCGTTAGGGCCCGGCTGCAGATCGAACCACAGGAGCGACGCACCGTTGCCCGTCACCACCTCGGTGAAGATCTCGAGGTCATCGGTGCCGCCGCCCGTGACTGCCACGCTTGCCGTGGCCGGGATCGACGATGCCGGCCCGTTGAAGTCGATGGTTGCGGGCAGCGAACCCCCGTCCGGGACGTCGATGCTCCGCATGACGACAACTCTGTCCGGCGAGCCTCCAGTGGTCGCGATGCGTGCTCCCACGAGGTCGACCGGTCCCGGTGGTACGTCGGTGAAGGTCACGACACTCGGCGCCGTCGCGGGGTTGAACAGTTCGGTCGCGGTGCCTAACGAAACGATGCCGTACTGGCCAGTCGGTACGCCGGCAACGCTGCCGCTCACGGTCTTGGCGGGTTCGGCCGAGGCGCACCCGGAAGCGCCATCTTCGACAAGGTCGGCGGTCGATGCATACACCACGTATGTCTGGTATTCATCCACCGCGGTCGTTCGTTCGAACGTCGACTGGCGCCCGGCCCCGAAGGGCTTGCGAATTCTGTCAATGAACCGCGACCGCCGTGCGGCAGGGCCTCGACCGCGTACGGCGCGACCAACGCTCAGTGCGTCGCCGACGGCTGCCGATGCGTAGCGATAGACGGTCAGCACCCCGCCCTGCCCTTGCCTCAAAGTGAAGGTGAACCGCGTCGAGGTCTCGGATGTGGATCCGGCAACCGACTGCCACGCACCGGTGCCGTCCTGATACGCGAAGAAGATGGGGGTGTCGGACGCGTCGCAGAACAGATACTCGACGGTGGTCTCGCCCGTCGGTGGCGCGGTCACCGTGACCGTGAGAACAGTGCTTCTGACCCCGGGACCGCTGGCTTCACCCCTGATCTGAATCTGATGGGTTCCGGTGGCAGCGCTCGCGGGCACGCTGACGACGAGCGTCGACGCCTCGGTGGTCGACGGCGTAGGGCTGAACGCGCCGGTGATCCCCGCAGGCGGATTCAGGAGTGACAGTGAGACGCCGCCGGTGAAGTTCGTCCGGCCGATGTTGACGGTCGTGCTCCCGCTCGTACCAGCCGGGATCGTGATTGCCGCCGGCGTGACCGACAGCGCGTAGTCGGGCGCCGCGGTTACGGTCAGCTGGTACGTGGTGGTGGCCTGATCGACACCCTGTGCCGTCGCAGTGATTGTCGCCGAGTGTGTCCCAAGCGCCACATCTGCAGCGACGACGACATCGACCGTGGCACTCGTTATGGTGCCGGAGAGCCGCGATGGCGTGATCGTGGCCGTGGTGCCGCTCGGGAGACCGGTGACGGCGAGGGTCACGTCGCCAGCGAAGCCGCCACCTCGGGTGAGCGAGACGCTCGCGGAGCCGCTGCCTCCCCGCGGTACGGAGAGTGCCGTGGGGTTCACCGCCACCTGGATCGATCCTGTGCTGCCGACAGGTCCATCGTCGCCGCCGCATGCGAGGGCGAGCAGCGCCGCAACCACGGTGAGCCCTTCGAGCCCCGCACGCTGCATCCTGGTCATGTGGCCTCTCACGTGACGAGTCGGCTTCTGACGAATGTAACGCCGAATCGGCGCGAAACCCGACGTGCTGTTGCCGATGCGGAGTTCTCGCTGACTCGTTTCCGCGTCAGCGTGCGGTCCAGAGGCGCCAGCGGCGATCGTCGAGGATCCAGAGATCTGCGAGCCGCCGTGTCCACCCATGGCTTGACGGACACGCGAGATGATTTCGTGCGCCGGGCCCAGGGGAGAGAGCGCTACCGCGGGCGAGGAAGCGTAAAGCCGGTCAATTCGCGAACCCGGTTTTCCTCAGTAAGGCCTGAAACCGCGGCTGGCCACGCAGGGGGTCGAAATGCGGCTCGACGTTGAGGTACACCATTATGCCGGCCCGCTCCTCGTACGCCCGCTCCAACCATGTGATCGCCTCGACGGGCTGGCCGAGGCTCGTATAGAGCCGCGCCAGCAGCCAAACGTTCCATCCCTTGACCGTCCCGCGCGCCCACTGCGCTTGCAATGCCCCGATTTGAGCGAGCGCCTCCGTCCGGCTGCCTAACGCGACATGGGCCCATCCGGGAGGCGGCTGCCCCGTCTTGCCATACATCGCGATCGCTTTCTGGAATTGCCCCTGATGGAAATACGTCTCGCCCAGGTTCCAGTAGACGTTCACGGAATCCCGACCAAGCGAGAATGCCTTCTCGAACTCGGTGAGCGCTTCGTCGTACCGCCGACAGTTCAAATGGACCTCGGCCATTCCGCTCTGATACTGAGCGGAGGCCGGCTCCGTCACCATGGCCCGGCGCTCCTGAAGGATGGCCTGTCGCGACGCGGTCGCCCTTCCGCACCCGCAGTTCTCGAGGCTCCCGGAGGGGCTCATGACGAGAATCACCAACGGCAGCATCCGCGGTCGCCGGAGCCGAGTGCGGTCGGTGACTCCTTATGCGATGACGACGGTGATACTCACCGTCATGACCCTACGCCTGCACGCGGACTCCACGATGTCCGCGGACAACGAGAATCCGAAATACAGCCGCTTCGATGGAATGTGGACGGTGCGTGCCGGGCGCTTTACCGCCACGGGGAGTCCCAGTGAAGCCGTCGTTGTGACGCTCGTTGCGACTGCGCCGTTCGTGCGACTGCGTGGGACGTGGACGAGCAACAGCTCGAGCGGGACGTTCGACCTGGCGAAGCGGTAGATCGTGGGGGTCAAACGTCGTGCACGAAAAACGTGATGACCATGGACGCCACCATTGTCGCGACCAGTAGCCCGGCGCCGGCAACCAATCCGACGAGGAGACCGCTTGCTACCGAAGTGCGTCGTGCCCGCTGGACGCCCACGAAAACGCTACCCGCGATCGCCACCAGGAAAAGCGCCCAGGCGATCCAGTGCGGGAGAGCCGTCGGATAGAAGGTGTACGGAACGGTGAGGTCCATGCCACCACGACGAACGCCATGGCGGAATGGTCAGATCGATCGGGTAAATTCTCGGGCACCGGACATGCACTTGAAGGAGGTCGCAAACCGTTGTGCGTCGGAACACGTGAGCTCGGAGGATCGCATGCGGCCTCTCGGATGGGTCGGACTCGTATTGCTCGTGGCCGGTGCCGTGGTGCTCGCGATGGGCGGCTTCGGGTTCACCAAGGAGCGGGAGGAAATAGAAGTGGGCCCCGTCGAGGTCGCCGCCGAGCGCCGAGGGTTCGTGCCGCCCGTGGTGGGCGGTCTTGCGATGGTGATCGGAGCTGTGCTCATCGTGACGGCGAGGCGGGCGAAGCGCTGACGCTAGTGCACCGGCATGGCCTCCGTGAGTAGCGCCTGCGCGCGCCGGAGGTCCGCGGTCCAGTACTTCGTCCCAGCTTGAGGCACCACCGCGCGTTTCCTATACTCATAGCGAATGGTCCCGAAGCGGCGCACGCCATGACGCACGCCGCTCCCCCGCCGCGATGACGTAGCTCAGCGGAGCACGCGGATGGACGACCCGCAGCGCGAACGACTCGGCCTGCTCCTCGAGCAGGCGCTCGCCCTGACACCCGAGGAGCGGCCGCGCTTTCTCGAGGACGCCTGCAGCGGGGACGCCTCCCTGCGCGACGAGCTGACGTCGCTGCTCGTCGCGTCCGAGTTGTCCTCCGGATTTTTCGAGAAGTTCGGCGAGCAGGTCGTTCTGCCCACGTTGACAGCGGCAGCCGACATCGGAAGCCACGCGGTCGGCGTCGGCGAGGTCGTCTCGCATTACGAGATCGTCGAACGGATTGGCGGCGGGATGGGCGTGGTCTACAAGGCGCGCGACACGCGCCTCGGCCGCTGGGTGGCGCTCAAGTTCCTTGCACCCGGGCTCGTTGCCGACGAGGTCGCCCGCGGGCGGTTGTATGCGGAGGCGCGCGCCGCCTCCACGCTCGACCATCCGAACATCGGCGTAGTCCACGAGATCGCTGAAGCCGAGCCCGGCGGTCTCTTCATCGCCTTCGGTTGGTACGAGGGCGAGACACTGAAGGAGATCCTCGAGCGCGGACCGCTGTCGCTGGCCGACGCACTCGCGACGGCGCGACAGATTGCCGCCGCGCTCGCCGTCGCGCATCAGGCGGGCATCATCCACCGCGACGTCAAGCCGTCGAACATTATCCGCACGCCTCAAGGCGTGGTGAAACTGGTCGACTTCGGGATAGCCAAGCTTCCAGCCACGGACCTAACGCGCGAAGGTACGACCCTCGGCACCATCGCGTACATGAGCCCGGAGCAGACGCGCGGCCTCGCCGTCGATCCGCGCACGGACGTGTGGAGCCTGGGGGTCGTGCTCTACGAGATGCTCACCGGGCGTCGGCCCTTCCGCGGCGAGAGCGACGAGACGGTGATCCACGCGATCCGGCACGACGAGCCCGAGCCGATCGAGCACCTGCGGCCCGACATTCCGGCGGTGGTCTCGACGATCGTTAGGACTTGCCTGGCCAAGGCTCCGTCGCGACGGTACGCGAAAGACGAGGATCTGCTGGCGGAGCTGCAGGCGCTCGACGACGCACTCCCCGGCGGAGTGCGCATTCGCCTGGGGCCGCGCAGACGGTCTCGATCGGCGCGCCTGTCTGCGCTGTTCCTAACGAGGCCGGTGCGCGTTCTGGCGGTCCTGGCCATCGCGGGCCTGATCGCCCTCGGCGCGTATGCCGTCCGCTCCAGTCGCGTTCGGACGGAGCATGCTTCGAGCGGGACCATTGCCGGCAGGGACCGGCCCGCCCTGGCGGTGCTGCCCTTCGAGAACCGGAGTGGCCGTCCCGAGGATCAGTACTTCACCGATGGACTCCACGACGAGATCCGGAGCCGCCTGTCGGGTGTCGCGACGCTGAGGGTCAGCTCGCGCACGTCGGTGATGCAGTACCGCGATGCGCCCAAGCAGGTGCGCCAGATCGGCAAGGAGCTTGGCGTCGATGCCGTGCTCGAGGGCGCCGTGCAACGCGCGGGCGACAGCGTGCGCGTGTTCGTACAGCTCATCGACGCGCGCAACGATGCTCCGCTCTGGTCGCGCAGCTACGACCGCGGTCTGGACATGGCGGGTCTGCTCACGATTCAGCGCGAGATCGCCACCAGTGTGGCCGAGGCGCTGCGCGCCGAGCTGACGGACGCCGAGCGGGCACGCGTGGCTCGAGTGCCCACAATGGACGTCGAGGCCTATCGCCACTACCTGCTCGGCCGGCATCACTGGAACCAGCGCAACCCGGACGGGATGGACTCCGCGCTCGCGCACTTCGAGGCTGCCCTGCGCCGCGATCCGCTCTACGCGCGGGCGTACGCTGGCGTTGCCGATGTGCACGTACTCGGCTACGGGCCAGCGGGTTACGACGGCTTCCCACTGGCGATAGCCGCCGCGCGAAAAGCGCTCCGTCTCGATCCCGATCTCGCTGAAGCGCACAGCTCCCTTGGACTCGCGCTCACTCTCTACGCGTGGGACTGGCCCGCCGCCGAGCGCGAGTTCCGCCGCGCCATCGAGCTGGATCCGAATTACGCCACTGCGCACCAGTGGTATTCCGAATATCTGGCAACGCAGGGTAGGCTCGACGAAGCCGTGGCGGAGGTCCGGCTCGCGGAGTCGCTCGATCCCTTGTCGCTGATCATCGGATGGAATGTGGCCCGCATTCTGGGTCTCGCGCGGCGCTACGAGGAAGCGGTCGCGCAGCTTCATGCGCTCGACCGCCTGCATCCAGGGCAAGGACGCATCATCGGGTTGTTAGCCATGCATCTGATGGCTCTCGGCCGCAACGCCGAAGCTGCGGACGTCACGCAAGCCCAGGCCGCGACGCTGACGGCGCAGGAGCCTGGTTTCAGCGCCAGATTGGCCAGGCTCGCGGACGAGATTGGGGCCGGTCGAACACAGGCAATGCTTGCATTCCTCGAGGAGGGCTCAGGGAGCCGTTCAGGGGAGGGGCACGTCCGTATGTTCGGCGTCGCGCGCGTTGCCGCCGGCGGAGACGCGGACAGCGCTATGCGCATGCTCGAGAAGATCCATGAAGAACGCCGATTCGGCCTAACGTTGCCCGATCTGGCTGTCGGGGCCCTCGTCGATCTGCTCAGAGACGACCCGCGCTTCCAGAACCTTCTCCGCCGAATGCGGCTCGATCCGCAGCCGGGGATACAACTCCGCGCTCGCGACCCGGGTTGGCTGTGGCGACGGTAAGTTCAATCGCGTCGTCAGTGGATCCGGATCTGTTGGATCATCCCATGGTCGGTGTGCGGCCGCCCATCCGGAGCGGTTACGAAACAGAAAAGCACGTACTCGCCGGGCGTGAGGTCACTTCTGAAGTAGGCGTCGAGGTTTGGCGCGAGTGCTGCGACACCACCAAGACCTGATTCTCTAATCACGGGTGGTGGGCCTTGCGGGTTGCGGAACCACGCCGGTAAGTCTGCCGCCGTCTTCCCTGGAGCGAGCTTCAGGATCCCGATTTCATGCGGCAAGGCGCCCCTGCTCTCCACCCGGATCACGTGTTTCCCCGCGGTAAGCGGTCTGTTCATGACGAAAGCGTAGTCCACCAGCTGGATGACGACTGTGGCCTTGGGCGCGGTCCACGGGCGCGCGGCAGCATCGCTGGCTCGCACCACGATCGGCCGAACCATCCCCGTCATGAAATGGTAGTTTTGTGTGTTCCGCGCGTCGTGGGGAATGAGGCAGAGCATCGCGTACGTGCCCGGCTCGAGGTACTGCATCGTGCTCGATTCCCGATGCGGTCCAGCCCCGGGGCCGCCATAGCGCTTCGCCCAAACCGGGCGCGGACCTACTGTGCGGACGGCCTCGCTGTACGCCTTGATGTACTCCTCGACAGTCCGGCCGGAATCGAGCCTAACGAGATGCGCCATGTGGCCCTCGGTGCCCTTGTTCACCAGTCGCACCGTGGTGAACCCCGCCGGGATCGTGTCGGGAGCGTGGTACGCGGAATCGGTGACCGTGATGGTGACGACGTTGTTGGGCGCCTGCATGGACTGCGCGGCCAATGGTCCGGCCGGCAGGCACAGCAGTAGTATCAGCGCGATGCGCGTGATCATGATTCCCCCAGGGCTGTGTCGCGTGCACCAACGCACGGGCGGCGCGAACTGGTTGAGGCGACGAATTCGGTGCTCTATTGTCTGCTACAGTGAATCGCCCGAGAGTGGCTCACGCGCCGCCTCGCCATCCCAGAGTAGCGATGACGCCGGCATCCGAAACGACCGTGACTCGCCTGCTGGACCAGTTGCAGCGCGGACACCGGAAAGCGCTGGATCAGCTCTACCCGCTCGTGTACGAGGAGCTGAAGGCGCTCGCGCATTACCACCGGCGGCGCTGGCACGGCGACGACACGCTCGGCACCACCGCACTGTTGCACGAGTCGTATCTCAAGCTGCTGGGGCAGCGGCGGCTCACCGCGCGGAGTCGTGCCCACTTCTTCGCCGTGGCGGCGAAGGCTATGCGGCACATCCTGAGCAACTACGCCGAGGCCCGCGGGCGGAAAAAGCGCGGTGGTGACCGGGGGAGGGTCTCGCTGGAGACGCTGGACGCGATTCCGGTGCGGCTCGACTTCAGCGACGACCACGCCGAGGCGCTGGCCTTGCTCGACGAGGCGCTGGGTAAACTCGAGCAGACGAACGATCGGCTGAGTCAGGTCGTGGAGTGCCGCTTCTTCGGGGGTATGTCGATCGCGGACACGGCGACGGCCCTGGGCGTGTCCGCGGCCACCGTCAAGCGCGACTGGGTGCTGGCTCGGGCCTGGCTGTACCGCGAGATGCGGCTGGATAAACGGGTCAGAGTCGTCGATAGCGGCGAGTGATGGCATGGACGGCCGAGTTGCCCCGCGCACGCGGGAACGACGCAGGGATGAGTGGTCGGCGACGTCCCGAACCGGGAGGCTCTCATGCGTCCGCATTCCTTCGGCCCTGCCCACGCGTTTGCTGCGCCGCGGTTTCCAACGCTCCTTGGCGCGACCGCGCTGCTCACGGTGCTCCCGCTCGCCGCCTGTGGCGATGAGCTCGCACGGCCGAAGCTCGATCGTCCACGCGCGGCCGTCAGTGGCGGCAGCCCGAGTGTCGGGAGCGTCGCGGAGGATGACCGCACAGACGCGACCGACAACACCATTACCGGCATCATCGGCCGGCTCTACAGCGTAGACCGGGTGTTGGATGTCCTGATGGTGCGTATGGACGGCATCGGCGCGAGCTTCTCGCCGCCCCCTGACGACAGTCAGGCGGCCTTTCGCGCCGTGCTCGCGCAGGTTCGCTCGAGGGCACAGTACCTGTACGATGTCGCGGCGTTCCTCATGGCGTGTGGCGCAACCGGCCGGCCAGCGCCCATCGGTTTCACCGACGCGACTGTGGCGGCGGCGGACCGCACCGACTCGGACGGCACGAGCAGCGAGGCCACCCTCGGTCGGCTGACCTCGGTCGCCAACGTGCTCGGAGCGCTCGCGAAGCGCATGGACGACATCGCGACGGCGTCGACGGGTGTCTGCCTCGTCGAAGCGCCCGCCACCGGCCCGTGGTCTCCTTCAGCGGGATTGGAAGCGTTGGCATCGATCCAGAGCGGAGCCATGTACGTCGCCCGAGGCAGCGACGACCTGCTCGCGCGCTTCTAGCGTGGACCCTTACTGCGCGCGAGAGGCGCGAGGAGCGTGGGTAACAACTGCTAGCGACGATTCCGCCTATCTTCGCGCGCGGGAAGTGACGCTGTCGCCGGTCCTATGTCGAACGTTCCATCGAAGCCGATGGAATCGGTCGCCGCGAATCGTTCGATGCGAAAGCTCGCCGCTCCGCCGCGACCCTTGACCGTCTTGATGCCGCAGTCGCTGGGTGCGTTCCCCAAACAGAACCACGCGTCGCCGCCGGTGAATCGATTGACGAGCGAGAGCAGTGTCGGCTCTTTCTCTCGAAGATGCACGCCGGCCCAGACCAGGTTCGGGTTCCACGGAGCGCCGCGCTTCGTGCGGGCGTGGAGGTCGCCAACGAGGACCAGCGCGGTCTCACCCGGTTTCCGCGCGGAGAGCAGAGCCGACGCCATTGCTTCATCGCGGGCCGGGCCAGAGATGGACGCATCGTCCACAGCAACGACGCGGAGCGGCAGGCCCTCTGCCCGGAGCGTACGAGCGGCGTCGAGCATCCGCAGCCGGGCGAGACTCGAGCGTCCGTCGTGAAACTCGCGCCGCCAGAACTCACCGTCGAGCAACGCCGCCTCATTCGTCGGTCCGCCCTTCGACGCGAGAAAAGCGTCGATCCGATCCTGCTCCTGTCGCGGAATCTCCAACGCGAGCAACACGGGCTTGCCGGTCGAGGCCAGTCGACATGCCAGGTTGATCGCGAACGCTGGAGCGGCTTCCAGTCCGTGCAGCTCTCCGAGGAGGATCATGGGCGCGCCGTCGAGTGCGCTCGCGTTCGCGATCTCGCGGCCGCAGGTCGGCGCCTCGACCGCAGCATGCGTTGTCGGGGTGGGCCGCGCGATGTGTATCCGCGGGCCGTCCATGCTGATCGTGAGGCAGCAATACGCCAGCGCCAGCGAACCTGTCAGGCTCGGTCTCGGGAGCATTGGAGGTCGCGTTAGGGACCACACTGGATTCCCGCGGCCGCTTCCGACTGGTGCCGCGAACGGTCAGTGGCGAACTATGAATGTCGGGCCCGCGCGGCGCGAGGGGATGGGACCAACCGATTCGGGACATGAACGCGGCCTCGACGTGCGGCGGCTTAAGCCGCGTCGGCGACCTCGATCCACTCCGGAGCTGGGTGGGCTTCGACCGGTAAGACGACGCCCACCCCCTTTCGGGCAGCGTGTCACCCGACCGTGAGCGGACCGTGAGTCCTGGTGGTTCGCGTCTCGACTGACGAGCCACCGCCCGATGTCGCCCGCGCTCACGGTCGTCTCACGGTCCGCTTTCGACCGAGCTCCATCGTGCACGCGTCGTCTTCGCCACCTCGGCGGAGCGCGCTCTCACCTGGAGACGCACGTATGAGCACCTCGTGCAGGTCCATTGTCTGGCTGTTCGGTGCCGCCGTCCCTCTCGCCTGCGGCCCCGATTCGTCGGCCAGCCGCATCACGCAGCCCGCGGTCTCCGCGATCCACTCGTCGGTTCGGCAGCGGTTGCCACACGCCGAGGCGCAAGCGGCGCTGGCCTCGGTTCTTGGAGCCAACGAACGGGGTGTGCTCTCCGCCCCGGCACTCGTTCCGCCGGGCGCGCCGCTCGCGCCGTTCATCGAGGCTCGCCTCTACTCGATCGCCAACCTCGCCGTTCACGACGCGCTCAACGCCATCATTCCTCGCTTCGCGCGGTACGCCGACGCCGGGCCCATTGTGCCTGATGCCAACGCGGCTGCTGCCGTGCTCAAGGCGGCGCGCGACGCGATCGTCGGTGCAGCCCCCGCGGCACAGGCGGCTGTCGACGCATGGTATGCCGGCCAGATCGCGGGACTCGCCGGCAGCGACGGGTTGGCCGCCGGTGTCGCGCTCGGCGCTCGTACGGCAGCAGCGATTCTCGCGATGCGAGCGACCGACGGGGTAGCAGGGGGCGGCGTCGCGCCGTACACGCCGGGCACGAATCCGGGCGACTACCAGTTCACTTTCCCCTTCAACACACCCGGCTTCGATTTCTTCGGAACCGGTGGCTTCGCCGACGCCTCGGAGTGGGCCAGCACCGTGACGCCGTTCGTGCTCACGAGCGCGTCACAGTTCCGCTCGCCGCCACCCTACGGCGCGGCATCGAACCCGGCTGCGGCTCTCACTCCCGCCTACACCGCGGACTACGACGAGATCAAAGCGCTGGGATGTGCGGGGTGCTCCGCTCGGTCGGCTGAGCAGACCGAGATCGCGCTCTTCTGGATGGAGAACTCGCCGACGGGCTGGAA
>Ga0075421_100007805_pt1 | contig 13114 bp, 14 predicted proteins | sample SoiMetdeltSBSDD5_FD_75292 | JGI IMG/M metagenome (GOLD analysis project Ga0075421, IMG submission 75292) | Bulk soil microbial communities from a Populus tree surrounding site in Tennessee, USA - Soil MetaG P. deltoides SBSDD5 | ecosystem: Environmental > Terrestrial > Soil > Tree plantation... | reverse complement strand
CCGGCGCCCGGCCGATTGTCGACCACCACTGTCTGGCCGAAGCTGTCCCCGAGCTTCTGCGCAAGCCCGCGGGCGACTGTGTCCATGCCGCCGCCGGGCGACAGAGGCACGAGAATACGGACTGGCCGGTTCGGAAACGTCTGAGCCTGCGCGGCATGCGCGAGCGCAAACGTCAGCAGGAGCAGTGACCAAGACATCAGGCAGCGTCGGGTTTTCATAGAGCCTCCTCGTAACTGTCAGGCGCGTGTCGCAATGGGCGCATCGTCCGTGCCCGCTTCCGCGACCGGCTGAACGTGTGTTTCGTCGTCTCGCGCATCTTCCGGCAGCTGCGCTTCGGTTTCGGTCTCGACGATATCGCGCGGCAGGAATCCACCGGACTGGTGCCGCCACAGTTTTGCATAATGGCCATTCACGCGCAGCAGCTCGTCGTGCGAGCCCTGCTCCACGATGCGGCCTTCATCGAGGACGATCAGGCGGTCCATCCGCGCGATCGTGGAGAGGCGGTGCGCGATCGCGATGACGGTCTTGCCTTCCATCAATCCGACGAGCTGCTCCTGGATTGCGAGTTCCGCTTCGCTGTCGAGCGCCGAGGTCGCCTCGTCGAGCACGAGAATGGGCGCGTCTTTCAGCACGACTCTCGCGATCGCGATTCGCTGCCGTTGCCCGCCGGAGAGCTTCACGCCGCGCTCGCCGACGTGTGCGTCGTAGCCGGTGCGGTCTTTCCAGTCGCACAGCCCCATGATGAACTCGTGCGCCTGCGCCTTGTCCGCTGCGGCGCGTACCTCGGCATCCGTTGCGGCAGGGCGGCTGTAACGGATGTTCGCAGCGATGGAACGATGCAGGAGCGACGTGTCCTGCGTCACGACGCCGATCGCAGCGCGCAGACTCTCCTGCGAGACACCGGCGATGTCCTGGCCGTCGATCAGGATTCTCCCGTGCTCAGGCTCGTAGAAACGCAGCAGCAGATTCACGAGACTGGATTTGCCTGCGCCCGAGCGGCCGACCAGGCCGACACGCTCGCCGGGACGCATCGTGAAATCGAGCTCGTCCAGCACCAGCGCTGCATCGCTTCGCCCGTAACTGAACGAAACACGCTCGAAGCGAATCTCGCCGCGTTTTACGACGAGCTCGACTGCATGCGGTCTGTCGACGCCGCTCAGAGGGATCGCAATCGTCTGCATGCCTTCCTGTACGACGCCGATATTTTCGAAGATCTCCGCGACTTCCCAGCTCACCCAACCCGCGGCATTGACGATTTGCCACGCGAGCGGCAACGCCGTTGCGACGACTCCGGCGGAAAGCGTGCCGTTCGCCCACAGCCAGATGCCCACGGTCGCAGTGCTCGTGAGCAGCGCCGCGTTCATCGCCGCGAGCCAGAACATGAACTGCGAAATGACGCGCGTGTGCGCGCTCATCGCGTCCTGATGCTCGTCGAGCACTTCGCGCACGTACGCGTCCTCGTCGGCAAGCCGGGCGAAAAGCTTTACCGTGAGGATGTTCGTGTAGCTGTCGACGATGCGGCCGAGGACGTGAGACCGCGCTTCGGAGCTCACTTTCGCGAGATCGCGCATGCGCGGCACGAAATGGCGCAGGAACAGGATGTAGCCGAGAAACCACAGCGCCGTCGGCACCGCGAGCCGCCAGTCGGACAGGGCCATCAGGAATAGCGCGGTGACGCCATAAGCGCAGATGTAGAAGATGCCGCGTATGCTCGACATCACGCTTTCACGCAGGGCATTCGCCGTCTGCATGACCCGGCTCGCGATGCGTCCGGCGAAATCGTTCTGGAAAAACGAGAGGCTCTGGCGCACGACGTGCCAGTGGCTTTGCCAGCGAATCATGCTGGTGACGCCAGGCATGAGTGCGTTCTGGCGAATGGCGACGTCGGTGAGAATGAGGAGCGGCCTCGCGATCAATATGAGCGCGATCATCCCGCCCAGCATGGGCGCATTCGCCGCGAGCGCAGCATACCGGTCCGGCGCTTCCATGAGCGAAACGAGCTTACCGATGAAAAGTGGAATCGCGGTATCGATGAGCGCGACCGCAAGGCTGGTCACGAACATCGCGGCGTACCAGCCTTTCGTTTGCTTCACGAAATGCCAGTAAAAAGCGGCGAGCGTCGAAGGCGGCGCACCGGGTCCGACCGTGGCGGTGCCGCGGATGCGCGATTGCAGGTAGCGGAACATCAGGAAAACGGGCGGGGAAACCGGCGAAACCGCCACTTTAGCCGATCTCGACCGCGGATTCGGTATGGGCTAAGGTTCAGCCCTCGGAAAACGCAGGGAGGAAAGTCGTGGCATTGAAGTTATCGGTTGTCGCTCGAAGCAAAGACAAGATGAAAAGCCGGCTCGCCTTGTCGACGATGGTCGTGCTGCTCTCGCTCACTGCAGCGGGCGCGGTGTCGGCGCAGACGCCGTATCCGTCGCGGCCGATCCGGTTCATCGTCCCATTCCCGCCCGGTGGCGGCACCGACATACTCTCGCGCCTCGTCGCGGTGAAGCTCACGGAGAGAGCGGGCTGGCAGGTCGTCGTCGACAATCGTTCCGGTGCGGCTGGGAGCATCGGTCTTGATGCCGCGGCCAAGGCCACGCCCGACGGCTACACCATGGTGATGGGGCAGACGAGCAACCTCACGATCAACCCGTCGCTGTACGCGAAGCTCCCCTACGACTCGGTGCGCGATTTCACGCCGATCTCTGTCGTCGCGTCGTCTCCGATCGCGCTGATGGTAGTCTCGAAATCACCCTATAAAACGCTCGGCGACTTCGTGACGGCGGCGAAGTCGAAACCGGGCGAGCTCACCTACGCCACGACGGGCAACGGCACAGTGGGGCATCTCAGCGCAGAGATTTTTCAGCGCGTGGCGGGGGTGAAGCTCGTGCACGTGCCTTACAAGGGATCGGCACAAGCCTTCCCGGATCTCCTCGGCGGCCGCGTGCACTGCTTTCTCGCCTCGCTCGAAACCGCGATACCTCAGATGAAAGCCGGTCAGATCAGAACGCTCGCGATCACGTCGGCTCAGCGTGTGCCTGCCTTCCCCGATCTGCCTACCGTCGCCGAATCCGGCCACAAAGGATTCGAGACCGCGACATGGTTCGGTATTCTCGTGCCGAAAGGTGTCCCGCAGCCGATCGTGTCGCGGCTTTCGGCTGAAATCACGAAAGCGCTCGAGTCGTCCGACGTGAAGGAGCGCATGGCCGCGAACGGCGGCGCAACCATTCAGCCGGGTCCAGCGGCGTTCGACGCGCTCATACGCAACGAGCTCGCGAAGTGGGGCCGCGTCATCAAAGAGGCCGGCGTGAAAGTCGATTGACCGGCGCCCGGGCCGAGTTTTCAGGAGCAGCGTGTCGTGCGTTCTTCATCGCTTCATTGCATCACCTTCGTCCTGCTGACTGGCGGATCGATCGCCGCTTTCGCGGCCGAGCGGCCACAGGCCGACATTCAGAAATACCCGGAGCGACCGGTCCGTTTGATCGATCCCTATGCACCGGGCGGGGGCTCGGGACTCGTTGCGCGGATGCTCAGCGCAAAGCTTCCGGAGACATGGGGCAAGCAGGTGGTCGTCGACAACCGCCCCGGTGCTGCGGCCGCGATCGGCACCGAGATCTGCGCGCGAGCTGCACCCGACGGCTATACGCTCTGCATGGGCACGAGCGGCTCGATCGCGATCAGCCCCAATATGAACAAGGTGCCGTACGACCCGGTCACGGATCTCATCGCGATTACCCAGACGAGCGCGCAATCGATGCTCGTCGTCCTTCATCCATCCGTGCCGATCAACTCCGTGAAAGAGCTGATCGCATTTGCGAGGGCGCAGCCGAACAAGCTCGTTTACGCATCTTCGGGCACCGGCGGCTCAGGTCATCTCGCGGTGGAGCTTTTTCAGACGCTTACGAGGGTGGCGATGACGCACGTGCCGTACAAGGGGAACGGCCCCGCCGTGCTCGCGCTCGTGAGCGGCGAGGCGCAACTCGGATTCAACAATATCCTCGCGGTGCTTCCACACGTTCAGAGCGGCAAGTTGAAGGCGATCGCGGTAACCAGCACGAAACGTGCGCCGACGGTGCCCAACCTGCCTACGCTTGCCGAAGCCGGTGTGACGGGCTACGAGGCGACCTCGTGGAACGGCGTGTTCGCGCCGGCGAAGACACCGCGGCCGCTCATCAACAAATTTCATGCGGATATCGTGAAAGTCCTGAGGACACCTGACGTGCGCGACAAACTGATTGCCGCTGGGTCGGATCCCGTAGGAAGCACGCCCGAGGAGTTTGCCGCGTATGTGAAAGCCGAGCTCGCGCGATGGGGCAAAGTGATCCGCGAGAACAACATCCGAAGCGAATAAGAGCCTCGGACCTGGCCCCACATGACGCTTAAGAAAATCGTGTCCGGCGGCCAGACCGGCGTCGACCGCGGCGCCCTCGATGCCGCGCTCGAAGCCGCATTTCCGTGCGGCGGCTGGTGTCCGAAAGGCCGCAAAGCCGAAGACGGGATCATCCCGCAGCACTACCCTCTCAGCGAAATGCCCGGCCCGAGCTATCGGGCGCGTACTCGACGGAACGTGACGGATTCCGACGGGACGCTGGTGCTGTTCTTCGGCGAGCTCACCGGCGGGACGCTCGAGACATTACGCATTGCAGAGCAGCTCGGAAAACCGGTGCTCACGATCGATTGCGCGGCGAAGCCGGCTGCGGATGCCGCCGTCGAAGTCGGAGCCTTCGTGCGGCTGCACGAGATCGCAACGCTCAATGTCGCCGGCCCCCGGGAAAGCACGCATGTGGCTGGACGCGCTTACGCACGAAGTCTGATTTCAGCGGTCTTGAGAATGCAGCTGGTGTCGTGATTCACAAGTCCGCTCGGCATTCGTCTGAGCACCAGGCCGCCACGACACCGGATAATAGCGCGTTGCGCGCCAGAGGCGACCCGCCGCGATAGTGGCGGCGCCGGACAGGGGGCGAGATGGCCGCGCCCAGCCCGTGCACCTGCTGCTTAGTACGAATTTGCGATTCGGACGCGAGCCCGGCCTCGGTTGTGCGAGCTATTTCACATCCAGATTCGCTGTCTTGACGATGTCACCCATCCGCTTCGCTTCGCTCACGCGGAACGCGTCGAGCTCGGTGCGGGAGCCGCCGACGATGTCGATGCCGAGTACTTTCAGTTGCTCGCCGAATTCGGGTTCCTTGACGACTTTAACCACCTCCGCGCTGACTTTTTCCAGGACCGCTCGCGGCGTGCCCATCGGCGCGATGATGCTGTACCACCCGAAATTCTCGAAGCCGGGCACGGTGTCGGCGATCGGGGGAACGTCGGGGAGCAGGGGCGCGCGTTTCGTGCTGGTCACGCCGATCGGTCTCACGCGTCCGCCCTGCACCATCGGGAGCGCCGCGGGGACGACTGCGAACGTCGTGTGGATCTCCCGTCCGGCGACGTCCGCCAGGGCTTGCGCAATGCCTTTGTATGGCACGTGCAGCATCTGCGTGCCCGCCATGTGGAGGAAGTAGACCATGCACAGGTGCTCGCCCCCGCCCGCGCCAGCCGAGCCGTGGCGCAATTGCGTTTTCTTCGCGAGCTGGATCAGCTCCCCGACGGATTTCGCGGACACCTGCGGATTTACCACGAGCACGTACGGTACCGTACCGATCAACGCGATCGACGCGAAATCTCTCTCGAGATCGAACTTGAGATCCTTGTACACCTTGGTCGCGATGAAAAGCTGCGAGGTCATCATGAGCCACGTGTAACCGTCGGCTGTTGCGCGCGCGACGATCTCCGCGCTGAGTGCGCCGGCCACCCCCGGCCGCGCATCCACGACGATCCGCTGGTTCCACGATTTGTAGAGTCGTTCCGAGAGGACGCGCGCAATGATGTCCGGCCCGGAGCCCGGTGCACTACCAATGACAAGTCGGACAGGTCGCTCGGGATAGCCTGCGGGCTGTGCCGCGTGCACGGGTGCCGCAAGCGCAAGTAGCACGATGCCAAACAGCGATCTGCGCATTGAGCCCTCCTCCGAACGGGGTCGTTCGGCTAATGGCTAGAACCGGTACTCCGGGCCGTCTACGTACTTGAAACGTTCGAACGCATCCTTGCGCAACGTAAAGCCGAGCCCCGGCCGATCCGGCGCATGAACAGTGCCGTCCGGACGAATGTCGAACGGCTCGTCGAAGAGCTCGTACATCATGGGCATATATCCCTGGCTTACTTCGAGTATGTGACAGTTCGCGGCGCCCATCGCGACGTGAATGCTCGCCGCGAAAAGGATGCCGCTGCCCCACGCATGCGGTGCGAGCCGCACGTCGCGTGCGGAAGAGAGCGCCGCAATGCGGCGAATTTCGGTGAAGCCGCCGGCGCGTGCCACATCAGGTTGCGCGATATCGATGGCGGCGTGGTCGAGCAGGCTCTGAAAGCCATAGCGCGTGAACTCCCGTTCGCCCGAAGCGATCGGAATGCGCGTCGCGCGCCGCACCTCGGCCTGTCCGCGATGGTTTTCGGGTGAGACGGGTTCTTCGAACCACGCGATGTTGCAGCGTTCGAGCGCCGCCGCCAAGTTGATCGCGACCGGCACCTCCAGCGATCCGTGCGCGTCCACCATGAGCTCGACCTGCGGACCGATGCCGCGGCGTGCCGCTTCCACGCGCTTTACGCATTTTTCGATCGAGAAGCCATCGCGGCCTACGACGCGCATCTTGACCGCGGAGAAGCCTTTCGCCGCGTAACCGCCGAGCTCCGCTTCCGCTTCGTCGCCGGGCGCCCAGCCGCCGCTTGCGTACGCACGCACCACGTTGCGTGCCGCGCCGAGCGCCTGATACACCGGAATCCCGAGAGCCTGCGCTTTCACGTCCCACACAGCGATGTCCACGCCCGCGATCGCTTCCATCACCATGCCGCTCCGGCGGCTCACTTCAGGCTGCGGAACGCCGCGCTCGAGTGCGGGCGGCGCGCGCGAGCCGTTGTACATCTTCTCGTAAATGCGCTCGGAGTAGAGAGGATCTTCGCCGACGACTTCAGGGGCGAGCTCGTGCTCGACGATCGCCTGGACGACACGCGGATTTCCCAGTGCCGCGCCCATTCCCCGAAGCCCTTTGTCGGTCTCGACGAGGATCAGCGTCGCGTCGCTCTTTACTTTCGTGCCGAGATCGGTGCGATGCTGCCGTTCGACAGGCACCGGGTCCGACATCGGTATCGCGCGTACTCGGATGACCTTCACTCTCGATCCTTCCGCGCTGTTACATGACCGATCTCACGAGGCCGCCGTCCACGCGCATCGTCGTGCCGGTGATATAGCTCGATTTCGGCGAGGCGAGGAATGCGACGAGTTGGGCGAGCTCCTTCGGCTCACCGATCCGGCCCAGGGCAGTCTCGGCGGCACGCTCCTTCAGCGCCTCTTCGAGTGTCCAGCCTTTTTCTTTTGCGCGTGCTTTCACGTTCGTCAGCATACGCTCCGAAAGGATGGAGCCGGGACACACGTTGTTCACGAGGATTGCGTCGCGGCCGACCTCGTCGGCGAGGCTCTTGGCGAACGCGACGACGCCCATGCGCGTCGCGCCCGAGAGCGCAAGCTTCGGAATCGGCTGATAGACGGTGCTCGCGAGAATGTTGATGATGCGTCCGCCGCCGCTACGCCTCAAGTGCGGAATCGCTTCGCGCGACATGCGGGCAAAGAACAGAAGCGAGCGCTGCACGGCGGTCGCCCACTGCTCCTCGGTCGCGTCGACGGCGTCGGCGAGCGGCGGTCCGCCCGAGTTGTTCACCAGCACGTCGAGGCGTCCGAAACGATCGACAGCGGCCGCGACGAGCGCGCGTATGGTTTCGTGGCGGTCGAGGTCGCCCGCGATCGCGACCACCTCGGCTCCGGTCGAGCTGCGAATCTCCTGGGCGGCGCGTTCGAGATCAGGTTTCGAGCGGCTGCAGATCGCGACGTTCGCGCCTTCCTCGGCAAGCGCCTGCGCGCAAGCGCGTCCGAGGCCTTTGCTCGCGCCGCCGACGATCGCGGTCTTGCCTTTGAGCTCGAGGTCCATCGGAGAGTGACCGCGGAATTCCTAAGTGCCCATGAAATCGCGTTTGCCGAGCTCGACGCCGTTGTGCCGCATGATGTCGTAAGCGGTCGTGCAGTGGAACATGAAATTCGGCATCGTGCGGTTGAGCAGGAGCTCGAGCCCTTTCATCTGCACTTCGCCGGTCGGCCGCTTCACCGTAACACTCTTCGCCTCGGCGCCGTTCAACTGTTCCGGCCTGATCGACTGCAGCCACTGGTTCGTTTTCTCGCAGCGCGCGATGAGCTCGGCCAGGCTTTTCTCGTTGTCCTCGAGCTTGAGCGCGTCCGTGCCCGCGAGCGGCGCGGCGAAGTTTATGGTGTGATGCGTCGCCATCTGCACCTGTTTCGCGAAGCTGAACATGTCCGGATAGAAGCGGTAATGAATGAGAGTGGTCTCGTCGCACTTCTTTTCGGCGTACGTCGCCTGCGCTTTTTTCATGCAGCCAACGAGTCCGTTCAGGTGGCGAATGAAAACCGGGATCGAGATTTCGTGCAGCGTAGCCATGAGAGTCTCCTATGAAGCGCCCGGCGTCTTTACCAGCCCGAGCTGTTTGCACATGCCGAGATCGTCGCGCACGGCTGCATGCTCGGTGATCTCGTCGCCGCGTATACGGAAGCTGTGGAATTGCAGGACTTCGACTTTTCTGCGCGTCGGCGCGGTTCCGGTCAACATGCCGCAAAAAGCTTCGGGCAGCGCAAGCGGCTGACCGAGGTGCGTGCCGGTCATCGTCACTTTGCATACGACGCGATCGTCCTCGGCGGTCGACTCGTCGATGCGGTAGTGAAAGTCGGGAAACGTGCTGAAAAGCGCCTCGAAGACTTTCTCCATGCCGGCGCGCCCGACGGTACGCCCGTGGTTCTTCGCGTCGGGTGAGTAGAAGGTAGCCGCCGCGACGGCGTCTTGTCGGTTGATGCCTTCGGAGTAGAGGCGTTCGATGAGGCGCTTGTTCGCGTCGTTCATGCTTCGACTCCACTTCGTTTACGCTCAGCACGAACGGCTGCCGTGCATGCGCGAACGGAAAGAAGGAAGATCTCAGGGAAACCCTGGGTTCCCCCTGAGGCGTTTACCGGCCGAGGCGTAGCCGAATGGCTATGCCGGAGCAAAACACGGGACGCTCGCCCCGCCTTCCGTCTTCTTGAACGTCACTTTCACCCGCTGCCCGATTTTTATCGTGTCCAGATCACAATCGACGATGTTCGTCATCATGCGCGGGCCTTCGTCGAGCGTCACGTAAGCGATGCAATAGGGCACCGGTCCGCCGCGCCGCGTCACGGTGTAGGTATAGATCTCGCCGGAGCCTTTCGCCTGCACCCATTCGACTTTCTCGCTCCAGCAGAACGGGCAGAGCGCGCGCGGATAGTGGTGGTGCTCGCCACAGTCATTGCACTTCTTCAGGAGGAGCTTCCCTTCCGCGGCCGCCTCGAAGTACGGCTCGTCGCCCGGATTCAGCGCAGGATCGCGCATTTTGCGTTCTTGATATGGGGTGGCCATCGTTCTATTCCCTTTCCATGATGAGCGTTGCGCTGCCGTGGCGATGTCCGATCGCGCCGCCGGTGCCGTGCGCGAGTGCGAGCCGGCAGTCCGGTACCTGCACTTTCGGATGCGATTCGCCGCGGAGCTGCCGGACCGCCTCGATGATTTTCGTCATGCCGCCGCGGTTCGCAGGATGGTTGTTGCAAAGCCCGCCGCCGTCGGTGTTGAACGGGAACTTGCCCTGGCCTGAAATGAGATTGCCGTCCGATACGAACTTGCCCCCTTCGCCTTTCTTGCAGAAACCGAGATCTTCGATCTGCAGCAGGACGGTGATCGTGAAGCTGTCGTAAATCGACGCGTACTGAATATCGCCCGGCTTGACACCCGCTTCCTCGAAGGCGCGCGGCCCGGTCCATGCCGCGCCGGTGTAGGTGAGATCCACCTGGCCGGCCATCTGGTGTTTGGTCGATTCGCCGGTGCCGATGATTTTCACCTTGGGCCGCTTCAGGCTCTTCGCGATTTCCGGCCGTGCAACGATCACCGCGCCGCCGCCGTCGCTTACGACACAGCAGTCGAGACGATGCAGGGGGTCCGAAATCATCGGCGAGTTCACGACTTCCTCGACGGTGACGACGTTCTTCAGCATCGCATTCGGGTTGTGCTGCGCGTGATGAGAAGCGGCGACCTTGATCCATGCGAGCTGCTCGCTCGTGGTCCCGTACTCGTGCATATGGCGTATCGCCGCCATCGCGTAGAGGTTGATCGTCACCGGGCTGTGCGGCATCTCGTAAGGCGCTTCGGGAAGATTCACGCCGCGGTCGCGGACCTGGGTGCCGGAGCTTCCTTCGGAATTCGGCCGTCCTGCGAGCGTGACCAGTGCGACGTTGCAGTGGCCTGCGGCGATCGCTTCCGCCGCATGCGCGACATGGACGAGATACGAGCAGCCGCCCATGTCGGTCGAATCGACATGGCGGAGCTTGCTCAGGTTCATGTAGTTAGCCATGCTCCAGACGTTCGCGCCGGGGGCATCGCCCGCGCAGAAATAACCGTCGATATCGTTCTTCGTGAGCCCTGCGTCCTCCAGCGCGCCTTTCGCGACTTCAGCGTGCAGCTGGGCCACCGAGTGATTCGGCGCTTTCCTGAGCGGGTGCTCGTAGGCGCCGACAATGTACGCTTTCCCTTTGATCGTCATGTGCTGTTCCGTTCTTGTTGAAAAACCCGCTACGACTTCGGCGCGGGATGGATGTTATCGACCCAATGGACTTCTTCCGGCTGCTCCACGACGGGAATGTCGAGGTTGACCACCACCGGCTCCTGGCCGCTCCTCACGAGCACGCATGAGAGCGGCTCGTCGTCGTTCGCGTTGATCTCCTGGTGCGGCACGTACGGCGGCACATAGATGAAATCGCCGGGTCCGGCTTCCGCGACGAACTCGAGCTTCTCGCCCCAGCGCATGCGCGCGCGGCCGCTTACGACGTAGATCACGCTTTCGACGGGACCGTGATGGTGCGCGCCTGTCTTCGCCTTGGGGTGAATGACGACCGTGCCCGCCCACAATTTCTCCGCACCGGCCCGGGCGTTCGTGATTGCGGCCGCGCGATTCATGCCCGGTGTTTGCGCCGTATTGATGTCGAGCTCGTTACCGTGCACGACACGCACGCCGTGATACTTCCACTTCGATTCAGATTGTTTTTCCATACCGCTCCTTACTTCCTCCACGCCGCCCCGCCGTCGACGGTCACGACCGTGCCGCTCATGTACGACGCTTTGTCCGACGCGAGAAAAACGACTACGTTTGCGACTTCCTCGACCGATGCCGGCCGCCCGAACGGAAAACCTTTGGTGAGCTCGGGCCAGCGCTCGGGGTCGCCCAGCTCCTTCTTTGCCTGATTGCGCCAGCGCTCCACGCCGCGGTCGGTTGCGGTCGCACTGGGATTCAAACCCAGCACGCGCACGCCGTTTTTAGGACTGTCGGCCCCCAACGCCCGCGACATCGTCATGAGGCCCGAGTTCGCGATGCTGCCCGCGATGTATCCCGCCGTGGGTCGTTCACCCGCGCCCCCGATCACATTGATGATCACGCCGCGCTTACGCTCGGACATCCGCCGATAGACTTCGCGCGTGAGATTGACATAGCCGAACATCTTCAGCTCCCAGCCGTTTCGCCAGCTGCTGTCGTCGAAATCGGTGATCGTGCCCTGGGGAATCGCACCCGCGTTGTTCACGAGAATGTCGAGGTCGCCGCAGTCGCGCGCGAGCTTGACCGTATTCTCCGGCACCGACAGATCCAGCGCGTGCACGGTCACCTTCACATCATGGCCGGCCGTGATTTTCGCGCGCGCAGCTTCGAGGTCGGCCGCGTTGCGGGATGCCAGGTGCACATTGCAGCCCTCGGCTGCAAAGACCTGTGCGACGCCGAAGCCGATTCCCCGCGAGCCGCCGGTGACGAGCGCGGTGCGTCCCTTGAGTTGCAGATCCATAATGCGTCCTCCCTGGTGTCTCTTACGTAGTTGCGAGATTCTTCAGCGTTTCGCTCACATCCTGCGCATTCTTCGCCGCGTTCACGCCGACGTAGACGGTGGAGACCTTGCCGTCGGGATCGATCAGGAACGTGTTGCGGCGGGCGAGCTTGATCAGACCGAAGTTCCGGAGCGAGCCGTAGCGCTCAGCGACTTTGCCGTTCCTGTCCGCGAGCAGCGTGAATGGCAGATTGTATTTGCGCGCGAATGCGGCGTGGCTCTGGCTGTCGTCGACGCTGACGCCACACACGGCCGCGCCGAGCTCTTCGAAGTCTCGCATGATATTGCGAAAGCGCATCGCCTGTTCGGTGCATCCGGGGGTGTCGTCGCGAGGGTAGAAGTATAGAACCAGCCACCTGCCGCGGAATTCTTCGAGAGTGCGAAGCTGTCCGTTCTGGTCAGACAACGCGAATTCCGGCGCCATCTCGCCGCGCGCGGGCCGATTGCGCGCAATGCGCGCGTTGAGAAATGCGAAATAGAGTCCGACGGCGACGAGCGCGGCGACCACGAGCGAGATCATCGGTGCATTATGAATGCACGGCGAACGCTCGGTCACTCACGAATGTGGTTTGCGCGTGGGCGTGCTAAGTCCTTGTTTGCGCTCGCGGACCGTCTGCGGAGCTGGGAAACGGGCTGTCTACGGCCGGGGACGGGCTCCTCGCGGCAGCGCGCGGCTTCGGCCGCGGCTCTGCGGCGCTGGCGGGCGTAATCGCACTTTTCACTACCCGATCCTTGTCGATCAGCACGACCGAAGCGATTTGTTTTACCTGATCGCCGTGCACGCGGGTGATCTGAAGCTCGACCCCGCCCCCGGGACGGAACGCGACTGAAACGGCAGGCGGAGCGCCCCAGACCCCGTCGACGCTGAGGAAGCGGTGATCTGCCACCAGCTGCCATTCGCCGCCGCGCCGCTCGAAGAGCGCTGCGCCGATCAGCGATTTGCAGTTGCGGCAACCGGCACCCTGTTTCACGACCATACTCGTGGAGCAGTTTTACCAGCGCAGGTCGCGCACGGGCGGCCGGTGCCTCGCGCGGGTCTTGCTCACGGTCCACACCGACTCGGCGGCCGCACGCGCTGCAGAACCGCGCATC
>Ga0075421_100007804_pt1 | contig 13114 bp, 7 predicted proteins | sample SoiMetdeltSBSDD5_FD_75292 | JGI IMG/M metagenome (GOLD analysis project Ga0075421, IMG submission 75292) | Bulk soil microbial communities from a Populus tree surrounding site in Tennessee, USA - Soil MetaG P. deltoides SBSDD5 | ecosystem: Environmental > Terrestrial > Soil > Tree plantation... | reverse complement strand
GTCATCGATAGACAGAGGATGAGCCCCCGGCATGTCTACAGTCAAATTATCGAATGCCTGAGCGATCGCGACAATACGAGCGAGCAGTGGAATGCCTTCCCCTCTCAACCCATGCGGATATCCTAAACCATCGAATCGTTCATGATGGTACGCAATAATTTGTCCGACTTCAGCGGAAAACCCAAGCGGGAGAATCATGCGAGCGCCGACATCACAATGGTCTTTGGCATGGTCTGAGGGGGCTTCAGGTCCGCCGTAATCTGCCGAGAAGGTATACGGAGTGAGGCTGATCTTGCCAATGTCATGAAGAAACGCGCCGAGTGCGAGGGACTTCTGTTCCGAGACCGGAAGATTCAGGCGATTGGCGAGCAGCGATGCATAGAAACTCACCCGACTGCAGTGGTTCAACAGCTGACGGTCTTTAGCTTCCAATAGATCCGACAGAAGCGGGATGAGGGATGCGGCATCGCCGTCTGCTCCGTTTGGCTCACCCGAGTGACTTTTTCCGATCGTAAAGTATTCGAATTTGACTTCCTTCCACGCACGCGTAGCGTCCTGTTCAGTTCCCCACAAGGCCGTCGAGTTTTTGAGGAAAGATCTCAGGAAATCGAGGCGCTTCTTTTTCTCCAACGTCTGGTTGATCAGTGTAATCAATTCTGTAACATTGAACGGCTTCAGGAGATATCCTGCGGCGCCGTGGCGTATGCCTTCCATGGCAGATTTTAGACTGCCGTACCCGGTGATGATGATGACCTCCACCTCAGAGTAATCATGTTTGATGTCTTGGAGAAGATCGATCCCCTGGCGATCGGGAAGCTTTTGGTCGAGCGTAATCAAGTCGATATGTTGTTCTTTCAGGACTTGCAACGCGCTCTGGGCATTTTCAGCAGCATGGATGGTGAAAAATGGTCGAAGAATCACTTTGAGTGCATCGCGAGGGCCCGTTTCATCGTCGACGACTAACACCGATGGCTTGGAAGCAGTTCGTTCAGTCGAAGGTTGGTTACCCATGCGGCAAACTCCACGGTGAGTTGCAGTGCGGCGTCTCCAAGATACGCAATGACCGTACCGTTTCTATACTCTTTTCCTATCATTCAAGATAGAGTAGCCGAAGAAGAAAAATGGCCCTATATATAGAAGATATTGATTTTATTGCATTTTGTATTCAGTTTGTCGTGAGTGGATTTGCGACACAAAATGTACGAAGTGTGTCATCCATGACTCACTGCTGGTCCATGGACGTTCCGGCATCAGGCCTGCTGATGCCAAGAGTGTCCATCCGGTATTTCAGCATTCGCCTGCTGATGCCCAACATCGTCGCCGCGTGCGTTTGCACATAATTAGTACGTTTCAACGCATCAAGAATGATCTCTCGCTCGAATTCCATGACGGCCTTCTCGAGGGAGAGCCGTCCTGCCAACGTGTCGTCTCGCAGTGACGTCGAGCGCGTATCGGTCCGCAGGATGGTGGGGAGATGCTCAGGCGTAATAACATGACAACCCTTGGACCAGATGAAGGCCTGTTCGACGATATTCTCCATTTCGCGAACATTTCCCGGCCATGGATATCGGGAGATCAACTCCAGCGAGTCTTTCGAAAATTCCTGAGCCGGCCGCTTTTCTTCCTCAATGCGTTTGACGAGAAAGTGTTTCGCAAGGAGTGGGATATCCTCACCGCGTTCACGGAGCGGGGGTAAATAAAGGGCAATCACATTGATGCGATAGTAGAGATCCTCTCTGAACAATCCCTTGCGAACCAATTCATCCAGATTCTTGTTGGTCGCCGCGATAATGCGGACGTCCACCTTGATTGGTTGGACACCTCCGATGCGATTGAACTCTCGCTCCTGGAGAACACGCAACAGCTTCGCTTGTGTGGTCGCACTGAGATCTCCGATTTCGTCAAGAAAGAGAGTACCGCTGTTCGCCAGTTCGAACTGGCCAACCCGGCGCGCCGTGGCGTCGGTGAAGGACCCCTTCTCATGTCCGAAGAGTTCGCTTTCAATGAGGGTCTCCGGCAGCGCCGCACAATTCAATGCGATAAATGGTCGCTCGCGTCGTGAACTATTGTAGTGAATGGCCTTGGCGACGAGTTCTTTTCCGGTCCCGCTTTCTCCGGTGACCAGTACCGTGGTTCGACTATCCGCCACTTGCTCAATTTTGGCGTAGATCTCCTGCATGGACGGGCTTTTTCCGATCAGATTGTGAAAGGCATACCGCTGGACGACCTGAGCGCGTAGTTGACGGACCTCTCGCTCCAGTTCCTGAGAATTCAGCGTACGATCAACCACAATCCGCAATTCTTCGATGTCGAAGGGTTTCGACAGGTAATCGGCTGCGCCGAGCTTCATCGCATCGACCGCTGTTTTGACCGACTTGGTGCCCGTCAACATGATGACCGGGATGGACGGGTCCTCCGCTCGCATGGTCTGAAGAACGGATAAGCCATCGGTTCCCGGCAGGATGACATCCAGGAGAACCAGACTCGGAGATTCACGCTTGAATGCCTCGAGCCCTTGTTGTGCGTCCGCGGCCTCGAGAATGTCATACGCAGGCTCCAGGACCATTTTCAATGATGCCCGTACGCGCGGTTCATCGTCGACCAGCAGAACCCGTTTCTTCATGTTGCTCCCGTTATGGTCACGTTCAACTGGATCGTAGGCCTACTGGCAATGAAACCTGAAAGGTCGAGCCGATTCCCTGCTTGCTGTCTACCCACAGTTCTCCTTGATGTTCACGAAGGATTTGGTGAGCGATCGTGAGCCCGAGTCCCTTCGCATCCGTCGTGCTGTTGGAGTGTTTCGTCGTAAAAAAAGGATCGAAGATATGCTCCAGGTGGTCGGCCGCAATGCCTTGTCCATCGTCTTGGATCTCAATACACACATGGGCGTCGCCATCCGGCTTGTGTCCAAGTCGAGTCCTGACGATTATTTCCCGGCTGCCTTCGTGGAGGGAATCCAAGGCGTTGAGAAGGAGGTTGATCACGACTTGTTTGATCTGTTGACGGTCGACCAGAACACACGGCAGATGCTGGGCCAGTTCAGTCCTCAATTGAATGCCACGGCTGGATGCATTGAGGGAAATGAAGGACAGACAGGACGAAACCAGTTCGTTTATGTCCTCTTCCGTGGGGGTATGCACCATGTAACGGGCATAGTCCAGGATATCCTGCAAGAGGCGTTCGATGCGGTGGATATCTTCAATTGCGAGGCGGCTGAATTCACGGATGAAGCCGGTATCATGCTGACGTTCCGGAGCCAATTGGACAAATGTCTTGATCGACGTCAGAGGATTTCTCACTTCATGAGCAAACCCGCCTGCCATGATCTCCAGAGATCGCAGACGGTCGGTTCTGCGCATGAGAATGTTCGAGCAGCGAACAGCATCCTTTGAGATCATGTGACCCAGAGCGATTGCAGCGGTGTGAGCCAGAGTTTGCAACAAGAGGAGCCCCTCCGCATAGTCGGGACAGGTCTCGCACGCTGGGTCCAATATGATGAACCCAGCCAACTGCGTGTCGTATGGCAACGGCACGACGTACCCGAACGTAGATGCCGTCACAATCTCGCTGACCATATCGCTGACAGTCTTGTCGGCATGTTGCAATAGCTGCTGATTCGTCATGGCATGCGGATATTGCGCTAAGAGAGTGGGCATCGGATGCTGTGCGGAGAGATGACAGGGGAGCTTGCCGGGGCGACCTGCCCCCAGCGAATTGCACCTTCGAAACCCTCCGCGATGAGAGTCAACGATCCACACACCACCGTTCGAGGAATCCGTTGCCCGTGAGAAAATATCCAGAATGGATCGAGTCAGCGTATCAAGATCGAGCGCCGTCGCGAGGTCATGCGTGGAAGCGGCGAGAAAATTTACGGTATCGGATAACGGTCTCTCAGGAAGGGAAATGCGGCTACGGTCGTTCACTCTCATTCTGATGCCGGCGTATGCTGTGAAATGCTAGATCGGAAAAATCCGCGAGAGCACGTCCAGGCTTTCCCTCAATTCAAGAGGCGCCACGAGGTCGGAGTATACACCGCACTTTCACTCTCAGCTAGCGGAATCAGGCTTTTCAACGGTTGCGATCAGGATCTGACCGTGGAGTGTTGGAAATGTCAGCAAGGGAGTTGTGGTCAGAAGAGCAAAGAGATCACTCAAAGATTTGCTGCTGAACGTATGAAGGCGACGGCTGCGAAGGGATTCATGAAGCAGAGCCAGGGCCCGAAGAACCTCCTGAGAATCCGGATGAAACTCATCCTGAACCATGTCACGTAAGTGCTGACGATAGGCCGGAGCGAGATCTGTGAAAGATGTGAAACAGGACATGATGAATTGTCCTCGCGGGCGAAGCACGCGGTAGAACTCGCGAAGACTGATCAGCGGGTTGTGGGAAAAATTCAACGTAAAATGACAAACGACACGATCGAATGTCTGCTCCGCGAATGGGAGAGGGTCATCGATGTCAGCGAGAAGCCATCGCGGCGAGAGGAGCGGCCGACCCGATATGGACCCTGAGTAGACGATGTCGACGTGCCGTTGTACCGAGCGAAGTGTGTTGCGAGTCGCCAGGACGATATCTTCCTGAGCATCAATCCCAACATAATCAATGCGTTGATCATGTGAATACCGTTGAGACCGTGAACGGTAGAAGTGGTTCAGAAGCAACAAGCGTGCGAACCCATTATGGCCACACCCCACATCGAGCAGCGTCGAATGATCTGTTGTCGGGTGTGCGAATTGATACATATGGTCGAAGTGCTGAAGATAGGAAGGAGCCTCACTTATCATGGGGCCGGAGCGGACGAGCTCTGTCCATAGGGACAACCGTGTGGCCCGTGTGGCGTGTTGCTTCGTACGCAATTGTTCCAATTCGACTCGATGTTGGGAGCGGAGTTCTCCGGCATCCGGTTCTCGAAACGCCTTGTGTACGGGTGCAGCAGACATCGTGATCTGTTTGCAATGAGAGACGATGGTTTCGAGGGTTCGACGATACGCTTCAGCGGAGACTGGACCGTCACCAACAACTGCGGATGAGAGATTGAGCGTCATGCTGCGGTCACCGAGGATTCCTTGGGCTTGTTCAATAAAACGTGGCTCGGTCCATGGTGTGTCATGGAGCACATCATCCCCGGTAGGGAACAGTAGGAATGACACCTTTGACCTGACTCGGTTCAGGTCTTGAACGGTAGATTCCAAGTCGGTATACCCTTCAACCAGCGCATCAACCAGGAAATGATCGATGTCGGTATTGCGGCCCAACATATTGGTGATCCCTCTGCGTATGCCTGCTGTATGTTCTCCCAGGAGATCGTGTTGGTGTGTGCGAGCCAATGTGTCTGATACATCAAGAACAGGATTGAGAAGCAGGAGGTGATCCGCACCTTCATGATTCGCAAAGAATTTCAATGCAGCTCGGGCAGAGAGGTCAGATGCCATCACACTGACCGGAGCTGTCGGCCACGTCTCTCGTACAAACTCTCTGATCGTCGCGAGATCCTGCTGCATCCCGCTCAGGGTCATCAGATAAGGGGTCCCTTCACTGAGCCCCAGCGCATGTGTTGGATCGTATCGTAAGACACGGAATCCGTTGAGCGCCAGAACATGTGCCAGATTGAGATAATCGATTTTCGATTGCCCATATCCCGGTGAGATGATGAGGACCGGAGTGTGCGTTTCCGTCAGACCTTTGGCAAAGTCCTGAGATACCACAAGGGGGTGACCCTTTCTGTTGCGGGGACGATGTGTCGTGCTCCTCACCGTGCCGCGCTCTGTGCGGTGGTCGAGGTCCGAAAGGGAAAGCAATCTGCTGAACAGAAAACGGTTCAATCTTTCTTCCGACTCATTCGAGAGGTGTCCGAATTGGATGCCGATCTGCCAGTTCTTATCCAGGGGGTTGGAGAGCGGCTCATGCGGTCGTCTGGTGAGCGCAGTTCTCCAGATGACACGACAGGCTACCGGCCTGTCAAATACGTCGTCATCAGTCGGAGGACGTTTGTGGGTTGCATGATTGGCCTCCATATTACGAATGAACAGCCGAGAGGGAACATCGTTGCTTTGGATTCTTGTTTGAACACAGGCTCCTCCCTTCCCGAGATTCACGAGAAGGCCGATGTGGCAATCAGTCTCGCGTCCGGAATCGGAACGCGTCAGATAAACCGGTATGGCCAACATGGCCCGCACGTGCCATCTCTGTTCGGCTTGCAAGGAGTTCGAAACGGCTAAATGAGACTCAGTCAAGCTGTCCTGCGGAATCAGTCCTTCGATTTGTACGCTCGACGAGTGTTCGTGTATTTCTTGAATCAGCGAAGCCAGCACGGCGCAATCCAGGTCGTTCAAGGAGGTGAATGTGATCGCGAGACATGTGGGATGCTGTTCCGAAAAGGATGTAGAACGTTGATGTGCAATGCCATGTAATTCGAGGAAACTCACGGGGGTTCTCAGGACCAGGTAGGCAGGATGGTCTTCAACCGTCGAGATCACCTGTCGCGAGACGAAAAAAAGACCTCCAAGTCCGATATTCAATACGGTGCCTTGCAAGAGCATCGTTCCGACGGACAGGTCGATTGCGAGCGCAAGGGTAGTACGTGGGAACCGCCGCCGGTCCGAGCGTACGTCCGCTGGATCTGCGGAGGGTGACTGCGCAGGAACATGCACTTCCGCAGCGTGTGTTGTCGACTCTTCCTTTGGGTTTGGGGTTGAAGGTCGAGGTGTGCCCACCGCCGGGAAACGGACGGTAATCTGAACGGGTAATAGCGAAGAGGATGCAATTTCGATGACACCGCTATGCTCTTGGATGATTCGATGGGCTTGTAGAAAGTCGGAGCCGGTGATCTGTTGAGCGGATGGCTTGGCGGGCCCGGAGAACGGATCCGGATCGCGTTCGCGAATGGTGGCAACAATATATTGAGTCATCGGTGACAAGGACAATATTGAAGAACTCGCGGAGTCGCTGGCATGGTGCATGATGAGGACATGGGTATGAATGATCAGCGGCCTTCTCAAGGCCTGTGTGCCTACACGCTGCCTCGCATACATGATGAGAATGCGAAACATGTCCCGAAGTCGCCGGCTGACGCCAACCATCAAAGGCAGATCCTCAGAGAACTCTCGCAAGACCGACTCGTCCTCTATCATCTGTTCCTGTACCAGAGATGCGACTGCGTCTTGAATCTGGGTATTGAGGGATATGAGGTCCGCGTTCGGGTGCCGTAATTGAAGGGCCTGAGACAATTCCTGTCCTAGTTCAGATGCACGGGTGGCGTGCAAGGTCAGACGCTCGAGATGTTGTTCAATGCGAATATTCTGTATGGTGGTCAGCAGTTGATGTGAGTCCTGGAGCAGGGCCGAAAGGGGTTGTTGCAGGTTCCGCGACGCAGAGTTTGCCTGCTCTGACACGGCTAGCTGGCGACCAGCCTCTTGCAATCGGGTTTCGAGCTCCAAAAGTTTGCCGGACTGTTCCTGCTCGTGGGAGAGATCGTGCAGCAGTCCAACAGTACCCATGTATCGATGTCGGGTGTCATAGAGTCCTTTGGCCGTGACCTGCATGAGAATCTTTCGGTCTTTGTCCGGGACCGATGGCTTGCCTAAAAGAGGTAACTCAAGGTGGAAGGTGGAACGGGCCCCGGCTCTACGCTCGTTGATGCGGTATTTCGCCGGTGTTTCTTGGGTTGGAGGAAGAAGCATGGAAAAGTGTTTTCCGGCCAACTCCTCAGGTGTGTAGCCGAGGAGGGGGGTGACGGTTGGACTGAGATAGACAAAGCGGCCCTCGTGGTCCAGTTCATACACGACATCGCTGACCGCTTCAACGAGTCGGAGATGACGTTGAAACGTGAGGTCGAGCTTGACTTGAAGTTCTCGTTTCTCAATAGCTTCCTGCGTATAGAATAAGAGTTCCGTAATAAAGCCCGGTGAGCTCTTGAACAAAAGAAAATCCGCTCCCTGTTGAAGCGCATGGAGCGCGCTGGTGGAGTCACTCCGGTCCGTTTGAAGGATGATGGCCGCGTAAGGGCAGGCGCGCTTCAGCTCTTGAAGGATATCCACTCCGCCGCGAGGGCTCAGGTTTTCATCAACGAGAATGAGATGCCAATCACTCCTGACCGACCACTGGATGGCTTCATCGGAGGAGTACACTGCTTCGATCCGGCAGTCAGGAAAGAAACTTCGTAAATTGGTCGAAACCAGCTTGGATTCCTCGGCTTGTTCATTGATCAGAAGAACTGAGAGGGAAGATCCTGTCGGTATCATGAAATGAGGAGGATGTTGGATAGTCGGAGCACCGTGTTGAGATCTTTCACATCACGCCAGTGAACAAATCCGGACGCTCCGTGCCCCTGTCCAATGACGGTTTGGGCCATGCCAACTCCCCTGGAGTGAAGCGAGATGTCTCAATATCATACAGTCGCTAGTAAAGCCCAGCCCGCACCTTGAGGGAAAGGGATTACTTTCGTAGGGGGTGAGGGGGGGTCAACGAACTATGGCGAATATACGAAGGACATTATTGTACAACTGGCCCCAGAATAAGCAGGCAATATGCCGGTGTGAACGAAAAGGAATACTCAAGGTTCGCGATAGAAGGTGAGGAGGATTCAGGGACGACGGATCCGAGGAAGTAGGGCGGATCGCCGAAAGCGTACACTCAGCGAGCAGCCGCAGTGTTGGTCGACTCCCCGCAGATGCCGGGTGTCATGTAGAGCAAATAGTTTCCCATCCCATGATGAATATTAGGGTTTTGCAATGGATGATGATGGACCATGGTCATTTCATATTCATCCTTTGAATTGACCGAGAATCCGCGTGAATCCTTATAGATCTGATGTGCCTGAAACTCAAGAAACGTTCCGCTAGGATCGACATCCGGTACCGTGCGCAGGAGGGTGCGTTTCTCGGTCTTGTTTTCCAGGGCGATGAGCAAGAGCTCATCGTGACCGTGGGGATAGGCGAACTTGACGCATCCATCCATGTTGAACTTGAGCGGAGCCGATTGCACATTGACCCCGGGCTTGATTTCAATGCCTTCGTCTGTTTGGTCCGGCCCGCGCTCCCCGAACTTGCTGTAACACACGATGTTCACGCCTACCTGATACACATCCATCTCCTTAACCGGGACGTTCTCAGGCGCCACATACATCGTGAACCGTGCCATCACATTCTTCGTGGGAGGGGCTTTGTGATAGAACGCCACGATCGACATGAGGTTCTGCCCCTTGGCGAGTTTTACGCCATGACCTTCCGGAAAGCGGGCTTCAGTCATTTCTAGTCCGGCGCCGGCAAAAAACAATGGTTCACCCGAGCAGGACACGCTGGGTTTGTCATTGTTCAACATCAAGATGTGATGCAGATAGTTTTTCGGCAATGGCCGGCCATCCACCGTAAAGACTTCGGATTTGAAGCCCGTCATGTACATGTCTTTGGGCAGTTGGAAAATGTGTTTGGGCATGCTCGCCGCCAGGTCGCCGTCGTGACTCGTCGGCAGATCAACTGGGCCAAATGTCAACGCAACCGTGTTATTTTCAATAGTGATGTGAGTGGCCGCTCGACTGGGCATGGTAGGAATTGCATAGTGATCGTGATCGCCTGAGGCATACGCGAAAGAGGCCAAGCCGAATGTGACGAGCAAGGTCGTAATCAGAGTCTTCATGCCTGCGGCCTCCTTCAAGTTATGCTAAATCGTCGACCAAACACGTCTAGGTACCTGGGATGCGAATCAACAGAATCTGAATACATTATTGAGTGGATGGGGGCGGGGTCAGGCGCTTCCAGACATAACTGCCGCCATGCTGGCGCGGCGGAATATTATTTTTCTTCCCCACGCGTACGTACCACCAGATGCCCTTAGCTTGGGTGCCATCCTCAGACAGGACTAATTCAAAATTGCCCTCCCGGTCGTTTCCGGTTTGCTTCCAGGTCCCCTCCCATCGGCGATCTTTGAAGGTGCTCGTTAAGAACTGACCACCTTGCCACGTATAGGGTCCGTTGCCCTTTCGGTCAAGAGTGGCGCGGTATGTCTTATTTTCTTCGATTTCCAGGATCTCCCAGTCTCCACTCAAGTCATACGTCTCCATGGCAGCCGGTTGGGAACTGGAGTCGGCCGTACGATGCAGTTGACGTTTATGAGCAACACCCGCTTTCATCGCCAGACCGTCCACGCGCTGGGATTCATGCCATGCGACAAGGATCCAGCGATCTTTTTGACGCTCCAACACACCCGTTTCGCGCAATGGAATCACCATGCGCTCATCACCAGTTTCTGTGGCGATATGGCGAATGTAATCCAATTCCATCGCGAACCAGGCGACATCGCCCCGCTTCCACATACGAAGATCCAAGATGGGAAGCTCGAGGTGGGTCACCGAGGCGAATTCACTATTCATCTCGTCGGCGAATGCCTGCCAGCCGACGTACTTTCTCCCGCCGATGCTGTACCCGATTGCATCAACCTCATGAGACATATATCGGGACATCGTGGTCAAGTCTCTCTCGGCGTTCGCTTTCACGATGGCCCGAAGGACTGATTCCGGATCCGGCGCATCTGCAGCGAAGGAAGGGGACACCAGTGTGATCAAGAGGAAAGGAAGGACGAGCAGCCGGCTTCGTTGGAGAGGCCGAAGGGCTTCTTCGGCAGTATCGACTCCGGTCATGAGCAATGGTGGTGGTGAGGAGATGGACAAGATCTGTAAATCGAGGCTACCTGGGACATCAGCCGGAAGTCAATGGATATTTGGGTAGTGGGTCAACTTGAACCTCTCAAGCTAACCCCACTATCCCCCCTCGTCTTTTGAGACAATTCATACTGGTCTGACTATACTCGCTTTTTCAACAAGGAAGCCTTATGTCTCGTGGCAAAGGGGACACCGGAACAAGAAAGTCAACACTGCCAGAATATCGCGCCGACAAATTTAGCGGTATCCTCGGCATGGGGCAATTCCATAACGGAAAAGCATTCACATGATTATCAGAACTGTCACGCAGCCAGAAAACCAGCTCGGGATCGAGATAAGCGAATGAACCCGGAAAACACAGAGACCATGAGCACACATATGTGCCGCCCATGCGAATTGTTATCCGCGGCAGGGATTACGGCATTCATAACTTCGAGATTAGTCACAAACCCTCGGGCGAGGTAGGGCAAGACAACTACACAACGATCTTGAGATGGGGGAGCGAATTCAACCCAATCGTTTTGCAAGAGAATCTAACTGGTGCTGTATTTTTCACTCTGCGAAACAGGCGAAGAGAGAGCGCCATTTTTTATCGATATCACCGATGCATGATCAACTAAGCTGCTCAATTCGCTTCCAACCGATGGTTCCGTATATTCTACTGATGGAATCCGGTGACGCCGATCGCGCGATTTAATCCATGCGTTATGAAGCGTCTCCTGATCAACTTTGGTCAGACCAATTCTTCCAAGAACCAAAGAATCTTGCATAGACAAAAATTCAGAATCGTTCTTCGCGCTTCTAAACCTTCGATCTGTCGTAGCGAGTTCGGTAACTGTGGTCTTAATCACCGGAACAAGGAGACGTTCGATTTCTGATGGAACTAGTTCCAAAACACCACCTCCGTAGTGACGACCCTCCATTTCAGCCGTGAGGCAGGTGAGACTATTCACAAAGCCGAGCACAAGAGCCTCCGGTTTGATCCCAAGGGGGCGAATCCGGTAGGCAGTGTCAGTCGTGTAGGCGTCGGCGCTGTTAAGCACAAGCCGGGGATAATGATGGGCCCTTTTCAGCATTGCGATTGGCGCGGAGTAAACTGAGGGGACTTTATACCAAAACTTTCTTGTCCGACATTTGAAACGGGTGTGTAGTTTTTGGCTCAGACCAATAGCCAGATACTTCCTCAGATTCCTTGGAAGTTTTTCTATTCGTTCTTCTTGAAACCACAAGAAATTGGCTGGTAAGCCGGTATCCTTGTTGGTCTCATGGTCTTTCTCAGAATAAACCAAACCCCGCACGTGGTCGCTTCGACCGAACATCGGATGTGCCCACCGATGCAGGGCAAACTCCTCCACCGTGCTGTCCGGAACGAGAAAGAACTTGTTTGCGCCAGTGACGATTCCAACGTCAACGGATGCAATTTCAGTGAATCTTTTGATGTCATTATGGGCCTTTAGTTGGGAAAGGAGTGCCCGCTCGCCAATCGAGAGAAAGACAGGCATCCACTTTCCTTCGATCGTGACGCCGTTCGTGTAGACTGCTCTCCGGAAATAATCCTCCGGGTCCGTAGATAGCGCTTGGCGACTTGTTACCGGAGTAATTGCAACGCCCTTTCCTTTTTCGGATAACGTTCTCTTTTTCTCGGCGAGAAGTAGCACTGTCCCTTGCAGCGTGTCGTTGAACCAGATTTCCTCGGGATCGAGAAGTAGAATCTGGGAGCACTGTTCGGCCAGGTAACGTCGCAGAGATTGCGCGTGTGGGATGTGGAATATTTCAGAGGGGATCACCATTGCAATTCGTCCGCCCGGTCGCAAAAGCTTGGTCGAGGCTAATACAAATGGAACCCATGCATTCGTGTGCTTGGTGAAAGGCAGGCCAAGTTGCGCGAAGATTTTTTCTGCGACTAGCTGCTGTTCGTCCGGCAAATATTGGTAGCGAATGAACGGAGGATTACCAACCACCGCATCAAAACACTCCTCGTTTTGAGCTTGGAATAGGTACCAGCGAAGAAAGTCCGTGGTTAGAACACGAACAGGTAATTTTGTACGCTTGGCAGCCTTTTTAGCCTCCTCTTCATTCAGTTCGCAAACGGTAATTTGCTTGAGGCTCGTGATGCGCTGCCCCTCGATAGCATCGAGAAATGCTCCGTCGCCACAACTAGGTTCTAAGAGCGATTTTGGCTTCGATGCTTTGATCCAGTTAACCAAGAACGAGGCAATTGAAGGTTCCGTGTAGAAACCACCGCGGATTTTTTGCGCAGACTCGAATTCGATGAAGTTCATTTTGACTTGGCCTTTGCGCGGCTGTTTTTTGCTTTCACGGGTGGACCTGTAGTTAGCTGAGACTTGACCTTGTATGGCTTCGACTCCTCGGAGACAACTGATTCGCCAAATAGCGGCATCTGGGCTCGGTCGCGGAGGTATTGTGCAGCTTGCCGAAGAAACCAATTCTTCAACGTCA
>Ga0075421_100007797_pt1 | contig 13121 bp, 7 predicted proteins | sample SoiMetdeltSBSDD5_FD_75292 | JGI IMG/M metagenome (GOLD analysis project Ga0075421, IMG submission 75292) | Bulk soil microbial communities from a Populus tree surrounding site in Tennessee, USA - Soil MetaG P. deltoides SBSDD5 | ecosystem: Environmental > Terrestrial > Soil > Tree plantation... | reverse complement strand
CGCTCGGAAATTCTTGTGATGGGCCCGTACGAAACGACGCCCGCGCAATGAATTGTCCAGGATGCGGCAGCGATCTGCCGGAGTCCGCGCTCAGTTGCCAGCCGTGCGGAAAGCTGGTTCATTCGGAAAAACTGGAAGGGCTGGCGCGCCGCGCCAAGGAAGCGTGGCGGCTGGGACGTTTCGCCGAAGAGAGGGCTCTGTGGACCGAGTCGCTTGCGCTGCTGCCGGAAGATACGGTCCAGCACCGAACCATTGCGGCCCGGATCGAGGCAATCAACGGGATGCTGGCGGGCGCGGAGCAGCACTCGGATGGCGGCTGGAAAAAGGCAGCGTTACTGGGAGTCGGGCCGGCGCTGGTGCTATTGCTCACCAAAGGCAAGTTTCTGCTGCTGGGGCTGACAAAAATCGGCACGCTGGTGACCATGCTCGCGTCGCTGGGTGTGTACTGGGCATTGTATGGTTGGGCGCTGGCGCTGGGCGTGGTGGTCTCGATTTATATTCACGAAATGGGACACGTAGGAATGATCCGGCGCTTCGGATTTCCGTCGAGCGCGCCGATGTTCATCCCGGGCCTGGGCGCCTTCATTCAGATGCGCGGAATTCATCTGCCGCCGATTCCTGACTCGCGAATCGGGCTGGCCGGGCCGATTTACGGCTTGGGCGCAGCGGTGGCGGCGCTCGGTGTTTACTACGTTACGGGACTGAAGGTCTGGGGCGTGATCGCGCATTTCGGCGCGTGGGTGAACCTGTTCAACCTGATTCCGGTATGGCAACTGGATGGGTCGCGCGGCCTGCGGTCGTTGACGCGCAGCCAGCGCGGATTGGTGCTCCTGGCGGCGGGCGCGTTGTGGCCTCTCTCGTCGAATGGGATGTTGTTTTTGGTAGCGCTGGGTTGCGGATACCGGATGTTCACGCGCGATTGGCAGGCGGAGCCCGACAACTTGGGACTGATGCAGTTCCTAGGCCTGCTGGTGGCGCTCTCCGCCGTGGTGATGCTGTCGGCCGGGGCTGCGAAGATCGCTACAGGGAATTAGTACAGGCTCCGACGCCTGACGAACGAGCTGAAGCTCATTCTACAGTGACTTCAGTTCCAGCCGCCGCCGACGGCGCGGTAGAGCTGAACGATGGCGGTCAGCTCTCGCTGACGAAGACGGGCGAGGCTCAGCTCTCCCTCGAAAAGATTCCGCTCGGCGTCGAGCACTTGCAGATAGCTGTCGAGACCGCCGCGGTAGCGAATCGTCGAGAGGCGCTCGGTATCGCGCAGCGCCTGGACTAGCAGTTCCTGCTGCGTGCGCTGCTCGGCCGTCTTGCGATACTCGATGATCGCGTCGGCGACCTCACGGAATGCGTTCTGGATTGTCTTTTCGTAGGTGATCAGCGCCTCACGCTGCTGCGCTTCGGTGAAGCGCACCGTGGAGCGGATTCGGCCAGCATTGAAGATGGGCAACACGGCGTTCGGGGCGAAGTTCCAGCTTCGCGCGGGACCGGTGAAAAGACTCGTGAGGTCGCGACTCTGGGCGCCCAGCAACCCGGTCAAACTGATCTGCGGAAAATACTGGGCGCGCGCCGCGCCGATTTGGGCATTGGCGGAAATGAGAACGCGTTCGGATTGCCGGATATCCGGACGGCGTTCAAGCAGCGCGGAGGGCAGGCCTGCCGGCACTAGAGGAGGCGGCTTTAGCGCAACCAGTTCCTTGCCGCGCGGGATGTCGCCGGGACTTTTTCCCAGCAACAGGCTGAGGGCATTCTCGGTCTGGGCCAGGGCCCGTTCGATACTGGCGATCTGCGCAGTGGCCGTGTAAAGGAACTGCTCGGCTTGATGGACATCGAGGCCGGTGGCGGCGCCTTGATCGCGGCGCGCTCGCGTGAGGCGCAGGCCGTCCTCGGCGATCGTGCGCGTCTTAAGGGCGATCTCGAGCTCGAGATCGAGCTCGCGGAGGGCGAAGTAAGTGGAAGTCACGTCGCTGACTAGAGTCGTGATGACGCCGTGGCGGGCCTCTTCGGTGGCGAGATAGTCGGCTCGCGCGGCTTCGGTCAGACGCCGTAGGCGTCCCCAGACATCGAGCTCCCAGCCGAGCGAGAAGCCGACTTGCGTGTAGCTGACGTCCAGGTTGGTGCCGCGCGGTATGAAGGGAATCGCTCCAGCCGAAGAGCCTCGGTTGGTGACGAACGATGCGGTCGCATCGAGCGACGGGAACTGATCGGAACGCGTGACGCCCAATTGCGCGCGCGCCTGTAGCACGCGCTCGGCGGCGATCCGTAGATCGAAGTTATCTTTGAGGGCGGTGACGCCAAGTTGCTTCAGGACATCGTCCTCAAACAAGTCGAACCACTTGACGTCGGCCAGGGATTTGGAGTCCGCCGGCGCATCGGCGCCGCGAAATTGCGCCGGCGTCTGAACCGCCGGGCGCTTGTAGTTGGGGCCGACGGCGCACGAAGAGAGCAGAAGCGCTAGTAACGAGATGGCGGCGGACTTTTTCATTAGTCGGTTCCTTGGGGCGCCGGGCTTGGAAGCGGGCCGAGCGCTTGGCGCGTGCGGTGGGTGATGCGGCCGATCACGACGTATAGGACCGGCACAATGAAGATGGCGAGCATCGTGGCGGCGATCATGCCGCCGAAAACGGCCGTCCCAAGAGCGCGGCGGGACGCGGCGCCGGCTCCGGCCGCAATCGCCAGCGGCAGCACGCCGAGAATAAACGCGAACGACGTCATGAGAATCGGGCGGAGCCGCAGATGGGCGGCTTCGATCGCGGCGTCGACCATGGATTTGCCTTCGTCCTGCCGCAGCTTGGCGAACTCAACGATCAGGATCGCGTTCTTGGCGGCGAGGCCGATCAGCGTGATGATGCCGATCTGCGTGTAGATATCATATGGGTACGACCGCAGGTACACGGCCAGTAGCGCTCCGAACAGGCCGAGCGGGACTGACAGCACGACGGCGAACGGAATGGACCAGCTCTCGTAGAGCGCGGCGAGGAAGAGAAAGACGAGTAGCGCGGCGAAGCCAAAAATAAATCCTTCTTTTCCGGCGGCCAGCTTTTCCTGGAAGACCGTGCCCGTCCATTCGTAGGAGAAGCCAGCGGGCAGATGCTCGCGCGCGACCTGCTCCATGGCTGCGGCCGCTTCGCCGGAACTCCGGCCGGGGCGGGCCGCGCCGATGATCTTAGCGGTGCGGTAGCGGTTGTAGCGGTAAATCACTTCCGGGCCGGACATCGGCTTCACCGAGACAAGAGTGCTCAACGGGACCATGTCGCCGCTGGACGTGCGGACGTAGAAGCGGTTGATATCCTCGGGGCGATCACGATACTCGCTCTCGGCCTGGACCAACACTCTCCAGGTGCGGCCGAACCGGTTGAAGTCGTTCACGTAGAGTCCGCCGAGAAAGGTTTGCAGCGCGTTGTAGACATCGGTCACGGGAATTCCGAGAGTCTGGACTTTGTCCAAATTCACGTCGACCTTGTACTGTGGCACGCTGGTCCGGAACGACGTGGCGGAGAAGCCGAGTTCAGGCCTGGCAGCGGCGGCGGCGATGACGGCCTGAGTGGCATCCTGCAGTTGATTGACGTCGCCCCCAGCGCGATCTTCGACCATGAACTCGAATCCGCCGCTGGTTCCCAGGCCAAGGATTGGCGGGAGTCCGAACGCAAACGCGAAGGCGCCCTCCACCTTGCTCAAGTGTCCTTGGACGCCAGCGATCATCGCGTCGAATTGAAGTTCCTTCGATTTGCGCTCTTCCCACGGAAGGAGCGTTCCGATCACGGTCGTGACGTTGGAATTGTTCGTGGATGTGATGAAGTCGAAACCTCCGAAGGTGGTGACGTCCTCGACTCCCGGAGTTGCGGCAACGATTTTTTCGATCTCCTCAGTGACACGGGAATTCCGTTCGAGCGAGGCTCCGTCGGGCAGTCGCACCGCTACAAAGAAGACACCCTGGTCTTCGTCTGGCAGAAAGCCGGTGGGGAGAATGCGGAAGAGCCCTCCTGTGCCTAGGAAGAACGCAAGGAGCGCGACAAGGGCGAACACCGATCTGCGAATCAGGAACTTCACACCGGAGAGATACCGGTTGGTGGTCCAGTCGAAGGCACGGTTGAAGACCCCGAAAAATCGAGCGAGGAGGCCGGTACGCTTGGTCGCGGCGGCGGGCCGAAGGACTAGCGCGCTCAGCGCCGGGCTGAGGGAGAGCGCGCTGAAGGCGGACAGCAGCACCGAGATGGCGATGGTCAGCGCGAATTGGCGGTAGATCTGGCCGGAGATGCCTCCCAGGAACGCAACCGGAATGAAGACGGCTGCGAGAATGAAGGCGATCGCAATCACGGGGCCGGAGACCTCGTCCATGGCCTTGATAGTCGCCTCACGTGGCGCCATGCCGTTATCGATGTTGTGCTGCACCGCTTCGACGACCACGATGGCGTCGTCGACCACAATGCCGATCGCCAGCACAAGGCCGAACATGCTCGTCATGTTGACGGAAAAGCCGAAAGCCGGGAAAAGCGCGAATGCTCCGATGATGGAGATCGGCACGGTGACGAGCGGAATCAGGGTTGCCCGCCAGCTCTGCAGGAAGATAAACACGACGAGTATGACCAGCGCGAGCGCCTCGAACAGGGTTCGCACCACATCGGTGATGGCCGTGCGGACGAACCTGGTAGCGTCGTACGAGACTTTATGCTCGATACCGGCTGGGAACGTTTTTGCCGCGTCCTTGATGAAGGCTTGAACGCGGTTTCCGGTTTCGACGGCGTTGGCGCCGGGAGTGAGGAAGACGATGACGACGGCCGCGGGCTTTTGATTGACGCGGCCGAAGCTTCGATAGTCCTGCGCGCCAAGCTGCACACTTCCCAAATCGCGAATCCGCAGGAGCGATCCGTCGGGTTGGGCGCGTACAATAATGTCGCCAAACTGTTGCGGCTCGATCAGGCGGCCAGTGGCATTGACTGGGTACTGAAAATCCGTGCCGGAGGGTGTGGGCGGCTGGCCGATAGAGCCGGCGGCGTTCTGCCGGTTCTGCGACTGAATCGCGCCGCTGATATCGGTCGCGGTCAGGCCGAGCTTCGCCATCTTGTCCGGATTGATCCAGACGCGCATTCCGTACTCCTGGCGGGACACGAGCCGCGCCTCGCCGACGCCGGGAATGCTGCCGATCTTGTCAACCAGATTGATCGTCGCGAAATTGTTGAGAAAGACCGAGTCATACCGGCCGTCGGTAGACCAGAGAGGGATCGCCATCAGGAACGCGGACGAAACCTTCTTCACCGAAACGCCTTCGCGCTGGACTTCCGGGGGAAGCAGTGGGAGCGCCAGGTTGACCTTGTTCTGCGTCTTGACGGTCGCCAGGTCGATCTCTGTTCCGAGCTCGTAGGTGACATCGATCGAAAGATTGCCATCGTTGGAGCTGCGCGAGAAAAAGTACAGCATTCCGTCGAGACCAACGAGCTGCTGCTCGATCGGCTGCGCTACTGTCTTTTCGAGATCGAGCGAATTCGCGCCGCGATAAGTGGCCGTGATCTGGACCACAGGCGGCACCAGCTCCGGGTAGGTGGCCACGGGAAGGCTGGGAATCGCAACCGCGCCGAGGATGATGGTCACGATGGCGATCACCATCGCGAAGACGGGATGGTCGATAAAGAATCTTGCCATGGGTTAGCCTTTTTTCGCCTGAGGTGGAGGAGCCCGATACGGTTTGGGATTGACCACCGCGCCCGGCTGGGCCTTCTGCAGACCCTCGACGATGATGCGGTCGCCGGCCTTTAGACCTTGCTCGATGATCCAACGTTCATCGATTCGATCACCGGTGACGACACCACGCGCCAGCACTTTGTTATCGGGGCCGACAGTTAAGACGGACTGCAGTCCTTGCAATTCCTGGACCGCTTTCTGCGGCACAAGAATCGCCTGTTTTCGTTCGCCGGTTCTCACGCGAATGCGGCCAAATTGCCCCGGAAGGAGAGTATGCTGCGGATTGGGAAAGGTAACCTGCACCTCGAGTGTGCCGGTCTTGGAATCCACCTGGTTGACGGTATTTTCGAAGCGGCCCCCGTAAGGATGCACGGAGTTGTCAGCAAGGATCAGCTGCAAAGGCGCCGACCGGGCGTCACGCTGTTGATATATCGCCATTTCCGCTTCGCTCACTTTGAAGCGCACCCAGATGGGATCGAGCGGGACGATGGTGGTGAGCGGCGTTGCGGCGTTCCGGCTGACGAGCCCGCCCACTTGAATCAGGCTGTCGCCGACCCGGCCGCTGATGGGGGCGCGGATGGTGGCGTACTCGACGTTCAACTCCGCGTTTCTCAGTTGCGCGCGATTCGATTCCACTTGGGCGCCGACGCTGTCGATCTGAGTGCGAGTGGAAATGCGGGCTTGTTCCACACTCGCTCTTTTCGCGTTAACGTTCGCTTCATTTGCCTTAAAGGCCTGGATCGCGTTGTCCAGGTCTTGCTTTGCTGCCGCGTCCTGTTTCACTAGCGGCTCGAGCCGCGCGACGTCCTGCTTGGCTTTCAGCAGATTCGCTTCAGATTGAGCGAGGTCTGCTTCGGCTTGCGCGAGGGCGACCTGGCTTCTGGCGAAGTCGAGGTTGGCCTGGCTCTGGGAGAGGTCGGCGCGAGCTTTGGCTGCTTCGGCTGCGTAGGGGCGGACATCAAGTATGTAGAGCGGCTCGCCCGCTCGAACGTTCGAGCCGACCTGGAAGAGGCGTTTCTCGATATAACCATCGACCCGTCCCCGGACTTCGACCATGTCGCGGGCGAACGTTTGAGCGGCGTATTCGGAAAAGATAGGGACGTCCTGAGCGCTCGCTTCGATAACAGCGACCGACGGTGGCGGTGAAGCGACAGCTGCGCCGGTCGTCCGACCGCAGGCGAGTGTCAGCAAGCTGACTGCAACAACGCTTAGCAACGTCAGGTTTCGGGTACGCGAATTCATTCGATTTTGCCTTTTGGCTCCAATAAGTTCACTCATTTTCTCGCCGTACGTGCTGGATCCCCACACGTCCCGCGAGCATTTTCCATTCCGATCAGAAACGGAATCCGAATCCGATGCTCGGCTCGGCGCGGTGCGTGATCCTCTCCAAACCGTCCAAGCCCGTGACGTCGAAGTTCGGAGAGTTGTAGACCAGGCCGCGATACTGGGCGCGGAAGAAGACCCGCTTGGTCAAATCGAAATCTGCCCCGCCTCCATAGACGAACGCCGCCCGAGCCTGTGTGCCCGCCACCGGCGCGTCTTTGGGATCAAATACGAGTCCGCCTACGCCTGCCAGGGTAAATGGCGTCCAGCGCCCCAGAGGGTACCGAAATACGTAAGCCGCGGTCATATCGTGGGAATGAGCCCTAACTCCCAGGAGGCCGGAACCCAATCCGTATCTCTGTGTGTTCAGAGCGTGGCTGTAGCTCACGTCCACACCGTGATTGTTATTGAAAAAGAAGCGGTAGCTTCCCAGAACGCCGCCGCTTTTGGTTGCGCTCTGCCGCACGCCGTTATCGACAGTGTCCTTGACGAAGCTTCCGAGGGCTTGGACGCTAACTTCGGACCGGTAACCTTCGACTTGGGCAAGCGCCGGGAACGCCATCAACGCCGCTCCTGTCAAAATTGTGATTGCACTGAGTTTATTTCGCATATCGTTTTTAGCCGTTTTTGCAAACCGTATCGGAGCTGAGCTCATTTGGTACAATCATGTGATGTCCAGCAAAGTGGACTCGCTCTGACCGAAAGTCCATAGATGTTGTTCGATCGTCCAGAATAGGTAACCTCGGATGGACCCACTGACAGATGTGTTCACCTCCATGCGGGTGGAAAGCGTCGTATACGCAACTCTTGAAGCCACAGCGCCTTGGGGGCTCTCCTTCGAAACCCAATACGCAAAATTCGGCACGGTGTTACGAGGGAATTGCTGGCTCACAGTGGAGGGCGAAGCCAAGGCTGTTCCACTGACGGGAGGCGATTGCTATCTACTGCCTAGAGGCAACAAGTTCACGCTGCGCGATCACCCGCGTACCCGCGCGCATAACTTTGCTGAGATTTTGATGCGGCACGAGGGCGGCACGATTCATTATGGCGGCGGCGGCGCGCCGACCACAATCGTGGGCGGCAAGTTCACCTTCGATGGAGACAGCAGCCGGCCGCTCACCGACCTGCTTCCACCGGTCATCCACATCAGAGGAGATGCGCCCCATGCGGCCGCGCTGCGAACGACGATCCAACTTCTGGCCTCGGAAATTACCTCGCCCGGCCCGGGTTCGAGCGTGATCGTCAGTCGGCTTGCGGACACCCTGTTCGTGCTGGCGATTCGCGCGCACATCGTCTCGGAGGGATGTTCAAAAATCGGATGGCTGCGAGCGCTCTCCGATCCTCCGATCGGCGCCGCGCTTAGGTCTATGCACGGGAAGATTGCTCATTCCTGGACGGTCGCGTCACTGGCGTCGGCGGCGGGAATGTCGCGCTCGGCCTTTGCGCTCCGATTTAAGGACTTAGTGGGCGAGGCCCCACTCGAATACCTGACGCGATGGCGAATGCATCAGGCCGGCCGCTTGCTCCAAGATGGCAACAGGAAGCTCTTCGAGATAGCCAACCTGGTCGGGTATGAATCCGATGGCGCATTCAACAAAGCGTTCAAGCGAATCTTTCGAATGACGCCGGGTGAGTACCGGACTAACGGCGCATCGCGACTGGGCGAGGTCGGCTTGGCATCGCCGATGCACCCGGAACACGCAAGAAAAGCGAGCGCGGGCAGGGACGGAGCGTGACGGAACGTTAGTGAGCCTTTGTAGCGCAGGGTGAAGCCCGCGCTACAAGGCCCGGTCAGAACTCCAGCCGCGCGCCGAGCCTGACCTGCCGCTCTCCGAAGGATGTCGTGATCTGTCCGAATGCGCCGTTGGTGACACCCCCAGCCGGTTCGTTGAAGTGGGTCGAGTTGGTCAGGTTGAACGCCGAAGCCATGAAGTTCAGCCGGTAACGCTCCGTAAAACGGAAGGTGCGGGAGAGCGTCAGATTGTAGTTCGTATAACCGGGCCCGCGGACTGTGTTGCGGCCGACCGTTCCAAGAGTACCCGCCGGCGGTTCGACGAACACGCTGGTGTCGAACCACAATTGACCACGGCCTTTGCCGCCGAAATAGCGTACGGGACCGGTGCTGCTCGGACGAGTTGTGACGCCTTGCGTCGAATTCGCCGCCAGTCGATTGCCGGTGATGTTCACCGGCGTGCCAGTCCGCGCGGAGAAGACACCGCTTAAACGGAAGCCACCGAGGATCGCCGAGGCTAGACCGCTCTTAAAGAGCAGCCGGTTACGTCCGAATGGCAGCGGAACCACGTGACTGATGACGAGGTTATGGGCGCGGTCGAAGGTCGATACGCCGCGGTTCAAATCAATATTCAGTGGATTGCTGACGGTAAATGCATCGGTGTAATCGAGCGACTTGCTCCAGGTATAAGACAAGGTCAAGCTGCCCACGCGGCTGAAGCGGCGCTTGACGTGTGTTTGCAGGGCATTGTACGAACTACTGAGCATGTAGTCGTTTAAGTTGGTGTCGGCAGTGCGGCCGAATCTTCTGGCCAATGGACGATCGTTCACGGTGGTCCCCGGTCCGGCCGCGTTCTGGTTGACTGTAGCGGAGAGTCGCCGGCCCAGAGTTCCCACGTAGGACGCCGCGATGACGAACCTGGCAACCTCCCGCTCCAGAGTGAAGTTGAACGACTGCACGTAGCCGCGGCGCGCATTTGGATTGAATCCATTTAAGACGCTGTTGCCGGGAGGTGTGATGATGCCGCTCGAAACATCAACCGGAGTCAAGACCGGAATGCCCGCGTTCAGGTCGCCGGCGGGCTGCAGCGTGTTAGCTCCGCGAACCTGAATCGAGATCTGAGCCGGATAGCTGTTGCTGGCGAGCGAGTTAATGGATTGCGGCGTGTAGCTAATGCCATAGCCAGTCCGCAACACTGTTTTCGGACCCATGCGGTAAGCAATGCCCAGGCGCGGAGCGAAATTCATGAAATCGGTGTTGACGTTCAACCGGTTACCGATAGGGCCGTAGCCCCCAATGAGCAGCGTGTTGTTGGAGAACTCATACCGGCTCTGATCGCCTGGGTTGGCGGTGGTGGAGAACGGCATGATCTCGTAGCGAAGACCATAGCTGACGGTTAGATTCCGCGTGGCTACCCATCGGTCTTGAACGAACATGAAATACTGCTTCACTCGCCAACCGCCGAGCTGATAGATATAGGTGCGATCGAGCTGAGCCGGCAAGCCCAACATAAAAGATGCGTACGCATTCGAGCTGTCGGTCGACGAGCCCGTAGTTCCCGTGATACCTGCGTTGAAAGTGTATAGTCCTCGCGGGTCGGAATTCGCTTGCGCCTTGTTGAGAATCAGGTTGCGGAAATCGAATCCCCAGCGGATGGCGTGATTGCTGAGCTGTTTGGTCCAGACGCTGACGAAGTTAGTGCTGGTTTCCGCGATCTTGAATGGAATTGTGGCGGCGAATCCGAGTGCTGTGTAGCCGCTGATGGCGATGCGCGGCATACCGGGAGAGAAAAAGTCGCCGCGATTCACGCCAGGGATGCCGAGCTTGGCGCCGATATCCGGATCGCCGCCGGTCTGTCCTTGAATCAGCACGCGGACCAGGCCGCCGCGGAACTCAGCAACCATAGTCGGACTAAAGACGTGCGTCAGATTGGTGGAAACGCTCTGGATGCGCGAGGGCCCGATGGCTGCAGTGCCGCCGTTTCCCGACGTGGGACCGCCAAGATCGCCGAAGACGGATCGGTCGTTGGTGTCGGCGACGAAGTAGCTGTACCGCACGAATGCTTCCGTCATGTCGGTGAGCTTGTGGTTGACCTTGACATCGCTCGAATCGCGATTCTGCCGAAAGCTGCCCGACGTTTCGTAGTTATTCGTCAGCCCGGACAAATTGGGCTGCGGCAGACCGGCGACAATGGCTCTCGCGATCGGACTGAGACGGTTGGCCGGAATGATGTTCCCAGGAAACCTGTCGCGGTTCGCGCCCGCGGTTGTGCCGCTCAGGGGATCATAAATGGGATTGCGAGCGGCTGAGAAGTCGCCGGCCCGGAAAGCGGCGGTCGGAATATCGAATTGCGCATTCTGCCCCCGACGATCGCGGCCACCCTGATAGTCGCCGAAGAAGAACGTGCGATTCCTGATGATCGGTCCGCCCACGACGAAACCGAACTGAGTCAGATTGGTGTGTGGCTTACCGACGACAGCCAACGCGTTGCGCGACTTGAGGGCGCTGTTGACGTTATACCCCCACATACTGCCGTGCACTTCATTCGTACCAGTCTTGATCTGGACGTTGACCACCGCCCCGGTGGCGCGTCCGCTCTCCGCGTCGTAGGCGTTGGTCGACACGTCCATCACCTGTATCGCTTCCGGCGGCGGAACAATAGCCGACTGCGAGATGACGTTGGTCTCGTTGTTGATCGTGCCGTCCAATTGGAAACTGTTGCCGCGGTTATTCTGGCCGTTGACGAAGTTCGCCAGCGACCCGCTCGGATTGCCGAATGCTGATCCCACCGGCGCCGGCTCGGTCGATCCCGGTACCATTTCCAGAGTCGACATGTAGTTGCGATCGGGAGACAGCGGCAGATTTTCGAACTGAGAAGAGTCCACTTGTTGGCTCAGATCGCCGCGGTCGGTCTTGACCTCGATCGGATTCGCCGTAACCTGTACGGTCTCGCTGACAGCGCCGACCTCGAGCGCGGTGTCCACGCGAACAGTGGTGTTGATCGCCACCTGAACATTCTCGCTGACAAAGGTCTTGAAGCCGGGCTGTTCGACGGTAACTCTGTACGCGCCGGGCTCCATGCTGCTGATGTTGTAGTTACCGGTCTCGTTCGTGATAGCTTGGCGGACAACCCCGCGTGCGGTTTCGGTGGCTACGATCTTGACGCCGGCGAGCGCGCCGCCGCTCGAATCGGCAACGTGACCCACCAGCGAGCCGGTCACCGTCTGCCCAAGGGCGGATAGCGCGGCGTAAAGTGAAACGCAGACGAGGCGAGGGGTCTTCATATTCATGGCGAGACTCGAAGGCATTATGTCAAAACCAGAGTGGTGGCGCCCGAGTCTGATATCATTTGTAACAAGTGAGTTAATATGCGCCAATCGCTCCTTAGCCGACGTAGGTTACTGAAAGCCGGCGCCGGTGTCATTGCAGCTCCAGCGATTCATGGCGCGGACGACAAAGCGGGGCTGAAGCGTCCGATCATCGGCGAAGGCGAGTTCCGGTACGAGGTCTTTCATGACTGGGGCGAGCTGCCGGCGACGTTAAAGTATGGCAACACGCACGGTGTGTGCGAGGATTCCAGCGGCCATATCTACGTTCATCACACGGTACACTCCACCAGCGAGAGTCATGACTCGATGGTGGTATTCGACAGGAAGGGCAAGTTCGTCAAAAGCTGGGGGAAGCAGTTCAAAGGCGGCGCGCATGGTCTGCACATCCGCAAAGAAGGCCGTCAGGAGTTCCTGTATCTCTGCGACACCGTCCGCGGCTTAGTGGTGAAGACCACGACCAGCGGAGAGGAAGTCTTCACTCTCGGCTATCCCAGCGAATCCAGCAAGTACATTCCTGCCGGCGAGGGTCGCAAAGCGACACCGTACAGTCCTACCAATCTGGCCATCGCGCCAAATGGCGATATCTATGTTGGTGATGGCTACGGATCGAGCTTCATCAACCAGTACAACCCCAAGGGCGAGTACATCCGCACTTTCGGAGGCCTGGGCAAGGAACCGGGCCAGCTCAATCAGCCACACGGAATCTGGATGGACATGCGCGGCGCCGAGCCGCTGCTGCTGGTCGCCGACCGCAGGAACGCGCGTCTGCAATACTTCACGCTCGACGGCAAGCATCACAGTTTCGCCGGTGGCGTCGTCTATCCCTGCCACTTTCACGAGCGTAAGGGTTTGTTACTTGTTCCCGAGCTCGACGCTCGCGTGACCCTAATGGACCGCAACAATAAAGTCCTCGCCTATCTGGGCGAGAATAAGGCAGGCAATCATCGCCAGTTACGCTTGCGGCCACGAGAGGAGTTCATCCCCGGCAAGTTCGTGTGTCCACATGGCGCGTGTTTCGATAGCGAGGGCGACATCTTCGTTGTCGAATGGGTAGAGGTCGG